>WBZO01006845.1_pt1 | contig 10838 bp, 6 predicted proteins | sample 5204261 | NCBI WGS metagenome assembly WBZO01 (sample SAMN12412400, study PRJNA552823) | activated sludge metagenome | isolation source: activated sludge from anammox sidestream of wastewater treatment plant... | place: USA: North Carolina | collected 2017-09
GAAGGGGCAGGAGGCATCGGCGGCATCCTTGCTGAGCGCAGCAATGGAACCACGCGCTGGTACCATGCGGACGTCATGGGCAACATCAACCTGATGAGCACGGCATCCGAATTATCCGTCAGTGGCGAATTTGCTTTGAGTGGAAGGATGGAAACGCCCGCGATGTTGAGATCGTCGATTATCATTAAGGTGAAATCATGAAAAAGCTACAACCCGTACACCCTGGAGAAATTCTGTTTGAGGAATTTTTGGTGCCTATGAACATCAGTCAAAACCAATTGGGCAGAGACCTCGGTGTATCTCCTCGCAGAATCAACGAGATTATTCATGGAAAGCGGAGCATTACAGCCGATACTGCATTGCGCCTCTCCGTTTACTTCGGGAATTCAGCTTCATTTTGGCTCGGGCTTCAAATGGACTACGATCTTGATGTGGCGGAAGATCACAGTGCGAAACGAATTCAAAAAGAAGTACACCGCATGGCCATTGCCTAAAGATCGGCTAACATGCGGCTCGTGGGGGCTCTCCTGCGGAGAGCCCCCCACGAGCCTTACGATGGCGGGGTCGATCGTTAGAGGTGACAGTCAAGAGACAAGAACACCCCGTCGCCGGAGTTTCTGAACTTCGGCCGTTGCGTCCTCGCTTGATTGCCATTCCGCCCTACCTTTCTTCGGTGGAGGCTTGAGTGGGTGGGTTTGACGGCGCCTTGGGGCCAAGACGCCCTACCTTTCCTCGGTGAGGGTCGAGCGGGGTGGGTTGAGCTGGGCTGCTCACGGCGGTTTGAGCCAAACCGCCCTACCTATTCTGAATGCGGCGCGTCAGGACTCCGATGACCTCTCTGGGTTTTAGAACCGGAAGCGATCCCACAATTACACCACAACGGATTGCGTGCCTACAAACTCGGCTTCAAGCTTCGGCTCGCCATCTTCCAAGAGCATCTGAATGACCTCTTGTAGATTCGCGTGCAATTCCTCAAGGGTTTCGCCTTGGGAATGAGCCCCGGGGAAGCCGGGAACGTAGCCGGTGTAGAGTTTTGTCTCCGGACAACGCTCAATGATGGCCGTGTAGGTTTTCATGTCGTTAATTTATCCCGAAAAGGCGCCGCTGTCTATTGTGTGAGATGGGCCACCGGGGCGTCGGGTAACGATTTTGCGGCGGTTTGAGCCAAACCGCCCTACCTTCTGTGGGAGAGAATCGAGTGTGTGAGTTTGGTTAGGGTTTGAGCGCGTCGAGAATCTCGACGCGGAGTGGCTCGCCGAAGGGGGTGGAGGGATAGATCAGGGGGCGGAGTGTCCACGAGCCTGCATCGCTTGGGGTCCACGTGAGGTGTGCGGTGGCGCCGGGGGCGGTTTCGCGAAGGGGGAGCAGGATTGGCCGAAAGCCATTTCGTTCGGCGGAAATCCATACGGAGCCGACGCTTCCGGTGACGGAGGCTGTCCAGCGCGATAGGCCGGTGTTGAGCACGTCCATTTGGAGGGGTTCGCGAAGTGGGGCTTGCAGGGTCGCTTCGGTTTCAAATGAGGAGGCGAGCTGCCAGTGGGCGTTGAAAAATTGGAGTGGCTCCGGCGGTTGGACGGGACCGCCGGCGAGGTTGAGGAGAGGGGTTTCGGAGGATAGGCGATCCCAGCCGATGGCGCGCAGTTCGTCGGCGACTTCCGGGCCAGCCGATTCCTTTTCGCGCGTCCAGAGTTCGGGAAGGCCACCGGGCGCGTTTCCGATGTCCACCTCTCGGCCGCGCCAGGGTGGGATGGTTAGCGATTCGTGTCGCCAATCCTGCGCTCGTGCGCGGAGGGTGTCGCCGCTCGGACGCCACGCGCCATCGGGTCGAATGAGTCCGCGGTCGAGGCCGTCGGCATCGAGGGGGCCGCCGACCATTCGGTCCAGGATTACGCCTGCGGCGTGTGCGCGCACGAGGGCGCGGAGCTGCGCATCGAGTTGTTCGGCCTGCGTCCGAAGGGTGTCGGGCGTGGGCGGGTAGGGGATGGCTGCTGAGACGTCAAACCAGAGGATCGGCTTGTTGCCGCTGACGGCGCGCGCGTAGGCGGTGAAAAACGCGGTGCGGTTGGGGTCGGTGGGGTCGAGCGCTGCGCCATCGAGCGAGAGGAAGTCCAGTTGCCATGCGCCTGCGGCGGGGTCGAGCGTGAGGCCGCTCGGCGCGGTGAAGAGGCTGGTCCAGCCGGATGATTGCAGGAGGTTTCGACAGGCGCGGTAGTGGCGGGCGATGAAGTCGTTGAGGAATCGGCGCGCGGCGAGTTGCAGTTCGGTGGAGAGGTTTGCGTTCTTGTCCCAAAGCGATGCGGGAGAAAATGTTTGCACGTCGGCGTTGAGAAGCGCTTGTGCGTGTTCTGGGGTGCCGTATTGCTCGCGAACCCAGTGTGCCCAGGCGGCGTCGAGCCGCTCGGTTTGTTCGCCGCTCTGCGGTGGCGCGATGGGGCCGGGAGAAATGGCGAAGATGCGGCTGTTGGGCGCGAGGCGCAGCGCTTCGAGTTGTTCTTTGGCGAGCGACTCGTTGGGCCTCCAGGGGGAGAGGGCGGGGAGTTCGAGGAGTATCGCAAGCTGGTTGTTCCGCAATTCGTCGAGCAGGATGCGGAGTTGCGGGGCTTGCGCGAGCGAGGTATAGGCGACGGCGAGGCTGTTGATCCCGGCGTCTCGGAAGCGGGTGAGATCGGCGCGCAGGAGATCGAGGTTGAAGACGTCCGGATCGAGTGCGTTTTGGTGGGGCGCTGCGGCGTGCGAGACGAGTCGCGCGCCGAGGCGCGCCGAGGGGCGGCGGCCGAGGATGAAGGTGGAGCCACGCGTGCCGATGCGATCCTCTCCGGCACCGCGCACGGCTGGATTTTCAGGGCGCAGACGGAGCGGTTGGCGCTTTTCGTCCATGATTTCGCCCGTTTCCGGGTTCGCCAACGCCACGCGGAGCGTCATGCGTTGCGGCTGGTCGGCGTGGCGCGAGGCGGCGCCGAAGAAGAGCGAGGTGGTGACGAGGCGCGCGGGGGCATCAAGCGCGATGGTTTCGGCGATGCGGCGCGTGACGACGCGCTGCTCGTTTTCCATTTCCGCGACGATGCGCCAGGGGCCGCTGCCAGCGGGAGTTGCGGCGAATTGCGCAGAGATGTGGATGGGTTCATTCGCTTCCAGTGCGAAGCGATCGAGTCCGGCATGGATGAGGAATTGGCGTTGGTAGAGGCGCGATGCGGCGGTTTGCAGGAGGGCTTGTTGCGCGCGCGCATAGGCGGGGTCTGCGTCCCATCCGATCCAGCCCCACGCGCGGAGGGGCGCCTGCGTGGATGCTTCGATCCAAAGCGACGCGGGCCATCCTTGGATGGCACCCGCTGCATCGCGTGCCTCGGCAAGTGGAATCCATCGCTGAGAGGCGGTGGCGACACCGCTGTTGCCCGTGGGCCGGGGAAATGGGCTTTGCATGCGGATGGGCTGAGCGCTCGAGAGGGTTCCGGCTGGGAGTCCGCGCAGGTTGCGTGTTGTGAGTGAGAAGAACTCGCTCGCCGGGCGCAGCAGTGTGCAGGTTGTATCGCCCGGCGCATGAGTCGGATCGAGTCCCCAAAAAAGTGCGCGGCCGCCACGCGAGAGATAGAGCGCAAGCGCGCGCCATGTTTCGGGAGAGAGTTCACGGACGCGTGGGACGACGAGGACGGTTCCCTCGCGCCGCAAGATCGGTCCGCTTGCGGCCAGTTGATTGGCGACCAGCGAGGTTGCGCTGGGGAAGGCTTTGCGAAGGATTGCGCTTGTGGCGCGGTCTTGCTCGGACTGCGCCTCATCGCCGTGGGTCAAAATGGCCACGGCGTTTTGCGGGAGGGGCGCGGAGGGCCAGTCATCCTGGCGAGGGCCGCATCCGGTCAGCGTGGTGAAAATGGCCAGCGCGAGGAGGGCGATAAGCGACGGGATCGCCTTCATTGCGGCCTATTCGGGTTCCATCTGCGCCGCTTGATTGGCCGCTTTGATTTTGCTGGAGAGATCGCGCGCCAAAATCTTTTGCAGTTTGATGAGAAGGACGGGATTCAGTTGATCCAGACTCTGAATCTTCTCTTGCGGCCAAACGCGGCAGTGCACCGCGCCATCGGCAATGACATCGGCCGAAGCGGGTTCGCCCGTGACGAAGCTCATTTCCGCTACGAATTTTCCGCGGCCGAGCCGCGCGAGGGTTGCTTCCTCTTTGCGCACCACGACTTCGCCATCGAGCAGCAGCACGAGATTGTTCTGTTTTTCTCCGTGGCGAATGAGTTGTTGTCCGTCAAAAGTCCGTTCTTCACCCAGTTCCCAGAGATAGAGGAACTCGCGGCGGGTCATCGGGAGAAACACGAGTTGGTAGATCAACTCTTGTGCGCGCGGGAGGCGCACCGCCCGGCGCTCGGAGAGCAGGCCGACGATCCGGATTGCATTGATCGCAACGAAGACGAAGTTCCAGAACGACATGGGCATGTTGCCGATGCGATAGGCATAGATGCCCAGCAATGTCTGCGCGGCAAAGAGAATGATGCGCAGCCAGAGGATGTCGCGCGCCAGCAGGCCCAACAGCATCAGGAAGTAGCCGGTGTTGATCAGCAGGGAGTTTAGAGGCATATCCATCATCGAATTGCGCGCCATCTTGCGAAAATCGGGGCGAAGCGAAAAGCTCAAATGCAGCTCGATGAATGCGGTGGACGGCGCGGTTGGATGGCTCGAAAAAAGACGGGTGCGAAGGGAAATCGCCATTCGCCAAAGGGCGAAAATTTGTTAGGGTGTCCCTCTGAAGCGGGGTGGAGTGCCCTGCGGGTACCTGTATTGGGTGGCGGCCCTTTTCGATGAGTGGAAAGCCGATGGAATCCGACGAAGCGACATCCGTTGCGTATAACGTGCGCATCACGCCGCGGCTTGTCCTTCACATTCTCGGGCCGTATTTCTGGGAAAAGTTTGCCGAGCAGGTTCGCGGCATTACGCCCGTCACACTGTTTCTCCTGGCGTTTCAATTTCTCGTTTTTCGGCTGTTGCGAATTGAGCAGCCTCTTTCGATCGCCATCGGCATGTGCTGCGTGGCGGCGGGTTTGATGTTTTTTCTCTCCGGTTTGCGTTTGGGCGTGATGCCGCTCGGCGAGGATATCGGCGGCAGTCTGCCCGCCAAGAGCCGCCTCGGTGTCATCCTGACGGTCGTTTTGATTTTGTGCACGGTCGCGACCTTTGCGGAGCCCGCGATCAGCACCCTGAAGGTGTTGGGCGCCAAGATTTCGCCCCAGAAGACGCCGCTGCTGTTCGACTATCTGAATCGGCGTACGGGCGCGGTGTTGTGGTGTGTGGCGCTTGGAGTCGGGTTTGGAGCCTGCAACGGAATCCTGCGGCTCGTGAAGCATTGGCGACTCAAGATGGCTGTGTTGCCGCCGGTGATCTTGGCAATCCTGTTGACCGTTCTTGCGGCATTGGATCGCAACGCTTTCTGCTTGGTTGGCGTGGCGTGGGATATGGGCGGCATGACCACGGGCACTGCGACCGCGCCACTCTTGCTTGCGCTGGGCGTGGGCATGGCCGTTGCGCTGGGACGGCACAATGATCCCATGGCCGGATTCGGTATTATCACGCTTTGCTCCATCTGGGCTGTTGTGTTTGTTCTCGCGATGGGCTTGTTTCACTCGTGGACGGGCAACTTCATGTCTCCAGAGGAGGCGGAGGCCTGGCTTGCCGCCAACCCGGCGGGCGAGGCGGCGGCTGGCGCTGCCAATGTATTGTCGCTGATCGGAACCAATCTCGTCGCAGCGGCCCAAGCCATCATCCCTCTTTGCGCGATTCTCCTGGCGGTGCAGGTGGTGGTGCTGCGCGAGCCGGTGCGCGCGATACGGCAGGTGCTGGTGGGGATCGCGTTTGCGCTGGTGGGACTCTTTCTTTTTCAGATCGGATTGGAGCGCGGCTTGAATCCGTTGGGCGATCAGGTGGGGCGTGCGTCGGTCATTTCCTTTTCTGGAAAAGAGTTTGCGGACATTGTGCCCGGCCTGGCGGAGACCGGTCGCTACGGCGCGTTTTGGGGGCGAATGGTCGTCATGGCGTTTGGGTTTCTCGCCGGGTATGGCGGGGTGATGGCAGAGCCTGCGCTCGCCGCGCTGGGGTTGATGGTGGAGGATGTGACCGGTGGTGCGTTTCGGAAAAAGTTGGTCATACAGGCCGTCGCCATCGGTGTTGGCCTGGGGCTATTGATCGGCTTGGCGAAAATCCTTTTCGGCTGGTCCATTCTTTGGACGCTGATGCCCAGCTATGTGCTCGCCGCACTGCTCACCGTGTTGGGCGATGAAAAGTATGTCAACATCGGCTGGGATTCCGGCGGTGTGGCCAGTGGCGACATCACCTCGCCGGTGCTCATTGCGCTCGGGCTGGGCGCGGGTACCGCAGTGGGGGCGTCGGATTGTTTCTCGCTGATCGCGATGGCGTCGGTGTGGCCGATTATTATCGTTCAGGCTTTGGGCATTTGCGCTTCGAGGGCGGAGCGCGCGAGCCGACGCGAGCAGGAGAATCGAGGGCGGCAGGCGGCGGCGAATTGAGGAGTCGAACATGGCAGAAAATGAGAAAAGCAAAGCGTTGAAACTGATCCTCGCCATTGTTCAGCGAGGGCGGGCGGACGATTTGGTCAAGGCGGCGATTCGAGCTGGCGCGCCGGCGGCAACGGTTTGGCATGGGCGCGGACAGGGTATCCGCGAGCGACTCGGCTTGTTGGGTCTGGCCATTCAGCCGGAGAAAGAAGTCGTTCTGACCGTCGTCGAAGAATGGCTTCTGGATGCTGTGGTTGCCGCCATGGTCAAGGAAGGCAAACTCGATCAGCCCGGGATTGGCATTATCTTTGTTCTCCCCGTGGAGCGAGCCGTGGGCATGGTGGCTGCTGCTGAACAAGGCAGCGCCGCAGCGTCATCGGGTTGACACGCGGCGACGGCTGGGGCGGCGAGGCGCGGCTAGAGGAGCTTGATTCCGAATCCGAGTCGGCTCAGACGGCGCGCGAGGTCGGCCGACTCCCCGCCGAGTCGAACAGTGAACGCGGGGAACTCGTGGCGATCGGGGTAGTGAGCGCGCAACTGTTGAAAATGGCGTCGGCGCGCGGATTCATCCGGCGTGAGGCCGGTGCGAAGCGCGCGATCGTCGTCCGCAATGCTATAGGCTGCTCCCACGATGTGAGCCAGGGCCTCGATGGGCGATGAGCGCGGTGCGGTGTAGGAGATGACGCGCGCGGGATCGGGCGGAAGCGGGGGAGGCGTCCATTGCGGTTCTGCTTCGAGAAAGCGGCACGCGGCTTGATAGCACATTTCCGTTCCGCGCAGGCGGCCCTCGTAGGAGTAGCCGGCGATATGCGGGGTTGCGATTGCGGCGCGCGCGGCGGTTTGCGGGCTTACATCCGGCTCGTGTGCGAAGACATCGAGCGCGGCGGGTCCGATATAGTGGCGCTCCAAGCTGAGGAGCAGACTTTCTTCATCCACCACTTCCCCGCGCGAGGCGTTAATGAAGATGGCGCCGGGCTTGAGGTTTGCGAGGAATCGGCAATCCACCATGGCGCGTGTGGGGCAGGGCCCGCCGTCTGTGAGGGGGACGTGCAGCGTGACGATATCGGACTCCTTCAGAATCGTGTCCAGCGATTTCCAGTCGAGATTGGGTTCCGCCCTCTCCCTCGGCGGGTCGTTCAGCAGCACGCGGAGGCCGAGCGCTGGCGCCAGCGCCGCCACGCGCGAACCCACATTGCCGACGCCGACGATCCCCAGCGTGCGGCCCTGCAGGTCCACTCCGTGTTGCATCGCAAGGTGGAGCAGGGCCGCAATCACCCATTCCGCCACGCTGTTTGCGTTGCACCCCGGCGATGAAGTCCACGCAATCCCGTGTTTATTGAGGTAGGCGGTATCGAAGTGGTCGAATCCGGCCGTCGCTGTGGCAACGAAGGAGACATGACTATTGTGAAGGAGGGCTTGGTTCACCTTGACCTTGGAGCGCGCGATGAGGAGGTCCGCGTTGCGGACGACCTCCGGCCCGATATCCTTTTCAGGGATCCAGTCCAGCTTTCCGAGGGAAGCAAACGCCTCACGCCCCAGAAGGACGCTTGTCGCACAAACAATCTTCGCCATAACGCGGTTTAATTTGTGCCTATACGGGGACAAATGCAATGCGTAACTAATGCTGGATTTGGAGGTTAAGTCGCCACCGCCCACTCCCGGAGATGCCCGGAACGGCGGCGGCGGTAAAAGTTTTTACTAAATTAGCTTTACCGATAAACGGAGTTTAGTGTAGCGTTTTAACAGTTCCTGCTTTAGGCGTTTTTTTGGAGGTCGGCGATCATGAATAAGAATTTGAAGTCTGTGGGATTTGCGGCACTGGGCGCGCTGTTCTTTACCGCGTCTGCGTTTGCAAATGGCAACGTCCACGTCAGCCGATTCTGGCACAACCATCAGCCGATCTATTGGCCGGAGTGGAACTCGAATGGCGGGCAGAATAGTCGCGTTCAGTATGCGTGGGACTCGATTGTCCTGAAGAGCGGCCAGAATTATGGCGGGCTCAGTCCCAACCAGCATCCCGAGAACAATTTGACCGACATTTTTGGCAGCGACGACCGCAAGAACGCCTATCAGGGCGGGCCGAACGCATCATTGGGCACCTTCTCCGGCGGCGGTTTTGCGATTTCCTATTCTGGGTCACTGATTGACAACGTCCGCCAGCTCGGTGGTGGCGGGCACCTTGGGTACAGTGGAAGCTGGAACAGCGGAAACACCTCCGCGCGGTCGTCGGGTCGTTTGGACCTCGTGGGCTTCACCTATCACCACTCGCTGGCGCCCTTGCTTCCGAAGGAAGTGTTCCGCAAGGAGCTCAAGATTTTCAAGCAGGCGTGGTGGAAGGCGTGGGGTGGCAACTCGGATTTGAGCGATCATTCGAAGGGCTTTTTCCCGACGGAGATGGCGTTTTCAGAGGAATTGATTGATGTGCTCGTGGACGAAGGCTACGAGTGGTCCATCGTTGCCAGCCATCACTTGAGCCGCACGACGCCCACCTATTTTAATCAGTTCAACCTCGACGCGGGTCAATATGGCATCTATTCGGCGCCGCCGAACAAGGCCGACCAGCTTGGCCCTTCGCCGACAACGGGCTGGTGGTATCTCGAGCCGAACCCGGGCAATGCATCTTGGAACGTCGCGCCGTTTGCGTATCAACTCCACAAGGCGCAGTACGTCAACCCGAATAGCGGGGCCACGAAGCAGATTTATGTGGTTCCGTCCGACGACGCGCTCAGCTATCGCTACGGGTATGCCAGCGAAGGCATCGGCAAGATTCAGGCGAACATTTCCCCCTACGCGACGGATCCGAATCGCCCTGTCATCGTCATGCCCTCGACGGATGGCGACAATGCGTGGGGCGGTGGAAACAGCTCTTGGTTTGAGGCGACCCCGCAGTTCTTCAATGACTCCGCAGCGGCAGGATATGTCAAAGACACGCCGCAGGGCTTTGTGAATGCGGCGAAAGCGAATGCCGATTTGGTTCACGTGGAAGACGGCTCGTGGATTTTCCCCGAGATGGATTACGGTGCGCCGAACTTCTTGAAGTGGATTGAGCCGCCAGTGGCCAACACTGCGATTGGCGCAACGAATCGCTATCCCAACACGCAGATTGATTTGGAGACCCCGGGCTTCGCCCTCAAGTTCTTCAGCTATGCCCCTCTGATGGCGGGCGCCAACTGGGTGATCACCGCCGAGCAAATCCTCAAAGACGAGGGCGGCAGCGTGTCGGCATGGAAGGTGCAGGCGCCCTACGATTGGGATGGAACTTGGCTGAGTCCGAACGATGTCGAGTTGGCGTGGCACATCTATCTCGCGGGACTCGACTCTGGCTTCAACTACTACGGCGGTCTCGGCAACGACGACGAAGTCAAGCCCGCCCTCGCGACCAAGCGGGCGATTGAGAAGTTGCAGGATTTCATGTCCACCCGCATGAACCAGGACGCGACCCCTCCGACCGTGCTCCGTCCGCAGCGGTTTCCCTATAACCCGGGCGCCTACAACTTCGGTTGGTACAACCGCGTTCCCGGCGGCGACGAGCGCTTCCTCAAGAAGATGCCCTCCGAGTTCTACGTTTGGACGCACGCCTATGACATCAACGGCGTCACCAATATCAGCGTCAAAGTCCGCATAGACAATGACGGGGTCAATTCGCTCGGCACCACGGACAATGAGACCTACGCGGGCGGTTCGGGCGTTGGAACGTGGTACACGATTCCGATGACCAAGCGCGTGTTGCCCAAGACGCGCACGAGCCTCAACACGGCGGCCAGCAACGGCCAGATTGACTACTTTGTCTTCGATCCCGCCTTCTGGTCGAACCCGGTTCTCGCGGACTACTATTTCGCGAAGATCACGGACGACAAAGTCCCCAGCTTCCGCGGCAAATTGCTCGACTACTACATCGAGGCCTACGATGGGCTCGGCAACGTTTCGCGCAGCGAAATTCAACACGTGTTCGTCGAGCACGATGGCGGGGCGAGTTCGGTCGAGCCTTCGGCAACCTTCACTCCGGCGGCGCCGAGCGATTGCGCACCGATCACGGTGAACTTCAACGCCGCCACCTCCGCGCTGGCGACGGCCACGACGGTGTACGTCTCGTATCACTTCTCGACAAACACGAACGATTGGGCGTCAGTGGCCATGACGCGCGAAACCTCCAACACATTCAGCTACACCTTCAGCACGAATGTGATTCCCAACAATGCGCCGCAGATCGAAGTCGCCTTCAGCGATGGCGGATCGAATTGGGCGAACAACGGCGGCCAGAATTGGAAGGTTTCCATTCGCGACTGCGAGGCGCCGACGGGGCCCTCGTCGGTCACGATGTATTTAAGCAGATTG
>WBZO01006846.1_pt1 | contig 10834 bp, 10 predicted proteins | sample 5204261 | NCBI WGS metagenome assembly WBZO01 (sample SAMN12412400, study PRJNA552823) | activated sludge metagenome | isolation source: activated sludge from anammox sidestream of wastewater treatment plant... | place: USA: North Carolina | collected 2017-09
TTGAGGAAATCTTTCCGGTCCGACAGGTACGGTTCACCCCCACGCGCGTGGGGAATACGATCAGCGATGCGAAAGAGCAGATCCGAACTATCGGTTCACCCCCACGCGCGTGGGGAATACCTTGCCGATCTCTTCGCCGCCGCTAAACCACTCCGGTTCACCCCCACGCGCGTGGGGAATACACTAAGATTGTCCACGACAGAACTGAGATCTTACAAATCAAGCTTCTTCTTGTCTGCTATTCGCACCAAAGCAAGGCCTTCAAAATCCTCAAGCTGCCTTGTCAAGTCGCCACAAGAAAGATAATCGTATCCCTGGGCACTTGAGCGGCTCCAGATCATCATGGCCCCACCGTCGTCAATTCCAGCTTCAATCTTCTTCCAGAGTTCCTGCCGAATCCGACTCGAAGGATTCCCCAGAAACACTCCCGTCTTCGGCTCGATCAGCCATCGAGACAGCTTTCCCCTCAAACTCGCCGTTGATCTTTCCAAGAGTATCACTAACATTAAGCACCTCCATTATGTCGGGGATGATTCGCTGCATGATTCCAAAGAGATGAAAGTCGGATCGGCAGGCTTCCCGTACGGCTCGTTCGAGGTTCTTGGGATGCTCTGCAACAGTTCGAAATGCGGTTCGTACAGAAAGATCGATTTTATAGAGGTCAGCGATGTCGTAAACAAAACTGAGCATTTTGCCGGTATGGATGAATCCGATCGCGGGTGAGAATCCAGATGAAACGATGGCGGCATGGCAGATGCCATACAGACAAGCATTGGCGGTCGACAAGGCTCGATTTAGAGGGTCCGCTTTGTTCCAGCTCGATTGATCGTAATTGCGTCCTTCCCATTTCAAATCATATTCGGCGGCCAGGAGGCGATAGGCATCACGCACCCGGCGGCCCTCGAGGCCGCGAAGCTCTTCCATTGTCGCCGCGGCCGGTAATTTCTCTGCGAATCGGAATTGATACATTCGGCGCGCGATACCAAGCCTGAGGTCCGGAATTGAAGCCAGACGCGCCTGCTCGAGCAGGCGCGTTGCACTGAACGTTCCGCCCATGCTGTGGGCGTAGAGCCGCACTCCATCCTGCGCGGTCCAGGTGATCATGCAGTTGTTTTGCGCCAGAGCATATATAGCTGGGTGAGTGATCGACGTGCCAGGACCCAACATAAGCAGGCTGAGCTGGTCAATCGGTATGGGGACGCGGCCCCGCGCGTCATGCATTAAAAGCCCTTCTGAGTCCTTATCGATCTTGCACATCTCCAAGTACAAGAAGCTCCAGCGATCGGAAAACCTGGGCAGGTCATACAGGGTTCTCATTGCACTTCACGCCCCCTACTTCCTGACAGCGACAGAAGTCCGAAGCCGAGTCCTTTGCCGCTGCCGATGCCGAGTTTCATTGTTCTAGAGAATCTGGCTGGGTCGGTGACCACGAGCTGCCCCTCGAATCGAACTGCGAACATCGTAATGTCGATGAGCTGGCTGCCGTTCCCTTTCCTGGCGAGAGCTTCCGGCTCTTCGATCACGACGACGGAGCAGACACGAAAGCCCGACGCCTCCCCCTTCCGTGCAAGCCATGCGAGTTGACCCTCCTCGGCGAACCAGGCCAACCGCTTGCCATTCCGCTTGAACGTCGGGTTGGCCCTAAGTCGGAAGTGAAATTCCATACCGGCCTCGAACACCGGTTCGAATTCCCTAATCTCAGGCTTTTCCGCCAAGTAATCTTCCTCAAGTGATTCCGGCCAATGAGGACGATTGAGGGATTGGATGAGCAGGCAGATTCGATTCGGAGTTTTCAGCTGGTCAACGCGAAACAGAACCCGTTCCTTAAAGCCTTCGAGATTCGGCGGAAAGGCGGACATTATCGTCCGGTGCATTTCGTACGGGTTTGCGATCTCGGCCCACACGCGACGGGAATCAGGCGACAGAGTCAGGCGAGAGAGGAACATACACTCAGCTCCTTGACCAGCTCGAGATTCAGTTCGACGTAGTATGTCGAGATGTAGCGAGGAATAAATCCGCGAGTCGCAAACGATAGTGGCAGGTCGTCTCGCACACCACTGTGGGCGTCGGGCGAAGCGTCGGCGACGCAGCGAAGGCGTACTCTCCCGGCGGTGAGCTCTCTTCGAGAAATTGTTCTGGTCCGCAAGCAGGAATGAATCGCGAACATTTGTTCGATGGTCTTGCCGGAATACAGGCATTGCTTCGCCCACACCGGGATCGAGGGGAGGCAAGCTTTTCGACCGAGGAAGATCTGCCAATGCGGGTTGCGCAACGCTTTCTCAATTATATTCAGAAGGTCTTCCGCCTGTGGCGAATCAGCCTGCAGTCCGACCAAGAAAGAAGCATCGGAAAGGTAATAGCGATTCGAAACGTTGGTGGGTTTGATGCCACCGCCGGACCTATAGATGTCCTTCGTTGTATGATAGTCGCGAATCAACGTGCCTTCTTGATCGACCCGTATGCCCATGCGAAGCGACACCAGGTCACTGATGTCTGCATCTCTGGGTCGGCCGAGAGCCGCGCAGATCAAGCCAATGACGCCGCTCTTCGAGGGCTCCCGGCCGGTATCTCTTTCGGTAAATCGGCTCTGAGTCCCCCATGACTGCAAGGGACCAGTTAGACGGAGAAGGAGAGTAGTCATGATGCCACTTCCTTAATCGCAACCGCGGCGACAATTCGTTCAACGAACTGATTGACCGATGGCACTGCGGCATCGGCAAGATTCTCCGGACATTGATATCCGATCGAACAAGCGACCTTCGTCGCCACTCCTTCAGCCCCAAACGCGTCAGTCAGCGCGCTCCAGTACTTGCCAAGTGCAACGATCGAGCCTTCGACGATGTCTTCGTTGTTGGCCCGAGAAGGAGCGATCGGCTTGACAAATGCGTTGGCCAGAGACCAAGCCGAGGCGTCAGTCCGTACCACCCCGAGAATGAAACTGGGCATGGTGTGAGCCGCCGTGCTTGTTTGCTTCCCGGATGGGATTGCAGTTATGGAAGCATGGATAAATGCCTGGAGGGTCTTCCGCACCAGATCGAGATCATTTCGGAGATTGCGGGTCAGCTGGGACACGTCGACATTGCTGTATCGGTAGAAGCAGGAGCTATTGTACTCGACAATTCCCATCATACCGGCGCCGGACTCCCCCGCCGGCAGGAGATCGTCGACGGCAGTAAAGAAGTCCATCTCCATGCTAAGCCGGTTGGTTGAAATGGCATGTGCCACCTGTGAGGCAGCATCAATGTTCTGTGCCGGTTTCTCTGCCATCATGCGACCAAAAAGGGCAATATCGCTAGAACAGCAATCAGTCAACTCCTTCTCAATTCCCTTGCAGTGCTTTGAAAATGCCTTGTCGGAATCGGCGAGAAACTCATTCCAATGCGGGCGAATCCTATTCGCAAGAGCAGCCAGTTCCCTGGCGCTGAGATAGAGCGGCACCGAAGTCTGCTGGGCACTCTTGCTGTCCATCTTACAGTAAACATTTTCGATTAGTGATGAAACTGCTTCGTCGGAAGATTTGTCCGGGTCTGGCGGGAGTTCTAATAGTCTCTTGAGCTGGGCGTGAAGTCGCTTAGTACGAATTGAAGTGCTTCCACCCAGTCGCGAGCGAAAGTCTTCTGAGAGGCGGACAGATCTCTTGAGACATTGCGACGAGATCCGCGCGCGGCGGTGACCACCGAATTCACAGTCTTTGGGCGAGTTTGTGTCATCACGATTCAGACTTGAGGGCGGGAAGTTCTGCAGGATGTGAAGTTCTACTATCATATTATTCTCCTTCTGATTGATCATTGATGTTCTCATCGGTGTTTCGGGTATTGTCGTTCCAGAAGCTGTTCGCCCACCGCCTCTGAACAAACTTCTCGGGGTGACTCCAGTTAATGATGTCACTGTACAAGTCATCCCAATTGACCGCAATGCCGCACGATCTAAGGAGGTTGACGGCCTGCCGCAGATGATAAGGAAGCGAGTCAAATGGGGCATTGAGCATAGCACGAAAGCGCAGTTCGATACTGTCGCGTTCGCCGGAGGCTTTGAATAGTCTTTTCATGTGATCGCCGATATTGCCGCCATCAGTCGATTCGGGGTAGATAGCGAACAACGCAGCGACAGTGAAGGCGGCACGCGCGTGACTCGGGCGGGCGTCACGCGGAATGAAGGGAATGATGTAGGGCATCATCTCAATCGAGAGACCGGGCGGTTTGCCGAGACCGCGGCGTAGTTGCGCGAGAGCCCCCCGGTCTTCCTTCTTCGCCAGTTCCTTGAGATAGGTGATGAGTGCCGATCGTTTGTTTGAATTCATGCAGAAAACTCCTTTCGCGCAGCGAAGAGTTGAGATCTTAGTCGTTGTTCGCAGACTGCAATTGCGTGCAAGGCACGAGCAGTAAAACGCAGTTTGACAGCTGCAGCGGAAAATGCATTGAGCGCAGCATTTCGACTTACCGATTCCCACTTTCTGAGGGCCGCATCCTGATCAGCGCCAATAGAATCAAGGAGGTCATAGAATGGGATTTCGAGTGCGCTCCAGTAAGACTTCATCACTTTAATCTGGTCGATAATTGGCTCACCCTTCCTATCTTTACTGTGCGTGGGAAGAAGCTCAATATTGACGCGGTCGACCGCTTCTTTCAGAACCAAGCCGTTGCCCTCAGACCGAGTGAGGGCCTCTCCCAGTGATGCTCGGCATCGTTCGTCTTGGAGAAGTTGTACGGGCAGGGGGAGTTTCTCATGCCGCCACATCTCGACCGCGGATTTGTCGTTGGCTACACCAAAAACCTCGACGTTGAGTCTCGCGCCTAACCTGATAGTGCGAAGTGCCTCCGCAGAGGCCAGCCGCTGAATGTTGGATGGCTGACGAACTCCACTGCGCAGTCCGAGTATGGCGTCACTATCTCGCCAGAGCGCCCTATCGGTTTTGAGACTCATTGGAACTATGGCATTCTTCTTGGTTTGAATGAATATCTTGAAGGCATCGTGAAGCCAGCCTTGAGGCATTTTGGCACCTTGCGCTACGCCAACAGCAGTCACCACGACGGCTCCGGAGCGCAGCTGTGGAATCAGTTGAACGTAACGGCTGTTGAATGTCAAATATTCCAGATAACCCGATAGTGGTCGGTCGGGAGGATTGTCCAAGAAGCAAAATTCATCTCGCTCCCAGTGCGGCTGATCATTCTTTTGCGGTTCATAAGGAAGGCCCTTTCCGTCATAAGGTACTAGATTCAGCATCAGAGACTCCCACAGATTGTTCCCGCGGGCGAGAACCTGCATACCAGCCATTAACGGTCCGAGGGATGCATAGACTGTGGCACTTCTTCCGGTCAGACCGTAGTTCTGTGTTGCCAGAAGATAAGCGGCAGTATCTGCCGATGACAAAGAGTCAGGAAATTCCTCAGTCGAGTGATCAAACAGAGTGTCGTTATTGCCGGATGCTAACTCCAGTGCAAGTCGCGAAATCGGAGACAACTTGTCGGGAGGAAAGTCCGCTACTTGATAAAATGGATAAGCGTCATGGAACAGGTCAAATCGATCTGCCCATTCTGATAAGTAGCGTTCAAGTTTCTCGAGATCCCAACATCGGGATTGGTACATATCACACCACTCATCTTCACAAGATGGGCCATAAGCCCGGTGCAAAATCGCGAGCAGTAGTCTAAGAATGCTAACTGTGACCAGCGGAGACTGCGCATGGACTTCCCTGAGTGTATGTGCTTCTTTCAGGGTCTGGTCGATTCCGAGCTGGACACGTGAACCATCGAGCTTAATGCACGGAATCCAAGGCTGCTCAATGAGGTTGAAGCTAAATCTCACCTGACCTCCCTATTTTGTTCTGTTAGTGATTAACCCCAGGTCGTCGTCAAGGACCATTTCTATGTCGCCTATTCGAGCGCGACGTTGCACGAAGATCATGAACTTCAGGTGGCGGGTCAGCGGATTGTGCCTCCATGTGCTTGGAGTCTCCTGACCTTTCAGAGCGCTCACCAGGTTGAATTGCGAGACCGAAACCGAATCGAGGATCATTGCCTTTGCCTGTTCAAAATCCGGCTCTTGATAGAGCATGGGATGATCGTTTTCACTGCTTTCGGACTGCAGACAGACGATGCTGATGCTTTCCCGTCCATATCGGGTCAGTGCCTGACGAGCTGGATGCGCCTCGGGATCATCGTCTTCCAGCTCTTGAAATACCCTATCAAGGATATTATCTGGAAAGGATGGCGAATCAATCCTCCGCTTCTCGGCCTCTGACTGAAGCATTTGGAGTTCATTCAGATGCTTGTGATGCAGCTCTTCCAGCTGCTTTCTGAGCGGACTGTGAGCATCACCGCCCAGATCTTCGTCAGAATAGACACGTTCGACGATTTCTTTCAAGTCCGATGGGACCCTAACTGGGTCCTTCGCTTTCAGAACCAGAAACGACCTCAGTAATATGTAAGGAGAATAGACGAATCCGCTGGTGCCAAAGGTCGGAAGCCCCGCAGAGTCCAAAGACGGCAAGAAGATCCAGAGTTGTGCCTTGTCGAGACCCCTGGATCGAATCCGCTCATGTCGGTGAAGCCGTCCCATTCGTTGGAGGACCATGTCGGCCGGCGCGAGTTCAGTAATCATCAGATCGAAGTCAAGATCAAGACTCTGTTCAATCACCTGCGTCGCGACAAGAATACTCAAGCCGGCCTCGCCGGACTCGGGGCCGAAATTGTCTAGTGCTGCCTGCTCACGATTTAGCCTATCTCGTAGCAAGTAGCGGGCGTGAAATAGACTGATTCGAGCGGCGTGCAAACTCTCCGATTTGGCAAGAAGGCTGTAGGTTTGTTGCGCGCTGCCTACTGTATTGCAGATAATTGCGACTTTGCCGCCTTCAGGCGTTGCCAGTTTGATACGTTCCGCCAGATTCGACTTCTCGTCGTCTATCCAGACGAGATTCACCTCCTTGGTGGAGGCAGCTTCGACGGCGGTCACCATGACCTTGCCGCCAGCGCACTGAGTTATTGCCGGGTACGAAACAGTAGGAACGAGTTCACTGGACCCAGCATATGCTTCGATTAGCTCGCTCTTCTTTTGCTCCGGCAAGGTTGCCGACAACAGGATGACATTGCAGTTGAGCGCTGACAGCCACTCCAGAAGTCTTGACAGTATCGAAGTCATATATGTGTCATAAGCGTGAACCTCGTCGAAGATAATGGTCTTTCCTGCCAGTCCGAATAGCCTGACAAAGAAGTGCTTCGCCTGGAGTACAGCGAGCAGTGACTGGTCAATTGTCCCTACACCAAAGTTCGATAGCAGTGTCCGCTTCTTGGGCAGAAACCACTCTGATGCTACGACAGACATTTCGGGACTGTCACCAACTGAACTTGTCCGAATGCTCTGGTACGCGTTAGAGAAGAAGGAATGACCGTGCAGGAGGTGGAGATTCACCCAACTGTCAGGGTAAGCCGACTGCAAGTAGTTTCTGACTCGTTGAAACATCTGGTTACTCGTAGCCTGCGTTGGCAGAGCGATGTACATGCCCCGCTGACCGTTAGACGAAATGATTCGATTCGACAAGAAGAGTGCAGCTTCGGTCTTGCCGTCCCCCATCGGGGCTTCAATGATATAGAGTGATTTCTCAACGTGCGTCTCGGCCAACTTGATCAATGCTCGTTGAAGGGGTCGCGGTAGCTTCTTCCCAAAGAGATCGGAGAAGCTCTTTACTTCGTTCGCAGGTTTCCACCCGACCCAGCCAAGCCTTGCAAGTGCCTGTGAAGCTCGATTCCTTGACTGCGCCAAGTAGTCATCTACATTCCCCAAGAAGTCACTCGAAAACGGAAAGTAATCTTCGTTGGAGGCGATCCAGTCAGCAACACTGGTCAAGCCCGCGAATGCCATGACTGCCGCATTAGTCGAGAATAGACCGGATGTCAGCTCAAGTCTATTCGTTGAATGGAACTTCTCGGAAATGGTCAGAATCAAGTTAGACTGCGCCGTGCGCCAGTTAGTATCTCCGATGAGGAGGGACAGGCGATCATCAATTATCTCATTAGCTCGAGGAAATCTCCCGTGATGCCCCCCAACGAGACTCGCAGCTTTGAGGAGAACTAAGGCAACTTTGCGTCCTCTTGCCAGAAACTCTGGCTTGAAGTGATCCCAGATGATTCTGGAACTGAGAGTGCCGTGCGGAATGTTGTCAACGTATCCCGGGAAGGTGAAACCATTCGCTGACAAATATGCTTTTCGCTCAGAACCTCTTGACTGAAAACCCGGAGTGGCCTTCCCGATGTCATGTAGAGCGGCCCAAAATGCGAGCGTGGTCGCCATGTCCGAATCGTCGGCGGGGACATATCGGAACAAGCTCCTAAATGAAGAAGTGAGACTCTGGTGCCACAAGGCCTCAACGACGGCTGACACGTCGATCATGTGGAAGAGTAGCGGGTGCCAGGCCAGTGACTCTCGATCCAGCTTGGCCCAAATTGCCAGGTGTTTTTCGTCAGCAAGCACTGCAGTAGCCTTTTTGAATGCGGATCACGTAGTCGGTGATCGGTGCGTCCCTCATCGATTGCTTCGTCGAATCGAAGCAGACGAGAGGCGATTCAAATTAGCATACGAAGGGAACGATGGCAATCGATTTTCGGGCGTGATTCTTTGGGTCGCCAGTGCAAATGGAGGATTAGACTTGTTTTCGATAATGGCTCTTTAAGCAAACAAAAACCACATCCGACGGCGCATATACCCGTCAAGCAACGCTTTTGATGTGCGGCAACAGGTTAGACGAAAAAGTACATTGTCAGGGATTGTCACCACATGCGAGCACATGCGAAATTTCGTCAATGTCCCCCCGTTATCAGACTGAGCCGGCGACGAGCTCGGCGATCTCACCGGCAATGTTGCGACGGTTGTCATCGTAGATCGTCAACGTCTGCAGATTTGCGTGGCGGGAGAAGCGCTGGACGGAGCGGACGTTGCCGCCGGTGCGGTCAAGCGCCTGGGTGATCGCGGTGTGACGGATGCCGTGCGGACGCGCGGCGACACCGGAGAAGATTCCGAGGGCGCGAACGATGTAGAACACGGCGGCACCGGTGAGACGGTGGCCCTTGCCGGCATGATCGAAGTTGACGAAGAGCGGGCCCGGGGCGGTGCCACGGTGGATCAGCCAGTTGGAAATCGCGGTTGCGGTTGGCTCCGGTAGGGACAGGGTGATCGGTTCGCTCGAGCCTTTTCCTGTGATGGAGATCCGGCGCTCGGACAGGTCGACGTCCGACAATTCGAGGCCAACGAGTTCCTTGCGGCGAAGTGCCAGGTCAAACAGCAGGCGGAGGATAGTGGTATCGCGAGCGGCTTTCGCGGCATGGGGCTGAGCAGCGGCAGCCTTGAGCATCCGACGAATTGCGTAGAGGCCGGGACCGGAGGTGTCGCGGTACGGCTGCGACGGTTCGTTTTCGATTTCAAGACTCCAATTGATGGCTCCGATCGTGCGGGCGAGTTTGGCAGCGGAGCGGAGCGTTGCCAGGCGGCGGTTGATTGTGGCCGGTGACTTCCCCGCCGCAATCATGGCCTGACGGTACTGCAGGGCGAGGCTGTTAGCCTGCCCTGCTTTGAGCTGAACCAAGACGCCGAGCGCCGAGCGCTGATCGGGGACCCCAAGGAAGGCCGCGAAGTCTGCGAGGTCGGCGGAGTAGGCGCGGCGGGTGGATTCGGATCGGCGGTTGAGGAAGAGCGAAACTAGTGATACGGAGGGCGTCGGCTGGATGCGGACCGGAAGGCCGCGTTTGGATTGATGAAGCGGTCGCGGCATCATCGCTCCGGGTTTGTCGTGAGGTTCCGGAGTTCGGAAAGTCCGAAGAAGATAGAGTTGATGGTTGTCTGCGCCCGGGCACGAGCGTGGCCGCGGAGGCGCTTCAGGTTTGGGATCTGGCGGAGTTCGGAAAGACCGGATAGGATCAGGTCGATCAGTGCCTGGGTTTCGCGCTTCGTGGCGGAGTTTGAAGTCGATGCAGTTGGGGGCGGTGTCGCTTGTCGCTGCATCGTCGGCGGCACGGGTTGTAAGGTGGTGGCCATAGGGTCTCCTTTCTGTTGAGAGGGGCTGGTCGGCCCATATCCCGACCGGCCGTCTATGCACAGGATGACCGGGAAAGCGCGGCCGGTCGCGTTCTCGTTGATAATCATAATCTAAGAGTTTTAACTCTTAGAGTCAATCAATTTATCGGACGCGGAGCAAGATTCTTAAGCGCTGCAGGAGGTCGGCTTCGTTGATGACGTTGTCGAGGTCGAGGCGCTCGTGTTGTTCCTGCAGCAGGTCGATCAGGCAGCGAATCAGGGCGTTCTTGGTGATGCGGCGGTCTTTGGAGACCGGCCTGCCGGCAACGCTGACGTCCTGCCCTACCAGGTCGCGGCGGCGCTGGGTGATTTGTTCCTCTAAACGGTCGAGGAAGGCCGTCTGTTCATCGGTCAGGAGGAGGGCAACCTGTTTGAGCTGCTTGTATCGAGGCGTCCGGGGTGTCATCGTGACTCGGCGTTCGCGGGCCGTAGACTTGGATCGGGAGGCCTTGCGGGAAGTGTAGTGGAACTCTTAGAGTTTGTCAATTAAAACTCTCCGGACAACTTAGTATCGTTAGTAGGTTCTTCTGTGCTTCCGACCTACGCCAGTCGTGCCGTTCAATGGAATCACATTCTTCAAAAATCATAGAGATATACGCATTTGTTGTTGACACGGTTGGCGGCAGCCTGCGATCTTAGAGGCGCTGATAGCAAGCAGTGCATTGCGTGGAGCGGGTGTTTCGCCCGAGACGCCCGCTCCCGCTGATGAAACCTTCAGCGGAGAGCTACAGAGGCGGGTGTCATGAATCTCAGTGGAAGTTTGGAAGCAAAG
>WBZO01006848.1_pt1 | contig 10833 bp, 5 predicted proteins | sample 5204261 | NCBI WGS metagenome assembly WBZO01 (sample SAMN12412400, study PRJNA552823) | activated sludge metagenome | isolation source: activated sludge from anammox sidestream of wastewater treatment plant... | place: USA: North Carolina | collected 2017-09
GACGCTCATGCCCGGCATGATCGACAACCATATTCATATCTATATCGAATCGCTCCACCTCACACCCCCCGAGCCCCCCATCACCTATCGCGCCCAGTACGCGCAGAAATTCCTGCGCCACATCCTGTCCTGCGGATTCACGACCGTGCGCGACGTCGCCGGCGGCGACCATGGCATGGCGATGGCGCTGCGCGACCGTTTTCTCGAAGGCCCGCGCTTTTTCTACGGCGGCCTGTGCCTGACGCAGACGGGCGGCCACGCCGACATGCGCCTGCGCAGCCAGCCGACCGACTACTGCACGTGCGGCGCCGAACGCAATGTGCTCGCCATCCATGCCGACGGCGTGGACGAGTGCATCAAGGCGACGCGCGAGGAGCTGCGCAAGGGCGCGAGCCACATCAAGATCATGGGCTCGGGCGGAGTCATGTCGCCGAACGATCCGCTCGAGCGCTGCCAGTATTCGGAAGCGGAGATCCGCGCGATCGTGGACGAATGCGAGCGCTTCGGCGCCTACGTATGCGCGCATTGCCATCCGACGGAGGCCATCCGCCGCTGCGTCGAGTTCGGCGTGCGCTCGATCGAGCACGGCACGCTGATCGATGAGGACACCGCGAAGTTTGTCGCGAAGAAGGGCGCCTACGTGGTGCCGACGATGGCGGTGCTGTTTGCGCTGATGGAGGACGGCCCGCAGATGGGCATGCCCGAAGTCTCGCGGCAGAAGCTGCTCAAGGTGCACGAGCACGCGCTGGAAGGACTGCAGATCATGAAGCGTGCCGGCGTGAAGATGGGCTTCGGCACCGATCTGCTCGGCGACCAGCACACCCGGCAGGGGACGGAGTTCTCGATCCGCAGCCGGGTGCTCGAGCCCTTCGACATCCTGCACTCGGCTACCGCCGTCAACGCCGAGATCGTGCGCATGCAGGGCAAGCTGGGCGTCGTGAAGGCCGGCGCGCTGGCGGACCTGCTGGTCGTCGACGGCGATCCGCTGGCGAACATCGATCTGCTGGCGCGGAACGGGCGGCACCTCACGCACATCATGCTCGACGGCCGCTTCGTCAAGCGTCCCGGCTGAGTCGGCGCCAAAAAAAGCGACGATACAAGAAGACATCCGGCGGGCGGCTTCACCCGCAGACCACAGGTGGACCGGAAGATATGCGAGTCATCGTCATCGGCAGCGGTTTGATGGGCCTCTCGACCGCTTATTTCCTGATGCGCAAAGGCATCGAAGTCACGGTCGTCGATCGCGCCGCCGGCCCGGCGCGCGAGACCAGCTTCGCCAACGGGAGCCTCCTCACCTCCAGCATGGCCGATCCCTGGAATGCGCCCGGCGCGTTCGGCCAGCTGGTGCGCTCGATCGGCCGCTCGGATTCGCCGCTCCTGCTGCGCCTCTCGGCGGTGCCCTCGATGCTCGGCTGGGGGATGCAATTTCTGCGCGAATCGAACCCGCAGCGGTACGACTGCAACACGCTCAAGAACGTGCGCCTGGCGCTGTATTCGCACGGCGTGCTGAAGGAGATGCAGCGCGAAGTCGACGTGTCTTGCGATTACTCGCCGTCCGGCGCGCTGCGCGCGTTTCGCGATACCGGCGCGTTGCAGAATGCCATCCGTCGCGCACAATGGCTGCAGCCGCACGGCATTCCGTCGGAAGTTCTCGACCCGCAGGAAATGGTGGCCCTGGAGCCGGCGCTGGCCGATATCCGCGAGCATCTCGTCGGCGGCATCCACTACCCCAATGATGCCGTCGGCAATGCACGCACGTATTGCGAGAAGCTGGCGACGGCGCTCAGGAACGGCGGCGCCGAAGTGAGTTACAACACGCCGGTGGCGGGTCTGAAGCAACAGGGCGCGAAGATCGAAGCGGCGATCACCGCCAATGGTCCGCTGTCCGCGGATGCATTCGTGCTCGCCGCCGCGCACGCGGGCCGCGCGCTCGCGCAATCGGTCGGCTTCGACCTGCCGATTCGTCCAGTCAAAGGCTACTCGATCACTCTTTCACGGGACACATTACAGAACGGTCCGCGCATGCCGGTGATCGACGATACATTGCACGCGGCGGTAGTGCCTGTCGGCAGGATACTTCGCGTGGCCGGTACCGCGGAGTTCGCCGGCGTGAACCTGGACATTCCGCCCGCGCGCATCGACAACCTGCGCCGTTTGCTGAGCGATATCTTTCCGAGCGCGCAGGGGGGAGAGGACGTGAGCCCGTGGACCGGCTTGCGTCCGGTTTCGGCCGACGGCGTGCCCATCCTCAGCGGGACGCCCATCGAGAATCTCTACGTGAACACCGGCCATGGGCACCTGGGCTGGACGCTGGCGGCGGGCTCGGGGAAAGCGGTGGCCGATCTCATCACCGGCCGCACGCCGGCGATCAATATGGCGGACTACGCGCTCGACCGTCGCACCGAGCCAACCCACTGAAAACGTAGCGGCGCGTAAAACCCGCATAGCGGCGCAAAAAAATCCCTGCGGAGATTGCCGCCCGCCGGGCGCCGGCGTAGCGTTCGGCTGATGACGCCGCCGTCTTCGCACAAGCTCGCGCCCGGCGCCGCGCTCGCCGAGCAGGATGCCATGCGGGCGCTGGCGCAGCGGTTCGGCCTCGTGCTGCAGCAATTTTTCCAGCGCCGCGTCCGCGACCGCGCGGAGGCGGAAGACCTGGTGCAGGAGGTGTTCGTTCGCCTCCTCAAGCGCGGCAACATCGCCGCCCTCGAAGACCTGCGCGGGTATCTCTTCGAGACGGCCTCGAGCGTGCTGCTCGACCGGGTGCGCAAGCGCTCCTCCCATCACAGCAACGACCATCTGCCCTTCGATCCGGCCGTGCACGCGCATGAGGATTTCGGCGCGGACCGCGTTTTAATCGGACAGGAGACGCTGACGCGCGCCTCCCGCGCGCTGCTGGAGCTGCCGGAGCGCACGCGGACCATTTTCATCCTGCGCCGGATGGAGGGCTTGCGGTATCAGGACATCGCGCAACGGCTGAACATTTCCCTGAGTCTGGTCGAGAAGCAAATGGCACGGGCAGTGGCGTATCTCACGCAGCGGATGGGTGAAGAGTGAGCGGCAGGCGCATCTCGCATCGGGACCTCGAAGCGATGACGCCGCTCGAGGCGGCCGCATACTGGTTCGTGCGGCACGATGCGCAAAGCATGAGCGCGGAGGACCGTCTCGAGTTCGAGGGCTGGCTGGCCGCATCGGAGGGCAATCGCCGCGCGTACGAACAAACCGGCGGGACGTGGCAGGACTTCGAGCAGGCAACGGATGAAGCGGAGCTGCGTGCGCTGCGCGTTGCGGCGCTGGCGGCGAGTCCGGCGCCAAAGGTGTGGACACGGGCGGCTGCGATCGCCGCGAGCGTGCTGGTCGGCGTCATTGGCGTTGCGACATTGACGTGGCGTTTGTCCACCGACGGCTCGATCACCGAACCCGATGCGCCGCGCGCCACGGCGGGCCGATACGTGACTGCGCACAACCAGCGTTCCACGGTGGCTTTGCCCGACGGCACGCTGGTGTCGATGAACCTCGATACGGTGTTCCGGGCCGACTTCACCGCGGACCAACGCCTGATCCGGCTGTTGAAGGGCCAGGCTTTCTTCGAAGTCGCCAAAGATCTGCAGCGCCCGTTCGTGGTTGCCGCGGCCGACCGGCATATCCGCGCGCTCGGCACGAAGTTCGACGTGCGCCTCGATAGCAACCGGGTCGAGGTCGTGCTGCTCGAAGGGCGGGTGAGCGTGGATCGCAGCGCGCCGTCGCTGCTCGACACGCTCGCGCGGCGTTCGGGGCGCGTGGAGCTCGAGCCCAACCAGCGCCTGGTGGCTGCGCGGGGCGAAGCGGCTTCGATCACCTCGACGAACGCGATGCAGGCGACCAGCTGGCGGGAAGGCTGGATCGTGTTCGAGGATGAGACGCTCGAGCACGCCATCGCCGAGCTGAATCGCTATTCGGACCGGCCCATCGTCGCTGCCGAGGAGGCGGTGCGGCGGATGCGCCTGAGCGGCGTGTTCCGCATAGGTCAGCCTGACCGTTTTGGCGCCATCATTCAGGAGTTGTTGCCGCTCACCGCGCAGCGCGGCGAGCGCGGGGAGACCGTGCTCGTCTCGAAGGCCGGCGGGGGCGCGCAGCGGCCGTAATCCTTCCCGCCGTGCGGGTTTTGCGCCGACTCACGTTTCCTACGTGAGAACGGGCGCCGGCCCGCAACCAGGGGATGAGCCATGTCGAGCTACTTGCGATCGTTCCGTTTCGCCGCCCGCGCCACCGTCATCGGCGTGCTCGCTGCCGCGGTCTTCCATCCCGTCGCGGCCCTGGCCGTCGAGCCGAAAGTACGCGTGGATATCCCCGCGCAGGATCTATCCGCCGCGCTGACTCAGTTCGGCCGGGAGACCGGCGTCGAAATCGTGTTCGCGCCGGATGCCGTGCGCGAGAAGAAGGCCGCCGCGGTCAAAGGAGAGTTCGAGCGCGATCGCGCGTTGCAGCTGCTGCTCGAAGGTTCAGGGCTTACTTATCGCGTGACCCTGCAAGGGGCGATCGTCGTGGAGCCGTCGGCCAGCCGCGCCGGCGGACCGCAGCAGGCGCTCGAGTTGCGGATGGCGCAGTCGGAGCGCGCGCCGCAGCCGCAGAATCAAACGGAGGCCGGCCGGGCCGGCTCCTCGAGCGCCGCGCCCGCCGCCGATGCGGACAACAAAAATCAGGAAATCATCGTTTCCGCGCAGAAGCGCTCCGAGCGCCTGCAGGACGTCCCGGTCCCGGTAACGGCGATCAGCGCCGAGTCGCTCATCAACAGCAACCAGCTGCGCCTGCAGGATTACTACACCAAAGTGCCCGGCCTCGGCCTGACGGCGCTGCGTTCCTCTCCGGTACTGATCATGCGCGGCGTCACCACGGGCCTGGGCGCCAATCCCACCGTCAGCATCATCGTCGACGATGTGCCCTATGGCTCCTCGACGCTGAACGGCGGTGGTTTGTTGGCGGCGGACCTCGACCCGAGCGATCTGGCGCGCGTGGAAGTGCTGCGCGGGCCGCAGGGCACGCTTTATGGCGCCAGCAGCCTGGGCGGACTTCTGAAGTTCGTCACGATCGATCCGTCGACCGAGGCTTTCAGCGGGCGCGTGCAAGCAGGGGTGAGCGACGTCAACAATGGAGATGGCCTGGGCTACAGCGTACGCGGTGCCGTCAACATTCCGATCAGCGAGACCTGGGCATTGCGCGCGACGGGATTCACGCGGCGCGATCCGGGCTTCATCGACGACGTCAGGTCGGGCAAGGATGGCATCAACCGCGTGGACGTCGATGGCGGGCGCATGTCGGCGCTGTGGCGCCCGAATCAGGACGTCTCGCTGAAGCTCGGTGCGCTGATCCAGAAAGTGGAGGCGTTCGGCGCCTCACAGGTGTATCTGCAGCCTGGATTGCGCGATCTCCAGCAGGACGTGCTGCCCGGCACGGGCTGGTACGACCGACGGCTCAAGGTGTATTCGGCGACCTTGAGCGCCGACCTCGGGCCGACCGAGTTGACCGCCGCCAGCGGATACAGCATCAACACGCTGGTCGATGCGCTGGAGCTCGGGCCCGGGGTCGCAGTGCCGGAGGACAACGAGACGCGGCGTTTCACTCAGGAAGTGCGCCTCACGGTTCCCATGGGCGAGCGTGTCGAGTGGCTGTTCGGTGGGTTCTATACGCGTGAGCGCTCTGACTACCTGCAGGTCGTCAATCTCCTCGATCCGGCCACGGGGGCATTCATCACCGGGATCGGCAGCATCTCGTTCCCGACGACTTACGATGAGTATGCGGCGTTCGCGGACCTGACTTTCCGGGTCTCCGACCGGTTCGACGTACAGATCGGCGGGCGGCAGAGCTGGAACAAACAAACCATCGTGCAGACGGCCACCGGCGCGTACGTGGCCACTGCGTACCCGGAGCTGGCATCAAAGGACAACGCCTTCACCTATCTCCTGACGCCCCGCTTCAAGATCACGCCCGAGTGGATGGTGTATGGACGCTTCACCTCGGGGTACAGGGCCGGCGGTCCGAACGGCAACCTCCCCAGCCCCTCGGTGCCGCCGCAGTACGATCCGGACATGACGCAGAACTATGAGATCGGCGTCAAGGGCGAAATGCTCGATCGCATGCTGTCGCTCGACGCGGCGGTGTACTACATCGATTGGAAGGACATCCAGCTTTATCTGTTCGACAACGTCACGAGCCTGTACTACAACTCCAACGCGGGCCGGGCGAAGAGTCAGGGCGTGGAGCTGTCGATGGAGGCGCGGCTGCCGACGGGCCTGTCCGCGGTCGTTTCCACGTCGTGGAATACGGCCGAGCTGACCGAAGATCTGCCCTCCACGAGCCTGGCGTATGGTTTGTCCGGCGACCGCCTACCCTTCAGCAGCCGCTTCTCGGGCAGCCTCATCCTGAACCAGGAGTTCGCGGTGTCCAGCGCCGTCACCGCGTTTGTTGGCGGATCGGTGAGCTACGTCGGCGATCGGATGGGCGGCTTCCGGGGAGTGACCGCGAACGTCCCCGACACGCGGCAGGTGTACCCGAGCTACACCAAGGTGGATTTGCTGGCAGGCGCGAGGTTCGGCGATTGGACGGTCAATCTATTCGCCAGTAACGTGACCGACAAGCGGGGCCTGCTCGCCGGCGGGTTGGGGAGCACCTTCCCGCAAGCGTTCGATATCATCCAGCCGCGCACGGTGGGAATGTCGGTCGTAAAAACTTTCTGATTCGCGAGGCACCGGGGCTGATGCGCGCTGCGTCGCCTCCCGCATCGGCATACCTGCCGCGTCGAACTCTCGACCCGGCCGATGGTCAAGTGAACGGGATCAATCCATTCGTACCCTGCGGGGGTCGCGTACCCAAATCAGGCCGCGCAACCGGTCTCCTTTCCTATGGCCTCACGAAAAGGGTGAAAACGGAGAGTTATGATGAGCACGATGAAAGCTGTTTCACTGGCGTCGCCGAAGGGGTTACTCGTGACTCATCCGCATATCCGCCGCCGCATATCAGCGGCTCTGGCCGCCGTGCTGCTCACCACGGCGAGCACGCTGCTGGTTGCCTGGACTACCCCCGTGCACGCGGCGCCGGACTCGAGCGAGGGCACGCAAGGCCTGCCGCTCGTGCTCGCCCGTACAGTGGAGTTCACCACCGACGAGGGCACATGGATGTCCGTCGATGTCTCGCCGGATGGCAAAACGCTCGCGTTCGATCTGCTGGGACAGCTCTACACGATGCCGATCACCGGCGGCCAGCCGCGGCTCATCAGCTCCGGCATGTCCTTCGACAGCCAGCCGAGATTCTCGCCGGACGGCCGCCGGATCGCCTTCGCCAGCGACCGCTCGGGCGCGGAGAATCTGTGGATCGCCAATATCGACGGCTCCGACGCGCGCCAGATCAGCAAAGAGTGGGAATCACAGTTCTCCTCGCCTTTCTGGCTGGCGGACGGACAAACCCTGTTGATTTCACGGTACCCGCAGTTGCCCTCGAGCACGGCCGAGCTCTGGGCCTACGACATCAACGGCGGCGCCGGCTTTGCAGTAGCCAAAGGCCGGGAAAAACCGGATGCGCCGCAGGATCAGTGGCATCACACGGTGGGCGCGGTGGCCTCGCCGGACGGAAAGTACCTGTACTACGCGCGCCGCGGCGGCTTCTTCAACAAGGTCTACAACGTCAGTTTTCCGTTGTCGCAGATCGTCCGCCGCGACCGGGCGACAGGCGAGGAGTACGAGATCACCGCGGCTCCGGGCAGCGCCTTCCGTCCCGTGTTGTCTCCGGACGGCACCCAGCTCGTCTATGGCACCCGCTATGAGGCGGAGACCGGACTGAAGATCCTCGATCTGCAGACCGGCGAAGAGCGGTGGCTGAAGTATCCGGTCCAGCGGGACGATCAGGAGTCGGTGTTCACGCAGGACCTGCTGCCCGGCTACGCGTTCACTCCCGACGGGAAGGACGTCGTGCTTTCGTATGGCGGCAAGATCCATCGCCTCGAAGTGGCGAGCGGGCGGGATCGGCTGATTCCGTTCTCGGTCAAGGTATCGCGGGGCATCGGTCCGCTGCTGGACTTTCCCGCGCGCGTACCGGACGGGCCGGTCAAATGGCGCATCCTTCAGGGCGCCGCGCAATCTCCCGACGGCAAGCAGCTCGCCTTCTCGGCGGCGACTCGTTTGTACACGATGGCCCTTCCCGCCGGAGCACCGCGGCGGCTGACCAAGGGCACGGAGCGCGAGTATCAGCCCGCATGGTCGCCCGATGGTCGATGGATTGCGTATGTCACCTGGTCGAGCGCCGGCGGCCACATCTGGAAGATCCGCAGCGACGGCAGCTCGGCGCCGGTGCGCCTCTCGCAGGTTCCCGCCTATTACCGTGAGGTCGTCTGGTCGCTCGACGGCAATCGCATCGTCGCCTTGCGAGGTCCGCGGCAGTGGCAGCTGTCGAAGGTCGATGAATTTTTCGGCGGCCCGGAATTGCTCGACGTGATCTGGGTCCTCGCGCAGGGCGGGCCGGCGAACGTCATCGCCCCGGCACGCGGCGCGCGCCTGCCGCACTTCGTCAACGAACAAAAGGACCGCCTCTACTTGTATACGGCGCAGGGACTGATCTCGATGCGCTTTGACGGCACCGATCGGCGCACGCACCTGAAAATCTCGCGGGCAGCGTGGTTCTCGCCTGAGATCGACCATGGCGCCGCGAACGACGAGGCCCGCATCAGTCCGGATGGGCGCTGGATCGCGATCCGCGATAGCAGCCAGATGTACCTCACGCCCGCGCCGTCTTTCGGCGGGGAGCCTTTGACGATCGATCTGTCCGCGGCGCCCACGCCGACCGCGGGCGCCGGGCACGCCGATGTGAGTCCCAGCGCAGTCCTGCCCGTGAGGAAATTGACCCGCGTCGGCGCCGACGCCTTCGCGTGGGCGCAGGATGGATCGGCGCTGACCTGGAGTGTCGGCGCCACTTTCTTCCGCCAATCTCCAGCCGATCTCGCGGCGGGGCGGGGCGCGGCCGAAGAAGCCGCCATCAACGTGGAGTTCCCGCGCGCGACGCCCCGGGGCACCGCGCTCCTGCGCGGCGCTAAGGTCATCACCATGCGCGGGGAAGAAATCGTCGACAACGCCGACCTCCTGATCAAGGACAATCGCATCGCCAGGATCGGTCCGCGCGGCTCCTTCGCCGTGCCCGCCGGTGCGAAGACCTTCGATGTGAGCGGCAGCACGATCGTTCCCGGTTTCATCGACCTGCATCCGCACTGGACGGAAATCCGCCGCGGCATCCTGGATCCGGAAAACAGCTGGACGTTCTTCGCGACGCTGGCGTACGGCGTGACGGCCGGACGCGATCCGCAAACGAAGACGAGCGACATCTTTGCCTACCAGGACCTGATGGACATGGGCGAAATCCCGGGTCCGCGGGTCTTCGCGGTGGGGTCGGGCATCTTCTCGCTCAACGACTTCCGCTCCCTGGATCAAACCAAGGGCGTGGTGTCGCGCTATCAGCAGTACTACCGCACCAAAGCCGTGAAATCATATTCGATCGGCAATCGTCTTCAGCGGCAATGGATGGTGCAGGCCTGCAAGGATCTGCAGATCATGCCGACCACCGAAGGGGGTCTCGACCTCAAACTCGATCTGACGCACATGATCGACGGCTTCAACGGCAACGAGCACAGCCTGCCGATCACTCCTTTGTATAGGGACGTCGTCCAGCTCATGGCGCAGTCGAAGATCACTTACACGCCGACCTTGATCGTCGCGCTGGGCGGTCCCTGGGGCGAGAACTACTTCTACGAGACCACCGACGTGCATGGCGATCCTAAGCTGCGCCACTTCATTCCTCACAACATCGTCGATGCGCGCGCGCGGCGGCGGTCCGCGTGGGTCGGCTACGACGAGCATGTTTTTCCGCGCATGGCGGCGCAGGTGAAGAAGATCATCGAGGCCGGCGGGCGCGTGACGGCCGGCAGCCACGGGCAACTCCAGGGCCTGGGTTATCACTGGGAGCTGTGGATGCTGGCGAGCGGGGGGCTCAGCAACTTCGAGGTGCTGAGGTCGGCGACGCTGCGGGGCGCGGAGGCGATGGGGTATGCGCAGGATCTGGGTAGCATCGAAGAAGGAAAGCTGGCGGATCTGCTGGTTCTGGGGAAGGATCCGCTGCAGGACATCCGCAATACGAACTCGGTGCGGTATGTGATGAAGAATGGGGAGTTGTACGAGGGGGATACGCTGGATCGGGTGTGGCCGGGGGTGAAAAAATTACCGGTATCGTGGTGGGCGAAGGAGGCGCCGTAGACTAGTGAGCGATCGAGGCGCTGTCGGTTGTCGGTAGAGCGGACAAAGAGTGTGGATTCGAGGCTGTGCCGGGCTTGAGTGGTGGGGTTGGGGGAGATACCCACAATTTTCGGGAACCGGCGAACATATGGTGACTAACACCTTTGGAGCTGTTCGCCAACAGAGGCCAGGGCAGACACGGCACGGCTGAACGGAAAATTGTGGATATCTCCCCCAACCCCACCACTCAAGCCGCATGGGCGTCGGATTGTGAGTTCTTGAAGAGACGACGCTCATGGGATGTAGAGCGTCTTGGAAGGGACGGGTGTGGGAAATCGTGTGACGCGGCATCCATGCGTTAGCCATCCTTGCAGATTCTTCAGAGCTCAGACCGTAGAGGTATCAAGATCGTCGATCTTAAAAAGGACTGAACACTCGCGATGGGCTTGCGGCGTCTTGGGCGGGTGGTGGGGGGAATATCCGGGAGTGTCAGAAATTTTGTGTGTGAGCCGGGTTGATAAAATTCACTCGCTCAACACGAACCGATCTTCGAACTGGATAGCCAGTTGCGCGCGGGCAGCATGCCATG
>WBZO01005159.1_pt1 | contig 10832 bp, 12 predicted proteins | sample 5204261 | NCBI WGS metagenome assembly WBZO01 (sample SAMN12412400, study PRJNA552823) | activated sludge metagenome | isolation source: activated sludge from anammox sidestream of wastewater treatment plant... | place: USA: North Carolina | collected 2017-09
GCAACCGGCCAGCACCAGCGTGAAGAAAACTACAATTGACCCGACTATCTGTCTCATCGCGAAGATCCTCCCAATATCGGCAGACTTAGTGCGCGGCGTAGCGTGGCGATCGCAATTAGACGATCCGCCTTGGCCTGCGCCAAACCAACTTCGGCTTGCACAAGATTATTCTCAGCATCTATGACATGCGACGTCAGCACCAGCCCCTGCTCGAAGCGTTGCCTTGTCAGATCGGCGCCTTCACCGGCCAACGCCACCGCCCGTTGCATCACTGCGACGCGCTCCGTCGCCTCCTTGAGCGAATTGGCCGCTGACGTCAACTCAACCGAGGTCTGCAGCCGCGCCAGCCGGGCGCCCTCCTCGGCAGCTCGCATCCGCGCGCGCTTCTCCTTGATCGTCGAACTCGTCAGGAATCCGTCGAATACCGACCAGGACAAGGTCAAGCCGGCTGTCCAACTGTTGTTTGAGCCGTCAAATTCCCAGCCCTTATAGTGGTCGACACTCGCGAACGCCGAAACCGACGGCATCAACCCGCCCCAGGCCGCGCGATATTCGCGCCGCGCCGCATCGGCAAACGCATCCCGCGCCGCCACCTCCGGCCTCATCGCCGGCGCTACGGCCCCCGGCTCGCTTAACTTGACCTCGTCTAACAACTGAAACTCACTCACACTCAGGCTGTCGAGCCCGATCGCCAGTCGCAGCCCTTCCTTGGCCAGGGCGAGGGCATTGCGTGACTGTAGCAGCCGCTCCTCCGCCTGCGCCTTCTCAACTTGCACATTCAACAAGTCGGTCTTCAGCGCGGTCCCGTTGTTGACGCGACTGGTCATCACTTGCTCGGTCGACGCGTAGGCGTTGACCGCCGTCTCGGAAGCGCGGACGAATTCCTGCGCCGTGAGGAGCCCGAGATAGGCGCGCGTCACACCCAGGATGATCTCATCTTCTGTCGCCTGCCGTGCAAAATCGCTACCGCGCGCCGCTGCGCGCGCGGCCCGCCAGATCGCCCAGTCACGTCCGCCATTAAACAAATTGATTGCAACCTGCGCCGTGGCCTGAAAATTGTCGGCGCGATCCGGATTGTTCAAATCACCCGCCAATTGGAATTCCCCCTGATTGAGCGCAAACATGAACACGTTGACCGCATTGTCGCTGGTCGTGTAGCCCGAATTCAGCCGCACCATCGGTAGAAATGCCGCCCGCGCCTGCGCCGCCCGGGCGGCGGCCTCGTGCACCTGCTCGCCGGCAATCCGCACCATCGGCGCCCGCTCCCGGGCCATCTGCGCCGCCTCTTCAAGCGATAACGGCGCACCAATAGCCGTCGCCACCACTACTGCAAACATCAGGATCAAGACAAATCGTAATCTCATAAAAACCTTATCATAAACCGTTCTTTCCCCATTAGATATCCATGCTGCGCAAATGATTCCGAAAATTAAACAAAAGTTCTGCCGTAACCCGCTGGTGTCTACCGGGTCGACATTCCTCGGCATCGAGACTCCTATATAGATTAGTGAAGTAGTTGCGGAAGGAACTGGGGAATGCGGTTAACTCGACCCAATCCCAAACAGCGTGTGAGCCGAAGCGAACTTCGACCGCCAACTAGGTCTCCATCGGCAGCTCAAGGCCTAGCTCTTGACCGACCTTTGGGAACCACCGACAAATTGGCCTGCTATGCGCTTCTTGTTCAGCACCGTCCTCCACAAGACCCGCACTCAAGACAGAATCCGCGCGAGTTCTGCGATCGAGCTCTGTCCGCTCAAGACGGCCGCCACAGCGGCATCCCTAAGCGACGGAACGGCGGTCCGATCACCGATCAGCATCGCCGATGGCTTGTTCCCATCGCATAGGTAGAGATCGCGATCTAGGTTGGCAACGGGAAGCAACTCAAATATTCCTAATCTTCCATGGTACCCCGTTGATGAGCAGTGCCCACACCCCCGCCCTGCCTTGAAAATGGGCCCGTGACACGCTAGCGCCACACCTGAAATGGTTCTCAGGGACTGCTCGGCACCCGTATCAAGAATTCGGCACGACCTGCACAGCTTGCGCATCAATCGCTGCGCGACAATAAGTGAAACCGATGAAGCCACTAGATAGGATTCCACGCCGAGGTCGGTTAATCGAGTGACAGTCGCAGCAGCAGTGTTTGTGTGCACCGTACTCAGCACCAGATGGCCGGTCATGGCAGCGCGGAGCGCGGCTTGAGCAGTTTCCAGATCGCGAATTTCGCCAACCATGATGATGTCCGGATCCTGCCGCAAGAATGCCCGCAAAGCGTTCGCAAAATCATAGCCGATCTCTGGTTTGACCTGCGATTGCGTAATACCCGGGAGTTCGTACTCGATCGGATCTTCGATGGTCATGATATTGACTCCGGGCCGCGCCAGATGCGCGAGTGCCGAGTACAACGTTGTCGTCTTTCCCGAACCCGTCGGTCCGGTGACCAGAATCATCCCCTGCGGTCGTTCCAAATGTCTTCGAAAAAGTTCAAGTTGCTCAGCCGGCATGCCCAATTGATGTACGCTGAGAACCTGCTCCGCCACGTTGAGCAGTCGCAGAACCAGCCTCTCGCTCCCGCGCGTCGGAACCGACGATACCCGAATGTCGAGGAGGGCGTTATGACTCTTCATCGTGATCCGCCCATCCTGTGGTTTTCGCCTTTCGGCAATATCCATTCCGGCCATGAGCTTGATCCGCGAAATGATCTGCGGCTGTTCGTCTCGCGCAAGCGGCTGCATCGTCTGCAGTACCCCGTCAATGCGATACCGGATTGTTAGTCCCTGGTCGGTTGGCTCAAGATGGACATCAGAAGACCGCATCTGGACAGCGCGGCTGATGATCGCGTCAACCTGATTCGTTATTCCCCCTGCTTCTGCTCCCTGGCTCCCGCTGTCGGATCGGTACTCGAATTGCGGCCCCTCGCGAAAGACCGATTCGATTGTCGGCGCCGCGCTCGGATAATGAGTGTCGATGAGCCGAGATAACTCATCGGCGGCTATCGGAATCTGGGTAATAATGTGACCTGTCACGAACATTAGATCAGCCAAGTCGTTGGCGGAAAGCGGTCTGGGACTCAACATGTGCAATTCGTCATTTGCTATTCGCAACGGGATGACTCGGTACTTGATCGCCAGCGCGCGCGAAAACAGTTGAAGTGCGCTGCTCTCTGGATTATACTTGCTCATAATTGAAGCTTTGATCCTTGCACTGGATAGTAAGTGTGGACCCGCCGTGCAGACTTGCTTCCTGTCGATTGACCTGTTCTGATCAAGGATAATGATTGGTTCATCTCGACACCAAAGGGACGCCCATTGAAAAAATTCGACTACAAAGCTGTGGCTGCATCCGGTGAAACAACCTGTGGGCAGCGACTCGCCAAGTCCCCGGAACTCCTCCGTCAGCAATTGAGCAACGAGGGATGCCTTGTCTTGGAACTCTCACCAGCCGCAAGTCTGCCGGCCGGGGCAAGTTTTGCTCACCGCGAGTACAGCCAGGTTGTCAAGTTCACGCACCAGCTGGCTGCGATGTTGCGTTCGGGAATGCGCCTAGATGCTGCTCTGCGCGTTCTGTTGCGCCAAAATCACTCCCACCGCTGGCATCGCTTATTGACTTCTATTGCGGCAGGCCTCCAGGAAGGGCGCACGCTTGCCGACGCCTTGGCAGAGCATCCTCAAGTGTTTAACCCCGTCTACATCAACCTTGTGCGCTCCGGCGAAACGGCCGGTGACCTGCCCGGAGTGCTCACCCGTCTGGCGCGTTCGCTTCACTCCACGGACCGCGTCAAGCGGAAGTTGCGAGCAGCACTCGCCTACCCCGTCGTGATTCTCGCAGTCGCTGTCTTCGTCTTCTTCATTCTGCTTGCGTACATCGTGCCGGTCTTCAAAGAGATGTTCATGAGCTTCCAGTCGGAATTGCCTCCGCTCACTAAGATTGTCGTCGGACTGTCTGATGCTCTGACTCAATATCCGACGTATGTTCTTGGTGCTCTGGGCATCTTCGCCATCACAGGCATCCTGCTCGTGCGATCAAACTGGGCATCCCAGGTTGCCTCCAACCTGCCGCTGCTGATTCCCGGCTTGCACTCGGTCGTCATCAAGAGTGAGACCGCCAATTTCGCGCGCACTGTGGCAACTTTGCTCGATGGTGGTCTAGCACTGCATGAGGCTGTGCCGCTCGCAGCCGCCACGGTACGCAGTGAACGACTCCGGTCTGAATTGGGAAGTGCCACGCTCTTGATCGCTTCGGGCGGCCAGCTCCATGACGCCTGGCGCAACAGCACAATCGTCCCGCCCATGTTGACCGAAATGGCCGCCGTCGGAGAGGAGACTGGCACGCTGAGCCGCATGTTTGACACCGTCGCCGACTACTACAGCGAAGAAGTCGAAACGATCATCCCGTCCATAACCGCCATCCTCGAACCGCTCCTCATCGTCCTCGTCGGCATTGTGGTCGCCGCAATTCTGATTTCGATGTACTTGCCGCTGTTCGAATTGATCGGCCAACTCGGTTAACCCGACTCACTCCACAGCATCGTTGACCACGTTTCTGAGTTCACCGGTCTGATCGATTGTCCACTGGTCGACCGCCGGGTCATCATCGAGATTCGTCGCCGTCGCGGTGGCGGTGAACTGATTCCGGTCACCTCGGATTTCGTATTCATATCGCGCTTGCGGCATGATCTCCACACCGAGCGGTGCGAACGCCCGCGGATTCGCCGCCGACGCCTTGCTTCCCAGCACCGGAATCCAGTACAAGTCATGCTCAAATCGGTAAGTCTGCTGCATCGTGTAAATCTGTCTCAGAATTTGTTTGGCCTCTACCTGTTTCGCACGGGCAGTTGCACCAACAAACCGCGGAATCGCCAACCCGGCCAAAATCCCGATAATGACCAACACGATCAGGATCTCGATCAGCGTAAACCCGCGAGTTTTCCTGGGATTGATTATTAAGCTCGGTTTCATGAGGTGTTTCTCCTACTCGATATGAATCTTGCTGTATGGTCTGATCGGAATCGACACGCTCTGAGCCGCAAGGTCCTCAAGAGTCAAAACCAGGTTCAACCTCGGAATTTGCCGACCCATAGGAACGCGATCGGATGACCGGCGCCACCACGTGTCGTCGCAACCCTCAATGCGCTTCACTTTCGTTCGGCATTTCGAGTCCAGGAGCGCGACACCATTTCGCTCGATGGTTTCCCCATGAATCGTGTACTCCACTGCCTCGCCGTCAATGTACAATCGCAGCAAGACTGAATCAGCCTGCGGAATGGAATCGGCACGGAAGATGTCACTGCGCAACCTTGTTGTCAGACTAACCGCTGATTGCTCCAGGAGCATCTGCGCGGTCCAACGCCGGATGCTTCGATTTACCGCCAGATCGGCGTGAAGCACGAAACCAAGCAAGAGCGACGCCAGCACAATCGCGACGAGGACCTCAACGAGTGCCGAACCGGAAGACGTCTTTACTCTGACCAATGTATCTGATCGCATGGAAACTCCCTACCGTGTCGCCGCTCGCGAGCCGTAAGACAACCAGCCGCAAGCATTCACGAAAGTGCTCCGACTGAACGCTGGAAACTGCGCGATAGCGCACTCCGTCCACGGTAACGATCTCTTCGCCGGCAAGCCGGCTGCCGTCTGAATAGAACGATGCGAGACGTGCATCTGCAATCCCTGCGGCGCGCAACTGATCGGCGCCGCTCGCATGAATCATTATGGAACCCAATAGCGTAAACATGAGCAAGAACACGCCCGCGAACATGACGGCAGCGACCAGTACCTCTACCAATGTGAAACCACCCGTATCCGTTTCCGTCCGTGCCAACAACTTAATCATTACGACCGCTCGAGTTCTTAAGGCCGATAGCTTTGGGCCACCATTGGTCCGGCATCATCAGCGGAAAGGTAAGATTCTCGTGTAGGTCATTGTATTGCACCTCGGCATCCACAATCCAGTTCAGGTAGATCGTCGGCGGCTCGACATGACTGAACAACCTGACCACTGCCGCCCCTTGAAGCTTCCCACTTAACTCCACCAATCCTTCCCACCAGATCAATCCCCGCACAACGCTTTTCGAGCCAATCCGCAGCAACCCTGCCTCTTCGTCAGCGCCTGCGCCCTTGGAGGACACGCCATAAATGAAGACTGATTCACACAATTTCTGAGAAGTCACTTCAACGAGGCCCCTGTTCTCGTCCGCATGAGCTTCGCCGGAGAGCGCAATAAGACACGGTCTCTGAAGTCTTGCGCGCTCGTCAACCACCAGCGTATCGCGCACGATGATTTGCCCGCTGAAGGAGGCATCCGCTGTCAACTCAATTCGATCAGCGACGATGATGCACTCATTGAGTATTGCGCTTTGACCAATGCTGACTCGCTCTGCCTCGACCACAAGATTTATCAGCTTCCCACTACCAAGAACGCGGACCTTGCGATCAGAGAAAAGCATCGTTCCGTGGCCGTCAATAACACTCTTGCCCGTCTCGATCTCGAGATCGGCTCGCGTGCGTTGATCATAATGGCTTCGCCCGCCATCGCTGTATAGGTCGCCCGCATCTCTGATCACGATTGAGACGTCCGTTACGTGCGCGTTTAGTTTTCGCTGCTGCAGCAGACTCAGAAACTCGTCGAGTTGCGAACGATCGATGCGTGGCACGGCTGCGGCGGTGACGACAGAGATTTGTCCTTCCACCATTTCCCGGCCATTGAACACCCGTCCCGCAATCTCGCCGGCAGTAACTCCGGCCGGACCGAGTGCGACATTGCCTACAATCCGAGTTCCGCCCGAGACCACCAGCGGGTACGGCGGGCCGACCTGCGTAATCACGTTCTTGAATACTTCGGGCGGGCGCGCTCCGATCTGGGCTTCGAGTGATCGCTCCAGCCGCCTGGTGCTTCCCGTGCTCCGCACCAAGACAAATGCTCCCCAGGGTTCCACTGTGTACGAGACCTGGCTGGTGGAATCAAGCCACACGTTCCGGGCAAATGATCGCTCCGCTGGTTCCTCGGCCAGCCGCGCCATGGCGTCGTGTATTCCCGATTCGGCAAGGTAGGATGCTCTGACCTCGTCGACCAGCAGGGCACACCGCGCCTCCTGCCAGCTTCCGTGAATTAGTACGGCCGTTATCACGATCGCCAGGATCGCCAGCACCGCCAACACGGCCAGTAATACCGTCCCGGCCTCTCCGGCAACTCTATTTCTCGATCGTCCAGACAAGTCCTGGCCCTCTCGGTGCCTTCCATTGAATCTCATGTTGCGTAATTCGCCTCAGCACGAAGCCATTGAGTGTGTCGCCCGGACAAAGCAAGCAGCTTCGAACCGTCAGTGAGTCAAACACAACGACGAACGGGTGCTCCGCTGTCCAAACGTGCCCGAGCCGCGAGGCCCGGATTGAGAGAACCGGCGCCGCTGCTGGCGTAGGTCCTGCCGCCCGAGTCTCACGCAACTGTTTTCGCTGCGGTACGTCGAACGGGTCGCGCGCACCGACGATGTAGACAAAATCACTGTCACCCTCGTTCACGGTTGACGCGGCTCTCGCCTGAGATAAGCTTGGTGCCGCAACGGTTCTCCAACCGGTGTCGCTCTCCGGCACCAGCAGAAACAGGTTTCGCAGCCAAACACCAACCAACGCAAGCGCCAGTACAATCAGCAATACTCGCTTCAACAGCACTGCTGACCTCACTCTCTCATGGCCGCGCCCACAATGAAGACGCACCTCAACTTGCCAGTGGAAGCCCCGACCTGCTCCATAGCAAGTGACTCAACCTGCAACTGCGGATTGGAGCGGTACATTCGCGAGAGCATGATCGCATGTTGGTCGAATGTCCCATCGGTCATGATTCTGAAGCTCGTTGTGGACATTGACGTTCGGTCTGATGACTGAAGTCGGTCGTAGCTGATAATGCTGACGCCGGCCTCTCCACACGATTCCCTGATCTGCTTCAGAATCGTCGTCCCAGCGGCGTCACTCGTGACCCGAGCACTCAAAGAGTCGATCGTCGCCTGAAGTCTTGCCTGTCGCTGCCGCTCCAGATCCAATTCCGCCAACACTGCTCTTGGGTCGGACTCGTCCTCTCCAAAGAGCCGTGACAGCCGCGAAGCGGCAACTGGCACCCAACTTACTGACACCAGCGTGAGTGCCATTAACAGTGCTGCTGCTAGCCCGAACTGCCATACCCAGAATCGGTTCTGCCGCCACCAGACCCTACTTAGCATCGCTAAAACTCCCTGTCATTTCGAACCGAAATACAACGGCTTGCGCCATTGCACCGTGCTCCGCCTGAGCCGAATACTCTGACCGAGACACGCGCTCGAGCGTCACTGATTCGATTCCTGGACTTTGGCGAAGCGCCGCTGCAAACGCTTGTGGTTCCTTCTCCTCCCGCGAGTATCCGCTCAGCGAGAAAACAACCTCTTTACTTCCAGCATCCAATCGCAGTTGCAATGACCCCAGCCGGCAAATGGCGGGAGTTGCCCGGGCGACGATGGAGAGCAGTCGCGGCAGATCAACCCGGACGGACCGCATAACGGCAAGTCTCTCTACGGACTCCTCAAGTCCTGCGTTCTCAGCTTCAGTCTCGTCAAGAGCACGATAGGTCTCCTGAAGGCGCAGGTGCTCCTGTGCGTTCCCCGACACCAGTTGAGTTGCCCACAGACCAGTCACCACAATCACGATCACCAGAAGCAGAAAGCTCATCACCTTGATGGCCTGGGACAGATCTCGGGTTGCCAACGCACGTGGTAGCCCGAATTGCGGCAAGAAATCCAGACTGGCGAATCCCTGCCTGCGTCCGCTCGATCCCCTGCGAATGCAGTTCGCGTATTTCCGCAAAGTCGCAGTCGTATGCCCGCACGCCTCTCTGTCGGGACACTTCTCCGGCAACTCGACCCGGAAAGTACGAACCTTGCCTTCTTCCCCGACGCGATTCTGGCGAAGCACGAATCGAACAGCATTGCTCTCTGCGTTCGTAATCTCTTCAATTTCCTCCCGTACGAACAACGCCGCAGGCACGATGCTGTCGATCGCCATACCGACGCCCTGAAGCGTGATCAGCAACCTGCGCAATTCCGACTTGTGGGAGAATACCGCAACCAACTGCCCATCTTTGACTGCATGATAGACCATTGCCAGATCTCGACGATTGCCCGGTGGCGAGATCTCAGACAGGTGCGCCGCCAACCAGGTTTCCGGCTTCTCGGCACCAATGGCGAACATTTTCACAGCAACTACAGGTGGGTGCAGTATCACAGTTGCTGGCTGACCCCAATAGCCCAATCTACGCAACTCCGCGCGAAGAGTCCTTTCCTCAATTGCGACCTTGTTGCTGACATTTATACGACGCCGTCTCGTCTTCCCCACTTTCCAGATCACACATATCCGTCCCTGGGTCTCGATCAAATAGCTACTGCCGATGCCAAAGTACCGCAACCAGGCATGTCGTCGCATGCACGAGAGCCTTCGCGCAGTCACGTCCGCATTGATTTCTGCAGCATTTCCTCGCTTCCGAGAGTCCGTCACGCCCCGCATCGTAATTACCTCTTGTCGTACTCACTGATATCGACTGCCCCCTCCGATCCGTAGTAGATTTTCGGCGTCAGAAAGATCATCAACTCGGCTTCGGTCGCAGACCGCCGCCGATTCTGAAACAGACGCCCTAGAATCGGTATTTCTCCCAGCAACGGAAACTTGTCGATCACCACGTTCTCAAGCGTCTGTATCATGCCGCCCAGCACGATCGTCTCGCCGTCCCGCAGCCGCACCCGTGAGTGCAGGGTCCGATGGTTGATCGTCGGTGGCACCTCCGGGTCGAATTGTCCCTGCGGCGTGTTGAATTCCGGGGCGATGTCGACGATGATCTCCTGCATTGCCGTCACCCAGGGCGTCACCTTCAACGTAACATCCGCTTTGATCGTCTCGAACCGCTGCGAAACCTGGGAAGTGTAGTTCGCGTTGCCGCCGTTGTAGACGGTCTCCGTCTTGAGCAAATAGTATTGAGTCGTACCAATACTTATCGCAGCTTCATGTCCGTTCAAGGCCGCAATTGTCGGCCGCGAGCGAATGTTTGCTTTGCCCTCTTGCGATAACGCCCGCAGGCGTATGTAGAAATCGTCCGAAAGATGCCCGATGTTGGTCACGCCCATCCGCAACGCCAGGTCTTGCAGCTTCTCATCCGCCTCCTTGCCCGCCGAATACAACTGAATCTCCGGATAATACGATTCATTGCCCGCCCCCGGCTGGGACTGACCTCTGTTGTTGGCGATAATCGAAAATTCGCGCAGATGACTTGTTGAGAAATCTACAACCAGTGCCTCGATCAGGATCTGCGCAGGCGCGAAGTCCACCGACTTGGTAAACTGCTCCAGCTCCTTGATCGTGCTGTATGCCCCCGTTGCCAGAAATCCATTCTGACCCGGCATGACGGAAATCGCAAGTTTGGCTGCTATCGCTGTCGGCACGAGCTTGAGCAAATCGTCGGCGACCAAATGCTGTAGTGCAATGAACTTGCTGGTGCGCATCTCCTCCATTTTCGCTGAGCCAAACTGATAGACTCCATCCTCTTTTTTGAAACTGTACTCGGTTCCCCTGAGAACAACTGTCAGCAGATCATCCGTCGCGACGCCGATGCCCTTTACCGTCACTGTCCCGGCGAGCGATCCGTAGAGTACCGTCGGCAGATTGCACTTCTGCACGATATCCTCAACGAGCCGCTGCAAGTCGGCCTGGCGAACTTCAAGCGTGATCAGACCGCTGTCGCAACGCACGTCGTAACTGGCTGCCCGGCGTACTGAATTTGTTTCTTGCGGCCGGTCGACATAGTAGATGCCGTCCCGTTCT
>WBZO01006849.1_pt1 | contig 10831 bp, 9 predicted proteins | sample 5204261 | NCBI WGS metagenome assembly WBZO01 (sample SAMN12412400, study PRJNA552823) | activated sludge metagenome | isolation source: activated sludge from anammox sidestream of wastewater treatment plant... | place: USA: North Carolina | collected 2017-09
CCGGTCGTGCTGGACGCCTACCTCGCGACCGCCGTTGACAGCGATCACACCCGCCGTGCCTACCGCCGGCACGTCACCGCGGCCCTTGAGTGGTGCGGGGTGCCCACGCTCGCGGAGTTGACCGGCGGCGCCCTCGCCGCCTACCGGGCGCATGTCACCAGCCTGTCAGTAGCGCCGGCCTCCCAGGCCCAGGCCCTCGCCGCCCTGCGTTCTTTCCTCACCTGGTCGCGGACGATGGGCGCTCACGGCCTCCCCGGCGACGTGGTGCAGGTGGCGCTGCGGACGCCGCGCGCGACGGTGCTCCGCCCCTACCACGTGTTGAGCGACGCCGAGATCGCCCGGGTGCTGGGCGCCGCCGACACCCCCCGCGATCGGGCACTGCTGGCCGTGCTGCTCGGCGCCGGCCTGCGCGCCGCGGAAGTCTGCGGCCTCGACGTGCGTGACGTGCAGGAGGATGGCGACGGCGGCACGGTCCTGCTCGTGCGTCAGGGCAAGGGACGGAAGGACCGGGCGGTGCCGGTGCAGCCTGACGTCGCCCGCCTGGTCCGCACGTATCTTGCCGCCAGCGGCCGGCGGCTGGGGGATGAGGGGCCGCTGTTCCGTGCCCACGACCGCGCCGCCCACCGCCGGGGTGAACAGCGTCGTCGTGAACGTGATCATCAACAACGTGTTCAATATCGTGATGATCGTCGCCTCTCAACCCGGGCGGTGGGCTACCTTGTCCAGCGCGCCACCGCGGCCGCCGGCGTCGAGGCGAAGGCGATCAGCCCGCACAGCTTGCGGCACTCGTTCGCGCTGCGGGCGTTGCGCCACGGCGGCAACGTCGTCGCCGTCTCGAAGCTACTGGGGCACGCCTCGATCGTCACCACGCAAAAGTACGTCGATCACTTGGCCGTTGCCGAGCTGCGCGCCGCAGTACCGGCGCTGCCTGAGCACAGATCGCGATAGCGCAGGGGAGATGAGCGGTGGTCCCGCACTTGACACGATTCCGATGGAACCGGCGACCAGGCCGTCCCTAGGAGAGAATCGTGGACAAAAAGCATCTACCCCGCCCAACACCGGTGTTCATCCCCAAGGCCGTGATCGGCTTCGCTCAGATACTCTTGAAGGCTGCGCTTTCCGCGGTCTTTGAGATTGTCCTGAAGCGGCTGGGGGGCGGCCTGGACAGCTAAGCCTGATGCCGGCACGGCGATGTTACTTGCGCAGGCCAGCTTCGGGATCTGCCCGGAAAAGTTTCGCCGGGCCTTTCAGAATCGCTGTAGGCTTTACCTGGCACTGGAAACAGGCCCCCGCCACCAGTGCCGAAAAACAGCGCGCCGCCGGGAGCGGCGGGCGAGAAGTTCACCCGGTCGGTCACCTGGCGGCACGGCTGGACCTAGCACGCCCAGCGTAGGCCCCACCAGGTTGATCGGCAAGATGGTGATCTTCTTTCCGCTTGCGCTCAGCGACGCGGGAAGGAGGTGTCGATGCTATGCAATTTGAACCGATCCCGCTGGGCGACTGCATTCTGATTGCGATCGAGCTCATGCATCTCGTCGTGGGCGTCGTGATCCTGCGCAGGCAGTAGAGCGAGGCAATCGCCGGCCGGGTCCTCGGAGATAATCCCAGGCCCGGCCGGCGCGCTATCGCGTCCTATAGAAGGCTCGCCCTTCCAGGGTTCAACTGAGGGCGACGATCAAGTTGTAGATGAACAGCATGGCGAAGATGACGCCGAAGAACACCAACAACTGCAGGCCCCCTGCGCATCCGTGCCTTCCTTCCACACGGCCGATCGTGCTGTCGGCAGCATAGTGCCTCAGGCAGTTCGGAGAGGAGGGGGAGGTAAGGGTCCCCTTCGGGCGAACGCTGTGGTGAGGAGATACGGGCCGAGTCGCTTGCGCGGGCGCGGGCTACCCGGTAGGGGCACCCTGGGGCTGGCCCCCTCCGTCACCGCCCACGGCCGCGCCGGCGCCGCTGGATGCGCCGCTCAATCGCCCGCACGTCCCGCATCAACCGGCGCTCGGCCTCCGGCACGAAGGTCGCGCAGGCAGTGTTCCAGGCCGCGCGGATGTCCCGGTAGGTCCGCCAATGCATCCCCCGCGGCTTCGGCGGCAGCGGGGCAAGCGGATCAGCCCCTCCGACCAGCTCAGCCAGCGCCAGCGCCCGCCGCAGCGCCCGCCGATAGCCGGGGAGGCGCTGACTCAGGTAGGCCAGCCCGTGGCAGGTACGGCAGCGGAAGTAGCATCCCTGCCGGTGTCGCTGCAGGTAGAGCTTGCGCACCCGCCGTCGACAGGGCGCGCCGGCCCGCATCCCCGGACAGACGAACCACAGACGCCGGCCGCCGTAGGTGCAGGCCGTCCAGGTGAGCGGCACGACCGTGGTGATCGGCTCGTTCGTCCCGTCGCCGGCGGTGACGGTGTACGACGCGATCAGCCAGTCGCCGGTCCCCACAAGCAGGTCAATCCGACCAGTCACAGTGTCGCCGTCCCGCCAGACCACATCCAGCACGGCATCAGGCTGCAGCAGCCCGGAGCGGTGGAGCGTGGTGATATCCAGCGCCAGGCAGTCCTCAACCAGCGGCCTGACCGCGCCGCCGCGCCGGCCGGACCCGTATCCACCCATCTCCACACTTCACCGATTGGGCGAAATCAATAACCAGACGCCAGCCGTACGACGAACGTTTACAAACTTCCGGCCAGCAAACTCGTGCGAGGCGATACCCCTGAGACTTTCGCGGGTGTTCGCACGCGCCGCCCGCCGCCGGTCCCCCGCTCTGGCGCCCGAGATTACAGACCCCTCTCCATGCACTTTTTCACCCCGCAGTTTTGCCGGGGTGCGTACGCTGCCCCCCCCCCCGCACCGGTCCCACCAGTACGGCGCTGAGGATTGCACCCCCACCCTCTCAATTTCGACGGCGTACGAGCGGAGCGCCTGCCGCCGGTCCCATGCCAGGCCAGCAGCAATCCGCCTCCCCCCTATCCCCTGCAGGCCGGCATGATCGGAAATGATCCCTAAATCGCGCCGGCCGCTGTAACTTCCTGAAACTTCCGAATCTGTCGCGGGTCTTTCGGGCGTCCAATCTGTCCCGTTTCCGCCCGCGCCGTGGGGCCGACGCCGCAATGGGGATGCCGCACCGCACACGCGGAATGCACACCCCTCACGAACAGGCTGGCCGTGGCCGGGGGGGGGGAACCGTCAGGATGCCCCCCCTCACGCACGTCAGGCCGTCCATAGGACGGCATCAGGCAGCAGGTTTTACCCTTCTGGCTCGCACAGCAGGCCGTCACGGGGCGTGAGATGAACGTGGCGGCCGGCCGCAGGGGTACCGCGCAGGGTGGCGTCCGTCTCCACCAGGCGAGCCGTTTGCAGCATCGCCAGTGCCGCCGCCATCGCCGCCGTGTCGCCGGTGTCCCGTGCATCGAGGTAGCTACGCTTCGCCGCCGTGATGGCTGATGATTCCAGAACATCCATCCCGTTACCCTCCTGCCGCATCGGCGCCGGCGATGGACTTCCTTGCCCACCGCCTCACCTCAATCGCGATCTCACACGGCCGGCAGCGGGGATACAGCGGTGAACCCGTGCGCGCGCCGCAGTCACCGCAGAAGCCATCAGCACAGCGCCAGCAACCATAGCCCACCAGCGCACCGGCACAGGCCGGGCAGTGCGCCGGCGGTGGATGGCGATACGGCGCCGGCGCCACCCGCGGTCGGGCCAGGTCCGCAGAGGCGATCACCGCATCGACGGGGCGCTGTGGCCGCGGAGGCGGAGGAGATGGAGGTGGCCATTCCTCCTCAACACCGGCGCCGCCCGCCCCCTGGAGAAAATTCTGTACGGGGGTGATCACGCCCTTATTGGATCTCTCTCCAATAAGGGCGTGATCACCCCCGTACAGAATTCCTGGGGCGGGCGGCGTGGCCGTCAGCACACGGCTCACCGTCGCCGGATGTGCCCGCGCTGCCCGGGCAACGGCGCGGACCGTGAGCGGCACACCGCTCGCTGCCACCACCGTGATCGCCGCTTGCACGCGCGCCTCAGCTTCCGCCGCGCGGGCCTCGTTCGGGGTTGCCTCTGGTGTGTACACCAGCTCGTCAACGCGCAGGCCGGGTACCGGCTGGGCCGTATGCAGCACCAGTCGCACCGTGCGGCGGGTTGCTGTGCCGCGGGCGATGCGCACCTCATCAGGCTCGAAGATGTTCATTTGAGCATCGGCCACGCGGTACGGCCGGGCGCGGTGGAGTCCCTGCCACAACTCCGCCTCGCGGTGCTGACGGAAGATAGCGCTGACGCGCTCGTCAACGAAGTCCAGCACCTCAATCGCCCGTCCGCTGCCGTCTGGCGCCTGGTAGCCGGCGTACGGTTCCAGCTGCATGGCGAGATGCGGGCTAATCGGCTCCTCGTCCGCATAGAGTACGTGCGCCAGGGCGAGGGCTTGGTGATCGGGCGCCTGCGGCCGGCCCAGTACGTGCAGCACGTCGGCATCCTGGATGGTGTTGAGGCCGCGGTTGCTGTGAAAGGTCAACACCCGCTCCTCGGAGACGCCGCCGGCGACGATCTGCGGCTTGAGGAACTTGGCGCATAACACCGCCTCGCGGTCCGCGGGGTAGTCTGCGCGCGCTGCCTGCCAGGATGCCAGCAGGGCCGCCTGGCCGCGCTCGCTCTCTGCCGCCGTCTTGCCGGCGAAGCGGTCAGCGATCTGGGTGATGGTGACGTTGGGCGGCATCGTCACCATCGGCCGCACATCCGGTAGCCGTTCCATGCCTTCACTGAGTGACTGGGTCAACGGTTCCAGCGGTGTAGCATCGAGCACCAACAGCGCCCGCCCGTGCAGCACCGGCGCGTTGGTGTCAGGGTCCAGAACGGGCGGACGGAGCGAACGGAGGCAGAGCTTGCCCGGACGCCCTGGATCACCGGCGTAGATGCTCAACCCGGAGTTGAACTCATCGCCCGCCGCGAACCGGGCCAGCTCACCGCGCAGCATCCGGACCAGCGTACTGAGTACCGCCGGCGGAGCCGCCTCGATTTCCTCCGCGGTCAGATAGCCACGACCGGAATCAGGGTCCGGCGCCGGCCGCAAATCTTCGACAAGCGGTAGCCCGCGAATCAGGCGCACGAGCTGTTCGGCATCGCCGGCGGCCCGGGCCAGGGCATCCCACGGTGCTACACCAAACAGCGGAGCCATTCCGTTGGGGTGAGCGTCAATGGCCCGTGCAACCACCTTCAGCACGTCACGCAGTGGACCGGGGTCCACCGCCTCACTGAGCTGCCAGGCGGTTGCCGATGTGATGCTGCGCTCATCAATCAGGGCGCGTTCGATCTGGGCATCATCGGCAACGACTACCTGGCCATGCCGGAGGAAGGCGCCGGAGCCGATCATCTCCACTGGGCCGACCAGCGTGCCGGCGGTTGCGAACTGCTGATAATAGACGCAGCCGCGCCGTACCGGGCAGGATTTGCACAACATCTCCGCGACATCCCAGCCACGCCGGCGGGCCGTTTCCACCGCGGGGAAGTGCTCACAATTTTCCTCGTTGCGCCCTACCACCGCCGTCACCCGTGTCGGGTCGGACGCCGCGAACTCCTGTGCCTGCTGATGTGTGGCGACGAGCACCCGGCCGGCGGCCCGATGTTTCGCCAGTGCCGCGCGGACAGCATGCGTCTTGCCTGCACCGGGCGGAGCGACGATTACCTGCACCTTGCCCGCATTCCGGCGGGGGTGAGCCACGAAGTCATCAATCGCGTGCTCGGTGATGCGCTGCGCTTCGGCCAGCGACATCCCCACGGCCGCCGGCGTCGGATCAGCGATCGGCACCGGCTGGCGCGGTCCCACGGCTGGACGCCGGGCGACGGTGCGCAGTCGGAACCGTCCGCCTGCGGCAAGCAGGTCGTCAACGCCTTTGCCTGCCGGCATCTCCCACACCGCAGTGAGTACGTTGAGGCCGGCATCCTGTAGCTTCCGCTGCATCGCCAGGCGGGCCGCTGCGATGTTCGGGTTGATGAACTTATCCGCGTCGAGGGTCTCGATCACTCGATCCGGACGCAGGGCAATGATCGCCGTTAGTGCTGCCGCGGATAGCGCTGCACCTTGCAGGCCGACCACGCGCCTCAGTCCGAGTTGATCTGCGACGTGCGCCTTGTGGTGGCCCTCGATCACGTACAGGTCACGCCGCTCGCCCGGCTGCCAGTCGGGGCCGGCGATGGTGAATGGTGCGCCGCCGCCTTTGAACACCCGGTACTTTGCCTCGGCGCCGGTCATGGTGTGGCGCACCAGGCCGGTGATGCGTCCGGCCGCGTCCCGCGTGGGGATCAGGGCGAAGTCATCCGTCACGGTGGCGGTGTGCGTGACCAACCGGCCGCTGCTGCGGTGGCGATAGAAGCCGGGAGCCCGTGCCAGCACCTCCGCGCCGAACTCCGCGGCGAGCTGGTCCACCACGGCCCGCGCTGCGGTATAGCCGAGCGGGCCGCTGCTGTAGCCGTGGGTGATGGCGGCAGCGAGATCGGCACGGCCGCGGCTGGCGTAGACGGCGCGGTGCTCCGCGCGCAGCGGGTTGAGCTCCAAGTGGCGGCGGAAGATGAGATCGAGCACATCCGGGGCAAGCCGGTCGGCGTTGCCGGCATCCCGTCGTGGCCGGTGCTGCGGCTCAGGCACCGGGCCATCCCCGTGACTGGCGCCGCAGCGGCATCCACTGGCGATCTGGTGCCGGTAGGCCTGCGCTTCTGCGACATATGGGGCATCGCCGGCGTACTCCTCACGGGTGCAGTAGGTCCAGGCGCCGGCGGTGTAGCCGAAGCAGCGAATCCCCTGTCCGGAGCGCAGGCCAGTGTGCCCGCCGCATACCGGACAGGGCCGGTGCTTGCTGTGCCGCTCCATCCGGGGCACAGCCCCGGGGCGGCCGGTCACAGTATTCCTGCCAGGTTAGGGGGTGTTACTGGTGGTGTGACTGGGGTATGCTCAGGAAGCAAGGTTGTTACCCTTTGCTGCACACCGCCGGGCGAGGTTTGTCAGACTCGCCGCCCGGCGGTGTGTGTCATTTCGTGCGGTTCATGCTCCCCCGTACACGGCGCGCGCTAGCTCCTCCGGCGGCAACGCTAGTGCCCGCGCCAGCCCATGCAGCAGCGCCGGCCGTGGTGCGAACACGTAGCCGAGACTCTCCAGATGTTGGAGGGTCGCTTTGCTGCAACCGGCCGCGTGGGCGACATCCTGCTGACGCAGGCCCAGCGCACGGCGCCGGGCGCGCAGGATAGTGCCGAGGGTGGGTGCCGGGGGCGGGGCGGTGGTGGACACGATGAAGCCTCCTCGGGCTGGTGCCCGCCGGAGGCTGATCAGGGCAACGGGGAGGGAGGAGGAACGCCGGTTAGTGGAGCGTCAGTCAGATTTTTCGAAGCTGCCCGCGCTCAGGAGGTTGCCTCTTGTCCCGGTCCGACCGATACTCAGGTTGTTACGGCCTGAGTGTTGCTGGCGCGCCAACGCCAGCGGCCAGATTCATTTCCCGTTGCCCGTCGGCGCCAACCGGCGGGCTTTTTCCTGTCTTGAACGAGTCGCGGGAAATGCTAACCGGATGATGCTGGTTAGCAAGTCTGGATTCCCAGGCTCATTGTCCCTCGCACGGTTCCAGGTGAGCAAGGCCAATGCGCCCTTCCAGGCGAACTTGCCGTTGCGTCTCCACGAGATCGGGCTACCTCGCTGGATGAGCTATGCGCGGCGCGGCGATCAGCGGCCGTCAGTGGATGTTGCTGCTGCTCCCCGCTTCGCCACCATGGCCCCAAAGCTTCCGCTTCAAACTTGCTACGGCTCATGTAGACGCTCGTCTGTAGATGTACCGACTGCAACACCGCACAGTACCGAGGTGCCATCCCTCAGCAGAGCCTTCGGTCAGGTCGTCCGCAAGCACCGACAACGCATCGGCCTCTCACAGGAAGAGCTTGCCGACCGGGCAGGCATCCACCGCACCTACGTCAGTGCGATTGAGCGCGGCAAGGTGCGGCTCGGGCTGGACGCAGCTAGACGGGTCGCAGATGGCCTGGGAGTGCCGCTGAGCATCTTGGTTGCTGAGGCAGAGCCAGCACGCCACCCGCCGGCGCGTGAGGATCTGAGTGGACCTATCGATTGACGGCGTTGTCGTCGCCATTCCAGGGCTCGAACCTGACCATCTGACCGCCATTCATGTCCGCCTGCAAGAGCTGCTGCAGGAACCCCCAGGTCGAGTCAAGAACCGCGATGCCATCGAGGGTGCCTTCTCCTATGCTGTCGAGATGTGTCCGAACGCCAACCCAAGCGACCTGTGGCACCACATCATTTACCGCGAATTCACCCGCACCATCGGCCAAGCACGCCAGGTCAACGACCCGAAACAAAGTTGGGTGAGATCCAGCGGTGACGCCTTCGAGTTGTTTATTCAGAACTACTACAATCGCCGGCTCGCCAAAGATGGGGTGTGGCTGACTGCTCTCTTTACGAACGCAGAGAGCAAGGCAGCGCTACAGGAGATGGGCATTCACGAGGAAGTGGGCGGCTCAAAGCTTGACCTATCCATTCGGACAGCAGCCACGCTCATCGGCGGTATCCACGCCAAGGCGAGCTTGGCCGAACGGGTTTCCGATGACGTGCCGGCCTCTACTGCGATGATGCGACGTGGATATCTGTCTGCTCTGGTGACGCTGGACGTCAAGTCCTTCCCACCGTCTTGGAACGTGTCAGATGCGCGGGCGTATCAGAACCGCGGTGAACTGGGGACTCCACAGCAGCCGAGTGACAAGCGCATGTACATCGAGAGTCATGGTAGCTTTGACCTTTGCGTCTCCTACAACACCCGGACCGTGTCAAGCCCAGGGCCGACCAAGTCGGGCAAGCAAATCTACACCGTGACGCTGGGCGGTCAGCCTGATGCCTTGGAGGAAGCGATTCGCGCTCGCCTTTAGAGCAGAGATGCCTGCGCGTCTTCGGTGATGGACGCATTCGCGACCGCACACGTCTCAGGGTCGAGCTCAAACCCCAGGTAATCGTGACCGAGTAGCCGGGCAGCCTTGCCTGTGGTGCCGCTACCCATGAACGGGTCGAAGATGACACCGCGACCGCGAACCCCGGCCGCCTCAATGCACTGCTTGGGCAAGTCAATCGGGAAGGTTGAGGTGTGGGGTGTCATGTTGGGACTCTGCACGAGCTTCCAGATAGACCCAACAGGCGGCTTGGTCCGAAACGAATGGCGCTCACTCTTGGCGAAGATGTAAATCCCTTCATGGCGCCGGTGTGGCCGGCGACACAACCCCTCAGGCATCGGCTTGGACTTTTCCCAGATGACCTCACCACGGAAGAGGTAGCCCATGTCAGTCAGGGCAATGACGACGCGGTAGGGCATGGCCAGTAGATTGCCGTAGCTAAGCCAACCAGCACGCTTGTCGATGAACGCCCGTCGGCGGCCCCGGTTCTTCGTATAAGCGGAATTTGTCGCCGGCAAGCCGGTACCGTTGGGGCCGAGGCTACTGTACTGGTAGTCTTCGAGCCGCCAGTTGATGGGAGTGTTGTACGAGTCAGCGACGTTGAGCCAGAGCGTACCGGACGGCTTCAGGCAGCGCATGGCCTCGGCAAGGACAGCCAGGAGGTTCTTGATATAGTCGCGAGGGTCAACCTCAAGACCAATGCCGTCGTGGCCACGCTGGCCCCAGTATGGCGGCGATGTCACGACAACGTCTAGGCAGTCGGCCGGCATTTCTTTCAGTCCTGCTAGGCAGTCAATATTGTGCACCTGATTGAGTGCCCAGGGCCCTAAGCGTCGGTCGGTCAAGTTGGTGACCTCACAATCAACTCCCGGCTGCACAATGGCCAGCATCGTCATCAGCAGATCTCCCGTTCCCACCCCTCCATGAAGTCCTAACGGATGTAGACGAACGGGTGCAAGAGGCGCCTAGAAGAAGTCCTGCATAAAAAGCGCTAGAACGGCGCTTTTCGGTTGTTCGACGCGTTCTAGACACTTCGGTTCGATCATGATTGCCGTTCCCTCCTCCCCTACCGGCCGCGAACCATGCGGATGATCCGCGCTGTCCAGGTGCCCCGGCGCGTGGCTGGCGACGGCCGATCGGACTGTCTACCCGGCTGGCTAGTCACCGGGGTACCGTTGTCCCTGTTTTGGCCAGCTAGCTGTCCAGATTCCAGCAGTCGAATCTTCTCCTGCGACTGGAGCAACAACACCTGGTAGTTGCCGGCCTGCCGTGTCAGCTCCTCCACCTGGCCCCGCAGCCAATCCCGCTCGCTGATCACCTGTTCCAGCAGCGCCGCGGCGGCGTCCGCCCGGGGGGGCACCGTGTCCTGGTCATGGCTAGCCAGTTCGGGCGCCGGCGCCTCCAGCAGCACCCACCAGCGGAAGCCCTGCGCCAGTTGCTCCCGTTCGGCAACGAGATCGCCGGCATGAATACGCCGGCGTACCGTGCGCACCGAGCAGCCTAGCCGCGTCGCTGCAACCTCGACTGTCACCCGTTCCTGTGCCATACGGGCCACAGTGTACGGCCGCGACGGGTAGACGCGCGGCTAGACGGTTGACCACCTGTTGGTTAGCCAGTGACAACCTTCCTACCCCCCGGTAGGATGCTTCTGATAAGGACCGTTATCAGCACGGAGGAGAGCATGCCCGCCATGCCGGACACCGCGATCGTCACCACCACGCCGGCCGCCGTCCCCCAGCTCGCCGCCGCGGCCGGTACCTCCTGGCCGGTCGTGCTGGACGCCTACCTCGCGACCGCCGTTGACAGCGATCACACCCGCCGTGCCTACCGCCGGCACGTCACCGCGGCCCTTGAGTGGTGCGGGGTGCCCACGCTCGCGGAGTTGACCGGCAGCGCCCTCGCGGCGTACCGGGCGTAT
>WBZO01006247.1_pt2 | contig 10830 bp, 9 predicted proteins | sample 5204261 | NCBI WGS metagenome assembly WBZO01 (sample SAMN12412400, study PRJNA552823) | activated sludge metagenome | isolation source: activated sludge from anammox sidestream of wastewater treatment plant... | place: USA: North Carolina | collected 2017-09
AGCATTCTCTCCTTCATGCGGAAAGATTCGAAAGGCGAGTCGGTTCTCTGTGTCTTCAACTTCACTCCGGTCGTGCGCAATGGCTATCGCCTCGGTGTCCCGGCGGCGGGCGAATATGAAGTGATTCTGAACAGCGATGGCGTCGAGTTTGGCGGCGGCGATGCGGGCCGCATCGAGAAAGTCGCGAGCGAGCGCAAGAGTTGGCACAACCGGGACGACTCGGTGACCTTCACGTTGCCCCCGCTGAGCGCTGTGTTCCTGCGCCGTCGCGCTGCTGCTCCGAAGGTGAAGGCGGAAACGTCCGCGGCGTCAGCGGCCGCCATCCCGCCGACAGCCCCGACGACGCCTGCGGAGGCCGCCGACTGAGGCGGGGGAAAGAGGATGGTTTCGATGGTCATGCCGCCGCGATTCCCTCCACCGCTCGTCCATGAACTGCGGGCGCGCTCCTTTGCGCGCCTGTATAAAATGACCGGCAGCCCCGGCAATCGCGGGTTTGGCCGCGTGCTGCGCCAGCGCATTCAGCACATTGCCAAGCGAGAAAACTACGCGGTAGAACGGGCGATCACGATTTCCTACCTCGGCTCCTATCTCGCGGATCACATTGTTTTTGCGGAGAAAGAGGCCTTGCGCCTGATCGAGGGGCGCGAAATGACGGAGCGCGAGGGGCGCGAGATCTGGGAGCGGAACTATCCGAACATTATCGCGCGCTTGCTGGCGGAGCTTCCCGATGGCGATCGCGTGGGCGAAGAGCTGGCTCTCCTTGATCGCTACACGAAATTGCCCTCCAATCTATTCGCCTTTCGGAGTCGGCACTGGCATGCGCTCTCGCGCATCATGCAGAATGCACTCGATGAAACAGCCGGAGCGGTTTCGGAGATTCCTGCGGTCACCCGCGTTCACGAGGTGCTGACGAGTGGGCGGCCATCGGATCGAAAGGCCCAGAATATCTGCCTCGCCGCTTCGCTGCTGGCCGACGTCGAGAGCCAGACTGCTCAGGTGCCGTGGACGGAGGCCTATCAAAAAGTAATGACAGAGCTGTATCCTTTGTTGCAGCGATACCCCGAAGTGCTGGAAGCTATTGTCCACATGGAGTAGGTCGCCGATTTTTCAAGGAGTGTTATGTACATCGTTCAAATCGCATCCGAGTTTGCGGGCGTCGCCAAAGTGGGAGGCTTGGCGGATGTCGTGCATGGGCTGAGCCGAGAGCTCTCCATTCGCGGGCATCACGTTGAGGTGATCCTGCCCAAATACGATGTGATGAAGAACGACCGCGTGTGGGGCATGACCAAGTGCTACAGCGATTTGTGGGTTCCCTATCACCACTTCTGGGTGCACTGCGATGTGTATTTTGGCTTTGTGAACGGCGTGAAGTGCTTCTTCATCGAGCCGCACTTCTTCAAGAACTTCTTCTCGCGCGGATTGGTCTATGGGCACAAGGACGATCCCGAGCGCTTCGCGTTCTTTAGCAAGGCGGCGCTGGAGTTCATGCTGAAAACGGGCAAGCACCCCGACATCATTCATGTGCACGATTGGCAGACGGGGCTCGTGCCCGTGATGCTGAGCGAGACGTATCGCGGATTCGGGATGACGCACCCGCGCGTGTGCTACACCATCCACAACATTCATCACCAAGGTGTCACGGGCGAGTTTGTGCTCCGCCAGATCGGGATGAACCCCGCGCACTTCCTGAAAATGGAGCGGCTGCTCGATCCGAAATATCCCAATGCCGTGAACATCATGAAGGGCGGCATTGTGTTCTCCAATTTCGTCACGACGGTTTCACCCACCTACATGAACGAGATCGCGAACACCGATCTGGGGCATGGCCTGCAGGGCGTGCTCCAATACTATCGGGGGAAGTGTGGCGGCGTGCTGAATGGGCTGGACTATGGCGAATGGAATCCCGAAGTGGATCGCTTCATTCCGCACAAGTATTCGCTGGGCGACATTGAGGGCAAATATCGCAACAAGGAAGCGCTGCGCAACCGCTTCTGGCTGCGGCAGGAGTACAAACCCATTGTTGCTGTCGTTAGTCGTCTCGACCAACAAAAGGGCGTCAGCCTAATTCGACACGGGATATTCTATGCGCTGGCGAATGGCTGCCAATTCGTTCTCCTTGGCACCAGTCCTGAGGCGGGCATCAACAATGACTTTTGGAGTCTCAAGCGGCAACTCAACGACAACCCCGACTGCCATCTCGAGTTGAGTTTCGACGACTACCTCGCGCACTTGATTTTTGCCGGCGCCGATATGGTGCTTGTGCCCAGCGCGTTCGAGCCCTGCGGTTTGACGCAACTGATTGGGTTGAAATATGGCACCGTGCCGATCGTGCGCAACACCGGCGGCTTGGCCGACACGGTCTTCGACGCCAACTATGCGCATCGGCCCTACCACGATCGCAACGGCTATGTCTTCAACGACTTTAACAATGAAGGGCTTGAATCCGCTCTCCGCCGAGCCATTGGCATGTGGTTCCACTATCCGAACTATTGGCGCGAGCTCATGCTGAACGGCATGCGACAGGATCACTCGTGGAACCACCCGGCGCAGGACTACGTCAATATCTACGAGCACATTCGGGAAAAATAGGACGTGCGCGCGCGGCGAGCAAAATCGCGCTTCCATCGGGAATGCCGTCCAGCGGTTCGCCAGTCGGTGCAGGGATGCAGCCCCGTTTCCTCCTTGCCGGAGCGCGCGCGGATCGTCATGCTGAACGCTCATTTTTAACATCGCAAATCTCACTGGAGGATCTATGTCACAACCGGTTGAAACCCTGAACGGACTTCCCCCCATCTGCGGGCAGGAAAAGCAAGCGCTCAAGCACGCGGGCATTGCTAAAGATGCCTATCGCACGGCGGGCGGCGTGGATTTCAGCCGCATCAAGAGCGCTGCCGCCATTGCGCTGCACATGCAGCAGCCGCTGATTCCCGCGGGCGGGCCCGATCTCTCTACGGCCGCGCTGATCAGCAACCTGAAATACATGATGGACAACCAGCACGTTGGGGATAACCACAATGCGCCGGTCTTTCAGTGGTGCTACAAGCGAATTGGCGGGTTTGTTCCACAACTGGTCGGCGAGGGGAAAGAGCCGCGCGCCATGCTCGAATACACCGGTTGTCTCCTGCACGGCCTCGTGGATATGGGGGCGCACGATGTGATTGATGCGTTGCGCCGCATCACGGTTGACCCCGCGTACAATCGCTGTGTGGAGTGGCTGGGTTGCCCGTGGAGCCATGCCGTGGCGCCGTCCACGCCGCCGCAGGACTACAAACTGCACGTGCTCGCGTGGCAGCAACATTTCGCCGAGCTGTTTGGCTGGGAGGCGCTGGAGCGCGTGAAAGGCTTCTCGCCCTCCGAAATGGCGCTGCCGAATCAGCCCGATGTGGCGTATGAGTTCGTCAAGACCCTCCGCGACTGCGGGTTCATGTGGGTGATTGTGCAGGAGCACACGATTGAGCAACTCGATGGGCGTGGGATCGAACAACGCCATTTGCCGCATCGCTTGGTCGTGCGCAATTCGAAAGGCGAGGAAGCCTCCATCATCGCGATCATCAAGACGCAGGGCAGCGACACCAAGCTCGTCGCCCAGATGCAGCCGTGGTATGAGGCGAAGAGCCTCAACCGTTGGGAATTGGCGGGGAAATCCGTTCCGCCGCTCGTCACGCAAATTGCCGATGGCGAGAATGGCGGTGTGATGATGAACGAGTTCCCACAGAAGTTCATGGAAGTGGTGCGCGAATCCTCGCATTCGGAGACGCCGCTGCTCAATGGATCGGAATATCTGGAGCACCTCTTTGCGCTCGGCATCAAGGAGAGCGATCTGCCGACCTGTCAGCCTCTTTTTCAGCACCGCATCTGGAACAAGATTCAGCCGGGCGCCGGGCCGGAGAAGTTGGCCAAGGCGATTGAAGAGTGCAAAAAAGAGGATCACCGCTTCCACATGGAGGGCGGCAGTTGGACGAGCAGCATCTCGTGGGTTCAGGGCTACGACAACGTCATCGGGCCGATGGAGCAAGCCAGCGCGCTCTTCAACGAGAAGGTGCTGAAGAGGAAGGTGCCGACGACCGATCCACGCTTTCGCAATGCGCTATTCTATCTGCTGACCAGCCAGACCAGTTGCTATCGCTATTGGGGGCAGGGGGTGTGGACGGACTATGCGCGCGAGATTTGTCGGCGCGTGACGGAAATCGTAAAACACGACTTCTGAGGTCGCCATGCCGAGCACCATTCATCATGCGCTAGTCTTGAATCTCCACCAACCGTGGGGAAACTTGGACGCGATGCTGAACGATCCTGTTGAACAGGAGCGTTGGCACGCGAAGGAATGTCTGTTTGCGTATGATCGGATTCCCCGCGCTGTTTGGGGCTGGGAAGATGTCGCGCGCGTGCACCTTTCCGCATCTGGATCGCTCCTTGAGGCGCTGGCGAATCCGGATTTTCAGTCGCGTGTTTATGGCATCGTCAAATGCGGCGACGTGTTGTGGAACTGGCGCAACCCCGCGCTCGACGTCATCGGCACCGGCTACTATCACCCCGTGATGCCGCTGATCCCCGCTGCCGACCGCAAGGAGCAAATTCAGCGTTGGCTCGGCATCGCCCGACACCTGTTCGACCGCGGAACCTTTCACGGATTCTGGCCGCCGGAATGCGGGTTCAGCATGGAGATGATCCCCCTTCTTCAAGAAGCGGGCTATCGCTATGTGATTGTGGATAGCGAGCACATTGTGCCCATGACGCCGATGCGTTGGGAGGAGCTGCGCTATCGCCCGCACATCGCGAAGTTTGGCGATGCGGAAATTGTGGTCATTCCTCGCGATCGCGACCTGTCCATTGCGCAAGAAGGCGGAATGGAGGTGGGGTGGTTCCTGCACGAATTGAACGAGCGCTGCAAGTGGTGCGATTTTGAACCCCTTGTTTGCACGGTCACCGATGGCGAGAACGGCGGATGGTTCCGCAATGTGCGCTGGGAATCGAACTTCTGGGGCGCGTTCTACCATCCGTATCTGCATCAGGTTCGACACGGCGAAACGAATGTGCGACCCACGTTTATTCACGACTATCTCGACAAGCACGGCGCGCATGGACAGGTCATTGTCCGAACCGGCGCGTGGAACACCGGTTTTCATCACGGCATCGGCTTTGTCCAGTGGACCGGATCGCAGCTCCAGCGCGATGCCTGGGCGCGCCTCGGCGAGGTGAGTAAAGCGGTGCATGATGCGCGCTGGCGCGCGGGCGAACGCGGCGCAAATCCCGAAACTTGGAAAGCACTTGATGAGGCCCTCTGGCGTTTGCTGCGCGCGGAAACAAGCTGTCACTTTTTCTGGGGCGAAGCGTGGGTCAATCGCGCGCACGCAGGCTTGGATGATACCCTCTCGTGGTTGGCGAAGGCGGAGGCTGCCTCGCAATGAAGAAGACCTCCTCGCCCTCGCGGCGGGAGAGCGCTGCTTCTACACGTGTGGAGGAAGCCGCCCCCGCGCGACCGCGCATCGCGCTATTCGCGTTCGAATTGCTTGGCGAGCCCCGTTCTCCTCTCGCCTTTGCCACCCTGTTGGCTGCGGCCTTGGAGCGAAATGGACTCGTCGTTCATCTCTTTAGCAACAAACCGACCTCTTTTCCCCGCACCCACGTTATCACTTCCAGCGAACCCTCCTCTGCGCCTGTCGCTCAGGCGCGCGCCCTGTGCGCCGCCGCAGCCGAGCATGTGGGCCATGTCGCGCAGCAAGAGGGCCCATTCGTCGCGTGTCATGCCCTCCAGTGGAGCAGCGTCCCCGCCGTTTTGAGCGCGGCTCGCCACGGTGGCGCTCGGTCGCTCGTCACATTTCTCGACACCGTGTTTTCTCGACATGGTCAGGTGAACGGCGAGCCGGACGTCGCGCAGGTTCGCCGACTGGAGCAGGTTGCCGTGGAGCGCTGCGATGAGGTGCTCGCGAGTTCCGAACCGATCCGCCAAGAGTTGGCGTGGCTCTACGGCTCGGCGGTGGCGCGCGTGGTCGCGGCAGAACCCATGGAGCCGTTCCCGACAGGGGATGAAGTTATTCCGGCTTCAGCGTATCGCCTTGCCTTCTTGGGATCGTGGGATGCGGCCGGCGGATCCGATTTGTTCTTGGAGACCCTGCGAATCCTTGCTGCGGATAACCCGGCCTGGCGCTTTGCTGTCAGCGGCGACTCCGTGCCGCGCGCGCGACTGGAAGCCGACTTGCGCCGCCGTGGACAGGGCGAACTGATTGAGCGCATTGAGACCGGACCCAACGCGGAGGCCATCTTGGTTCCCGGCACCATCGCCCTTGTTCCCTCCCGCCAAGCCCTCTCGCTCGCCCCTGTCCTCACGGCCTGGCGCTCCGGATGTCCCGCCATTGTGTCGCGGACCGGGCCCTATCACGCGATAGACGAAGACGTGAACGGCTTCTGTACGCTGCCCAGCGCCACCGCCATGGCCGAAGCGGCGCGAAAAATGGCCCTCAATCCAGAACTCGTGCACGCGAGAGGCGCTGCCGGTCGGCGCAAATTTGAAAAACAATTTACTTGGTCTTCCGTAGTGCATACGATGAATGACTTGTACCGCGAATTACCCCGCGCTGAGACAAACGTGCATGACTGATCCCAAGGCAGACCCGGATTTTCGGGATGAAATTGACGAAGCGCTTCTTGGCGAACCCACAGCCGAAGAGCTGCGCTCCGTTGCCGAAGAAGTGTCCGCGCTCTATCCGCCTCCGCGACTCGGCACGGAATTGGTCCTGCTCGAGGTCAGTCCCAACCGCGCACACGCCTATTGGAATGTGGAAGTGGACGACTTCGAAGCGGCGGTTGCCGCGAGCGGGCAGGAAGCGCCCGCCATGTTGTTGCGTCTGCACGATGTCACCGGACTCGAGTTCGACGGAAGCAACGCACACTCCTACTTCGATGTGCAGGTGCAGGGTTTGCAAGGCCATTGGTATGTGGACCTGTGGCACGATGGCCGCTCCTATATCGCAGAACTCGGCCTGCGCCGCGCCGGCGGTGGGTTTGTCTCCATGTCGCGCTCCAACCGCATTGCAACGCCTTCCGCCAGTGAGTCGGCGCTCTACAACACCGAGGCGCTCGACATTCTGCACGTCGGCGATGCGGTGCAGCGGCTGACCGATCTCATTTCGGATCCGCAGCTCTCGTCCGAAAACATGGATGTCGAAACCGGCGCACCCATTGAGCGGAATCCGCCGCCCGTCGTTCCCGTTCAACGGGCCGATCCCGCCGCCTACCGCGCGCCAGACGCCGGCGCGCGCGAATCGCGCCCCGAAGCTGCGCCCATTCAACCGGCAGCAACGCACCCGGCGGAGCCGAAGGTGTTTCCACTGAGCCTGCCGCCGAATACCACGCCGCGCGAACAGGTCGAAGACCTCTTCCACGCCGTGCATGAAGCGGTGGCCGGGGAACCACCATCGCCCAACACCGCGCCGCCGAAAATAGAACCCACCCCGGTGCCTGTCAGCGCAGCAGAGGCGAGTGCGAAGCCCGACCCCGCGCCGCGCGCCACCCCGTCCGATTGGCCCTCTGCAGAAGAACTGGCTCGCCACGTGCCCGACACTTCGGCAACCGCTCCAGTGGACGTTGCTCCGGTCACTCGCGAGACGCATACCCCTCCGCCACCGGCGCCAGCAGAGGCCCAGAAGCCCGAACAATCGCCAACCACCTCCGCGTCGAGCCCCCTCCCGCTCGACAACTACGTATCGCTTTCCAGCTTCGAACACGGCCGCCCGCAAGTGGACCTCGAAGTCAATGTGGAGCTGCATATCTACGGTCGCGCCAAACCGGGCGCCAAGCTCTCCTTCTATGGACAACCCGTGAAACTGCAGCCCGACGGCACCTTTTCCATCCGCAAACCACTGCCGCAAGGCGCGGTCGTTCTTCCGCTATTAGCCGTTGAGCCGCCCGCTGAGCCGCCGCGCGAATAGGGAATCCCATGTCACGCGGTTACCTGAGCCTGGTCCTCCACGGACACTTGCCGTATGTGCGGCACCCCGAGCACGAAGAGTTTTTCGAAGAGCGCTGGCTCTTTGAAGCCATCACCGAGTGCTACGTGCCGCTCATCAAAATCTGCGACGGCCTGCTGGCCGATGGAATCCCATTCCGCTTCGCCCTCTCGCTCTCGCCAACCCTCTGCGCGATGCTGCAAGACGATCTGCTACAGCGCCGCTACATTCGTCACCTCGAGAGACTCATCGAATTGGCTCACAAAGAAGTCGCGCGCACTGCGGCGGAACCCCAACTCAATCGGCTCGCCAAGTTCTACCGCGACTGGTTCATCGAAACCGCCCGCATCTACGATGCGCGCTACGGGCGCGACCTCGTCAAAGCCTTCCGTCGCTTTCAGGAAGCGGGCGTCGTCGAGTTGTTCACCACCTGCGCGACACACGGTTACTTGCCGCTGATGAAAACCCATCCGCGCGCCGTAGAAGTGCAAGTCAAGCTGGGCGCTGAGAGCTATCGCCGTTGCTTTGGACGCTCCGCTCGCGGCATCTGGGTGCCCGAGTGCGCATACTATCCCGGCCTCGAAGCCGTGCTCGCCGACTCCGGTCTCGCCTATTTCTTCGTTGATGCTCACGGCATTCAGAATGCATCCGTGCGGCCGCACTACGGACTCTTCGCCCCCATCGCGTGCGACAACGGCGTCGCCGCCTACGGGCGCGACCCCGAATCCTCCCGCCAAGTGTGGAGCTCGCACGGCGGCTATCCCGGCGACTTCGACTATCGCGACTTCTACCGCGACCTCGGCTACGACGCCGAGCTCGACTACATCGCGCCCTACATCCTCGACAACACCACGCGTATTCCCACCGGGATCAAATATCATCGCGTCACCGGCCCCGATGCGAACAAAGAACTCTATGACCCCGACCGCGCGCGGAACAAAGCCGAGCAACACGCCGAACACTTTTTGCGCAGCCGCCAGCAGCAACTCGCCGCGCAAGCCCCGCGCATGGACCGACCGCCCATCGTCGTCTCGCCCTACGATGCCGAACTCTTTGGCCACTGGTGGTTTGAAGGCCCGCAATTCATTGATTTCTTGATGCGCAAAGCCGCCACCGCTTCCGAAGAAATTGAACTCATCACCCCCGGCGACTACCTCGCGCGCCACCACATCCTGCAGAAATCAACCCCTTCCGCCTCCAGTTGGGGATGGCAAGGTTACAACGACTGCTGGTTGAGCGGCGTCAACGAATGGATCTATCCCGAGCTGCACCGCGCCGCCAGCTCCTTGAGCAAGCTCGCCACCGTCTTCCAGAACGAACCTGCGGGCTCACTGCGCGAGCGCCTCCTCAATCAAGCCGCGCGCTCTCTGCTTCTGGCACAATCCTCCGACTGGCCCTTCATCATGAAATGCGGAACCGCCGTCGAATATGCCAACCGCCGCGTCCGCGACCAAATCGCCCGCGTGCACTTCCTCTGCGACGCCGCCGAGAAGAACGACGTCGAGCCCCGGAAACTCATGGCCCTGGAGCATTTGGACAAACTCTTTCCCTTCATGGACTTCCGGCTATACGCCGACCCCGCGCCCGCCAGCGCCGCGCTGGACTCGGCCGCCGCCGCGACCTAACCGCACTTTCTGCTTCCGTTTTGCCGCGCAACTTCCGATATTCTCGCCCATCCACGCCGCGCATAGATTTTCAGAGGAGAGGTGGCCGAGTGGTTTAAGGCGCACGCTTGGAAAGCGTGTGTACTGTTAAAGGTACCGTGGGTTCGAATCCCACCCTCTCCGCCACTTCACACCCGAGCCGCCAATGGCGAATATTTATGTGCTATACAGCTCAAGCCGCAACAAGACGTATGTCGGCTGCAGCCGGGACTGGTCGTTGCGGCTGGCCGAACACAACGCCGGAAAAGTTAAGGCCACCTCTGCTGGTTGTCCTTGGACGTCAGGGGTGAGCGTTGGGTGAGCCGCGCAGCGGGTCACCCATAAGCTCCACCCCCTTGTTGGCACTCCGATTGTCCGTCAGTTCTGCGCTCCATGACTCAATATCCGCGCTAAATGTCGCATTGGTGAGGATCAGGTATTTGGGCAGAAATGGTGTTGAGCGTTCTCGTTCCAAAGTCAACCGATTTGCATCGAACTCAACAGCGATCAACCGATAGGGAGGGATGCCATATTGTCGTCGGATGTAGATGTAGTCGGATGCATGGGAGATGCCGCTTGTGATCGCGATGACTTCCGTTTCGTAGACGTCGACCTTGTAGTCGTGTGGAGAATTCCGATCCAAGTGAGCCTTGATACAGTCGTATATGTTCGGAGTTCCTCGAACAAACATGCGGCGCCATGTGCCGCTAATGGCAGGCAATTCTTTCCAGAGAATATCATTTCCCAGCGTCAAGCCGAAGACGTTGCTGTTTGTGTATACTGTCCAATGTTCAGCACTTGGCAGACGCCCGCCGTACCCAGGGATAGGCTCCTCCTTGCCCGACGAACTCCAGATGATACTCCAATTCCCAAAGTAGCTCGTATCGAGAAAGCCTTTTGAATACCGATAGCGGTTTTTGATCACGTCACCGGTAGCGAGCGTGATGGACTCAGTATTCCACCGCGGTCCACATCCAGTGAGGCAAATGACCATTAGGACGAGGTATTTCATTTCAGTGCCAACGTCAGGAGGGCAATCGGGGTCAGCCCTGAATGGCGCTTAGTTAAGGCCCATAACTTTCTTGCTGGGACATTGGGGCATTGGCGGGCATTGAGGCAAAGGCATTGGGGGGCATTGGGGTCACGTCTCGACATTGTACATTGATGCCAGTTTGCGTTCATACTGCCTCATGATATTTAATAGCTTATCGTCTTTTTTCGACCGGGTCTCAAGCCTGCGC
>WBZO01006850.1_pt1 | contig 10830 bp, 8 predicted proteins | sample 5204261 | NCBI WGS metagenome assembly WBZO01 (sample SAMN12412400, study PRJNA552823) | activated sludge metagenome | isolation source: activated sludge from anammox sidestream of wastewater treatment plant... | place: USA: North Carolina | collected 2017-09
CTGAATTAAGGACCGCCCCGGTCGAGAAATGCAGGCTGTACTGGTATCCATCGATCTCAAACAGATCCGACAGGCACTCTCTCAACCGTTTCAGCAATATATGAAGATCGCTCGGGTTCTTTAAATCTTCGTGCAGGCTGGCGAACTGCTCGCCGCTCATGCGGGCGATGGTATCGGTTGGGCGGTAACACCTTCGCAGCCGTCCAGCGGCGTATTTCAACATAACATCCCGATCTTCTAACGGCGGCGTCTGCGGTGAAAGCGGGTCTGCCCAGATTTCGAACATCAGCAAAACAAACATGAACTCGGGCCGGCGGCGAAAGCGTTCAAAAGCATGCTCAAGGCGGGTGATAAAGAATTCACGGTTATACAAATCGGTGATCGGATCTCTGAACTCAATGCGCTTGGCGCTGGTGTCTCTCAACATCACTCGGCTCGTCAGCGTGCGCAGTTGTTCGACGTCCACTGGCTTGAGCAGGATCAAATCAGCCAGGTTGGTGACCGGCTCCGCCATAGTGGGATAGGCTGTGATGATGATGACGCGCGTCCGGTCTAAGCGCGGGTTGGAGCGAATCTGATACAGGATGTCTTCGCCGCCGATTTCTAACCCAAGCCGCATGTCCAGCAAGATCAAATCCGGCTGCGAGGCAGCTAATCTGGCCAGCGCTTGTTTGGCAGAGTTCACAATTTCGCAATCAAAACCCACCAACTCGAGGACCAAGCGAAAAAAATTGGCAGTATCTTTGTCGTCATCGATAATCAATACATGCAACTGGTCCATCTTTTCCTCACTTAACAGGAAATGTGTGCCGGCGGAACCGGGCCAGCAGCGACGCTTTCAACGAAGACCCGCCAAGATTATAATTGATTCTTTGCAAAATTGACGCAACTCGCATGAAAAAGCCACAAGCGCAAGTCAGAGAATCGAGTTGATGAGCCAGGCGGCGCTTTGAGGCTAAACGACGACGTTCACCAGCCGGCCCGGCACCAGGATCACTTTGCGCGGCGTTCTGCCGTCCAGATGTTTCTGAACGATCTCGCTCGCCAGGGCAAATTCCTGCGCCTGCGCGTCGGTGATGTTCGCGGGAACCTGGATGCGGTCGCGCACTTTCCCGTTGATCTGCAACACCAGCGTGATCACATCCTCGGCAGCGGCCTGCTCGTCCACCTGGGGCCAGGCCTGTTGGTGGATCGAGTAGGGCTTTCCAAACAGCAGCCACAGCTCTTCGGCGATATGCGGACAGGAAGGGGCTAACATGCGCAGGTAGAGGTCGCGCGCTTCATCCCACTCCGGCGTGCCGGCGGCCCCCAGCTCGCGCAGGCGGTACATCTCGTTGAGCAGTTCCATCAGAGCAGAGATGATGGTATTGAACTCAAGGGTTTCGTAGTCATGGGTGACCTGGCGCAGGGTCTGGTGCAGCTTACGGCGCAAGCTGCGCAGGGCTTGTGGGTCGGGAGAACCAACCGAAGAGGTCTCGGTGAACAACGCCCAGACGCGGCGGATCCAGCGGGCCGTTCCCTCGATACCGCTGCTGTTCCAGGGACCGCCCATCTCCCAGCGGGCAAAAAACATGAGGTAGGCGCGCACTGTGTCCGCGCCATAGCGCTCGACCAGGTCGTCTGGGGCGATGACATTGCCCCTGCTCTTGGACATTTTCTCAGAATCCTCCCCCAGAATGATGCCCTGGTTGCGAAGCTGCATCATCGGTTCAGAGCCTTTCAATATCCCCATATCCCGCCCCGCTTTATGAAAGAAGCGGGTGTAGATCAGGTGCATGGTGGCGTGCTCGATCCCGCCCGTGTAGATATCGACCGGCATCCAGTAATCATATTCGGATGGGTCAAACGGCCAGGCGTCGTAGTCGGGGCTGAGGTAGCGCAGGTGATACCAGGAGGAGCACATAAACGTGTCCATCGTATCCGTTTCGCGCTCGGCTGGCCCCCCACAGGTGGGGCAGGTTGTCTTCTTCCACGTCGGGTGGAGCTTGAGCGGGCTCTCGCCGGTGGGCTTCCACTCGACGTCATCCGGCAAAAGAACCGGAAGCTGGTCCTCCGGGACCAGCACGGCGCCGTGCTGCGGGCAATAAACGATCGGGATCGGCGCCCCCCAGTAACGCTGGCGCGAGATCAGCCAATCACGCAGGCGGTAATTCACGGCGCCCTTGCCCATACCCTGCGCTTCCAGCCAATCGGTCACCCGGCGTCTGGCAGTTTCTCCCGGGGTTCCTGAAAATTCTCCCGAATGGATCATCGTTCCATAGCGATCGTGATAAAGGGCATCGTGGTACCACTCGTTGCGCCAGAGCATTTCCATCACCGTCCGGCAGCCCGCCAACGATGGACCGCGCGATTGGCATGCCTGCAGGATCTTCCGGTCGGCTTCGACCGCATCCCAATCGTAGACAGCATCGTCAAAAACAAACGCCCATTGTGCGCCAACCAACTCGATCCACCCCTGACGTGTCAGATGCTGCTGGCCGATCTCCAGGTAAGCCGCGACCTGATCCAGCGCGGGGGTCACCCGCCAGCCATCCGCGCCGGCTTCGAACTGGATCCCCGCGGCGTCCAGCGCTTGCTCAAAACCTTCCCGCACGCTCGACCGCGGGACATAAGACTTGACCAACCCGTCCGACCTGTCAATGACCGGGATGATAGGCAGGCCGAATTTGATCGCAAACGCAAAGTCGCGCTCATCGTGCGAAGGCACGGCCATGATGGCGCCCGTCCCATAGGTCATCAACACATAGTCCGCAATCCAGATCGGGATGCGCTCCTGGTTCACCGGGTTGATAGCAAACCCTCCGGTGAAGATGCCGGTTTTCTCCTTGTCCGTAGCCTCGCGCTGAATATCCGTCTGGTGCATGGCCTGTTCGATGTATGCCTGGACCGCCTCTTTTTGCGTTGGCGAAGTGATCTTGCCCACAAGCGGGTGCTCGGGCGCCAGAACCATGAATGTCGCGCCCCACAGAGTGTCTGGCCGGGTGGTGAAGACTTCCAGCGGGTCGCCCTGTTCAGTGTGAAACACAACCGAAGCGCCTTCCGATCGCCCGATCCAGTTTTGCTGCAGGGTCCGGACGCGCTCGGGCCAATCGATGTGCGAGAAATCGAGCAGCTCGTCAGCATATTTGGTTGTGCGGAAAAACCACTGTTCCAGGTTCCTCTTGATCACCGGGGTGCCACAGCGCTCACAATGCCGGTCGTCGCCCCATACCTGTTCGCGCGCCAGCGTGGTGTTACAGTGCGGGCACCAATCAACCGGCGACATCTTGCGATATGCCAGCCCGTTCTTGTATAGCTGGATAAAGAACCACTGGTTCCACTTGTAATACTTCGGGTCAGACGAAATGATTTCCCTGCGCCAGTCGAACATAGTTCCCATGGTTTTGAGCTGCTGGCGCATCCGGTCGATGTTGGCATAAGTCCACTTTTTCGGGTGGATGCCGTGCCGGATCGCGGCGTTCTCGGCCGGCAGGCCAAAAGCGTCAAAACCCATCGGGAAAAGCACATTAAAACCGCGCATGCGCATAAACCGGGCGCGCGCATCGGAGGGAGTCATGGCATACCAATGACCGATGTGCATATCGCCCGAAGGGTAAGGAAGCATGGTGAGCGCATAGAACTTTGGGCGCGCCGGGTCGATGTTCGATTCATACAAGCCGTCTTGCTCCCAACGCTTCTGCCAGCGGGGCTCGATTTCCTTGTGGTTATAAAACGCAGGTTCGGTCATTCTTTTCTCCATCTATAGATAATCCGGTCAGCCAGCCGAGAGCCGCATCGAAAAGGTGTGGCTGCGTTCAAGCTCGAGCAGGCCGCGCCAGATTCCGTAAACATCTTTCTTGCCCAGGCTGGCATGAGCCGGACAGGTGCAGCGCGGGTTGTGAGGATCGGGGCAAGAGCGTATTGCTTTGAGCACCGCCTCAACCGCATCGCGGCTGACCCAATATCCAGTGTGATGCCAGCTTTCGACCTCGTCGGCGCTGATAAGCTCCTCATAAACGGCCAACCCACGAAATGTGCACACTTTACAACCGATCACCTGAAGAGAGATCTCATCGTAACGCCGGTCGGGCGGGATGTCGATCGACAGGATGATCTCCAGCGTATCGGGGGTCAGGCATTGAGGACAGCGAAAAGACATTGGTTATCCCTTCCAGGCCAGGGGCCGGTTCTGACACAGATCATGCTGCGGATCTGATGACGATATTCAGAATTTTACCCGGAACGCGCCCAGAGGCGACCGATACACCCGTTAAATAAAAATCCCTCCGTCGACCAGGGACGAAGGGGAACTCCGCGGTACCACCCTGTTTGCCTGTCTGGTGATCGTCAGATCGCAGGTTGATCTTACGTCCAGACCGGCCGCTCCAGATTGCTGTAACGGGCAAAACCCGCCCCTGGTTAATAGGCCCGCCGGGCCTGGTTCACCACAGGGGCCAGCCCAAAGCTCAAACTCTCGCTTCAGGCAGCAGGCGAGTTCGACCCTGGCTTGACTGTGCTCTGCGGACACCTTGCCGGGCTCACACCTTATCCTCCCGGCTCGCTGGCAGATGGTCTACTACTCCTGCGATGGCCTTATGACCTCAAAGCGGTCAGCTATACGCTAACCGCTGATGGCAAAATTGTGTGGACCCAGAGGGATTCGAACCCTCGACCTTCTCAATGCCATTGAGACGCGCTCCCAACTGCGCTATGGGCCCTTTCAATTTTTCAGCCCAGGTATTTTACACGCGTTCGAGTTTTCCGTCAACACGCGCACAAGCCCAGTTATCTCTCAACGGGGCGAGTACAGCCATTGGTCATAAAAGGCGGAGAGATCGCGCCCCGAAGCCGTTTCGAATTCATCGAGCAAGTCCGCAGCGCGGGCGATGCCAAAAGAGTGTTTGCTGTAATAGGCCTCCAAAGCCTGGAAGAAAGCCCGGTCGCCGATTTCTTCCCGCAGCGCTTTGAAGAACAGGGCGCCTTTGATATAGACCACGCCGCCGTATGACGATTGGCCCGGCTGGCGCTCGAAATAATCCAGGCTGGCCGTGACCCGATCGTCCCGCCCCTGGGATTTGAGCTGCTCATAGCGACCCTGCCAGTAGCCCTCCAGGCCTTCTTGATAACCGCTCCCAAGCGCATATTCGTAATAGATGCTGGAGCTGTAGGTCGCGAGCGCTTCGTCCAGCCAGGGCTCCTCGAACACATCATTGCCGACCGTGCTGTACCACCATTGGTGGGCGACCTCATGCGCAATGGTGATGTCAAAATCGGGCTTGTCCGGGTCTTCATACAGCCTGGCGCCGATCAAGACAATTCCTGGAAATTCGACACCCAGGGCATTGCGCATGGGCGCAGCCACGACATCTAACTCACGATACACGTAGGGGCCAAACTTGTCGTTATAGATCTCGAGCGCCTCACTCGCAACAGCCAGCGCCTTGCGTCCAGCCCGTTCATTTGCGGGTAAATAATAGGAGTTGACGATCGTATCGTTCACTTTTTGGCTGGCAAGCTCGAACTCGGAGCTGGCGACGATGAAGAAATCGCGCGCCGGTCCGCTCTCAAAGCGAGCCGTGATCGTACCCTGCCTTTCGTCCTGCTCTACCTTCAAGCCAGTTGCCGCCAGGACAAGGTCGCCTGGATAACTGATTTCCACCTCATAGAACCCCACATCGCTGTAGACCGAATCGCCGATCTTCGAGGGTGGATCCAGGTTCCAGCCATCGTCATCGTAGACCGCCAGGATCGGATACCAGCCCGAGAGCGCCAACACGCCATCGGAGAGGTTGTAAATGCCGTAACCGTCTGGAGTGGCGCTGCCGCCAAAGTCCTGCGGGATTTGACCCTGAAAGTCAAGCTCCAGCGCAACGCCCTCGCCAGGTTGCAGCGCCTGGGGCAAAGGCACCTCCAATACCGTATCGCCGAGGGAGAGGCGGGTTTCGACCGGCTTCCCGGCGAGGCGCACAGCCTGGACGCGCAGCGCCCCATCGCCGTAGCTGCCGTCCCCGTTTGGAAACAGGCGAAAATATAACGCCTCCAGCGCCACATTCTCATTATTCGTGAAATCCACGTTGGCGCTTCCTTGAAAGCTTTTCAAGTCTTGAGCGATATCCAGCGACAGGTTATAACGCGGCGCCCCTGCGAGCGCTGCCAGTCCAGCCTGTTCCGGCTCCACCAGCGCAGTTCCCGGCCCCAGGCTGCTCCCCTGATCGGGCGGCAGGGTCGGGGAAGGCGTCGGCGCCGGGCGGGTCGAAGTTGGGGGGGGTGCCAGCACATCGAATGTTCGGTCATTGGACGGTTCACAGGTATCCAAGTAAACGTCGCCCTGATCTCGCAACACGCATTTGACCTGCTGTCCCGCGGCGTCTTCGGCGATCACGATCACCGATACGCCGCGTTGATCCATGACGCCATAGCGGTTTGGATTGGCTGCCAGTTTCGCGAACAGGGTTTTTGAAGGAGCCTCTACGCCTGGCACGAGCTTCAGCTTGCAGTTGCCGGGCGATCCGCTGTGAACCAGGCACTCCAGCCGGCTCAGGTAGCGCTCGGCGCTCGACCAGCAGACCATCGGCGTGTTGATCAACACCGAGCACGTGCCCCATTCGCCTGAAAAATCCATATAGACGGCTGCTTCATCAAATGAGAGCGGGTCAAAATTTCCCAGGATTAACCGGTAGGGACGTTCGACCACGCTTTCGAGCGGCACGAGCGGCCGGGTGCTGATCTGGGGATCGCTTCCCGGAGTGGCGCCGCTTTGGCGCTCGGCCAGGCGGGTCTCGATCATCTCATTCACTGCCAGGATCGGCCTGCGCAAAGGCTGGTTGATCATGTCATCCACCAGCAACCCAGCCGGGAGGAAGACGATGATACACGACATCAAGATCAGGAAACGCCGGGTCTGGTTGGAAGAACGGGTTGCGCCTTCGGCAAATTCGGTCTGAAAAAGCCCGCCAAGAGCAAATAGAAAGCCGGTGAGAAAGTACAAAACGAACATGCGATACTGGGCGATTTCCGCGAAAGGGTACAATTTCACCCCCACCAGATCCCGGTTCAGGAGGCTGACAGCCAGTGAGACGCCTTGAAATGGAACGTGACTGGCGCTCCAGACCATAGCCACGCCCGCAACCAGCCAGGTGAGCGCACCCAGGGGCGCCTTTTTCAGGCGGGCCGTAACCCACCCCGCCAACCCACCCAGCGCAACCACGATTGGAAAACCCAGCAGGGGCTTGACCCAGGGCAAGTCGCCATGCGCCCGGTAGAGCAGCAGGGCATCCAACGCCCAGACGCCGCAGCCAAACCAGAGCCCCGCAAACAGCCCGAAAAACAGACCGTTGAGGCGTTTTTCACGCTGGATGCGATGATAGGTCTCAGAATTCAAGCCGATCATTTTTTGTTTATCTTTCTTTTTTTACTTGTCCGCCAACTGGAAAATCAAACCGTTATGATCGGCCAGGTAGATTTCCCCGCGCTCGTCCTCGCCAAACGTGGAAATGCTGCCCGCGTTTTCGAAAAGGAGTTGATTTTCCCAGCCTCCCTGGGGGTTGCGCCATAGGCCCCACACCAGCCCGGTACAGAAATCGCCATAAAGATAGATCCCCTGCCAGGCAGGCAGTTCAGCGCCGCGATAGACCACGCCGCCCGTCACCGAGCAGCCATACTGGTGGCTGTATTCCGCAACCGGCGGGATGAGGACCAGGTCCTGCGGGGCTGTGCCGGAGAATGGATGGTCACCTTCATAGAGCCGCCAGCCGAAATTAAACGCACGGCCGGTTTCCCCTTCGAGGATTTGCTCCGCCGACAGGTAGTCGATCTCCTCCCACTGGTTCTGCCCTACATCGCCAATGTACAGATCCCCGGTCAGGCGGTCAAACGAGAAGCGCCAGGGGTTGCGCAGCCCCATCGCCCAGATCTCAGCCCGACCGCCAGAGACAAAAAAGGGGTTGCTGGCAGGTATGCTGTATGGATCGCCGTGATCCACATCGAGGCGCAGGATTTTTCCGAGCAGCGTTTCCGTAGATTGGGCATTGTTTTGAGGATCGCCCCCCGACCCGCCATCCCCCAGGCCTAGATAGAGGTAACCATCTGGGCCAAACGCCAGCGCTCCCCCATTGTGGTTGCTGTAGGGCTGCTGCACCCGCAACAGGACTGTCTCCGAATCAGGTGAAGCGCGGTTGGCATCCGCCTCAGAAACCTGAAAGCGCGCAATCACGGTATTTCCCTGAAGGTCAGTGTAATTGACGTAAAAGAAACCGGTCTCTGCGTAATTTGGGTGGAAGGCCAGCCCCAGGAGGCCCTGCTCAAAACCCTGGCTGCCGACCCGCTCAGTCAAATCGAGGAACGTCTCGGCCAGCAGGCCACTGGGCGGGAGAACCCGAATGCGCCCCGGCTGCTCGACGATGAACAGCCTGCCGGAGCCATCACCGGCGTTCTGGATGCCGACCGGCTTATCGAACCGGACCGGCAACGGGCGCCAGGCGTAAGCCGAGGCATCTGAAATGCCAGCGGAAAATGGCGAGGGGGTGTTTTCTGGCGTTGGCGTTACAGGCGGAGAAGTGAACTCTACCGCCGGCGTGACCGCCGGAGGCGGGGGTTCGGGGCTGGCTGTGGGCGTCGGGGCCGGCTCGCTGGTGCTCATCTCGGACGGCGACGGGAGGAGCGCGCTCGGAGGCGGCTCAACAGACGGGCTGGCGGCGCGGCAGGCAGCCAGCAAGAGGATGCCAAGGATTAAAAGGTAACGCATAATTGTTATACCTTTTTAAACGTCAAGACGTTCAGCGAAAAGGCGGCCTTACTCTTTCTTTTCCCAAAATACCCCCTCGATCACTTCGTCATCCGTTTCTCCCGATCCCTTCGGGGTGGCTGAGACGACCAGGCCGAGCGCCTCCAGGTGCTCCTGAACGATCCCCGGAGGGCAAAGCTCGACAAACAAGAAGCTTCCCAGCCAGACCACCAGCGCGTCATCCACAGGGCCAATGATCAGGTCGGGAACAAGTAGATAGATCAGGGCGCCTACCGGCAATAATTTCAACAGAGGGTTGACGCGCGAATCAGCCAGTAATCTAAAGATCAATTTGATGCGCGTCGAAAGGTCGTTAAAAATTCCGCCTGACGCAGGGGTGATTTTGCGGTTCTCTTGTTCGGACATCCAGCCTCCAAAAAAATTATACTATATGCGCACTTCTCGCTTCCGGCAGAAGAGCCGGTCTCAGCAAACACTTACCAAAAAAACAAACAGGGCAGCCTGCGGTGTGAGCAGGGCTGCCCTGAAGGGTGAAATTCGTGAGACCGGTTTATTATGCCTGTGCAGTTCTTGCCAGGGCCACCACGGCCGCAAACGCCTGCGGGTCGCGCACAGCCAGATCCGCGAGCATCTTGCGGTTCAGCGCAATATGGCTGGCGCGCATGCCATGCACCAGGCGGCTGTACGTTGTATTGTTCAGGCGCGCGGCGGCGTTGATGCGGGTGATCCACAAGCGGCGCAGGTCGCGCTTGCGGGTTCTGCGATCGCGGTACGAATACCACATACTTTTCAGCATGGCCTCATTGGCGCGCCGGAAAAGCCGGCTGCGGGTTCCAAATTGGCCTTTGGTGATCTTGAGGACCTTCTTGTGGTGCTGTCTTCGATACGGTCCAGTTTTTACACGAGCCATGTTCTACCTCCTGCGAACCCCTGGGCGCCGGCGTTTTATGCCCGTTTCACACACCCAGCAGTCGCAAACCTTGTGAATTCTTCCAATTCAGGCGCAGCCGTGTTTGGCGCGCCCGCTGCTCCTCACGTCGCCTCAGTCTCTCTTGTCCAGGTAAGGCGCCAGGCGATGGACGGTTTTGACAATTCCACGACCTTTGACCTGCTGCATCTCCATGAACTGGCGTTTTACACGCTTTGGAGTGCGCCGGCGCAGGTGGCTCTTGCCAATCTTGGTCCGCATCAACATGCCCGTACCTGTGACGCGAAAGCGCTTCGAAGTAGCCTTATGCGTCTTGATTTTGTACTTCCCAGCAGTCTGCTTGCGTGGCACGATCGATCTCCTTTCACACAAAATTCCGCGGATCTTGCACACATCCGCGGATTAGAACTTAACCTACATCCTGGAATGTCAGCGCAACAAGATTATTTCTTCTTGACCGTTTTACCGGGCGCCAGCACCATCAACATTGTGCGGCCTTCTAACGCTGGAGCCTGCTCGATAATGGCGATGTCCGACAGGTCTTCGGCGACTTCCTTCAGGTCGTTGAGCGCGATCTCGGGGTAACTGATCTCCCGGCCGCGGAAGCGGATGCGTACTTTAACCTTCATTCCGTCCTGGAGCCATCGCCGGGCGTCACGAACCTTCAAATCACGGTGGTGTTCGTTGGTTTTTGGACGCAGGCGGATCTCTTTGACCTCGATCTTCGTTTGTGCTTTCTTGGCTTCGCGTTCCTTTTTAGCCCGCTCGTAGATGAACTTCCCAAAATCCATCACCCGGCAAACGGGCGGGTCAGCGGTGGGCGCAACTTCGACCAGGTCCAGCTCGGCGTCCCGGGCAATGCGTTGGGCTTCATCGATCGAGACGACCCCGATGTTTTCATTCTCTGGGCCGATCAGACGCACCTGAGGGACGCGAATGGACTCATTAACCCGATAATTAACTGCGCTGATAACTCACTCCTTCCTCGAACCTCCTCATCGAAGGTCTTTTTTTCAGTCCAGGCATAATACCAAAAAACAATCAAATCGTCAACTAATTCTTAACATTCTTAACATCAAATAGACGGCGGGGTGCGCCGGACAGGGTTGTCCGGCGCACCCCATTTGCTCATATCGCTTGTTCAATATCCTGTCTGGCCTTCTCGATAAACGCCTCAACC
>WBZO01006851.1_pt1 | contig 10830 bp, 11 predicted proteins | sample 5204261 | NCBI WGS metagenome assembly WBZO01 (sample SAMN12412400, study PRJNA552823) | activated sludge metagenome | isolation source: activated sludge from anammox sidestream of wastewater treatment plant... | place: USA: North Carolina | collected 2017-09
CAGCGCGACATCGATGTGGTCGAGGCCGACGCGCGCGCCGGCGATGAAGTCTTCGATCCGCAGGGGAGTCTCCTCGTCCTATCCGCCGGTCGGCGGGGCCTCCGGAAATTCGCGCAGCGCCGGGACGGCGGAGCCGCCGGTGACGGTCCGCCGCACGGAGAGCAGGATCAGTTTCACGTCCGCCCACACGGAGTACGTCCGCAGGTAGGCGAGGTCGTCCAGCAGGCTGGTGCCCAGGTCGGCGTGCGCGCTGTTCCACGGGCCGGTGAGGCCCGGCGACATCAGAAGCAGCCGGCTCCGCCACGGGTCGCGTCCGGTCACCGCGGAGGCCGGGAGCGGGCGCGGCCCCACGATGCTGAGTTCGCCCTTCAGCACGCCGAGGAGCGCCGGCATCTTCTCCGCCCGTCCCGGCACCGGCCGGCCACCGCCTGGCGCCGGTCGCGGCGCAAGCAGGCGCATCCGCACGATGCGGCCGCCCCGGCCGAGCACATCGACCGTGCGGAAGACCGGGCCGCCACGCAGCCGCGCGAACAGCAACACCACCGCGAGCGCCGGCATGAGCGCGAGCGCGATGCCGATGTCGATCGCGCGCTTCATCACCGCCTCACTGCGGCGGAGCTGCGCCGGACGCAGCCGCACCAGCGAGGGCATCCCGTCGCGCGCCGCGACCACCTCGGAGGAGAGCAGGTCGTGGATGCCGGCCACCATGAACACGCGAAGGGCCGGGCGCTGTGCCGCCACCTGCATCACGTACTCCTGCGCCTCCCACGAGACCGCGCTGGCGACCACCATCACGCTCGTGACGGCGTGGCGCTCCACCACCGCCTCCAGTTCGAGCGGGTCGCCGAGGACCTCGACGCCGCCGACCCGGCTGGAGCGCGGGCTGAACTCGTCCAGGACACCCACCACGTCCAGCGCGTGCGACCCGTCCGAGGTGAGTTGATCGGCGACGCGCTCCGCCTGCTGGTCAGCGCCCACGATGAGCAGGCGCTCACGGAACGCGCCCCGACGCTGCAGCGCGAGCAGCGCGACCGCACGGGCGAGGTAGGTCACGGCGATGGCGCCTGCGGTCGCGCCAAAGGCAAAGACGATGGTGCGGCGCTCGGGCTCCCCGTTCGTCACGAAGTGGGTCGCGAGGTAGGTCAGCAGCACCCAGATCAGGCCGCGCAGGAGGTGCGCATAGGGCGGCCGCGCCACCCTCGGGTGGGAGGTGTCGTACACGTCGGCGGCAACGAACCAGCCCACCTGCAACGCCGCGGCGATCCCGGCGAGCACGATCACCTCCCACGCGCGGTAGCCGTCCGCCAGCGCGAAGACGACTGCCGCCGCCAGGTAGACCGCGGCGGCATCGCGCACCGGGCCGAACCACGGATGGGACAGCCAGCGCACCATCAGGCGGGCACCCAGGCGCGGCGTTCGCTGTTCATCAGCACGCGCGCCCCGGACCAGTCGAAGCGGTAGTCCAGCGGCTTCAGACCCGCCTCCTGCATCGCGTGGCGCAGCCGCTCCTCCTGACCCTCAGCAGACATCGCGAGGAGGTAGCCGCCACCGCCCGCTCCGGTCAGCTTCGCGCCGAGCGCGCCGTTCCCGAGGGCGTGCGCGATCCACTCGTCGATGCGGTCGGTGGAGATGCCGGTCGCCAGGCCGCGCTTCTTCTCCCAGCCCACGCGCAGCAGCCGTCCGACCTCGTCCAGGTCGCCGGAGGCCAGCGCGCGTTCGGTCGCCGTGGCGAAGTCGAGCAGGTCGAGCATGGAGGTGGCGGTCGAACGTTCGCGGGCGTTGTCGGACTGCGCGCGGAGGATCTTGTTCGCCTCGCGCTGCACGCCGGTGAAGTAGAGGTGGAGCCGCCGCTCCAGCGCGCCCACCGTGTTCGGCGCCAGCGGGAGCGGGCGCACGCCTACCTCGCCGCTCGTGGCGAACTCCAGCACGTTGAACCCGCCGTAGGCGGCGGCGTACTGGTCCTGCTTGCCGATCGGCGACCCGAGGCGCTCCAGTTCGATGTGACAGGCGCGCTCCGCGACCTCCTGGTCGCTCAGGTGCTGCCCGAGGAACGTGGAGACCGCCTTCACCAGCGCCACCGCGGTGGCGCTCGACGAGCCGAGTCCGGTACCGGGCGGCGTCTCGGAGGCGGTGAACACGTCCACGCCCTCGTCCAGCCCGAAGTCCGTGAGGACCGCGCGCACCAGCGACAGCGACCCGTCGCCGGCATCCAGATCCGCGCCGGGCTCGAAGTTCAGGAACGCCGAGAAGTCAGAGGACGTGAGTTGCACGCCGCCTCGACGGTTCGCGCTCAGCACCACATAGACGTAGCGGTTGATCGCGGCGTTCACCACGCGGCCGCCCGACTGGCGGTAGAACGCGGGGAGGTCCGTCCCGCCGCCGGCGAGGCCAATCCTCACCGGGGCGCGGGTGATGATCACGAGGTCGCCCCCGTGGCCGTGGCGGGTACCTCTGCGTTCACGCGGGTACGATACCGATTCCACGCACCACCTGCTCGACACGGCCGGGGCACCGACCGTTGAGCCTGCGTAAAGGAACCACCGTGGCCGAGGCACCCGCGATTGAACATGCCGTGATCATCGCCGGGGGACGCGGGACGCGCATGCTTCCGGCCACCCGGGCGCTGCCGAAGGAGTTCCTCGCCGTCGCCGACCGCCCGCTCATCCAGCACGCCGTGGAGGAGGCCGTCGCCTGTGGCGCGCGCCGCGTCGTCATCGTCGCCTCGCCGCGCTCGCTGCCGATGATGCGCGAGCACTTCGCCCCGCTGACCGAGGCGGAGCGAGGCGACCCGCGTCTCGCCTCCCTGCGTGCGATCCAGCAGCGCGCCGAGGTCGTATTCACGGTGCAGGAGCGCGCCGATGGCACCGGCCCCGCAACGCTCCTCGCGGAGCCGCTGGTGGAGGGCGCTCGGTTCCTGCTCATCCTGCCGGACGTGCTCTTCACGCAGGCACCCCCCGGCCTCGAACTCGCCTCGACCGCCGCGCGGCTCGGTGGGAGCGTGATCGCGGTGCGGCAGGTCGGGCCGGAGGCGTACGACCGGTACGGGCTGGTAGAAGGCGAAGCGGTCGAGGATGGCAGCGTCCGCCTCCGCGCGGTGCACGAGAAGCCGGGCGCGCGCTACACCGCCCCGTCCGCGCTCGGGATCACCGGGCGGTACCTGCTGGAGCCGAGCATCTTCGATGCGCTCCGCGCCACGTCGCCGGGCGTGGGCGGCGAGGTGCACATCACCGATGGGATCGCGCTGCTGGCGGAGCGGGAACCGGTGTTCGCACGCGTCTGCGAGGGCGACCACTTCGATGCTGGCCACCCGGCCGGCTACCTCGCCGGGTCGCTGGCGCGCGCCCTCGCCGACCCCTCGCTGCGGCACGGCGTGCTGGACGCCGCCGGCCCGGTGCTGGACGCGGCGCGCGAGGCGTAGCGGGCGGACTACAGGTCGGCGAGCGATGCGAGGATGGCGTCCGGGCGCGGCGCGTCCTCGGCCAGCGGCTCCGGCTTCCGATGCCGCGGCGGGAACCAGACGGCGCTCATGCCGGCGGCACGTGCGCCCGTGACGTCCGAGTGCAGCGAGTCGCCGATGTGCACGGCCGCCTGCGCCTCGATCCCCGCTTCGCGGAGGAGGTGGCGGAAGATCGCGGGGTCCGGTTTGTGCGCGCCCACCTCGCCGGAGACGACGATGTGGTCAGCGAGGCCGGCAAGCCCGAACTTCTCCAGCTTGGGGCGCTGGATCTCGCTCGGGCCGTTCGTCACCACGCCCAGCCGGTAGCGCCCGCGCAGCCGCGCGAGGAGTTCCGGGGCGCCTTCCACCCACTCCAGCACGTCCGGCAACGGTGCGTTGTAGGCGGTACGGATCGCACGGCCCGCCGGCGAGTCGCCCTCGATGCCGAGGACGCCGAACAGCACAACCAACCGGCCGTCCACCACCGGGTCGGCGGCGACGGCACGGTCGCGTGCGAGTTCGAGCAGGTCGCGGTCGACGCCCTCGATCACCTCGATGGCACGGCGGACGGCAGCATCCACGCGCACGGGCGCAGCGCCGTCCGTGTCGACCAGCGTGTCGTCCAGGTCGAAGGAGATGAGCGCGATGCCGCGCTCATCGATGAGGCGGGCGGCGTCTGAGGTCACACCATCCCCGCGCGGCGGGCGGTGACCTTCATGGAGCCGTAGTGCACCGGGACGTAGAGCCGCGCCTGCAGCGACTTCGGGATCAGCCGGTCGGCCAGGCGCATCACGGGGCGGAGGATCGGGTAGTACCTCGACACGCGCTCGATCAGGAACGCGATCGGGTAGCGGTTCGGGTCGATGCGGGCCTCGATGTGCTCGAAGCCAGCCGCTTCCAGCATCCGTGCGAGGGTGCGCGGCGTGAAGTAGTACAGGTGCTCCTTCGGCTTGTACTCGTACCAGCGTCGCCGCGCGATCTTCGCGAACCACCCCGCCTGGTTGGGCGTGGTCATCACGATCAGGCCACCCGGCTTCAGCGCGCGCGCCATCTTCTGCAGCCCGGCGAGCGGGTCGTCGAAGTGCTCGATGGTCTGGAAGAGCGCCACCACGTCGAACGTGCCCGGCTCGATCGCCGCCTCCTCGAGCGAGCCGGCCAGGACCGGCAGCCCGAGTTCGTCGCGGATGATGCGCTGGCAGGCGTGGGAGGGCTCGATGCCCCACGGCTGCAGGCCGTGGTTGCGCGCCTGCTCCAGGAAGAAGCCGCTGGCCGCGCCGATCTCCAGCACCTTGCCGCCCGGCTTCTGCCGCGCGAGATCCGCGGCGATCCGCCCGAAGTACGGCGACAGCACGGGCCGGTCGCTGGAGTACGAGGTGTACCCGGGGCGCCCCGTCGCGAGCTCCCCCTTCTCGTGGTACTCGTCGCTCTCGTACTGTTGCACGGGGTTCCACGCGATGCGCGGGCTCACGTACGTGAGCGAACACCGGCGGCAGCGCACAATGCGCCCCTCGCCCGTGGACTCCTTGATGGTGCGCGTGTCGTCAGAGCCGCACAGGTTGCACGGCACGCTACGCATCTCGAATGCGGGAGAAGGACGGTCGGTCATTCGGCACCTACTTCCGTCCCATTATCGGTGCATGCTCCACACGGCGCACCCGCGCGCCGGTGAAGACCCGGTGAACACATGATCCCCGACCCTCGCTGGCGCGTCCTCACCGGCTGGGGCGGTACCGCCCCCTCCGGCGCGCGGCTCCTCGGCGTCGACAGCCCCGAGGGCGCCCGGCGCGCCCTCCTTGATGCCGGCGCCGGTGGCGTGATCGCGCGCGGACTGGGGCGCGCCTACGGCGACGCCGCGCAGGTCGCCGGTGGCGAGGTGATCGCGATGGCCGGCGCAGGCGGCGCGGTCCGCCTCGATCCGGCGGGGGGCACAGTCACGGCGCCCGCGGGCGCGCGGCTCGGCGCGCTGCTGCGGTTGCTGCTCCCGCGCGGCTGGATGCTCCCCGTGCTGCCCGGCACCGCGCACGTCACCGCCGGCGGCGCGATCGCGGCCGATGTCCACGGCAAGGACCACCACCGCACCGGCTCCTTCGGCGCGCACGTGCAGGCGATCACCCTGATCACGCCCGACGGTGAAGTGCACACGCTCTCGCCGGTCGCCGACCCCGAGGCGTTCCGCGCCACCCTCGGCGGGATGGGGCTGACCGGCATCGTCACCGAGGCAACGCTGCGCCTCGAACGCGTCGCGACGGCGCACGCGCGCACCACGACGGCGCGCACGGGCGACCTCGACGCGACGATGGCAGCGCTCACCGAGGCGGACGCGCGGCACCGCTGGTCGGTGGCCTGGGTCGACCTCGCACAGCGCGGCGCCGGCTTCGGGCGTGGCGTGGTGGAGGCGGGCGACCCCGCGCCGCTGGAGGCGCTGCCGCCGCGTGCGCTCACGCGGCCGCTCCTCGCGCGTGGCCCGCGGCCGCTGCGCGTGCCGCCGCTCCCCGTCCCCGCCGTCAGCGCACCAACCGTGCGCGCGTTCAACGAGACGCGGTTCGCCCTCGCCGGGCGCGCGCCGTCCGAGGTGGTGCGACCGCTGGAGGCGTTCCTGTTCCCGCTCGACCGCCTCGCGGCGTGGCCTCGGCTGTACGGGCCGCGCGGGTTCGTCCAGTACCAGTTCGTCGTCCCATTCGGCGCAGAGGCGACGCTGCACGAGGTCGCGCGCCGGATCGCCGCCGGCCCGGTGCCGGTCGCGCTGGCCGTCCTCAAGCGCCTCGGCGGGGGCGACGGCGCGACGATCGGCTTTCCGATGCCCGGGTGGACGCTCGCGCTCGACCTCCCCGCGTTCCGCGACCCCGGCTTCGCCGCCCTCCTCGACGGCTGCGACGACCTGGTCGCGGCGGCGGGCGGGCGCGTCTACCTCGCGAAAGATGCGAGGATGCGCGCAGAGGTGCTGCCAGCGATGTACGCGCGCCTAGCGGAGTGGCGCGCGGTGCGCGACCGGCTGGACCCGACGGGGCGGATGACCTCCGACCTCGACCGGCGGCTCAACCTCAGCGGGAGGCACGCGTGACGGACGCGCTCGGACGGCCCCGTAGCGTGCTGGTGCTCGGAGGCGGCTCCGAGATCGGGCTTGCGACCGCGCGCGCCCTCGCACAGCGCGGGGCCACGCGCGTCTGGCTCGCCGGCCGCGACGAGGCGGCGATGCGCGCCGCCGCCGACCTCCCCGAGGGCGCCGAGGTGCGCACGCTCCCCTTCGACGCGCTCGACCCCGCCTCGCACGAAACGGCGGTCGGCGCGGCGTTCGCGGACGGCCCGGTCGATCTGGTGGTGCTGGCGTTCGCCGTCCTCGGCGACCAGCACGCGTACGAGGCCGACCCGGCCGAGGCGGCGCGCACGGTGCAGGTGAACTTCACGGCTGCCGTCTCCGCCGGGATGCACGCGGCGCGCGCGCTCGCGGGACAGGGACACGGTGCGCTCGTCGTCCTCTCCTCGGTGGCCGGTCAACGCCCCCGTCGCTCGAATTATGTCTACGGTGCGACGAAGGCCGGGCTCGACTTCTTCGCGCGCGGTCTGGACGAGGCGCTGCGCGGCAGCGGCGCGGGCGTCCTCGTCGTCCGGCCCGGCTTCGTGCGGACGCGCATGACACACGGCCTCCGCCCGATGCCGCTCGCCACCACCCCGGACGCGGTCGCCGCCGATATCCTGAGGGCGCTCGACCGCGGCGCGCGGGTCGCCTGGTCGCCGCCCGCCGTCCGATGGCTGGCGCTGGCCCTGCGCCTGATGCCCGCCGCCCTGCTCCGCCGGCTAGACCGCCGGTAGCCCTCGGAGGCCGCTTGGACGCCATCGCCCGCCCGCTGGTCATCTCCCATCGGACCAACATGGGGACGATGCCGGAGAACACGCTCGCCGGCATCGACGCGGCGATCGAGGACGGCGTGGACGCCATCGAGATCGACGTGCGCGCCACCCGTGACGGCGTCGCGGTCCTCCTCCACGATGCCGACCTCGCACGCGTCGCCGGCGACCCGCGCGACGCAACCACGCTCACCTTCGACGAACTGCGGGAGGTGCGACTGCTCGCGAAGCCGGACGGCGCGGAGCGGCAGCCGATCCCCACGCTGGAGGAGGCGCTCGCGCGGGTGGCCGGGCGGGCGATCCTCGTGATCGAGGTCAAGGAACGCGGCGTGGAGGGTGCGGTCGCGCAGGCAATCCGCGCGGCGAAGGCCGCCGAGTGGTGCTGGATCTGGTCGTTCGACCCGACCATCGGGCGGACGTGCCGGGCGCTGATCCCGGAGGTGCCATTCGGGCTGAACGTGGCGCCGGGCAGCCTGATCCGCCTCGGCGAGTCCGGAAACGCCATCGAGACCTGCGTGCGCGGCGGCTTCGCGGCGATCAGCCTCCACCACCCGCTCGTCAGCGCGGCCTCCGTGCGGGACGCACACCGTCGAGGGCTGGCGGTCTACACGTGGACCGTCGACCGGGAGCCGGACATCGAACGGGTGTGGCGGGCCGGCGTGGACGGGATCTGCGGCAACATGCCGCCCGTGATTGACGCCGTGATCGGGCGGACGCCCGGCGAAACCTCATGGTAGGCGTCACGCTTTCCCGTTCGGGAGAGCCGTTGCTACACTTGGGTTTCGCGTAGGAGTGTAGCTCAGTTGGTAGAGCAGCGGTCTCCAAAACCGCCGGCCGGGGGTTCGAGTCCCTCCACTCCTGCCACTCGATTGCGGGCCCAGGTGGCGGAATCGGCAGACGCGCTGTCTTGAGGGGGCAGTGTCCGTAAGGGCGTATGAGTTCAAGTCTCATCCTGGGCACCATCAATCAGAGTTGTTCGAGTTCCGTGCGGAAGTAGCTCAGTGGCAGAGCGCCTCCTTGCCAAGGAGGAGGTCGCGAGTTCGACCCTCGTCTTCCGCTCCATGATCTGTCCGGGGCCACGTAGCCAAGCGGCAAGGCAGAGGTCTGCAAAACCTCGATCACGGGTTCGATTCCCGTCGTGGCCTCCAGCACACACGAACGGCGACGCTCACGCGTCGCCGTTCTGCTTCCGGCCCCACCGAGGCGTCCCGTCAGCCCTCGTAGAAGCGCGCCGCCTCCGCCTCCATCGAGCGACGCGTCGCCTCGTCCATCGGCTCGGCGGCGAGGGCTGTCGCCACGTTCTCCCGCACGCGCGAGGGGTACCGGGCGCCGGGGATGGCGACGGAGACGCCGGGGTGGGCGAGCACGTAGCGCAGCAGGTTCGCCGGCGTCAGCAGCCCGTCGTACCCCTCGGCGATGCGGCCGCGCATGATGCTCGTCCGGCCGGAGCCGCCCACCGGGCGCATCACGATCACGCCCACGTCCAGCGACGCGGCGAGGTCGATGAGCGGCGCGGTCCCCGGGAAGAAGGCGGAGTACTCCAGCATCACCGTGTCGAACGCGCCGCTCTGGATGATCTCGCGCGCCAGCCCGGTGTGATGCGTGGACACGCCGATGTGGCCGATCAGGCCCCGGTACTGCGCGACTTGCAGGCCCTCCAGCGCGCCGTCCGGCGCCATGACCTCCGCCCACGCCTCCGGCGTGGAGATGTCGTGCAGCTGGTAGAGGGCGATGCGCTCGACGCCGAGCATGCTGAGCGAGCGGTCCACGTCGCGCTGCGCACCGTCCGCCGTGTGGCGGAACGTCTTGCTGGCGAGGACGGCGTCCGTGCCGCCGCGCTCGCGGATCACCTGGCCCAGCAGGAACTCGGAGCCCTCGTACTCGCGGGCGGTGTCGATGAAGGTGATGCCGGCGTCCAGCGCCGCCTCCACCGTGGCGGCGGCCTCTGCCGAGTGGGGCGTGTCCATCGCCCCCAGCCCGACCTCCGTCACCATCAGCCCGGTCCGTCCGAGGCGTCTCGTCCGCAGTCCCGCCACCGTCGCCTCCCGCGCTTCTGCCCTCAGGCTATCGAGAATGCTACGGTGCGGGCATGTCCTTCAAACGTGGCGCACGGCTCGATCCCTCCCAGGTTCGCGACATCCGCGGCAAGCGCGGCGCGGGCCTCGCCGTCGGCGGCGGCCTCGGCAGCATCGTGCTCGTCGTCCTTGTGCTGCTCATGGGCGGCGACCCGCAGCAACTGCCGCTCGATGCCCTCGGCGGCGCCGGGGGGAGCCAGAGCGCCGTCCCCGCCTCCGACCTCGCCGAGGAGTGCCTGACCGGCGCGGACGCGAACGAGCGCGAGGACTGCCGCATCGTCGGTTACGTGAACAGCGTGCAGGCCTACTGGAGCGAAGCGTTCGAGGGCTACCGCCCGGCGGTGACCACGCTCTTCACCGGCTCCGTCTCCACCGCCTGCGGCAACGCCAGCAGCGCTGTGGGGCCGTTCTACTGTCCCGCGGACGAGACGGTCTACATCGACCTCGGCTTCTTCGAGGTGCTGACCACGCGCTTCGGCGCGGACGGCGGGCCATTCGCGCAGGCGTACGTGGTCGCGCACGAGTACGGCCACCACGTCCAGCACCTGGAGGGCGCGCTGCGCGGCAGCCGCGACTCCGGCGCGGAGAGCGAGGCGGTCCGCGTGGAGCTGCAGGCGGACTGCTACGCCGGCGTGTGGGCCGGCAACGCCGTCGCCACGGGATTCCTCGAGCCGCTCACCCGCGACCAGATCGCGCAGGCGCTGGACGCTGCCGCCGCCGTGGGCGACGACCGCATCCAGGAACGCATCGAGGGCCGCGTGACGCCCGAGTCCTGGACGCACGGCTCCTCGGAGCAGCGCCAGCGCTGGTTCACCACCGGCCTCGAACGCGCCACCCCGAGCGCGTGCGACACCTTCAGCGGCGACCTGTAAGCAGGCGGCGCGACCGAGGACGGAGCGCCTCATGAAGACCACCCGCAACCCGCTCTGGCGCGCCGCGCTCCTGTGCATCCTGCTCCTCGCGCCCGCGTGCAGCAGCAGCGGTGACGCCGGCGACGCGACGCCCGAGGCGTTCACGGACCCGTTCGCCTACTGCGCGGCGGTCGGCGACATCGACGCCCCGGACGCGCGCTACACCGGCGAGCCGCTGCCCCTCGTGATCATCGAGGGCATCCGCACCGCGACCGGCGCCTCCGCGGACGCCCCCCTCGAGTTCTTCGAGCGCGGGTCGTTCTGGCGGTGCATGGACGGTGCGGTCTACGCCTGCATCGTGGGCGCGAACCTGCCGTGCGAGGCAAAGGCGGACACCAGCGAGACGCCCTCCGCGGCGATGGTGGAGTTCTGTGCCGCGAACGCAGACGCCGAGGTCATCCCCGCCGCCGTCACCGGCCGCGAGACGGTCTACGCCTGGCGCTGCGAGGCCGAGACACCCGCCATCGAGCGCCAGGTGATGCAGGTGGACGCCCGCGGCTTCCTCGCCGACATCTGGTACCGCCTCGACGCGCCGGGGAGCTAGGGGCCCTCCTTGCTGGTG
>WBZO01002764.1_pt3 | contig 10829 bp, 8 predicted proteins | sample 5204261 | NCBI WGS metagenome assembly WBZO01 (sample SAMN12412400, study PRJNA552823) | activated sludge metagenome | isolation source: activated sludge from anammox sidestream of wastewater treatment plant... | place: USA: North Carolina | collected 2017-09
GGAACGCCCCGTGCGTGCGCTTCACGTTGTACGGCAGCCATCGCGCCGGACCCACCCACAGGTCGTAATCGAGCTGAGGCGGCGGCTCCGCGTCCGGCGTCCAGTCGCCCTCGGGCGACGCATAATGCCAGCACAGCACCTTGCGAACCCGCCCGATCCGCCCCGCCTTGATGTAGTTGTTCGCCTCCCACGCCGCCGGCTGCGATCGCCCCTGCGACCCGATCTGCACCACCCGCCCGTAGCGCTCCGCCGCCTGCACCATCGCCCGCCCCTCCTCGATCGTGTTGCACGCGGGCTTCTCACAGTACACGTCCTTCCCCGCCTGGCACGCCAGAATTGTGTGCAGCGCATGCCAGTGGTCGGGCGACGCGATGTAGACCGCGTCCACGTCCTTATCCTCCAGCAGCCGCCTGAAATCTTTGTACAGACGCGGCTTGCCCCCGACGAGCGTAGCCGCCTGGTCCAACCGGCCCGTGTCCACGTCGCACAGCGCAACCGAACGCGCCGGCCGCAGCACCCTCGACCCATCGCCCCCAAGATTCGTCGGAGCCGTTACCCGCTTCCCCAGGTTCGCCTCCGGCCGCAAGAACACCCGCCCCCGCCCCCCGATCCCGATATGCCCGAAATGAATCGTGTCGCTCGGCGGAGTCTCACCCTGCAGCCCCAGCGCCCGCGCCGGAACTATGTCGAACAGCATGGCCGAGGCAGCCGCACTCTGCGCCGTCGACTTTAGGAACCGGCGGCGCGTCTCTTCAGTCCCGTTATGCATGGACGTAGCATATGCGTTCTATGGCCCCGCGGCAACTTGCTCTGCTCGACACTTGCTCTGCTCGACACTCGCTCTGCGCGAGCCGCTCCGGCCATGCATTCAATCTGCCCTGAGCTTCGCTGAAGCTTCCCTCGCCGCGCCCGCGGCTTCATCCCTCCTCGATTCGCCGCTGCCCGTCCTGCATCGTGACATCATCTTGAAGAGCCTCTCTCTCTCCGCGAGCCATGCATGAAACCGATCCTTGCTATCCTCTCCACGCTCCTCGTCGCTTCGTCCTCCGCGGCCTCAGGCCCCAAGCTCTCCGCTCTCATCGTCGACGGCGTCAATAACCACGACTGGGCCGCCGCGACGCGCTACATACAGACCATCCTCGAAGGCAGCGGACGCTTCGCCGTCGACGTCTGCACACACCCGCAACGCCCCGACTTCGGCAAGTACGACGTCGTCGTGAACAACTTTAACGGCGGGCACACCGCCTCGGGCATGCGCTGGCCTCGCGAAACGGAGCAGGCGCTCGTCGACTACATCCGCGAAGGCGGCGGGCTGGTCGTCCTTCATGCCGCGAACAACGCCTTCCTCGAGTGGCCCGAGTACAACGAGATGATCGGCCTCGGCTGGCGCGATAAGTCCTTCGGCGACGGCCTCGCCATCGGCGTCAGCGGCGAAGTCGTGCGCGTCCCCAAAGGCTCCGGCCTCGGACCCGGCCACGGTCCTCGCCAGGACTTCGTCGTCCACGTGCTCGACAAAGACCATCCGATCACCCGCGGTCTCCCCGCCCACTGGCTGCACCGCTCTGAGCAACTCACCCACGGCCAGCGCGGCCCCGCACACGCGCTGCAGATCCTCACCTACGCCCATTCCGAAATCTCGCACCACGGCGAACCGATGGATTGGGTCCGCCGCTACGGTCGCGGCCGCGTCTACACCACCATGCTCGGCCACACCTGGAAGAACGAGCCCAACCCGAACTTCGATGATCTGCACTTCCAGGCCTTGCTCGCCCGCGGCGTCGAATGGGCCGCCACCGGAAGCGTCACCCTGCGTCCCGATCTCGGCTGGAAGCCGCTCTTCGACGGCCGGAACCTGGATGGTTGGGAGCGTCGCCGCGGCAGCGTCTGGTCCGTCAATCCGGACGGCACGCTTCTGGGCCAGCGGCAGCACCAGGACCTGGCAAACCCGTTTGAGACGCCCTGGCCTCTCGACGCGAAGCAGTACCGCTCCTGGCTCTTCAGGCCAGCCTCGCTCTACACGCTCCGCGAATTCGGCGAGTTCGACCTTCACCTCGAATACTGGATGCCTCCCGGCGGCGATGGCGGAATCTCCATTCGAGGCCGCTCGCGCGCCCGCTCGGCGACCGGCATACCCGCTGCTGCCCGGCCCGAACGCACCACCCTCCCCAGCACGACGCCCGCCAACATCGGCTACGAGATTCAGCTCATCGCTGACGAACGCGGCAGATACCCTTCCGGAAGCATTGGCAACCTCGTCCCGGCGAAATCGGGCGTCCAGCGCTCCAGCGGCTGGAACAGCATCCAGATCGAATCGCGCGATAACTTCATTCGCGTTCGCATCAACGGCGAAGTGGTCTCCGAGTTTTCCAGCGATCCTCGGCGCGGCAGACACGGACCCATCGGTCTGAAGTTACACCACCAGTTCTCTTTCGCCCTCTTTCGCAACATCCGTATCCGCGAGGTGAACTGACCCTGCGCCCTTACTTCGACTTCCTCGCCGCCGGCGCCTTCTTTACCGGAGCCTTCCTCGACGAGGCGGACTTCTTCTTCGCTGCGGCCGGCGGAGACGGCGTTTCAACGCCTTGAATAGCCAGCACGATCAGTTCGCCCGCCGTTTTCGTCGCCTGCTCCGGCGCGGCTTTGTAGCCCGCCTCCACCAGCAGCACCGGCTTCTGCGCCCCGCATACGAACTCGCGCTTCTCCCCACCCTCCTGCCGCAGGAAGATCTTCGACGGGTCCGCGGCCCGCAGCGCCGTGCGCTGTTTCGGCCCCGTCTCCACCGTGAACAGCAGCGCCTTCGCCCCGCAGTAGACATCCACGAGCCGTCCCGCCAATCGCGTGTCCGGCTTCGGACCCTGCCATCCCTCCGGAATCTGATACCAGGACTGCTCCGGTTTCGGCGCCTCTGGCCGGCGCCACGCCGCCGCATCCTTGCTCAACCCCTCGGCAAGCTTCACCTCGCGCGGATTCCTGGCCGCAAGCAGCGCCTTGGCCGCCGCATGAACCGCGTCGCCTGGCCGTCCTGCCATCAGGTAGGCCCGGCCCAGCGACTCCCAGAAGATCGACTGTCGCGGCAGAATCGCCGCTGCCGCCTCCCCCGCCCGAATGGCCTCGGCCGCCTCGCCGGCCGCGTAAGCCATGTTTCCTAGCAGGTGCCAACCTTCCGCCAGCGAAGGACTGGCTTCGACGGCCGAAACCAGCGCGGCTCGCACCTGCGCCTGCGGCGCGCCGGTCTCCCGCAACAGCATCGCCCGCTCCAGCAGCACCGGACCCCGCCGGTCGCCCTGCGAAATCGCCGCCTCGAACAGCCTCAATGCTGCCGGTTTGTCTCCTCGCTGCAGTGCGACGTACGCCTGCGCGGCCGCCACGCCGGCGTGATTCGGAACGCGCCGCGCCGCCTCCTCGATCAGCGCCTGCGCCGCGTCGATCCGGTTGTGGGCCAGCAGCGCCTCGGCGCGCAGCAGACGCGCCTCCGTGCCGTCCAGCATCCGCGGCTTGCGTTCCTCCGCTGCCTGAGCGCCCGCCGGCGAAATCGTCTCCATGCCCGGCGCTCCCGCCCGCACCCAGGATTGCGCCGCCTGCACCGCCTGATCGAAACTCCTTCCCCAGGTCTCCTCGAACGCCCTCGCTGCATCCGCCCCCAACGCGACTGTTGCGGCGTACGCCTCCAGTTTCCCCTTCCACGCCTGCGCCTGCCCCAGCATCTGCACCACCGCCCACGACTGCGCATAGAAGATCCCCGCCAGCCGGTCGTCGCGGTAAAACGCCGATTGCTTGTCTACGGCCAGTAGCTCCGCCGCCGTCAGCCATCGTGCCTGATTCAGCAGCCTGACGTGGTCCGTCACAGGCTTGCCCAGCCGAGCCTGCCCGCCGCCTCCTTCGAGCGTGGACCAGTATTCCGCCAATCCCTCTTCGAGCCACAGCGGCAGCGCCGGAGTCGTATGGTGCTGCGCCAGGTGGACCCATTCGTGCCGCGCGGCCCGGATAGCGCCCTCCCCCGCGTCGTATACCATCAGCCAGTCCAGACCCGCGCCCGATTGGAACAGCCCCAGGTTCGTCGAGATCAGTTGGAACGGCTCGAACTCCCCCTTGCTTCGATAAAGCATCACCCGCAACGGAGGCATCGACTGCGGTAGCGGACCGTTCCGCGTCACCCATGCGCGTTCGAGATTCCTCAACTCCTCCAACATCGTTTGAGCGCGTCTGGCCGGCCCGTCGATGCAGACTTCACGCTTGCCCTCGGCGACGCACGTCCAGTCCGCCCTCAGGGCCGAACACGCCAGGGCAAGGGCGATGGCTAGCTTGACTGCGGAAACGCGAATCGATCTCAACTCGGTGGTATCGGTCTGATAGAAAGTTTCGATTGGACTGCGCCCATCCCAATCCCTATCCTACAGACAGTTCACTCCACCTGGCCCCAATGGATACCAACGCGACACAAGTCTCACTACTCCGGAGGATTAGCAGCATCATCGCGTCCAATCGCAGCGTCGACGAAATGCTCGGCGAAATCGTGGGCATCTCCGTGCAGGTCACCGGATGCGATGCCTGCCTCGTCTACATGCTCGAACCCGGCACCGGTGAAATCGTCCTGCGCGCCTCTCAGGTCCCGCACGCCGCTGAAATCGGCAACCTCAGCATGAAGGTCGGGCAGGGTGTCACCGGATGGGTGGTCGAAAACAAGAGCGTCGTCGTCCTGCCTGAAAACGCCGCCAGCGACAACCGCTTCATCCGCCTGCCAGGCCTCGTCGAAGATACCTACGAAGCCTTTTGCTCCGTGCCGCTCATCAGTTCCGGCGATGTCATCGGCGTCATCAACGTCCACAACAAGGAGCGCAAGAACTGGAGCCCCGAGGAGGTCTCCCTTCTCACTTTCGTCGGCGAACAGATGGGCGGCGCGCTCGCCCGCGCGCGCCTCGAAGAGGAGAACGCCCGCCTCTTCGAAGAGACCCAGGAGATGAAGCGCCAACTCGAAACTCGCAAGCTGGTCGAACGTGCCAAGGGTATCCTGCAGTACAAGTACAACCTCACCGAGGAGGAGGCCTACCTCCGCTTGAGAAATGAAAGCCGCCGCCTCCGCCGCCCCATGCGCGAACTCGCCGAGGCCATCATCCTCTCCGAGGACCTCGCCCGCAAAGCCCTGGGCGGCGTCTCCATCGACCGCGAGGTCGAGGGCGACTGACCTGGAATGCCGGATTGATCCCGTTCCGCCCCCTCTTCCGTAACCCTCATCTGGCCACCCTCGCAGGCAACTTCTGGCCGCGCCGCTCCGCCGCCGTCCAGTCTTTGCAGGTCGAGTACGAAACCGAACCCGGCGTGAGGATCCTTGTCGAGGAAGACCGGCCCCAAGGTCACTCGATTGGCGAAGTCGTCTTGCAGCACGGACTTGAAGGTTCGAGCCGCAGCGGCTACCTGGTCTCTCTCACGCACGAACTTTGCGCCGCCGGCTTCACCGTCCATCGCGTCAACATGCGCGGCTGCGGCGGCAGCGAGCCTCTCTCCGCCAGCCTCTACCACTCAGGACTGACCTCTGACCTGCTCTATGTTCTCAGGCACTTGCGGACATCGGGACGGGGCCCCCGCTTCCTCTGCGGCTTCTCGCTCGGCGGCAATGTCGCCCTCAAACTCGGCGGCGAACTCGGCGCCGCGGGGCCGGAACTGCTGTCCGGTCTCGCCGCCGTCTCCACCCCCATCGATCTGGCCGCCTGCGTGCGCGTACTCGGCCGCCCCTCCAACTGGATTTATGAACAAAAATTCACCCGTAGCCTGAAAGCCCGCTACCGCCGCCGTCACGCCGCCTTCCCTGACCGCTTCCCCCTCGACCGGCTCCGCAACATCGGGTCGATCTACGAGTTCGACGACGCCATCACCGCCCGCGCCTTCGGGTTCGGCTCCGCCCGCAACTATTACGTCACCCAATCCGCCGCACAGTTTATCGCGGCCATCGAGGTCCCCACGTTGCTCGTTCAGGCCGTCGATGATCCGTTGATTCCGTTCGACATCTATCGCTCCCCGGCCGTCCGGTCCAACCCGCACGTCGAGCTCCACGCCGTCGAGCACGGCGGACACCTCGGTTTCCTCGCCCGCTCCCCAGGTCGGTTTTGGCTCGATCTTGTTTTGAATGAATGGATTTTGGACCGCGTCAGGAACAAATGGGAGGGGCGCCCCGTCTAGCTGAGTGATGAAGTCCACCGCCTCCCTTCAGGAGGCCTTCCGCATCGCCTTCTCCAGCCTCCGCTCGGCGAAGCTTCGTAGCTTCTTGACCCTCCTGGGAATTATCCTCTCCACCACGACCCTGATCGCCGTAATGGCGATCATCCACGGCATGGACGTCTACGTCGCCGAAAAGATCGCCGACCTCGGCGCCGACAACTTCGTCATCGTCCGGATGGCCTTCTTCGGCGACTTCGACCCCAAGAAGTTCCTTGAACTGCTGCGCAAGAACCCTGAGCTGTCCATAGATGAATTTAACTTCATCCGGAAGGAAGCCAAACTGATCAAAGACATCGGCATGCGGACCGAACGCTCCGGGCCGCTCGCGTTCGGCAATGAACGCATGGAGGACGTCCAGATCACCGGGTCGACACCGAATATGGGTCTCATCCTGAACAAGCAGGCGGTCGCGGGACGCTACATGAGCGATAGCGACAACAACAGCCATCGCGCGGTCGCTTTCATCGGAGCCGACGTCAAGGACAGCTTTTTCCCCTCCACTGACGCCATCGGCAAGACGATTCTCGTTGACAGCCGCCCCTTCGAGGTCATCGGAGTTGCAAAGCGCGCCGGCAGCGTCTTCGGCCAGTCGCAGGACAACTACGTTGAGATTCCGATCACCAGCTACTTCAAGAACTACGGCAGCCGGCGCGGCATCAGTTTCATTGCCCAGGCGATCGACCACGCCCATTTCGAGCAGGCGATGGACGAAGCGAAGGTCCTCATGCGAACCTTCCGGCGGCTGCGGCCCGCCCGGGAAGACAACTTCACCGTGTTTACCTCGGCTTCGATCATGGGCGCCTGGGACAGGCTCACCGGCGCCATCGCCGCCACCGCCGTTGCCGTCGTCAGCGTTTTCATGGTCGTTGGCGGCGTCGTGATCATGAACATCATGCTCGCCGTCGTCACCGAACGCACGTCGGAGATCGGAATCCGTAAGTCGCTCGGCGCGCGCCGCAGGGATATCCTGCAGCAGTTCCTGGTCGAGAGCGCGACACTCGCCAGTTGCGGCGGCCTGCTGGGTGTGATCATCGCCTGGGTCATCGCCGTGACGGTAAGAAACCTCACGCCAGTGCCCATGGAGCTGCCCCTGTCCAGCGTCGTAGTCGGCGTCGGGCTCTCGGCCACCGTGGGCATGTTCTTCGGCATCTATCCGGCCCAGAAGGCCGCCAGGCTCGATCCCATCGAGGCCCTGCGCGCGGAGAAGTGAGCGGCGATGCACAAATTCAAGAAAGACTGGTCGCTGATTCAGGCAGGCATCGGGCTCGCGCTGAGCGCGATTCGCAGCCATAAGCTGAGAAGCTTCCTCACTGTGCTGGGAGTGATCATCGGCACCGGCACCATTATCGGCGTCGGCAGCATTCTGACCGGCTTCGATGGCGCCGTCACCAACGCCATCAAGAGCTTCGGCACGGACACCGTCATCGCTACCAAGTGGCAGGCGGGCATACGCTTCGGGCGCCGCAGCCGCGAGGAGTGGATGCGCAAGCCGCTCACTCTCGACAATGCCCGCGCCATCGCAGAACGCTGCCCCAGCGTCGAGCATGTGAGCCCTTATCTGTTTCCCGGTCAGGGGATCCACAAGGCCCGCTATAAGAACAACGACGTTTTTCAGGTGCGAATCGGCGGAACCGAAGAATCCTACGCCCAGGCCGGCCAGGCCGAGATGAAGTCCGGCCGATTCTTCACCGAAGTCGAGAATCGCCACCGCACTCCCGTTGTCGTCATCGGCGAAGACGTCTACAAACAGCTCTTCTCCGGCATCGACCCCATCGGCAAGGAGATGGAGGTCGATGGACACTCGTTCCAGGTCATCGGCGTCATGAACCGCCCCGCCAACAGCTTCCCCGGCCAGCAGGATCTCCGCATCCTGTTCCCTTACTGGACGCTCCGCAAGCTGATGCCGGCTGCCCAGGAGCACATGCTCGTCATCTCCGCACGGCCGGGTTCGATGGCCAAGGCGATGGATGAAATCAGGGGGGTCCTCCGCCAGGAACGCCGCCTCAAATATTCCGACCCGGACAATTTCGGCCTCTCCACCGCCGAGCAGATGATCGACGAGTTTCGCCAGGTCACCGCCGTGACCGTGATCGTCATGGTTGTGCTGTCCAGCGTGGGCCTCCTGGTCGGCGGCATCGGCGTCATGAATATCATGCTCGTCAGCGTCACCGAGCGCACCAAGGAGATCGGCGTCCGCAAGGCGATCGGCGCCCGCCGGTTCGACATTATCCTCCAGTTCTTGACCGAAGCCGTCGTGCTCACATTCCTCGGTGGCCTGTTCGGCATGCTACTCGGCTATGGCATCTCCCGCGCCGCCGCCCTCGCCTTTCCGACGCTGCCGACCTCGGTCCCCTGGTGGGCCGCCGTGCTCGGGATTGGCGTCAGCGTCGGCGTCGGGATCTTCTTCGGGCTCTGGCCGGCGAACAAGGCGGCCTGCCTCGACCCCGTCGAGGCGCTACGTTATGAATAGATGACTCGATCCGGATTCCTGGGACTCTTCGCCGCGGCCTTCCAGGCCGATCCCGCCAAACCCCGCTACGCCTCCTTCACCGACGCCGAGGTCCACCTGATCCGCGATTTCTTCCGCCACGGCGGTGGCAACCCTCCACCCGCCACAACGAAGAGGAGTCCGCTCCCCCCGGCCGCCGCAAAGCAGTTGCGCCGCGGCGGGACGCTGCCGGAAAGCGCCGCCGTCGAGAGCTTCCCTGAAGCGCTGGCCCGGCAACTGCCCCCGGCAGCCAGAGACTACGAGCGAGTCCTGTTCCACCACTGGGCGCTGCTCATCCAGTCTTCTTCCCGCCTCATCGTCGATCTCATCGAACTGGCCCAGCGCCAGGCGCCCCCGAAATAAACTGAAGGATAGGTATCTTGCGATATCGGCCGCCCTCGTGATAGTGTCGGATCATCTTGAAACGGGGAAACTTGCCTGCCGATTGCGGAATCAGCGTCTTCTTTCCGGCCTACAACGACGCACCCAGCCTTCCGGGACTGATCGAGAACACGTTCAAAACCCTGAATGCGCTGGATGTAGACTGCGAGGTGATTGTCGTCAACGATGGCAGCCAGGACGAAACTCCACGCGTGCTGGCACAGCTTCAGGGTATCTGGGGACCCCGCCTCAAGATCGTCACCCATCCGGAGAATCGCGGTTACGGCGGCGCGCTTCGCAGCGGCTTTGCAAACGCCGCCCGCGAGTTGATCTTCTACACCGACGGCGACGGCCAGTACGACGTCCGCGAACTCCCGCTCCTGCTCGAGAAGCTCACCCCGGAGATCGGTCTCGTCAATGGATATAAGTCCCGCCGCCAGGATCCCTGGCACCGGATTCTGATCGGCGCCATCTACAATCGGTTGGCCCGCCTGCTGTTCAGGATCCGCATTCGCGACATCGATTGCGACTTCCGCCTCATCCGGCGCAGCCTGGTGGAGGATCTGCGGCTGGAATCGACGAGCGGCACGATTTGCGTCGAACTGGTTCGCAAGATCGAGGCCTCCGGCTGCGGCGTCGCTGAAGTCCCGGTCAGCCACCTCCCCCGGCTATACGGCCGCAGCCAGTTCTTCCGCTGGAAATCTCTGTTGACAACGTTCCGGCAACTCTGCGGGCTATATTGGCGATTGGTGCTGCGGCCCGTCTTGGGCGTCGCGCCCAATCTTGCCCATGAACATTCCGTGCATCGATCTTCGCCCCGCAATTGAAGAGACGGCGCCCGAGTGGCGCGCTCGACTGGATGAACTGCTCCGCCGCGGGCAGTTCATCCTGGGCCCCCAGTTGGAGGCCTTTGAAAGGCGGTTCGCCCAGTGGACCGGCGCGCCGTACGTCGCTGGCGTCGGCAACGGTACCTCGGCCATCGAAATCTGCCTCCGCGCGGAGGGCCTCACTGACCCCCACACCGATGTGCTCACCACCCCGCTGACGGCGGCCTTCACCGCGGTCGGCATTCGCGCGGCCGGCCCCAATGTCCGGTTCGCCGACGTTGATCCGGAAACTCTCCAGCTTGACCCTGCCAGTGTCGAGCGTCATTGGACTCGGTCCACCCGCGCGCTGGTGGCCGTTCACCTCTACGGCCAGCCCTGCGATGCCCCTGCGCTTTCGAGGTGGGCGCGACGCAAACGTGTCCTGTTCATCCAGGATGCCGCCCAGGCACATGGAGCCCGCGCCGGCGGCCGACCGCTGACCGACTGGGGCCCCTATGTCACCTACAGCTTCTATCCGACCAAGAACCTTGGCGCCCTTGGCGACGGCGGGGCGATTGCCACGTCCATGCCCCGTCGCGCCCGCAGGTTGCTGGAATTGCGCGATGGGGGACGGCGCGGCGGCATGGTTTCCTACTCGCCCGGCATCAACTCACGCCTCGATGAGTTGCAGTGCTGCTACCTGCTCGCCTTCATGACGCACATCGATGCGTGGAATGCGCGCCGGGCCGAACTCGCCGCCCTCTACGACCGTCTCCTCGAAGGCTGCGCCGGAGCGCGCCCGGTCCTCCGCCCGGCCGCCGGCGTCAACCATCTCTACGTCGTCAGGGCGAAGCGTCGGGACAAGTTGAAGAAATACCTCGCCGGGCTCGGAATCGGGACCGGCGTGCACTATCCCGTTCCGCTGCACCTTCAACCCGCCT
>WBZO01006852.1_pt1 | contig 10828 bp, 12 predicted proteins | sample 5204261 | NCBI WGS metagenome assembly WBZO01 (sample SAMN12412400, study PRJNA552823) | activated sludge metagenome | isolation source: activated sludge from anammox sidestream of wastewater treatment plant... | place: USA: North Carolina | collected 2017-09
CGAGCCCGCGCCGGGCAGTGTGCCCCTCGCGACGGTCGAGGAAATGGAGCGCTTTTTCGAGCATCTCGACGCCGTGCTCGCCGAGATCGACTTTCGCGATCGCACCACGAGCGGCACGCACCTGAAGCAGCGCCTGAGGCGGCTGTTTCAGCGCGCTGAGATGGACCAGAACGAAGTCAACATCCTGCGCGGCGTGCTCGCTGCGGTCCAGGGCAAGCGCAGGATCGCGGGCAGCAAGGCCGTGGGCAGAGACACCGCGGGCGGCAAGGGCCCGGCGCGGGGCGAGTGATGGCCGCGCGGCCGGTCTATCTCGACAATGCCGCGACGACCCCGGTCGACCCGCGTGTGGCCGCTGCGATGGCCGAATGCCTGACCGCCGACGGCGCCTTCGGCAATGCCGCATCGACGCATCACTTTGGACGCGAGGCGGCGCGGCTCATCGAGGCGGCGCGGGGCGACGTGGCCGCACTGATCGGAGCGCAGGGCGCCGAGATCGTGTTCACGTCGGGAGCCACCGAAGCGTCGAACCTCGCGCTGCTCGGCTCGGCGCGCGCCAACGCCGACCGGCGGCGCCACCTCGTGACGTCGCGTACCGAACACCGTGCGACCCTCGATCCGCTGCGCCGGCTCGAGCGCGAGGGCTGGTCGGTGACCCGGCTCGCGCCGGACGCGGAAGGTCGTGTGTCGCCCGAGGCGGTGCGCGAGGCGCTGCGTGCCGACACGCTGCTCGTGTCGGTCATGCAGGTCAACAACGAGACGGGGGTCGTGCAGGATGTCGCGGCGATCGGCGCGGTGTGCCGCGCCGCGGGCGTGCTGTTCCACTGCGATCTCGCGCAGTCGGTCGGCAAGGTGCCGACGGCGGGCCTCGCCCGGCACATCGACTTCGGTTCGCTGACTGCGCACAAGATCCACGGCCCGAAGGGGATCGGTGCGCTCTTCGTCGCGGAAGGTGCGCGGCCATGGCTCGAGCCGATCGTCTTCGGGGGCGGACAGGAGCGGGGACTGCGCTCGGGCACGCTGCCGACCCATCAGATCGTCGGCTTCGGCTGCGCCGCCGCGCTTGTCGCCAGCGAGGGTGCTGCCGACGCCGCGCGGATGGGCACGCTGCGCGCGGCGCTGTGGGAGGCCCTCGGCGCGTTGCCCCGTGTGCACCTGAACAGCCCGCTCGCAGGCGGATCGCCAGCGATCCTCAACGTGTCCTTCGAGGGCGTCGAGGGCGAAAGCCTCGTCGCGGCACTGGGCGGGATTGCCGTCTCGACCGGATCCGCCTGCAGTTCCGCGACGGCCGAGCCGTCCTACGTGCTGCGCGCTCTCGGGCGCAATACCGAGCTGGCGCAGAGCTCGCTGCGCTTCAGCTTCGGCCGCACGACGAGCGCCGCCGATGTCGATATTGCGGCAGCGGCCGTGCGGCGCGCCGTGACACGCCTGCGCGAGGTGGCGCCGTGAGCGGGCCGCGCGCGAGCGTCGACCGCCTCGGGGATACCCTGAGCGGCGCGACGCGCGAGGCGTTCGAGGCGCTCGCCCATGCGGGCGCGCTCCCGGATGGGGCGGACATCGTGCGAGGAGACGCCGGCCGCGAGGCCACCGGCACGCGTGTACGCTTTTCCCTGCGCGTGGCGCAGGACCAGGTCGTCGAGGCGCGATTCCAGGCCTACGGCTGTCCCCATACCCTCGCCGTGGCCAGCTGGATTGCCGGCGCGCTGCCGGAGAGGCTGCGGGCGGACCTGTCACCCGGTACGCCCGCCGACTGGGCCCGACACTTCGATGTGCCGATCGAGAAGTTCGGCCGGCTCCTCGTGATCGAAGACGCGTTGCGGGACTGCGTCGCAAAATGGCCTGATCAGGGTGTGAACGGACCCGCTGCGCGCGGCCCGGCGAAGCGCCGTACAATGGGGCCATGAGCATCCATCTGACCCCGGCGGCGGCCGAGCGCGTCAAGAGTTTCATCGCCGCGCGCGGCAAGGGGCTCGGCCTGCGGCTCGGCGTGCGCAAGACCGGCTGCTCGGGCTTTGCCTATGTCGTGAATTACGCGGACGAAGCCCGGGCCGACGACCGGGTCTTCGAGGACCTCGGCGTCAAGGTCTACGTCGACCCCGAGAGCCTGCCGCTCGTCGAGGGCACCACCGTCGATTTCGTCCGCCAGGGGCTCAACGAGGCCTTCCGGTTCTCGAACCCGAACACACGGGGCGAATGCGGCTGCGGCGAGAGCTTCAGCGTGTAAACTAGCGGGTTTGCAGGCCAAACCCGAGGATTCCGCATGGCGCTCGAGCGCACCCTTTCCATCGTCAAGCCGGACGGCGTGACGCGCAATCTCATCGGCGAAGTGATCCGCCGCCTCGAAAAGTCCGGGCTCCGGGTCGTCGGCAGCCGCATGCTGCGGCTCACCACGGCGCAGGCCGAGGGTTTCTATGCCGTGCATCGCGAGCGGCCGTTCTTCAGGGATCTCGTCACGTACATGACGTCGGGCCCCGTGGTCGTGCAGGTGCTCGAGGGCGAGAACGCCGTCGCGAAGAATCGCGAGGTGATGGGCGCCACCGACCCGAAGAAGGCGGCGCCGGGCACGATCCGCGCCGACCTCGCCGAGAGCATCGAGGCCAATACCGTGCACGGCTCCGATTCCGTCGACAACGCGAAGGTCGAGATCGCCTATTTCTTCAAGGACTCCGAGCTGTGCGCCAGGAGCTGACGGCTCGGCGCGCCTAGCCAGAAGGGAAGTTCTGTGGTGTCCGTGGATCAGGAACGCGTCAACCTGCTCGGGCTCGAGCGGCCCGCGCTCGAGGCGTTTGTCGGCTCGATCGGCAGCAAGCCGTTTCGCGCGCGCCAGCTGATGCAGTGGATCTACGGGCGCGGCGAGTCGCGCTTTGCGGCGATGACCGATCTTGCAAAGGACTTTCGCGCGCGGCTGGCGGACTGCGCCGAAGTGCGAGCGCCCGCGATCGTGACGACGCAGCGCTCGGCGGACGGCACCCTCAAGTGGCTGCTGCGCGCCGATGCGGCCCAGGCGATCGAGATGGTCTTCATCCCGGAGGAGGGCCGCGGCACGCTGTGCATCTCCTCGCAGGTCGGCTGCGCGCTCGATTGCTCGTTCTGCTCGACGGCGCAGCAGGGCTTCAACCGGAATCTTTCGACCGCCGAGATCGTCGGCCAGGTCTGGCTCGCGGCACGCGAACTCGAACGGGATTTCGTGCCGCCGCCCGGCGCCTCGCCCGGCCAGCGCGCGATCACCAATGTCGTGCTGATGGGCATGGGCGAGCCGCTCGCTAACTTTCGCAATGTGGTGCCGGCGCTGCGCATTTTCACGGACGATTTCGGCTTCGACCTCTCGCGCCGGCGCGTCACGCTGTCGACCTCGGGGCTCGTGCCGCAGATCTACAAACTCGCCGAGGAAGTGAACGTGGCGCTCGCGGTGTCGCTGCACGCACCGACCGACGAGTTGCGGAGTGTTCTCGTGCCGATCAACCGCAAGCACCCGATCGCAGAGCTGCTCGAGGCGTGCTGGCACTACCTCGACGAGCAGAACGGCCGCAGCGTCACGTTCGAGTACGTGATGCTGGACGGCGTGAACGACCAGCCCGAGCACGCGCGCGGCCTCGTGCGGTTGCTGAAGGGGCATCCGGCCAAGCTGAACCTCATTCCGTTCAATCCGTTCCCGGGCACGCGCTACCGGCGTTCGAGCCCGGCGGCAATCCAGCGCTTCCGCGACGAACTGCTGTCGCGCGGGGTGCTCGCGACGGTCCGTCGCACGCGCGGCGAGGACATCGATGCGGCGTGCGGCCAGCTCGCCGGCCGCGTGGAAAACCGCACGACAGTGCGTCTCGGCAGCAAGATGATCGGCGTGGCGGTGCAGACATGATGGCAATGCGTAGTCGGGGGGCGATCATCGGGGCCGTGGCGATGCTGCTGCTCGCGGCGTGCACGACCACCAGCACGGGCCCGAAGAAGTCGACCACGAGCGCCGCCGAGTACAACGTGCAGCTCGGTTACGCCTACCTGCAGCAGGGCAATCTCGCGCTCGCGAAGGACAAGCTCGAACGCGCGGTGAAGCAGGATCCGGCGAACCCGGCCGTGCGCAGCGCGCTCGGGCTGCTGTACGAGCGGCTCGGGCAGCCAAAGGCCGCCGACCGCGAATATGCGACGGCGCTGCGCCTCGCACCGAAGGACCCGGAGATCGAGAACAACTACGCGATCTACCTGTGCCGCAACGGGCGGGTCGACGAGGGCGTCACGCGCTTCGAATCGGCAGCGCGCAATCCGCTGTACCGCACACCGGAGGCGGCCTACACGAACGCGGGCGTGTGCCAGCGCGGCGCGGGCCAGCTCGAGCCGGCCGAGAAGAACTTCGTCCGCGCGCTCACGGTGAAGCCCAATTACGCGGAGGCCGTATACCAGCTCGGCGACCTGCGGCTCGCGCAGGGCAAGACCGCCGAGGCGCGCGCCGACGTCGACCGGTATCTCGATGCGTTCCGTGCCACGCCCGATCTGCTGATGCTGCGCGTACGCATCGCCCGAGCGGCCGGCGATCGGGTGGCGGAAGAGAAGTTTTCGCGCCGCCTGCGCATGGACTTCCCTGATTCCGAGCAGGCGCGCGCGCTCGGCGGCGCGGCGCGCAACCCGGGATGACGACCGCCCCCGGCGCGAGCGCGGAGCAGGGCATCGGCGCGCAACTGCGCGCCGCGCGCGAGCGCGCGGGCCTCACATCGTTGCAGGCGGCCGCCAAGCTGCATCTCGAACCCCGCATGATCGAGGCGCTTGAAAGCGACGACTTCGCGGCGCTCGGGGCCCCGGTGTACGTGCGTGGCCACTTGCGCCGCTATGCCGAATTGCTCGATGCGCCGGTCGAGACGCTTCTCGCCCGGTATGCGGCCGCCATCGCCGAGGCTGCACCACCCGATCTCGCGCAACTCACCCCGGCAAAGCCGATGGCGGGGCCACGCCAGCTCGCGGGGCCGGTGGTCGCCGTGATCGTCGCGGGCACGGTGATCGCCGGGATCTGGCTGGCGCTCAAGGGTTTGCCGACCGCCACGCTGCCTGGCAACGTGACGCCTGAGGCGACGCGACCTGCCGTGGCGCCGCCTGCCGCCTCGCCGCCCGCCACTGAAGACACGAACGCCGGCGCGCCGGCGGCCGCGCTCCTCGAGGCCCCCGCTGCGGCGGCGGTGGATGCGGCGGTCGCGCCACCGGCGGGCGAGGTCCGGTTGCGGCTCGCGGTGCGGAGCGATTCGTGGGTCGAGGTGTACGACGCGCGCGATGCGCGACTCTATTTCGGCCTGGCTCATGCGCCGACCACGGTGTCGCGCAGCGGTGTCGCCCCGCTGCGCGTGCTCCTCGGCTACGCCGAGGGTGTCGCCGTCGAGGTCGACGGGCACGCACTGACGCTGCCCGCCACTGCAAGACGCGGGCGCAGTGCCCGTTTCATCGTCGCCGCCGACGGCACGCTGTCGCCCGTACCATGACGAGCGGCGTGCAACCCATTCGCGGCATGAACGACGTGCTGCCCGCCGACATCGGGCTCTGGCAGCACCTCGAGGCGACGCTGCGCGAACTCGTCGCGATGTATGGCTACGACGAAATCCGCGTACCTGTCGTCGAGCACACGGAACTGTTCAAGCGCTCGATCGGCGAGTACACGGACATTGTCGAGAAGGAAATGTACACCTTCAGCGACCAGGGCGGCGACAGCCTGACGCTGCGGCCCGAGGCGACGGCAGGCATCGCGCGCGCCGCGATCTCGAACGGCCTGCTGCGCGGGCAGAAGCACAAGCTGTGGTGCATCGGGCCGATGTTCCGCCATGAGCGGCCGCAGAAGGGGCGCTACCGGCAGTTCCACCAGTTCGACGTCGAGGCGCTCGGGTACGAGGGGCCGGACGTCGATGCCGAGATGATCGTGATGATCGGCCGGCTGTGGCGCATGCTCGGCGTGACGCGCGTGCGCCTGCAGGTGAACTCCCTCGGCACGCCGGCTTCGCGCGCGGCCTATCGCGAGGAGCTCGTGCGCTATTTTCGCGGCCACGAGGCCGCCCTCGACGCCGACAGCCGCCGGCGGCTCGGCGGCAACCCGCTGCGCATCCTCGACAGCAAGAACCCGGACATGCAGGCGATCGTCGAGGGTGCGCCGCTGATCCTCGATCATCTCGACCCGGAATCCCGGGCGCACTTCGCGGCGCTGCAGTCGGCCTTGCGGGCCACCGGCATCGACTACACGGTGAACCCGCGGCTCGTGCGCGGCCTCGATTACTATTCGCGCACCGTGTTCGAGTGGACGACCGATGCCCTCGGTGCACAGGATGCGGTCTGCTCAGGCGGGCGATATGACGGTCTCATCGCGCAGCTCGGCGGCGAGTCGACCCCTGCGATCGGCTTCGCGATGGGTATCGAGCGCGTGGTGGAACTCCTGCGCGGGGCGGGGGTCGTTCCTGTGGCGCGCGCGCCCGATGTCTACATCGTCGCGCCGGGCGAGCGCGCAGCAGCGGCGGGACTCGCGCTCGCCGAGCGGCTGCGGGAGGCGTTGCCGCAGCGGCGCATCGCATTCGGGCTCGGGGGCGGCAATTTCAAGGCGCAGTTCCGGCGCGCGGATCGCAGCGGCGCGCGGCTCGCGCTGGTGCTCGGCGACAGCGAGATGGACCGCGGCGTGGTGGCGATCAAGCACCTGCGGCGGGATGCAGAACAGATCGAATGCCCGGTCGCCGAGGCGCATGCCCGGCTCGCGGCAGTCCTGGAGGAGTAGGCAGTGGACGAGTTCATGTCGGAAAGCGAGCAATGGGAGCTCGTCAAGCGCTGGTTGCGCGAGAACGCGCTGTGGATCGTCGGCGGCGTCGTGCTCGGCGTCGCCGGGCTCGCCGGCTGGCGGATGTGGCTCGAGCGCGTGGACCGGCTCGCCATGGAGGCGAGCGGCCGCTATGAGCAGGCGCTCGACGCATTCTCGCGCGGCGACCGCACCCGCGGGTACACGATCGTCGACGAACTGCGGCGCGACCACGACGGCTCGCCCTACGCCGACCAGGGTGATCTGCTCGCGGCGCGCATCCATGTCGACGCGGGCGAGTACGACAAGGCGGGAGAGCGGCTGAACCGGGTCATGACAAAGTCGCACGATGCGGAACTCGCGACTGTCGCGCGCGGCCGCCTCGCGCGCGTGCGGCTCGAGGAGGGCAAGCCGGACGAGGCGCTCGCGCTGCTGAAGGGCCACGAGGGCGGCGCATTTGCGCCGCAGTTCGATGAAATTCGCGGTGACGCACTCGTCGCGAAGGGCGATCGCGAGGGTGCGCTGACCGCGTATCGCGCGGCGCGTGCCGGCGCGACCGACGGCATCGCCGATCCGGGCCTGCTCGAACTGAAGATGGTCGCGCTCGAGCCGGCCACTGCCACGCAGCCTGCGCCCGCAACGCAGCTTGCACCTGCGAAGGCGGACTGAGCCATGCGTCGCCTCGCCTGTGCCGCGCTGCTCCTCGCCCTTGCGGCGTGCTCGAAGGACAAGGAGGTCAATCCGCCGGCCGAACTCGTCGACTTCCGGCAGACGCTCGATGTCGAGCGCGCGTGGGATGCAGGTGTCGGCGGAGGGGACGCGCCGCTGCGGCTCGGTCTCGGCGTGTCCGTCGTCGGTGACACCGTTTACGCGGCCGGCCACGGCGGAGAAGTGGTGGCGCTCGCGCTCGCGAACGGCCGCGCACTCTGGCAGGCAAAGACGAAGGCCCCGCTCGCCGGTGGCACCGGCGCCGATGCGTCTCTCGTGGCCGTCGGATCGAGCAAGGGCGAAGTCATTGCGCTGTCCGCTGCCGACGGGCAGGTGCTGTGGCGCGTGTGGGTGCACGGCGAGGTGCTCTCCGCGCCGCTCGTGGCGCCCGCGGCGGTCGTCGTGCGTACCGTCGACGGGCGGCTCGTCGCTCTCGCCCGCGACAACGGCAAGGAACTGTGGAGCGTCGAGCAGCAGGTCCCGCGCCTCACGCTGCGCGGCGTCGCGGTCCCGGCATTCGCCGGCGATGTCGTCGTCTGCGGCTTCGACAACGGCAAGGTGGTCGGCGCCAGCCTGCACGACGGATCGGTGCTGTGGGAAACGCCGGTCGCGCCGGCACACGGCCGCACCGAGCTCGAACGGCTGAACGACATCGACTCGCGCGTGTGGATCGACGGTGACAATGTCTTCGCGATCGGCTTCCAGGGGCGCCTCGCGATGCTCGCGCTCGACAACGGGCAGATCTGGTGGGCGCACGACCTGTCGAGCTACCGCGGTCTGGCGCTGGACGGCGAGCACCTGTATGTCGCGACCGCGGAAGGCGACGTCGTCGCACTCGTGAGTCGCACCGGCGCCGAGTTCTGGCGCCAGAAGGCGCTCGCCTGGCGCGGTCTGTCCGCGCCGGTTGTCATCGGCAACCACGTCGTCGTCGCCGACTACCAGGGCTACGTCCATTTCCTCGACAAGTCGAACGGCGAGATCGTCGCGCGGGTGAAGTCGGGCGGCACCCGCGTCTCGAACCCGCCGGTCGTGGCGGGAGATACCGTGATCGTGATCAACGACGACGGGCGCATCAGCGCCTTTCGGCCGAAGGCCTGAGGCACCCGGCCACGGCCGGCCCATGCTGCCCGTCGTTGCGCTGGTCGGCCGGCCGAATGTCGGCAAGTCGACGCTGTTCAACGCGCTGACGCGTACGCGCGACGCCATCGTCGCCGACGAGCCGGGCGTCACGCGCGATCGCCAGTACGGCTACGGCAAGGTCGGGCCCGTGCCGTATGTGGTGATCGACACCGGCGGCATCGTCGAGCAGCCGGCGGGCATCGAGGCGCCGATGCGCACGCAGACCGATCGCGCGGTCGACGAAGCCGACCATCTCGTGTTCATCGTCGATGCGCGATCGGGTGTCACGCCGCAGGACGAATTCATCGCGCGGCGCCTGCGCCGCGCGGGCAAGCGCGTGGTGCTCGCGGCGAACAAGGCCGAAGGTCTCGACACGGACATCGCCACCGCCGACTTTCATGCGCTCGGCTTCGGCGAACCCGTGCCGGTGTCGGCGGCCCACGGACAGGGCGCGCGCGAATTGATGGACGTCGTGCTGGCCGATGCCGTGGCCGCGGGCGGCGCGCCAGGTTCAGGCGACGCAGCGGCCGGCGAGGGCGTGCGGGGTGCGATCCGCATCGCCGTGATCGGTCGTCCGAATGTCGGCAAGTCGACGCTCGTGAACCGCCTCCTCGGCGAGGAGCGCGTGATCGCGAGCGACCTGCCGGGCACGACGCGCGACAGCATCTTCGTGCCGTTCCGGCGCGACGAACGCGACTTCCTGCTGATCGATACCGCGGGCGTGCGGCGGCGCGCGAAGATCGAGGATGCGGTCGAGCGCGCGAGCGTCGCCAAGACGCTGCAGGCGATTGCCGAAGCGCATGTCGTCGTCGTCGTGCTCGACGCGCACGATACGGTCGGCGAGCAGGACGCGAGCGTGCTCGGGCTCGCGCTCGAGGAAGGGCGCGCGCTGCTGATCGCGGTCAACAAGTGGGACCACATCCCGATGGAGCAGCGCGAGGAGATCCGGGGCAGGATCGCACTGAAACTCGATTTCGCGCCGTTCGTGCCCGTGCACTACATTTCGGCGCGCCACGGAACCGGTGTGGGCGAACTCGTGCAGGCCGCGATCCGCGCTTACGAGGGCGCGATGCGCGAGATGCGCACGCCCGAGCTCACGCGCACGCTCGAGCGCGCGATGGCGCAGCACCAGCCGCCGCTCGTGCGGGGACGGCGCATCAAGCTGCGCTACGCACACCAGGGCGGGCGCAATCCACCGCGCATCGTGATTCACGGCAACCAGACGAAGCACGTGCCGGACGCCTACCGGCGCTATCTCGCGAACGTGTTTCGCGAGACGTTCGACCTCCATGCCTCGCCGGTCGCGATCGAATTCCGTACCGACGCGAATCCGTACGACCGCTCAGCGTCTCGCCCCGTCCGGCGAGGCGGGAAGAAATAGCGCCGGATCGACCGACACCCGGTTCAGCATCACGCCCCAGTGCAGGTGTGGTCCCGTCACGCGGCCCGTCGCGCCGACCTTGCCGATCGGTTCGCCGGCCTTGACGACCTGGCCCACTGCGACATCGATCGCGGACAGGTGGCAATACATCGTGACGAGACCCTGGCCGTGGTCGAGCAGGATCGTGTTGCCGTTGAAGAAGTAGTCGCCCGTGTCGATCACGCGGCCGTCGGCGGGCGCAATGACCGGCGTGCCCGTGGCGGCGGCGATATCCATGCCGGTGTGCGGCTGGCGCGCCTGGCCGTTGAAGAAGCGCCGCAGGCCATACGAGCTCGAGCGCTGTCCCGGTACGGGAGCCGCGAGCAAGAGCGTGGCGGGCGTCTCCGGCGAGAATGTCGCGATCGCGGCGCGCATTTTGTCGCGCTCCTTCGCAACCCGCTCGAGGTCGGCCGCCGAGAGATCCACCTGGCCCGGCTTCACCTGCAGGCGCTGGGTCGCATATTTCTTCCCGTGGATGTCGATCGGGATATCGCGTCGCGCACCCTCGCGCGTCGTCACGCGCACCTGCACGGTGCCGACCGCCTGCGAGAGCGGCACGCCGACGACGGCCGTCCAGTGCCCGTCCGCGCGTACGACCATCGTGCGCGCGCCGTCGAACGTGACGACCGGAGCGGGGACGGCGGGCTCGATCGCGCCGACCTCGACGAGCAGCACGCCGCCCGGTACGGCACTCTCGCGCGGCAGCGCCGGCGCCGATGGGCCGGCCTGGGCCGCTGGTGCAAGCGCGACGAGCGCAGCGCTGAAGAGTTCGGGCAGCATCAGTCCTCCAAGACGCGCGAGCGGAACTGTCCGGACGCGACGCGCATCACGAATATATC
>WBZO01005466.1_pt2 | contig 10827 bp, 16 predicted proteins | sample 5204261 | NCBI WGS metagenome assembly WBZO01 (sample SAMN12412400, study PRJNA552823) | activated sludge metagenome | isolation source: activated sludge from anammox sidestream of wastewater treatment plant... | place: USA: North Carolina | collected 2017-09
GCGATTCGGGGCTCGCGCATCTGCTGTCGATCTCGGGCCTGCATGTCAGCTTCGTCGCCGGGATCGTATTCTTCGCCATCCGCTTCGGCCTGGCGCTGGTTCCCTGGATCGCGGCCATAATTTTCGATCCTCGCACGCAGGAAGTCCCGCGCATCATCCGGCACGAAGAGAAGCGCGCTCTCCGTGCGGTCATCGTTTCTTTTGGAGCGCAGGACGACGACATCCTGCGTGGGAAATTCAAGATTGGTCGGCACCTTCATGGCCTTGGTGCGTGAGCCCTCGGCCGGTGACACCGTCTCGACCTCGACGATTGTGCCGCGTTTCAGCCCTTGAATAGGCAACCGGGGATCAGCACCTACGGCCGGCTGTGCGCCAAGCGCCTGCGCCAATTGATCGACTAGATACTCAGCATGAGCGGCATAGTCGTCGCGCAGCGGCTTTCGCTGCTGGTCGCGTGAAGGGAATGTGTAGGCTGCCTCTTCACGGAAAACGTCGATTTTGATGTGGGGACGGTTTCTTTCGTCGTAGTTTTCTGGCTCCGCCATATGACCCTGCTTGATTCATTCGTGTTCCATTCGATCCGGTCGGCGGAGCCTGCCTAACGGCTGGGCGAACGACGGAACTTGCCTTTGAGCGATTGGCGGTTCTCCAATGCATCGCGCAATGCTTCTGGTGAAACCTTCGACGCTCCCTCAAGGATAGCATCCTTGACGACAGCATCAGCGGCCCGCACCAACTCTCCCTGACTCAGACCTTCGAGGGCCTTTTCAAGCGCAAGCCAAGACTTGGTCGTGAACTTGAACTTGCCCAACCGCCGCTCGATGATCGCGCGGGCGGATGCTGTGTCGGGCAACTTATATTCGATCACTTCGTCAAAGCGGCGAGCCAAAGCCTCATCGAGGATTTCAACATGGTTCGTCGCCGCCAAAACGAGGCTATCGGTGGAGTTGGGTTCCTCCATGAAAGCCAGGACGGAGTTCAGCACGCGCCGTATCTCGCCGACATCATTGGGATCGCCCCGACGAGCGCCGATCGCGTCGAACTCGTCGAGTAGGTAAATGCCGCGCGTTTGGGCTATCTGGTCAAAGAGAAGACGGAGTTTGCCGGCGGTCTCCCCAAGGAAACGGCTGAACAGGGCCTCTAGGCGCACCGTGAAGAGCGGTAGATGTAGTTCGCCGGCCAACGCCGAGGCCGTCATGGTCTTGCCGGTTCCGGGTGGGCCGACGAGCAGCATATGGGTCGCGGGTGTCTGTCCATGTTCACGCAGGGTCACGCGCTCCTGCTGCTGACGAACAATCCGCATAAGGCGTTTGGCGATGTCGTCAGACAGCACCATGCTCGACAGCTTGACCTTTGGGTAAGAGCTTTCGACAAGCCCCTGCAACTCGCCGCGTGGACGGGCAAGTGGAATGGGCGTCTGACCGCCGGCTGGTTTTCCAAGTCGGCGCTGGTCTCTGGCCTTTTGAACGAGCCGCTTGAGCTTCTCTGCGTCGTCGAAGCGCCCCTGCCGAGCTTCTTGCGCTGCGATCTGCAACGCGATCGACAGGAGTTGGTCTTCGTCTCCGTCAATGTGCGAATTCAGGAGTGCGAGAATATGCTTAGTGGACATGCTCGCCTCCTTTCTTCGATTCGGCCTCGCTGCGTTGTCGAGTGCGTTGAGCACATTTAGATAGATTCTGCCATCTGGACACTAGCTGAGCAGCCTTCGAAATGCCACCGATTTCCTGATGAACCCCGTCGTTCCCGCGCAACGCTCGTGGATGCCCGGCTCGCCCGAGCTATCCTATTTTAGAGGGCTATAGCGTAAACGTAGTTCTCCGTTTCATCGCTCTCGGCCCGCCACCCGGACAGAATCACCCATCTGCCTCCTTCCAAGCCACCCACTGACCCCCCCCCCAGATTTCCAGGCTTTTTTATCCATTACTATTTGCGGTTGTATCATCCCATCCGAGGACTATTGTAGCCCAAATCGTAGCCCGAATTCCCAGGCTACAGTTCAGGCCGAAGTTCCGTATGGCGATCGAACGGCTCTCCCCCACCTGTGTCAGGACGCTGACACGACCCGGCTCCTACCACGACGGCGGCGGCCTCTACCTGCGGGTCCGCGGCCCCGACCAGCGGGCCTGGGCCTATCGGTTCATGCTCCGCGGCAGGGCCCGCTGGATGGGCCTCGGCGCCTACCCGGAGGATTCCCTGGCCGAGGCGCGGGGGGCGGCCGCAGCAGCCCAGAAACTGGTCCGCTCCGGCGCCGACCCGATTCGAGGCCCGGCGGGCCGAGGCGGCGCAGGCCGCCGTCCAGGCGGCGGCACAGGCCATGACCTTCGAAGCGGTGGCGGAACGCTACATCGACGCCCATGAGGCGAGCTGGTGCAACGAGAAGCACCGCCAGCAGTGGCGCAACACCCTCGCGACCTATGCCCATCCGGTGATCGGCGAGCTGCCGGTGGCGGCGGTCGACACCGGCCACCTGACCACCATCCTGGAACCGATCTGGCATGAGAAGCCGGAGACCGCCTTGCGGCTCCGGGGCCGGATCGAGACCATCCTGGACTATGCACGCGTCTGCGGCTGGCGGCACGGCGAGAACCCCGCCCGCTGGAAAGGCCATCTCGACCATATCCTGCCGACCAAGGGGAAGGTGGCCAAGGTCGAGCACCACGCGGCCCTGCCGTGGCGTGAGATCGGCGCCTTCATGGCGCGCCTGGCCGGGCAGGATGGCGTGTCCGCCCTGGCCCTGCGCTTCCTGATCCTGACCGCCGCCCGCACCGGCGAGGCCCTGGGCGCGAGCTGGGGAGAGATCGACCTCGACACTGCCCTTTGGACGGTCCCGGCCGCCAGAATGACGGCCGGCAAGGAACATCGCGTCCCGCTGTCCGATGGTGCCTTGGCCGTGCTGGCCAAGGCGGCGGTGCTGGGGGTCGACAGCGGCCCCGACGCGCCCCTCTTTCCCGGCCAGGCCCTCAACCGCCCCTTGTCGAACATGGCCCTGCTGATGCAGTTGCGTCGCATGGGCCTTGGCGACCTGACCATCCATGGTTTCCGTTCGACCTTCCGGGATTGAGTTGCCGAGGCCACCAACCATCCTGGCGAGATCGCCGAGGTCGCGCTGGCTCACACGCTGGGCGGCAAGACCGAGGCCGTCTATCGGCGGGGCGACCTGCTGGACAAGCGCCGCCGCCTGATGGCCGATTGGGCGGCCTTTTGCGCCAACCCGGCGCCGGCGGACCGGGTGGTACCGCTGCGGCCGGTGGCATGAGACGGAGAAAGTGACCGATGAGCGATGAACCGGAGAGCGTGGTCCCGGTATTCCTCCGCGGGGTGGGTCAGCGCGTGGAACGGATGGAACAGCACATGCGGGACACGGGCTTGCGTCTGACCACCCTGGAACGGCAGGCGGGGAACCTCACCGGGACCGAGGCATCCCACTGTGTCAGCGTCGCCAGCCGCATCGATGGTGTGACCGCGCACCTCGACCGGATCGAACACCGCCTGGACCTGGCCGAGCACCGGGGCTGATGCCGGTCGTTGCCGTCGTGGCGGGTGTGATGATCCGCCTGTATTATGCCGATCATGAACCGGCCCATTTTCACGCGGTGATCGGCGATGCCGAGATGCTGGTGCGGATCGCGGACCTGGGTGTGATGGTTGGGACGCTGCCGCCGGCCCAACGGCGTGCCGTGTTGGCATGGGCCGAGGAGCACCAGGAACAGTTGGCCCTCGCCTGGGTGCGGTGTCGCCAGGGCGAGAAGCCTGGGAGGATCGGGTGATGGAACTGCAACACATCGTCGCGGCCGAGGCACTGCCGAACCTGTGCCTGCGGCTGACCTTTGCCGATGGCTATTCCGGCGTTGCCGACCTAGCCCCGCTGGTTGCCCGTGGCGGCGTCCTCGCGGTGCTGGCGGCCGATCCCGCCGGCTTCACCGTGACGCAGAACGGCCGGGCGCTGACCTGGTACGACACCGACGGCGAGGAGGTCGACCTGTGCGCCGACGCGCTGCGCCAGATAACCGAGGAACAGCGCGCCGCGGCGGAGTGACCAAGGAACCCGAACGTGGTCACGCCTGGGCCAGGCCGTGAACCACCGCATAGGCCAGGTGGCTGAGATCATCGATCTCGATGCCATCGGGGTCGCCCGCGGCGACGATCACCCAGCCAGCCCGGGCCTTCGCCTGGAAGCCTGCCAGGGTGGCTGGTTTCATTCCTGCCAGCCGACGGGCGGCGCGATGGATCGCCTCATTCAGGGCGATGACGTCGCCCCGTTTGTCATGGCCGGCCTCGACCATCGCAACCCATCGCGCATGCGCTTTCACGATCCAGTTTGCCTGGAAGATCAGAGATCGGTCCGGAGACATGTAAATCGTCATCCCTCACCTGTCGGTGGCATGTGGCCGGCGGCCAGCGCTGCCAGTTTCTCCGCTACTCGCCGGCGTAGCTCATCTGTGCTCGACGCGGTGCCGGCAGCGCGTCGGGTCGGCGCCCCGTTGGCATCCAGGGCACCCGTGAGCCTGCCGGCGACCAGCAGCGTCTCGCGACACGCGCGAACCACGGCCACGGCCGCCCGTGTGTCGCGGGCCCGTTCCGCTCGATCCAGCAACCGCCGCAGCCGCAGGACCAAATCCTTGATCGTGCCGGCCAGGCTGTCATCGGCCGGCGTCGCCACCGGGTCGCTGCCGATCGGCTCGGCCTTCAGATGACCGAGCCGGTGCCGCTGAAGCGCGTCTTTGGATACCTCGAACCGTCGCGCCACCGAGGCGATCGTCTCACCCGCGGTCAGCGCATGATCGATCTCCCACCGTCTGGGGTGAAAGCAGATGGTGCATTTCCGACCGGTCTTCATCGTCAGCTCGCTGCCATCACATCGTCACGCGGTGCCTGGTCGCGTACCAGATGGGTAAGGTGGTCGACCTCGCGGGGTAGCCTCCGTCCTGATAGCGAAGGAACAGTACTGCGCCACGATCGTCGCGTCGGATGTCCTTCGCCGTCGTGCACGGGGCGAAGCTGGGATGCTGGCCAGCCAGGATTGCGTTTTCCGCCAGGGCTTTTGCCTGATGGGTGTACCGATATTCCCCGGCCTCCCGCATCAGGTCATGGGTTGCCTCGCAAGCGTCGCAGTAGGTCCGCAGGGCTGCCCGGGCCTCGCCCAGCAGGTGATCGAAGGCGAGTGCGAGCGGGTAGATTTTGGCATGCTGAGCAGCGACCCGCGCATCGAAGTCATGACACCATGCCTGCATGACCTGGATTTCGGCCTGGTGGACGGCAGTGCGCGCGGCGTGATCCTGCTGAGCCTTGGCCAGTGCCAGGCCGGTGGGTGTGGAGCCGAGCGCGTGCTGGATGACGGGGTGAAGCTGTCGCTCCAGTGTATCGCACGAACCAACTCTTGGAGTGTCCGGCCCGGAGACATAGGTAACAGAATGTGCCTAAGACATGGGTGACAACCTCGAGCCGAACGGGTTGTCGATGGTCTGCAGGGTCCTCTGTTCCAGGTCGATATATCCGAGATCGTAGCGCATGAAGCTGACGAGCCAAATGCCGTCGTCGACTTCTTTGATTCCAAGCCTCTGACCGGCGAGGACGGTTGAGAAGTTGATTTTTTTCTGTGCATGCAGATGCGGTCGCATGCGGTGACCAGGATGTCGCGGTCGTGGACGGGGTATTCCAGCTCCGGCAGGCCGTCATAGGCTCTCGAGGAAGGTGTGTAGAGCTCACTCGGGGTGCGCATGACGAGCGCCGTTGGGTGAAGCGAAGGGGAGCCCGTTGTCGGAGCGGATAGCCGCGGCCCACCACCATACCCCGCCAACAACCCGTTCCGGCAACCGGATACGCAAAAGGGCCACCCGCAGGCGACCCCTGACGCGCAGCATGTTCCGCTAGCTAATGCTTCACAAGCGTTATCCGGTCCACGCAGGCGATGCCAATCGCCGAGAGGATGAAGACCACATGGATGATGGTCTGCCACATCACCGCGTCCGGCATGATGGTCGCCCCGGCGCTGCCAATGCGGCTCGCCTCGATGAAGGTGCGCAGCAGATGGATCGAGGAGATGCCGATGATCGCCATGGCGAGCTTCACCTTCAGCACGCCCGCATTCACATGGCTCAGCCATTCCGGCTGGTCGGGATGGCCTTCCAGGCGCAACCGCGAGACGAAGGTCTCGTAGCCGCCGACGATCACCATCACCAGCAGGTTCGAGATCATCACCACATCGATCAGGCCAAGCACGACCAGCATGATCTGCTGCTCGCTGAAATCGGTCGCATGGCTGACCAGGTGCCACAGCTCCTTCACGAACAGGACGACATAGACGCTCTGGGCGATGATCAGCCCGAGATAGAGCGGCAGTTGCAGCCAGCGTGAGCTGAAGATCAGGTGGGGCAGAGGACGCAGGCCCGTGAACGCCGGGCTGTCTTTCACATTCACTTCCATAGGGCGGGCTCTCGAAAGTTGACGGTGATCCGTGCGGCGGCGCCAGAGGGAGACCCGGCATTCCGCCGCACCTGTCTCCGCTTCTGCACCGGACAGGAAAGCGGTCAATCATGAATCCTGCATGACGCAAGCATTTGCCTTATCGCTGGCCAGGCGGGGTTCGCCCGCCCTCGCCCATGCCGCGACACGTCGCCCGACCCGCCACAACCGCCGTTCCCCCCCTACTCGGCCCAGTCCGTCGCCCCACACCACTCGCACACCGTCGCCGGCAGGAGCGCACTGCGACCGCGCGACACAACACCGCCGGCCCATGGGCAGCCCCGCCACGTCGCACGGCCGGCGCACGGACTCATGCGATCTTTCGCGAGCCGGACTGTGGGCGACCGGCCCAATTCCCTGCCCATGCAACGGTCGGCCGTCGGATGGCACGATAGCTGCGCATTTTCGCGGACCGGTGGATACGGCTCTCAAACGTCTCCCCCGACAGTGCCTTGCTCTGATAGCAGGCTGCACGAAGAGCCGCCCCGCTGGGGAATGGGCGGGGCGGCGAAAGTTGCGGCCATGGTGGGATAAGGGCGACGCCTTATCTTGTTGCAGTGCGCCATGCCGGCTTGACGCCGGTCAACCGGGTCGGGACAGGAAAGGGACGCCAGGCCAAGCCGCTGGACGGCCCGCCAGCCCCGCCAGGTGCCGAAAGCCGCAGTTGCGACCCGCTGTGCCGCCGGAACAAGACACCCGGAGCGATCGGGGGATGGAGCTGCACCGCATTGTCAAGGCCGAGGCACTACCGAACCTCCGCCTGCGGCTACCTTTGCCGATGGCTGTTCCGGCGTTGCCGACCCGACCCTGCTGATCGCCCGCGGTGGGATCCTCGTGGTACCGGCGACTCAATGACACGGGTCCTGGGCAGCCGGTTTCCCCTCGGTCACCCGGGCGCACGCCTTCTCATAGGCGGCCGTCAACTCGGCCAGCACCGCCGAGGTCGTTTCACCGGCCGCGCCGCCAACGGGATCCTCGACATGGATCAGGCGCAATTCGTCCATGAACCGCTCCCACATCGGTGGTCCCCCCTCCTCCAGCAGCCGCGCCCTGACGCCAAGCTCCTCACTGACAGGCAAATGTTTCCGCCCCCAGGCGCCGATCATCGCCAGCACCGGCACCAACTGGATCGCCCGTTCGGTCAGGCTGTAGATGACCTTCTGGCTGTGGTCGGGATCGCTCTGCCTGGCAATCAACCCCAGCGCCGTCAGCCGCCGGAGCCGCGCGGCAAGAATGTTCGAGGCGATCCCTTCCAGCGAATGCGTCAGCAGGTCGCGGAAATGCCGCCGATTGCCGAACATCATGTCGCGGATGAGCACCAGGCTCCATCGGTCCCCCAGCACCTCCATCGTCAGGTTGATCGGGCAGCCGGACCGCCTCTCAAGTTCCATGTTCCACTCTCAGTCAAAAACCGGTTGCAATTTAGGATCAGACATCCTACGCTGCAACCGGTTGCAAATTGCTATCGGAGACGAACCCATGCCCAGGCTCCGTGTCTGCTGCTTCGGACTGTCGCTCGACGGCTTCGGCGCCGGCCCCGCCCAGGATCTGAACAATCCGCTCGGCGTCGGCGGCCTGGCCCTGCACGAATGGGTGTTTCCCACCCGCACCTTCCGGACACAGGTTCTCGGCCAGGACGGCGGAACAACCGGCCCGGACGACGATTTCGCGGCACGCGGCTTCGCGAACATCGGCGCATGGATTCTCGGGCGCAACATGTTCGGGCCGATCCGGGGCGAATGGCCGGACGAGACCTGGAAGGGCTGGTGGGGCGACAACCCGCCTTATCATACTGACGTATTCGTGCTCACCCACTACGCACGCCCGTCCTTCGCGATGGAAGGCGGCACCGTCTTCCACTTCGTGACCGACGGCCCGGAAGCCGCGCTCAAGCGGGCCAAGGCTGCCGCCGGCGACAAGGACGTGCGTCTCGGCGGCGGCGTCACGACCATACGGCAGTATCTGCAGGCCGGACTGGTCGATGAGATGCACCTGGCGGTCGCGCCGGCCTTGCTCGGAAAAGGAGAGCACCTTCTCGGCGGCATCGACCTGTCGGCTTGCGGGCTGGATCAGGTGGAGTATGTCCCGACGGCCAAGGCTGCGCACTACATCCTGTCGAAGCGCGTGGCATAGGAAAAAGCGCACGATGCCCGGCCCGCTCCGCCGCCACCCCGATGGCCGACAAACCCGGGATGACGATCCGATCCGCGATTGATACGCTGAAACCATGCCCGACGCATCCGACCGCATCATCGCGCTCTATCGGCGCCACGCCGTGGCATGGACCACTGCACGCGGCACGACGCTGACCGAGCGTGCATGGATCGAGCGGTTCGCAGACATGCTGCGGCCGGGCGCGACTGTTCTCGATATCGGCTGCGGATCGGGCGAACCCATCGCCCGCGCCCTCGTCAACAAAGGGCACGCGGTGACCGGCGTCGACAGCTCACCCGAGATGATCGCTCTGTTCCGGCACAACCTGCCCGGCCAGCCAGCCGAACTGGCAGATATGCGCGCGATGAAGCTGGGGCGCGGATTCGGCGGGCTGATCGCCTGGGACAGTTTCTTTCATCTTTCGCCCCGGCATCAGCGCCGCATGTTTCCGATCTTCCGTGATCATGCCGAGCCGGGTGCCCCTTTGCTGTTGACCAGCGGCCCGGCCTTCGGAGAGGCGATCGGTATGCTGGAAGGCGAGCCGCTCTATCACGCAAGCCTCGATCCGCAGGAGTATCGCCGGCTGCTCGACCGCCATGGCTTCGATGTCGTTGCCCTTGTCCCCCAGGACCCGGATTGCGGCGGCCACACCGTCTGGTTGGCACGTCGACGTCAGGCTGCAGACGCTGCGGGATGACATCCAGCCGGCACTCGAAGCGCTGACCTCAACCGGTGTAGCGCCATCTGCCCATACAGCCCCCCAAGGCAGGCCGCTGGCGGGCCGGACGAGCCGCTACAGCCGGAAGGTCCCGTTGGCAGAACCGGCGGCATGGTTTCACCGCCAACCGAACCAACGCCGGATACCCAGGTGGCACTGCCGCATTGCGCCTCGGCATGGCCGCCGACCAGGCCGCAACGACGCTTGCCAAGCGCGAAAGGGCGTGACTAGCATCGCCGCCATCTCCGGTGCGGCGCGTGCGCCGAGTCGCCCACATCTTCTGTCGTGGAGTGCTTCGATGAAAAAGACGCTTCTTTTCGCCGCCCTGCTCTCCTTCGCCGCCGCGCCGGCTTTCGCGGCCGTCAAGACCTATCAGGTCACGGGACCCGTGGTGTCGATGACAGCGGACACGATCACGGTGCAAAAAGGTAAAGAGAACTGGGAAATCGCCAAGGGCAGCGCCGCCATCCCGGCCGACGTGAAGGTCGGCAGCAGGGTCACGATATACTATTCGATGGCGGCGGCGAGCGTCGAAGCCAAGCCGGAAAAGGCGAAACGGTAACAAATCCTGGCCTGACCGCAAAGGCCAGACACGGCACCCGGCCGGACCCGCCCCCGACCGGAACCGAAGGCGGCCGCCGCAGCGCAGCGGGCCGCCTTTGCCTTCTTCCCGATCCGCGCGTTACCCTTTGGCCTGCAGCTTGTCCTGCGTCTTCGTCTCGAAGTCGCTCGCATCATGCCGCTCGTGCAACTGATGCGCCGGATCACCCTGCAGACGATTGACGATCCGCCCGCGACGCACGGCAGGCCGCGCGCCGATGGTGTCGGCCCAACGCTGGACGTTCTTGTAGTCCTGGACGGACAGAAACTCGCCCGCGCCATACAGCAGGCCTTTTGCCAGCCCGCCATACCAGGGCCATACCGCGATGTCGGCGATGGTGTAATCCGCACCGCCCAGGAACTCGGTTTCCGCCAGCCGCCGGTCCAGCACATCCAGTTGGCGTTTCGTTTCCATGGCAAACCGGTCGATCGCGTATTCGATCTTCACCGGCGCATAGGCATAGAAATGCCCGAACCCGCCGCCCAGATAGGGCGCGCTGCCCATCTGCCAGAACAGCCAGGACAGGCATTCGGCCCGTTTCGCCCGGTCGGTCGGCAGGAACGCGCCGAACTTCTCAGCCAGGTACATCAGGATCGCGCCTGACTCGAACACCCGTACCGGTGTCGGCTCGCTGCGGTCCAGCAGCGCAGGGATCTTGGAATTCGGATTCACCGCCACGAAGCCGCTGCTGAACTGCTCCCCTTCGCCGATCCTGATCAGCCAGGCATCATATTCTGCGCCGCTGTGACCCAGCGCCAGAAGTTCCTCCAGCATGATGGTGATCTTCTGGCCGTTCGGCGTTCCCAGCGAATAGAGCTGCAACGGATGGCGGCCGACCGGCAATTCCTTCTCGTGGGTCGGGCCGGCGATCGGCCGGTTGATGTTGGCGAAC
>WBZO01006167.1_pt1 | contig 10827 bp, 12 predicted proteins | sample 5204261 | NCBI WGS metagenome assembly WBZO01 (sample SAMN12412400, study PRJNA552823) | activated sludge metagenome | isolation source: activated sludge from anammox sidestream of wastewater treatment plant... | place: USA: North Carolina | collected 2017-09
CTGCTTCAATGATGTTCGAGATAGCTGATTTTGCACCGTTAGTTACTATAACATTGCTGGCGTCTATATTATTCAGGCCATATCCTTTGGTGTGGTTGGCGATTGCTTCGCGGGTTTCCGCTTTTCCTGCCACAAGGGAGTATTTATAAAAATTTACAGCCTTGTCAAAGGCTGCTTGTTCTTCCTTTGTTAGTTCTTCCCCTTTGCTTCTTTTTGTGCTTTCTACGGTAAATATAGCAATGTCTTGAGATAGCTTTTTATTGTATTCTTGCAGTACATGTGAATCAGGCGGGAATGGTGTTTCGCCAAGGGTCAGGGAAACGACTCTTTGCCCTTTTTTGCTTAATTCGGCATTTAGTTTTTTTGCTTCGTTATTTGCGGCGATTGTTGCTGATTCTGTTAGATTTACCGGTGAAAAGCGTTGTGGTAGGTCTGCCATTGTAATTCCCTAAGATTAATTTTTTGTTTTTATAAAAAATTCATTATTTGAGCGCAAAAAATAGCACGGGCTTTACCGCTGGTCTAGATAATTGTTAAAATATATTATTATTTTTCTGATGAGGTGGAAAAAACAATGTTTATTCCAAGCGGAATACTGTATCACCGCCAACAATAGTGCGGATAGTACGGCCTTTAACCGCCCAATCATCAAAAGGTGAATTAAGTGATTTACTCATGAATTGTTTCGGGTCGATGCTCCATGCGGTGTCAAGGTCAATGAGCGCAAGGTCTGCACGTGCGCCTTTTTTAATCCTTCCTGCGTCAACATGGATGATGTCGGCAGGTTTATAGGTCATCGCTGCCATTACGTCGCGCAGCGGCATGATCCCTTTGTGATACAGGGAAAGTGAAAGCGGTAGCATGGTTTCCAAGCCTACTATTCCGAAAGCGGCAGAGGAAAGGGGAACGCGCTTGCTTTCCTGATCATGTGGGGCGTGGTCGGTGGCGATGGCGTCAATCGTGCCGTCTTTTAAGCCTTCTATCACAGCGAGCCGATCTTTTTCAGCGCGTAGTGGTGGGTTCATTTTACTGAAAGTGCGGTATTCCAGTACCGCTTCATCAGTCAAGGTGAAATGGTGGGGGGCAGCTTCAGCGGTTACGCGCAGACCTTTAGCTTTGGCGCGGCGCACAGCGTCAATGGCCTCAGCGGTGGAAATATGCAGCACGTGGTATTGCCCGCCAGTCAGCTCGGCAAGGATGATGTCGCGCTCCACCATCACCGCTTCGGCAGCGTTGGGAATGCCTGCAACACCTAATTGTGCGGAGATTTTTCCTTCATTCATGCAGCCGCCGCAGGAAAGATTCAGGTCTTCCGCGTGCTGGGCGATCGGAACACCGAGTTCACGCGAATAAGCAAGGGCTTTACGCATAAGCCCTGCGTTCATCAGCGGCAGCCCGTCATCGGTAAAGCCAACTGCGCCCGCTTCAACAAGCAAGCCCATCTCGGTGATTTCTTCGCCTTTCATATGTTTGCTGATAGAGGCATAGGTGCGGACATTGACATAAGCGGTTTCGCGTGCGCGTTTATGGATGAATGCAACTACAGAAATATCATCAATAACCGGCTTGGTGTTAGGCATGCAGGCAACAGTGGTAACGCCGCCAGCAGCGGCAGATTTGCTGCCTGTGGCGATAGTTTCCTTATATTCCTGCCCTGGTTCGCGGAAATGCACCTGGATATCCAGAAGCCCCGGGGAAAGCATATGCCCGCCGCAATCAACAATTTCAATTCCTTCCGGCACACCGTCATTAAACAAACGTTCGCCAAAATCAGCAATGCTGTCGCCAATAGTAAGCAGGCTTCCTTTTGCATCAAGCCCTGATTCGGCGTCAAACAGGCGCGCATTGACATAGGCGACCTTTTTATTTGCGTCGTTCTGGTGGGTGGGCATTGTGAAATGTTGTTTCTGGGTCATGTTTTTCTCTTGCTTTATATTTGTGACATGCTGGCGAGGTCGCAGGTTTTAGTGTAATTGATTACTCATCAACCTTAAACCCATATTCTTTCAGGGTTTCTGGCGGGATGGTAGTGCCGAAGCCGCTGGTGAGGATCTCGCCGTAATCAGTAAGGCGCAGGTTGCCGTTTTTAATGATTTTGGAAAATATTACTTCCTTGTTGGGAAACACCCGCACCAGCCACCAGGCATCGCGTTTGCTTTCGGAATCAACGCCCATTATCCGGTAAAGATATTTGTCCTGATTATTGACTTTAGAGGTGAATTTACCAGATTTATCATCAGTCATAAGTTGGTTCTTTTAAATGGTTAATTTTTAGTAAAAATTGCTTGATTTAACGACACAATTCTAATATTATCTAGTGAATTAATCTAGTGGAAATATCGGTATTAGATATTATTGATCCATGTTTATTCTTTGGAGGCGTTATGGTTAAGGCTACTGCTGTTGGGAATAGCGAATTGAGAAACAAAAGAGATGATGCTGTCCTCGCTGAGGATGATGTCTCTAATGATAAAAATGTTGTGGCGGGCGCGGAACAAGGGTATGGTAATGTAGGGCACGAACCTAAAAAGCCGTCTTTGCTTCAGGGAAAGGCAGTTGGAGATGGAGAGCGGGAAGAACCTGATAAAAAATCTGGTAAAGATGTGAGTAGACATTCCAACAAAAGGTACAGAACCAACTTTTTGCGTAAAAAAAGGACAGCATATATAAGAGAGCAGGATATGATTAAGAAGGGGTTTGAGCGGTAATTAGAGACCTTCTTTTATGTGGCGAATTAATCTGACGGTGTGAACGAAATAATTAAGAATTTGGGGAACTAATGAATGATGATGATTATGAAGATGATTTTGCTCCCGAAAAGCCATTTAATAGGCTAAGTGCGAGCGTAAGGAAAATTAATCATAATGGGCGGCAGGTGAAAGAAGCTGGAGGTAGTTGTAATGATGAGTCTGGACGGGATGGGCGGCAAGGCAGTAAAAATGATCTTGGAGAGGAAGGTGTAAGGAATAGGGTGCAAGCATTGATAGCCCATTATAAAGATGGGGCAAGGCATCCGGATGATAAGGCAGGTAAAAATATTGTTAGGTAGTGTTTTTTGTATTTTAATTTATTAAAATGATGGTGATTTATGAGCAATGAAGATAAAACAAAACCTGCCATGCATACAGCTATGGTTAAAGCTGTTGGGGGGGCAAATACCGATGGTAGGTTTAATGACTGGATTTTAGAAAATGCACTAAAGGACAGGGAAACACCGACAGAGTATACTAAAAGGCTTGGGAAAGAAACTAGGGATAAATCAGCAGGTTTTACTAAATAGAAAGGCTCACCCAGCCAGCAGTTCCAGCACAGCCTGACGTACGGCAACGCCCATTTCCACCTGGTCTAAAATCACACTGCGGCTTAAGTCATCAGCCAGGCGGGTGTCGATTTCTACGCCACGATTGATAGGGCCAGGATGCATGATAAGCGCGTCAGGTTTGGCGTAAGAAAGTTTTTCTTCATCCAGCCCGTAAAAATGGAAAAATTCGCGCACACTGGGGATGAAATTACCGGTCATCCTTTCCAGTTGCAGGCGCAGCATCATGATGATATCGCAATCTTTAAGCCCCTTACGCATATCATAAAATATTTCCGCTCCCAGTGATTCAGGGCAGGCGGGCATAAGTGTGGTTGGGGCGATGATGCGAACTTTAGCGCCCAGCAGATTAAGCAGTTTTATGTTAGAGCGGGCAACACGGCTATGCAGTATGTCGCCGCATATAGCAACGGTAAGGCCTTCAATTTTGTCTTTATGCTGGTAAATGGTGAGGGCATCAAGCAATGCTTGGGTCGGGTGTTCGTGGCAGCCGTCACCGGCATTTATCACCGAGCAGTTTACTTTTTGTGCCAGAAGATGCACCGCACCGCTTTCATTATGGCGCACGGCGATAAAGTCAGGGTGCATGGCGTTTAGCGTCATGGCAGTGTCAATCAGCGTTTCGCCTTTTTTGGTAGCAGAAGTGGCAACCGACATGTTGATTACGTCCGCGCCCAGCCTTTTCCCTGCCAGTTCAAAGGAGGTGCGGGTGCGGGTGGAGTTTTCAAAAAACAGATTTATTAGGGTGCGCCCTTTAAGTATGGCGTGTTTTTTATCAGGCTGACGGTTCTTTTCGATATAATTTTTTGCCAGTTCCATGATGGTATAAGCGTCTTCACGGGAAAGGCCGTCTATGCCCAGCAAATGCCTGTGTTTAAAAGAATCTGGTAATTTTTCTGGTTTTTTTGTCATGGTTATCAGCATAATTAGCATTTCAGTTTATGGCAAATGTAAAATTAAACTTATAAATAACTTGTAATTGTATGATTTACAGCTATTTTTAGCGGATAATATAATTTGCGGGGTACCAAAAATGCGCATTTCCCACTCTTTACTGTTGGTTTTATTGCTTTCTGCCTGTGAATATAATGGTGGGGCGATGCCCATTGATTCTAAAAATCTGCTTTCCGGGTTCGAAGGGCCAAAAACCACTTCAATTAACGAAAGCCAATTAGAAGCAGCAAAAAATGCTGAAAAAAATGAAAATTTCCGGCAGTCAGCACAAATTTATCAGCAAGTCCTGGAGAAAGAGCCGGAGAATGCTTCGGTTGCCCTTTTGCTGGCGGAGAGTTTCCGTCGCAGCGGGGAATATGATAAGGCAATCAGCATTTACGATGCCCTTCTTGCAAAAGCTGCTGATAATATAGACGCGAAAGAAGGGAAAGGGCTGGCATTGCTTGCCAAAGGTGATTTTGAAAAGCCTGTCGATTTGTTCGAGACGGTGTTAAAGGCGGATGCGAAACGCTGGAAATCCACCAACGGCATGGGGGTTTTATTTGTAACAAGGGGCTTATATCCTGAAGCGACCCAGTATTTTGAAGAAGCATTGAAGCAAAGCCCGGATAATGCTTCAATCCTGAATAACCTGGCTTTAGCGCAAGCCTTGGTTAAGCAATATGACAAGGCGATAGGCACTATCTCCAAGGCTTTAGCGCAGGCGGGTGTTAGCGCAAGCCAGCGCAAACATATAGACCTTAACCTTGCCCTTATTTATGCCAGCTACGGGAAATTGGAAGAGGCCAGGAAAATAGCCGAGAATTATCTAAGCGGTGCATTGCTCAGCAATAATCTTGGGCTTTATGCACATCTGGCGCGGGATGACGGTATGGCTAAATCATACCTCAATATGGCGCTTACCGAGAGCAAAACCTATTACAGTAAAGCTTGGGAAAATCTGGAAGCTATAAACTCAGAGCAACCGCAGGTCAGTGCAAAAAATACTCCTGACTCCGCACAAAATAAAAAACCGGAAGATAAGAAGAATAAAAAGTCTGGTAAGGATAATAAGCCTGCTAAGCAAAAATCAGGGGGTATTATAATAAATCAAGAACCGGTTGCAGAAAAAAGTGAGGTGAAGGCGGTTGAAGCTATTTCAGAAGCTATTTCTTCACCAAAAACTGATGCAGTTCAGGGCAAGATACTTGGCACGGTAAAATTACCAGTTTCAGAAGATCCTGCTAAGTAATGCGATAGTTTTTTTTGGTAAAAACACGCTTTGCCAAATTATGATATTTATGACATTATGAGAAAAACCAGTTAGGCTTTATCATGGTACAGGAAGTAGCAAAAACACGTTCTGCTGGTGCGGTAAGAAAAACCGGGGCTGGCGAGCTTGCAGAAGAATTAAATAAAACATTAAATAGTTTTTTGCGCGGCTATACACCGGAAAAGGTGGTTGAGGTCGAAAAAGATCTGGTTGATGGCCGTTATAAGATAGATTTTAATTCGCCTCTGCCTGATTTTAATACACAGAATGCCTCAGCCTATTTCGTAAATGATATAAAAACTGAGGAAAGGAATAAGTCTTATCTGGCATTGGTTTGCGATGCTAATTCTTTGCCGCGTTCCGCTGCTATTTCTCCGCTTATGAATTCGCCTCATCCCAATTTGATGGTTATTATGACTTTCGGGGTGATAGAGTTGTCACGCATGCAGGAGGAACGTCTTGTAATCGTTTTTGAAAAGCCGAAAGGTGAAAAATTATCATATATTATTAACGTTGCGAAACAGCGCCCTAACTTTGATTTTATCTGTAATTATATTATTGCGCCTCTTGCCCTTGCTATCCAGCATTTAAACGACATTGGCATACCGCATGGCAGTATTAATTGTGATAACGTATATTTTGATACGTCAAGCGCGCATGCAATAGTTATAGGGCAATGCCTGACCGAGCCCTGTGGCTTTTCCCAACCTTTTTATTATGAGCCGGTTGAAAGGATGCAGGCACTTCCTGCCGGTAAAGGCGAGGGGGATGCCAAGCAGGATTATTACGCCCTGGCGGTGGTGATTCTGCATATTATCTATGGCATGAACCATTTTTCGGGGCTAGCGCAGGAAGAGCTTGTTAAGTCGATTTTGAAGCGCGGTGCTTTTGATGCGCTGACATTGAATAAAGATATGCCGGAAGTGTTTTATGATTTCTTCCGCGGGATGCTCAGCCATCATACGCATGACCGTTGGAATTACCGTTATCTTAGAGCCTGGCTTGATGGCAAGCGTTATAACCTGATGCCGATTCCGCCGCCGCAGGAAGCGATAAGGCCATTTGAATTGAATGATGATTTTGCCTATACCCGCAGGGAAGTTGCCAATCTGTTTTTTAAGCACTGGGATGAAGTCCCGGAAGTTTTTGTTAATGGGCATTTATCAACCTGGGTTGCCATCTCACTGCGGAATAAAGAACTGAATGAATATGTGATTCGTACGGCAAAAACTCTCAATGCTCCAGGTAAGAAGAATGATAATTACCTGCATGAACAGATTATGCGTGCCATTATCGTTTTTGATCCGGCAGGGCCTATAAGGATCGATAAATTATCTTTTCATCTGGATGGCATCAATACCCTGTTCGCCCAGATGATGCTTACAAAATCAGACAAGGAATTGCAGCAATTAATGCAGTTTATCGAGCTTAGTATGTTCCATTTTGTTATCGACCAGAAAAATAAGGATCAGGAAAAACGGGAAGATGGAGAAGGAGAGGCGGTTGATGCCCTGTTCGTGAAGTTAGACCGTATGCGCAGCATTATCCGCAATACCGGCATTGGCTTCGGGACAGAGAGGATATTTTATGACCTGAATACCGGCATCCGCTGTTTAAGCCCGCTTCTTGCCGGTAAATATGTTGCGTCTTTATCTTCCATGCTTAAAGCGCTGGATAAACTTGCACCAAATTTATTTGCTGATAATGACCCGATAGACCGGCATATAGCGGCTTTTATTGCCAGCCATCTTGGGGTTCAACATGAAATACATCTTGTTTCGCTGGACGTGCAGCCGACTTTATCAAAAAATAAGGCAGTAATAGCCTTGAAGCTGTTATCTTCGGCGCAATACCGGGCAAAGATAGCTTATTTGCCGGGACTTTCGCATTGGCTGGCTATACGGATTTTGCCGCTTCTTGATGTAATACGCAGTAATACTATGAAGAAAAAGCTGATTACAATGCTTGCCAGTGCTGCGCGCAGCGGAAATATTTCTAAAATTGCCGAGGTGATAATAGAATCAGGATACGCGCAAGTTGAGGTGAGCGCATTCCAGCAGGCATCACGTGCGTTCAGGCAGAATGCCAATGATATTTTATTTTATAAAAGGCGGGAAATGATAGAGGTGCGCAGTAAACATTTAGGTGCAAGGATGGTGCATTATATAGCTCTGCTTGGGCTTCTTATCAGCGTTATAGTTTCGGTGCGGGGGGCGTAGATGTTCTTGCTGAGGATAGGACAGAAGATAGTTTTCCCGCTTATGATTATAGTAAGCATTGTGCTTATTTTTGTGCTGAAGATGGGGTTTATTTTCCTGCTTATTGCCTTGCTGCCTTCGATGGCGGCATATTTTGTGGATGAAGATTCCGAGCTTACAACTTTCCGCACTATCTTTGCCTGCAATCTGGCGGCGGTTCTGCCCAGCATAACCCCGGTTTTTATTGCGGGTATAAAAATGAAACATTATGATATCGGTTCGACAATAGCTAATCCTAATGTTTGGCTGTTTATATATGGCGGGGCAGCGGTTGGCTGGGGGATGATTTATGTCGGCAGTTATATGGCCAATATAATTCTGGAGATACAATATAAATTCCGTGCTGCCGCCCTTGAAAAAGCACAGGCTAGGCTTCTGGAAGAATGGGGCGACAGCATAAAGCCTAAAACCGAAGATAAGGGCAAGAAAGAGATAGGTTAGGGTTTTAACCTAGCATAACTTTATTTTTTCCAGTGTTCTGCCGCCAGCTTTGCTTGTTCATGGGTGTAGCGGATGAATGATTCATCCTGTTTCAGCAGAAACGCTAAATGTTCTTTTATGGCCTCAGATTTCTTTTTGCTTTTTTTATCAAAAAGTGGAACGTCAAATAAATCGCTGAGGTTTATCTCCAGTGCTATAGCTATAGAAGAGGCTGTTTCTATTCTGGTGCGGCTGGTAGCACGCTCTATATTTGAGATTTGTTCGGTACTTATTCCAATCAGTTCACCAAGCTGTTCTTGCGTGTAGCCCTTCTGTTTCCTGAAGAACTGTACACGTTGCCCAAACTGTTTGCGTACATCGTCTGTATTCATGCTGGTATTCTCCTCATTAATAGAGGGGTATCCATGAAACATTGTTGCGTAATAAATTATTGATTTCTTATAAATACGAAGTAATAGTTCGTATTTATGTTTTAATACGGAATATTGTTCCGTATTTTTTCTTGTAATTAATTTATGGGCTGGAACAGAAATGTATATTGCCGCACAAAATACTAATGTAAAAACCTATGATAATTTTGCGTTGGTGCGCCTGATGCTCTCTCTTTTGGTGCTGGTAACCCATTTTCAGGTTTTATCAGGGACATATTTTTTATGGTTTAAGGAAGTTACTAACTCTACTCCGCACTTTGCGATTGGCGCATTTTTTGTGATAAGCGGGTATGTGATACTCGGCAGTTTTGAAAAACTGTCGGTCTTGAAGTATTTTTACCTTAAAAGGTTTCTACGGGTCTATCCCTTATATTTTGTTGTAATAATATTTCAGGCATTACTTATGCTGTGGATAATAAGGGATGAGATTGCAGGTCAAGTTAGCAGTATAATAAAATATCTGGCAGCCAATTTTATTATGTTGAATTTTTTGCAGCCTGATTTAGGCGGAGTATTCTCTAAAACAATAAATCCGGCAGTTAATCCAAGTTTGTGGACATTAAAAATAGAAATGATGTTTTATTTGCTTGCTCCCGGAATATATTTTTTGTTCAGACGGTTTGGCTTTATTTCTTTAGTTTTGATTTTTATTTTATCTGTTGTCTATAATCTGTATTTTAATTTCATTGGAATGCCTGAATTGGCAAAGCAGATTCCTGGCGAGCTGCGTTATATTGTGGTCGGTTCAATTATGTGTTTTTACCGCCATAAGCTCAATATATCAGAGTTCTTTGCCAAAATTTTCTGTTTCCTCGGTATAATACTGACGACAATATTTCATGATAAAATACCAGTCCCGCTATATCCGCTTTTCCTAGGTCTGGTTATAATAATTCTGGCAACAAAAATTTCTTTGCCGCGCCCTAATATTGACCTGTCTTATGGGGTATTTATAATCCATGCGCCACTTATACAATTTTCTATTTTATGGGGAATATATAAGACGGAATACTGGTTTCTGGGAGTTATAATTACGGCATCCTGCCTGCTTGCGTATTTAGGCTGCAAATTAGTGGAAGAACCGTGTATTGCCTTAGGGAAATATATTTCTAAACAACCAGCTAAAAGTTAATTTGTAAATGGCGGACCCGGAGCGATTCGAACGCCCGACCTTTTGATTCGTAGTCAAATGCTCTATCCAGCTGAGCTACGGGTCCAATACTTTTGGCTTTTGCCACCAAGAAGAGGCGGAAATGTATCTAATTTATTGAAAAACACAAGAGGTTTCTTTGATAATATTTTAGCGGTGATTGTTTTGCTGTATTCTGATATTGACTTGTGGTATAGGCTATTTTAATGCTATAAAATCATTAGTTTATAAATTTCAGGAGATGGAAAATGGATAGCTCTCAGGTGAATGTTAATAAAAATCATGCTGTTATGCTTGCGTGTGGGGTGTTTTTATCTTGCCTTGTGGCGGGGTATCCTGCTTTGGCAGCAAAGAAACACGCTGCTCCTGCCAAAGTAGCGGAAAAAGCAGAAAAAAACCTGCAGGTTGAAGATGTGCAGAAAATGGTAAAGCCTGCTTTGATTGTGCGTTTCAGCAACTCTGAAGTTGATTTTCATGATTCCCTAAAAAAGCTGGTTGATGCAGTTTCTGTTAAAAAACCGGATGCTTCATATTATGTGCAGTCCGTAATTCCTGATTCTGTCAGCAATGTTGGTGATAGCTACAGGAATTATAATAAAAACCTGCGCACTTTAGTGGGTGGGCTTAATGATCTTGGCGTGCCGATGGAAAAAATCAAAATTGATATAGTGAATTCCAGCACCGTTTCCGATCACGAGATGAGAATTTTTATCCGTTAGGTCTATTTCCCGATTTTATAACTTGCAGCTCTCTTTCTCTTGCAGCATAATGCGCCTGCTGGTGGCGGGTGGGTGCGTTGGTAATAATCGAACGCTGGTTTTATAATCTTTTTGTAGTTATTAAATGCTATATATTAAAGTTTCATTTTCCAGAAAAAGTATCGTTGGTTTTATTAAGTTATTATTTAATGGAGCAGAAAATATCCAGGCTGCATCCGTGTATAGATACTCCCGCATAGAGAATTTTCCTAAAGAGCATTATAAATTCAAGGCATATTATAACCAAAATATCTTACCTAAATT
>WBZO01006854.1_pt1 | contig 10824 bp, 8 predicted proteins | sample 5204261 | NCBI WGS metagenome assembly WBZO01 (sample SAMN12412400, study PRJNA552823) | activated sludge metagenome | isolation source: activated sludge from anammox sidestream of wastewater treatment plant... | place: USA: North Carolina | collected 2017-09
AATCCACGCTACATTTCCGCGCCAACATCATAAGAGTAATATCCGCGCGAACGGGGTAAGGAAATAGGGCTTGATAATTTACCAAAAGCAAAAGAGGCTTATCTCAAACGAAACGACAATAAAACAAAAGATGAGAAAAAATAAAAGTCGCATACTATTATTCGCTGTTTTAGTTCTTCATACTAAATTCTTTTCGCAAGAGCAGATTAAATTAATTTGCTTTTCTAAGCAAACTGTAAAAGTGAGTCATCCAAGAGTGAAAGTTAAAATTGTTAACTTATCTAAGTCTGATGTTTTTCTGCCAATTGGAGATTTTAATGATATATTCATTTTAGATGTTAAATTTGAAAATAAGACTCCTTTCTGCACAAAGGAAACCAAAAGAGGATATTCTAAAGATGGATATGAAAAAGATTGTAATGACGAGGTAGGTAAAAACAAAAAGAATTTATTAAAAATAAAAGCAAATAGCTCTGAGAATATATGGGTTGACTTATCTGATAAAAGTGGCTTGGCTTGTATAGAATTAAAAGAAAAAGCAAAAGACAAGAAGGCATATAGGTATAAAATCGAATTGAACATTCCTTCCGCTATGCAAGGCAACTATTGTAAGCAATTATTAACAGGGGCTTATAATTCAAACGAAGGCGTGTTGTATTTCAAATAGGCAATTCTTATTTATTCATGTTCCTAATCACATTTGTTATTATTACCGTAAAAGAGCTATCAGGATAGCCCGACTTTTCCTGAACCGATTTTTCAATTAGGTCGGAACAGCAAATTCCCAACTTGCTAAGTTCTTTCGCAAAGTTCATCTCAAAGTCAATTTTACTTCGGTAATGAAATACCCGTTCGCGCGGATTTGTAGCGGTGGCTGAGCAAAAGCCAATCCGTGCATTTAACAACGTGAAGATATTATTTGCCATAATTATAAATTTGTATTTTTGTTATATGTCGACAAAGTACAAAGTGCGAGATAATGACAAGGCCCATTTTGTAACAATTACAACTGTTAATTGGGTTGATTTATTTACACGATTAGAACAAAAGAAGAACATTATTGAATCCTTAAAATATTGCCAACAAAATAAAGGCTTAGAAATTTTTGCATTTGTTGTGATGCCAAGCCATATTCACATGATGTGCAGTGCTAGAGATGGTTCTGAACTCTCAAGTATAATGAGGGATTTTAAAAAGTTTACTAGCAAAAGTATTATACAAACAATAAAAGAAGGAAAAGAAAGTAGAAGAGAATGGCTTTTACAAATGTTTAAAGATGCATGTAGCCACTTAAAAAGAGACCAGCAATACAAAGTGTGGCAAGATGGATATCATACTGAGGAATTAAACTCTAACAAGTTTATTTATCAAAAACTAAATTACATTCATCAAAATCCAGTTGCAGATGGAATTGTGGAAAAAGCTGAGGATTACTTTTACAGCAGTGCTAGAAATTATGCGGAACTGAGTACGGTTTTAGATGTTGTTTTAATTCCGCCTCAACTAATAACTTACTAAACTATTGACATTTTTATGAATTACAAATATAAATAGCATTTGGGTATAAATGGCACGGAAAGGCAAACGCTTAATCCACGCTACATTTCCGCGCCAACATCATAAGAGTAATATCCGCGCGAACGGGTTATGTCGTTATAAGTTATTTAGCATAAGCAGTTGCTCTTACTTCGCGAATTACAGTAACTTTAACTTGCCCAGGATATGTCATTTCGGTTTGTATTTTTTGTGATATATCAAATGCTAGTTGTTCTGATTTTTTATCATCAACTTTTTCTGCTGACACTAATACACGTACTTCGCGCCCTGCTTGTATAGCATAGGTTTTCTCAACTCCTTCGTAAGATAAAGCGAGTGCTTCTAAGTCTTTTAAGCGTTTCATATATTGTTCTGCTACTTCACGACGTGCGCCAGGTCGAGCACCGCTTATAGCATCGCATACCTGTATAATTGGAGCATATAAGCTCGTCATTTCAATTTCATCGTGGTGAGCACCTATGGCATTACATACTTCGCCTTTTTCTTTATATTTTTCGGCTAGTTTCATACCTAATATAGCGTGTGGTAATTCAGGTTCTTCATCTGGTACTTTTCCTATATCGTGCAATAATCCTGCACGTTTAGCAATTTTAGGATTTAAGCCCATTTCGCTAGCCATTATAGCGCATAAGTTGGCTACTTCGCGACTGTGTTGTAATAAGTTTTGCCCGTATGAAGAACGGTATTTCATACGACCTACCATACGTATTAGTTCGGGGTGTAAGCCATGTATACCCAAATCAATGCAAGTACGTTTACCAGTTTCTAAAATTTCTTCATCAATCATCTTTTTGGTTTTTTCAACCACTTCTTCAATACGAGCTGGGTGTATTCTACCATCGGTTACTAATTGATGTAAAGATAATCGGCAAATCTCACGACGAATAGAATCAAAGCAAGATAAAGTAATAGCATCCGGTGTATCATCTACAATAATTTCTACGCCAGTAGCTGCTTCTAAAGCACGTATATTACGTCCTTCTCTTCCAATAATGCGTCCTTTCATTTCGTCATTTTCGATATGAAAAACAGATACCGAATTTTCAATGGCAGTTTCAGTTGCAAGGCGTTGTACAGATTGTATGATGATTTTCTTAGCTTCTTTATTAGCATTTATTTTAGCTTCGTCCATTACATCTTTTATGTATGCCATAGCTTCTGTTTTAGCTTCGGCTTTTACGCTTTCTATCAGTTGCGCTTTGGCTTCATCGGCGCTTAATCCCGATACTTTTTCTAGCATTTCTATTTGTCTTCTGTGCGATTTTTCAATTTCCTCGCTTTTCTTCTTATACAATTCAACTTGGGTATTCAGTTGTTGTTTTTGATTTTCTAGTTCTTTATCTTTTTTGTTGTACTCCTCTATTTTTTTAGAGAGTTCGGCATCACGCTGTTTTGATTTGTTTTCTGCTACTGAGAGTTGTTGGTTTTTTTCGTTTACCGATTTGTCGTGTTCGGCTTTTAGTTGTAAAAATTTTTCTTTGGCCTGAAGTATTTTTTCTTGTTTTAAGGCTTCAGCTTTTACTTCAGCTTCTTTAATAAGGGTTTCTTTTTGTAGGGCGGTAGATTTATTTAGTTTAGAATTGGCAATAATAAAGCCAGCCACTACACCCGCAATAAGTGCTACTGCAATTAATATGATAGCTAATACGTCGTTCATAATTTTAAATTTACTGTTGTGTTGCACTTTAAGTTTTATTTAACACAGCCCAAGGCAACTATTCGGGTTGTATTAAAAACAAACGCACAAACTCTTGAAATAAAAAATTCAAAAATTTGTGCGTTAATTGGTCTTTAATTATAAGACTATAATGCTTTTACTCCTTAGTATCTTCGATGTTTAATTTATGCTGATTAAGCATTTGTTCTACATCATTCAACACTTCTTTTAGAGTGCTTAACTCTTTTTCGGCTTGTTGTTTTTCTTTATGCAACTGGCTCACCAGCTGTAAAGTAACCATTGCCAAAATGTCTTTTTTATCTTTTACTCCGTAGTTTTTTTCAAACTCCGAAATTTTCTGATTAATTAATTCAACTGCTTGTTTAACGTTTTTCTCATCATCACTTTTAATTTTCAGCGTATAAATTCCGCCGGCAATTTCAACTTGTATGCTTACGTTGCTCATTAAACAAAGCTTTTTTTATTAAGCACTCAAAAGAGCTATACATTTATCAATTTCACGCACCAACTCGTTTATTTGTTTTTTCATGGCAGTTTTTTCCGAACCAACATTACTCGAACTTCCGGCTAAGATAACATTTTTTCTATGATTATCCAATTCGGTTACGTCAATATTCTGAGAATCAACCTGTTGTGAAATTCCAGTAATGGTTTCGTTCATTTTTAGTAACTGAATAGCCATTTCTTCTTTCTCGTTTAGTAAGGTTAAACGCTCATCGCTTAACATATCAATTTGTTTAAATAATTTATCAACAAAGGCATCTTGCTCATCAGCTTTAGTAGCCGATTTTAAGTTAGCAATTTCATTTTCGTAACCAGCAATGGTTTCATTCAATCGTTCTATTTGAGCATTTAACGATTCGGTTGTAGAACTAAATGCACGTACTTGATTTTCTAGTTCTTTATTACTAGCTTGTAATACATCAAATTCATTTTGTAAATCGCTGGTTTGTTGGCTTGATGCTGTAACCGCGCTTAATTCGCCACGAACCGAGTTGAGTTCTGATTTTAGAAGTTCAATTTCGGTTTGTAGAGCCATATTATTAGCCGATAAATTCGTTATTTCATAATTCTTCGCATTTAAAGTTTCTTTTAAATCGGCTGTTTTTCCTTCAACACTATTTTGTAGTTCAGATAATTCGCTTTTAATTAATTCTAATTCAGCTTCTGTAGCTTCTAGTTTATCGCTTACAGCATCTATTTCGGTAATTAAGCTCGTGTTTTCTGCTAATAGCTTATTAAATTCAACTTCTTTAGTTTGTAACTGTTGTGAGTGCGTTACCTCTAATTCATTTTTAAAATCCTCGAACGATGCTTGCTCTTGAGATAAGGTGCTGTTTAGGGTATTAAATTTAGTCTCTAACTCAGTATATTCTGTATTTAATTGAGATAATTCCGATGATTGACCTTCGTTTTTAACTTGTAACTCTGAAATAGTGTTATTCTTTTGAGAAATTTCGCCTTCAAGTTCAGTAATTTTTTCATTTAAGCTACTAACTTGTTCATCAGCGCTTGCCAGCTGCGATGTTTTAAACTGATCGTATTCGGTACTTAATGTATTATAAAGTTCTAATTGTTTTACTATCTCATCTGTTTTAACTTGAATACTCAAATTTAAATTTTCAATTTGTGTGTTTTGAGCATCGATGTGATATACCATCTCTTTAATTTTTTCTTTAAAGTGCTCGTTCTCTACCACTAATTTGCTATTATCGTCGGATAGTTTAGAGTTTTGCGTATTGGCATGTAAAACGGTGTTGCTTAATTTTTCTTCGTACTCGGCTTTTACTTTTTCAATCGCTAATGATAATTCAGTTTCAAAGGCTAATCGTTTTTGTTCAGAATCACCATGCAGTGAATTTATTTTGTGATCATAAAATGCAGTTAATTCGGCTTTCTCGCTAGAGTAGGCGCCACTTAATGATGAAATTTGGTTTTCGTAAGAAGCTTTTAACTCATCGCGCTCATTGTTCCATTGATGTGTTAAACCACTTATTTTTAACTCGTAATCATTTTTAATTTGTGTCATGCTTTCAGCATTAGCTGAAGTTAAAGATGATATACTTTCATGCGACTCTTGTTTTAAAGTTTCAATTTGTTGGTTAAATTCAGCAGTTAAACTTTCAATTTTGGATTCGTAAGTCGCAATAGTTTCTTGTTGTGATGTTTGATAAGAGTTTGTTAGTTCAGTAATTTTAGCTTCTAATTCAGTACGAAGCCCTGTTTGTTGATAAGAAGTATTAGATTTTAATTCGGAAATTTGATTTTCGTAATCGGCTTTAAGTGATTGAATTTGATTTTCAGCCTCAGAATTTACATCCGCTATTTTTAATTCATACTCCGATGCAATGGTTGAAAGTTGTGCATTCAACTCATCAATTTGAGATAACAATCGGCTAATTTCATTTTGTTTATCTTGCAATTGATCGTGAAATGTATTTCTCAATTCTTTAAACGAACTCACTTCGTTTTTATAATTGATGTTATCACGTTCCATTACTTCCAACTTGGTGTTAAGCACGTCAATAGACACTTGTAAACGCTTACAATCTTCATCACGCTCAATGAGTTGATTACGATAATCGCACAACGAACGTTTGATTTCATTGTATTCTTTTCTTAGCGCTAAATCACTATCTAACACTTGTTGTAATTCAGTTTTTATGTTTTCTGCATTCATGCTCAATAAACAGTTTGTTGTTGGTTAAAAATAGATGTTAGTCGAACTTAAAATATATACTTGTGTAACTTTACATCAACAAGTCATTGTTAATTAAGTCATTATAATTTTTAAGCCCATGTTCTTTTCGTTTACTACCTCTCTTAGCCTATGTTTTATATTATGTTCAAGTTTTTTGTTTGGTCAATCATTAAAACCTTCGTTTATTTTACCACTCGATAGAGAGCCCATTGTTACAGGCAATTACGGTGAATTACGCCCTAATCATTTTCATGCGGGCATTGATTTTAGAACCGACCAAATACAAAATTTACCAATTAAAAGTGTGGCAGATGGTTACATTTCACGCATTAAAATAAGTCGAGGAGGATATGGAAATGTATTGTATATAACCCATGCCAATGGTTATGTAACGGTGTATGCTCATCAAAAAAAATTTGCTGATAAAATAGATACATACATTAAGGAAGTTCAAATTACTCAACAAAAAAATGAAATTGAGGTGTATCCTGAAAAAAACGTATTAATAGTAAAACAAGGCGAAGTAATTGGTTTTACAGGTAATTCAGGAAGCTCATCAGGACCACATTTGCACTTTGAGATAAGAGACGAAAAATCGGAAGTTCCTTTAAACCCTTTATTGTTTTATACTATTAAAGATGATGTAAAACCAGAAATGAATCAGCTTGCAATTTATAATGTCGCCGACACTCTACAAGAAAATCTTTATTCGGTTTTACCTATTAAAAATACAAAAGGTGCATTAGCGCTCTCGCAACCAACACTAACGCTTCCTTTCAATGCCATTGCTTTAGGATTTTCTGGTTTTGATATGGCTAACGGAACAACTAATAAAAATAATATTTATGAAGCCAAGATATACATAGATAGCACTTTAATTTATCACCATCAACTCAATCACATTAGTTTTGATGATGCTCGATATGTTAATGTGTTTAGCGAACGAATTAAATACAACAAAATTCAAAAATGTTTTACGCCTTCTTGTTACCAAATATCCATTTACAAAACCATTTTACAAGGCGGTAAAATATATTTAAACGACACATTAACTCATCAAATTAACTTAGTAGTTGCTGATGAAAAAGGAAATAGCAACTATTTGAATTTTTATATTAAAACAAATAACTTACAATATTATTCTACTAAAAAACCTCTAATTAATGTAACTTGTGATAAAGACACCCTACTTAAAAAAGAATTTGTAGAGACATTATTTAAAAAAGGAACATTTAGTAAACCTTGCTTTATAGCATCGTATATTAATAAATTAGGGCATGTTGTAGTTGGTTCGGCCAACGATCAATTACTAAAACCAGCTACAATTTCAATAAAAGTTGCACAACCTGTTATAGGTAAAGAATCACGAATGGTGATGATGCTTGATAACCGATGCGTTGGAGGAACATACAGTAATGGTTGGTTAAAAGCAGAAACCAAATCGTTGGGTGCTTTTAGTATATCTTACGATACGATTGCTCCTACAATTTTGCTAAAAGCTAAGAATAGAGGAAATCTATCCCATCATCAAACTTTAATTTTTAAAGTAGGTGATAACCTGAGTGGAATAAATGATTACCATTTATATATAAACAATGTGTGGACAATTGTAGAGTATGATTCTAAAACAGGACTTATTACATATAACTTTAATAACAGTACTCGCGGAGAATTACTAATTAAACTAATACTAAGCGACAATGCAGGAAATATAAACACGCTTGAATTTAAAACCGAAAGGTAATTTAATTCGGATTACATATTAGAGTTCTACTATATCTTGAAATTACCTTGTTCATAAGCGTTGCTCGATTATTTTTATGAAACGATTATATTACCCAAAATAAAAAACCCTTGCAGTGCAAGGGTTTTAGAGTGTTTAAGTAGCCCGTACGGGAATCGAACCCGTGTTTCATCCGTGAAAGGGATGCGTCCTAACCCCTAGACGAACGGGCCATTATTTAAAATGGAGTGCAAATTTACAATTATTTTTATTTCTAGCAAAAAAATTAATGCCAATTCACGAAAATCTTTTTTGTCTAAAGGCCTCTATCCTACTTACAATTACAAATTGTAAAATACATGCTAATATAATACTAGTAAGCAGTGTAGCATAACCATAATAAGACATCCATTGTGTATGTTTAAAAAAATAAGCCCTTAATATACTTACCACTAAATGATGACTGATGTATAAAGTAAAAGATAATTCGCCTATTGCACGATCAATCTTAGAATTTTTAAATGCAGAAAAAATATAAGGCATTGATAATGAAATTATTACAAAGAATATAGAATACTTTATACTATCCATTATTGGTATTTCTTCAATAAAGAGAATACCTAATATGCTTATCATTAACAAGGTGTAGCCCATATATTTAGAGGAATTTAGTAACCAATTTCTCTTGTAAAATTGAAATGCTACACTTCCAGCTAAAAAAAACGGCAACTCAAAGGGGAAAAAACGATAGGTCCACGGATCAAAACATAAATAGTGAAATTGACTAAAATACCATTTTAATAAAATACCAAGTAAAATAATCAGTATTTGATTTCTTAATTGAAGCCTTACTAAAAATGGAGCGATGATATAAAACAGACATTCTATACTAATTGACCAAGATTGAGGTAAAAACAAATATTGAAAAGCTGTATGCTTATAAGATAAAACTTGCTTGGTAAACTCTAGTTGACATAATTCATCAATTCTTAAAAAATAAAACCAATCTTGTCCTATAACAAGTACGTTTTCTATTAAAAAATAGGCAACTGTGTAGGGCGATAAACATGTTCCATATTGAAGATACCTAGCTAAATAATAAGGCGTATTAAATAACCAGAAGCCAATTAAACTAAGTAATAATGCCAATAAAAGTACTATCCAATATGTTGGGAAAATACGATAAAAGCGACTCCATAAAAATCGTTTGTAATATCCTTCTCCTACATACTTTTCGTTTAAAATTAAAGCCATGTAAAAGCCCGAAATAATATAAAAACTTTCTACGGCTACTTGTCCGCCACACAAGCGTAAACCAAAAATCTTGTAAGAATGATAAACAACAACGGCAATGGCTAATATTGTGCGAAAAATTCCCAAAGAATAAAATGTATTATTCTACTTTATTCATAATTTCTTTAGCTGCTTCTACTACTTTTTTTTGGGCTTCGATTTCAGATTTCTTTTTTGCTTGAGCTTCTTCGTTTTAGCGATGTTATCTTCTGCCGATTTAATTTTAGACTTATAACCATCAATATCAGATTTTAAGCTTTTGTTTTCTTTCTCTAAATCTTTTTGATTATCTTCTAGCTTACCTAAATTTTTTTCTTGTTCTTTTAATTTATCTCCTAATGATTCTTTAGTAGTTTTTACAGCAAAATCTTTTATCATTGCTTTAGCACTTTTGTGTTTATCGCCATCAGCACCTGTTAAATAAGCGCCACCAAGGTTAAAGGCTACATGCATCTGAACGGTTTTGGCTTCTTTGTTTTCTTCAAAAGTAGTATAAATGTCCACTGGATTATTTCCCCAATCTTTTATCAAAACATTATCGGCAAATAATTCACCTTTTTCTGACTTTACTTTTTCGGTTTTAAAATCTTTTAAAAAGCTTTTCCATTTGCTTTCCACATCACTTTTAGAGGTTTCATAAATTGTTACAGAATAAGCATTATGGCTACCATCAGAAAATTTCTGTGAGCCATCATTTACTGAGATTTTTTGTGCTTTTACTTGTAATACTATAGCTAAAACAGCTATTAAAGAAAACGATTTTTTCATAGTTCATTAATTTTAAATACCGTTTAAAGATATTTAAAAAACAATGAAATTCAGTAAAATGTGCTTAAAAAATTAGTTTATTGCCTTAGCATTAAAATTAGTCATAATCAGTTCTTCTAAAGTATAGCGCTTATCACCTACAAATCCTACAATCCAAGCATCATGTTGTCCTTTTGCAATCATCTTTTGACGTGCTTGTTCTGCTTCTTTAATAGTTTTAAAACTTAACATGGTAAATCTAGTGATTCCATCAGGATAACCTTTTTCTTCAGGTTTACCGATGCTCGACAAATGAGTATATTTATAGTTCTCAGGATGACGATAAGCTGCTACCTGTACTTTAAATTCCATACCATCTACACATATATTACCACCAATTTCTAATAATTGTTTATATACTGCTTTGTCGTTTAATGATTTACCTTTTAAAGCTGTAAAATCAGGAATTGCTCCACCATTGCATGGCGCTTCTTGTGTAGCTGTCGTTTTCTCTGGCTCTTTCTGTGTTACTGGTTCTACTAATTTTGTATTATTCTCCAATGTTTTCATAGTACTAACATCATTTTTAAAATCTTCTGCACTCGCTACTTGATTTAATAAACTATCTAAAATGGCATTTACAGATATTTGGCTTTTCTTGTTAGCAAACTCAGGGGTATAGAAAAAGAAATCTTTTCTTACTTCAACAAATTTATTGAGCTTTTCTATTGAAATTATTTCCTCCATAGGTTCCATATCTTTGGTTGTAACTTTAACTGAGTAATTATGACCTGGAGAGATAGCCATTAAATATTTTCCTGTTTTTGAATTAGAATAATATGGGCCTATTAATTCATTATTATCTTTTTTTACCACTTCAATCTTTGCTTCAACAGGTTTTTCATCTACATATACACTTCCTTTTAATAATGCTAGTATGGGACGTTCACCAATTATACCAGGCATCACTGTATAAATATCTTGTTCGCCTTTTCCACCAGAGCTTGCTCTGTTAGATGAAAAATAACCAACATCTCCTTTTGCATTTATAACATAAAAACGGTCATCTTCGGTTGTGTTCAACGGAATTCCCATACTAATTGGTTCAATCCAAGAGTTATCTTT
>WBZO01006855.1_pt1 | contig 10823 bp, 9 predicted proteins | sample 5204261 | NCBI WGS metagenome assembly WBZO01 (sample SAMN12412400, study PRJNA552823) | activated sludge metagenome | isolation source: activated sludge from anammox sidestream of wastewater treatment plant... | place: USA: North Carolina | collected 2017-09
GGCCGACGGCGGCTTCCGCCACGGCGGCCAGAACATCCACTACCTCGAAAAGCGCATGGCCGAGATGCGCGAGAAGTCGATCGGGATCGGCTGAGGCACGCCCGCATCCGCATGCGCAGTCCGCGGGCCGGTACGCGCCGCGCGCGTCCGGCAAGCATCGGACGCGCGCGGCGGCTGGCGCAGGCATGGCAGCCCGGGCCACAGGCCGCGTCGACAGGCTGCGCCGCTGCAGCGATCAGGGCATGTAGGCGACCCGTACCCCGCAGAAGACCAGCCGCGGCGCGGGCTCGAAGCCGTAGGCAAACACGTAGTCCGTATCGTGGGTCTCCGTCTGGAACTGCACATTGACCACATAGGCCTGCGCCGCGTTGTCGATCACGTGGTTCACATTCTCGCCAGCCTGCGAGGTATTCCCGGGCGTGGTGCGCGAACGAAACAGCCCGAGGTCGGTCACGGACCCGGCGGCATCGTAATGGGTGAAGGTGGCCATCAACGTCGCTGGCGTTTCATCGCGATAATAGAGCCGCAGGATCTGCAACGTGACCCCCTGGGGCAACTGCAGCTTGTGCACGAGAGTGGTGCCCGGCGACGCTTCGACGCAACCTGCGCCCACGTAGCGGTACAGATCCCGCGTGTCGCGCGACACGAACGCCGATGCCGGGATGAACTGGTACACGAAGCTGGCGGCCGGAGCCTCGTCGAGGCGGTCTTCGGCGTGGGCGATCGCGCCGGCACAGGCGATCGACACGGCCAGCAGCGGACTCCACATGCGTATCTGGAAAGTCATGGCGCCGGCCCTCACGGAATGGTGTAGAACACGCGCGCACCACAGAACTTGACGTCCGAGGAGGAGGCGTAGCGGTACGCCTGCAGCGCGTAGGACCGGCTCATGTTGTCCACCACCGCCACGGGATCGAGGTCGAGGTAGGTCTCGCCGAAGCCGACCTTGGCCGGGCTGTCGCCCATCACGAGGTTGGTGTAGCCGCCCAGGCCATCGAATGTGGTCAATGCCAGGCGCACGAAGTCGCTCGCGGTGGTGTCGGCGTAGTAGAAGCGCACGCCCTGGATGCTCGCACCCTGCGGCAACTGCAGGTCGGTGGTGACGCTGCCGCCGTCGGTGCTGGTGGAATCCATCCGCACGCACCCGGCATTCGCATAGGTGACACCCGTGGTGTAGGACTTGCGGTTGAACGCGCTCGCCGGCACGAAGTAGAACAGGTTGGTCGCAGCGGGCGCCGCGGGATCGATCGACTCGCTGGTGTCGACGCCGTGCAGGGACTGGCCGGGGTCGCCCTGCTCGCTGGTCTGGGCGGGCGTGGTGGTGGAGAAGGCCAGCGCCGCAATGGCGGCCGCGACCAGGATGTGTGGTTTCATGACGTCAGGTTCCTTGGGCTTGAGGGTGCGTGCAAAGCGCATCGGCGCGTGGTCGCACCCACCACGCGGCAATCCATACAAGCGCAAACCGGCAGCCAAACCTGACATCGGCGATGCGCGCATCGCAGGGCCGGTCGCCGTATCCGCCGATGGCTCCGCCACCGCATCCCCGGGCGTTGCGGTGGCGGCGCCCCACACACACGACGCCATCGCGCCACGATTTGTATTACCTTTCCCGGCCCGCTTGCCACGCCCGCGCGCACGCGCATCGCCCATGCCCTTTCTCGAACTGTCCCTCGCCATTGCGCAACACGACCAGGAACGCGTGGAGCTGGCGCTGGAGGAAGCCGGCGCGCTGGCAGTGACCTTGCTCGATGCCGAAGTCGACACCCCCAACGAGCGCGCGATCCTCGAACCCGGCGTCGGCGAAACCCCGCTGTGGCAGCGGCTGGTGCTCAATGCGCTGTTCGATGCCGACACCGATCGTGCCGGTTTGCTGGCCGTGCTGAGCGAGTTGGTGCCGGAACTGGCCCCCGAGGACATCGGTCTGCGCGAAGTCGCCGACCAGGACTGGACGCGGGCGTGGATGGACGATTTCAAGCCGATGCGCTTCGGCCGGCGGCTGTGGATCTATCCGTGGAACATCGAACCTCCGGCGGATGCCACCGACAGCGTGGTGGTGCGTCTCGATCCGGGCTTGGCCTTCGGCACCGGCACGCATCCAACCACGGCACTGTGTCTGGAATGGCTCGACGGCCTGGATCTGACCGGCCAGCATGTCATCGACTACGGCTGTGGCTCGGGTGTGCTCGCCATTGCCGCGCTCAAGCTCGGCGCCGCGCACGTCATCGGCATCGACAACGACCCGCAGGCGATCCAGGCCAGCCGCGACAACGCCGAGCGCAACGGCGTGGCCGGGCGCCTGTCGCTGGCCCTGCCCGACACCATCGAGCTGACGCCTGCCGACGTGTTCGTCGCCAACATCCTCGCCGGCCCACTGGCCGAACTCGCGCCGCGATTCGCCGCCTGCATCCGCGCCGGCGCCCCATTCGCGCTGTCGGGCATCCTGCACGCCCAAGCCGACGAACTGCTGGGCTGCTATGCCCCTTGGTTCGATTCGCTGCGGGTGGATGCGCGCGAAGACTGGGTGCGCATCAGCGGACGCCGTCGCGGCTGAGGCAGCCCAGCGCGTCGCGGCATTGCATGCCCGCGGAAAACGCCGCATAAAATGCCTCGGACACATTCCGCACGAGGTGGACGTGGGCATACTCCGCTGGCTCGGCCGCAAGCTGGCGCACCATCTGGCCGCACCCCGCGATGGCTTCGCCATCGCCACCAGCCGCCGCGGCCTGCTGGAAAAAAGCCTGCGCAAGGGCGATGTCCTGCTGGTGGAAGGCAGCAGCCGCTTTGCCGCCGCGGTGCGCACCATCACCCAATCGACCTGGTCGCATGCCGCGCTGTGCGTGGGCGACGCGCTCGCGGCAACGCACGGCGAGGCGCTGATGCTGGTCGAGGCCGACGTCAACGATGGCGTGCGCGCCGTGCCGGTCGCGCGCTATGCCCTGCTGCATACCCGCATCTGCCGCCCGGTTGGCCTGTGCGATGCCGAAATCGACGCCCTGGTCGCTTATGCGATCGGCCGCATCGGCCAGCAATACGACCTGCGCAACATCTTCGATCTGGCGCGCTATCTCATCCATCCGCCACCCGTGCCGCAAGCCTACCGGCGACGCCTGCTCGCCCTCGGCAGCGGTGATCCCACGCGCGCGATCTGTTCATCGCTGATCGCCGCCGCCTTCGAGTCGATCCACTACCCGGTACTGCCCGACATCGAGGTCGCGCGCGGCGTCGGCGTCGATGGCGAACGCCGGCTGCGCGAGATCCTGCACATCCGCGATTCGCGCCTGTTCGCGCCGCGCGACTTCGACGTGTCGCCGTACTTCCGCATCATCAAGCCCACGCTCGAACACGGCTTCGATCCTCACGCGCTGACCTGGGCCGCCGCGCCGCAATCCATGCCACACGGCGACGACGCCTGACCCCGTGCCACCGCGGACACGCTAGAATCGCCGCGATCCCCGCTTGCCCACTGCGCCGATGTACACGCAATGTCCGCACTGCCAGACGATCTATCGCGTCGAAGGCGATGAGCTGGCCGCCGCGCGCGGCAGCGTGCGCTGCGGCGACTGCGCGATCGTGTTCGACGCACTGGCCACGCTCGCCGCGCAGCTGCCGCCCGAGCCGATCGAACATCTGCCGCAGCACACCGCGCGCACCGATCCGCCGCGCCTGAGCGCACCGATCCTGCGTCCCAATCCGGCGCAGACGTCGCTGTTCGCCGACGACATGCCGCGCAGACCAGCCGTCCCGCGCACCATCCTGCCCGCCTTCGCGCGGCGCACGCGATCCTCGACACCGCAGCACAACGGTCGCTGGCTGGCGGCCTGCGCGGTGCTGCTGCTCACCCTCGGCGCGCAGATCGCCTGGTCGCAGCGCGCCGACTGGATCGACGATGCACGCGTGCGCAACGTGCTCGAACCGCTGTGCGCGCAACTGGGCTGCCAGTTGCCGCTGCGCCATGACAGCGCCGCGCTGGAGCTGCTGTCGCGCGACATCCAGCCCCATCCCTCGGTCGCCGGCGCATTGATCATCTCGGCCACCTTGCGCAACGACGCCGATTTCGCCCAGGCCTATCCGACCGTCGAGGTGTCGCTGTCGGACTTGGACGACAAGCGCATCGCCATGCGCCGCTTCCAGCCCGGCGACTATCTGGCCGATACCCATGCGATACGCCAAGGCATCGCCGCCGGCGCCACCGCCTCGCTGGTCTTCGAAGTCGCCGATCCGGGCAGGAACGCGGTGGCGTTCGAATTCAAGTTTGAATAGATCGAATGCCGGCAGGCGCTTGCAGGAACTCCCGCACATGTGCATGAGCACACGCGCGCAAGTCCGCGCCATGCAAACATTCGTTGAAACGATGACCTGAATCCGCGTCAAGGACTTACCAAGCCGGACGATGCCGGCTAAGATTTCCCTCCGACGTGCGCCCTGCGTGCGTCGGCCCAACCAAGGACGCACGTTTCCACACTGGGGCCGCTCGCCGTGAATGCCGCCGTTTCGCTGCGCGTCGATGCGCTGCACGAATCCACCTTGCAACCCGCACTGCGCGACTGCGTCGCGCGTGCCGTGCGCCGCTACCTGTCCGATCTCGACTCCAAGCCGGGAGAAGGCCTGCACGCCCTGCTGCTGCACGAAGTGGAAATGCCGCTGCTGCGCGAAGTGATGGCATGGTACGGCGGCAACCAGAGCCGCGCCGCCGAGGCGCTGGGCATCAATCGCGCCACCCTGCGCAAGAAACTTCAGCAGTACGGCCTGAGCGACTGAGCGAAAGCCTCGCGCAGCCCCTATAATTCTGCGGTTTCCGTCTCGAAAACCGCCATGTCCGACGCCACCCTCGTACCCGTTCGGCGCGCGCTGCTCAGCGTGTCCGACAAGACCGGCATCATCGAACTCGCCCGCGGCCTGGACGCGCTCGGCGTCAGCCTGATTTCCACCGGCGGCACCGCGCGCGCGCTGCGCGAAGCCGGCCTCGCCGTGACCGACGTCAGCCAGATCACCGGCTTTCCGGAAATCATGGACGGCCGCGTCAAGACCCTGCACCCGGCCGTGCACGGCGCACTGCTGGGTCGCCGCGGCACCGACGACGCGGTGATGGCCGAGCATGGCATCACGCCGATCGACCTGCTGGTGGTCAACCTGTATCCGTTCGAAAACGTCGCCAGCGCGCCCGACAGCACGCTCGACGAGACGATCGAGAACATCGACATCGGCGGCCCGGCCATGCTGCGCGCCGCCGCGAAGAATCATCAGCGCGTGGCCGTGGTCGTCAATCCGGACGACTACGCCGACCTGCTCGTCGAACTGGCCAAGGGTGGCACCACGCTCACCCTGCGGCGACGCCTGGCCGCGGCCACCTACGCCCACACCTCGCGCTACGATGGCCTGATCGCCAACTGGCTCGGCACGCATGCCGAACTGGACAAGCCACAACCCTTCCCCAGCGCGCTGCGGCTTGCCTTCGAGCGCAAGCAGACCTTGCGCTACGGCGAAAACCCGCATCAGGAAGCGGCCCTTTACATCGAGCGCAACGCGCCCCGTGGCTGCGTTGCCACCGCGCTCGTGCTGGCCGGCATCGTGCTGTCCTACAACAACATCGCCGATGCCGATGCCGCACTCGAATGCGTCAAGGCCTTTCGCAAGACCCCGGCCTGCGTCATCGTCAAGCACGCCAATCCCTGCGGCGTGGCGCTCGGCGCCAACCTGGGCGAAGCCTACGAACGCGCCTATGCCTGTGATCCGGTCTCGGCCTTCGGCGGCATCATCGCCTTCAATCACCGGGTCGATGCACAGGTCGCACGCACCATCGTGCAGCGTCAGTTCGTCGAAGTGGTGATCGCCCCGGCCTTCGCCGGCGACGCCGTCGAGGTCTTTGCCAGCAAGCCCAACGTGCGCCTGCTGGCCACCGGCGAATGGGATGAACTGGCGCCGCACGCCTTCGACTACAAGCGCATTGCCGGCGGCCTGCTGGTGCAGGACACCGACCGCGACACCCTGCTGCTCAGCGACCTCAAGGTCGTCTCGCGCCGCGTCCCCGATGCCAGCGAACTGCACGACCTGCTGTTCGCGTGGCACGTGGCGATGTTCGTCAAGTCCAACGCGATCATCTATGCGCGCGACGGTCGCACCATCGGCATCGGCGCCGGCCAGATGAGTCGCGTGGTCAGCGCGCGCATCGCCGCCTTCAAGGCCCAGGACGCCCAGCTCGAAGTGGCCGGGAGCGTGATGGCATCGGATGCGTTTTTCCCGTTCCGCGATGGCATCGACGCCGCCGCGCAGGCCGGCATCCGCGCCGTGATCCAGCCCGGCGGTTCGATGCGCGACAAGGAAGTGATCGCCGCCGCCGATGAGCATGGCATGGCGATGGTGTTCACCGGCGTGCGCCACTTCCGCCACTGATGCACGGCCCGATGCGCGGTGCAGCCTGCGCCGCGCATCGGCCACGCTCCTTGCCTCATCACGCTCCTCCAATCCGGATTCCTCGACATGAAACTGCTCGTCATCGGCTCCGGCGGCCGTGAACACGCCATCGCCTGGAAACTTGCACAGTCCCCGCGCGTGCGCGAGGTGATCGTGGCTCCCGGCAATGCCGGCACCGCACGCGAAGCGCGCGTGCGCAATGCCGCCGTCGCAGTCACCGACGTCGACGGCCTGCTGGCCCTGGCGCGCGCGGAGCGGATCGACCTGGCCGTGATCGGCCCCGAAGCCGCGCTCGCCGCCGGAGTCAGCGACCGCTTCCACGCCGCCGGCATCCGCTGCTTCGGCGCCAGCCGCATTGCTGCGCAGCTGGAAAGCTCCAAGGCCTATGCCAAGGAATTCCTCGTGCGCCACAACATTCCGACGGCGCGCCACGCCACGTTCGACGACCTCGATCGCGCGCTGGCCTACGTGCGCCGGCAGGGGGCACCGATCGTCATCAAGGCCGACGGCCTGGCGGCCGGCAAGGGGGTTATCGTCGCGCTGACCCTGGCCGACGCCGAACTGGCGCTGCGCGACATGCTGGGCGCGCGCACCTTCGGCACGGCTTCCGCGCGGGTGGTGATCGAGGAATTCCTCGCCGGCGAAGAAGCCAGCTACATCGTCATGAGCGATGGCCGCAACGTGCTGCCGCTGGCCACCAGCCAGGATCACAAGCGCCGTGATGAAGGCGACCTTGGCCCCAATACCGGCGGCATGGGCGCCTATTCACCCGCCCCGGTGATCACTGCGGCGGTCGAGCAGCGCATCCTTGCCGAAGTGATCCGCCCCACCATCGCCGGCATGGCCAGCGAAGGCGCTCCCTTCATCGGCTTTCTCTACGCCGGACTCATGATCGATGCCAGCGGCGCGCCCAAGGTCATCGAATACAACGCCCGACTGGGCGATCCGGAAACCCAGCCGATCCTCATGCGCCTGAAGTCCGATCTCGTCGACCTGATCGAGGATGCGCTCGACGGTCGCCTCGACCGGGCCAACGCCGCCTGGGATCGCCGTCCGGCCATCGGTGTCGTGATCGCCGCCGGCGGCTATCCGGGCAAGGTCCGCGCCGGCGACGTGATTGAAGGCCTGGATGCCACGCACGACCCCGACGTCAAGATCTTCCACGCCGGCACGGCCCTCGATGCGCAAGGCCGCGCCACCACTGCCGGCGGCCGCGTACTCACCGTCTGCGCCCGCGGCGAGGGCATCGCCGGCGCGCGCGAGAAAGCCTACGCCGCGGTGGGCCGGGTGCATTTCGACGGCGCCTTCCACCGCCGTGACATCGGCCACCGCGCACTCGCCCGCGACTGAAGCGGCGGACGCCTACTTGGCTGGCGCGGCCGTTGCCGCGCCGAGGCTCGGCCGTTGCGGGTGGAACAGCGGCGACTGCGCCGCCCATGGCCAGGCCGGCAGGCGGTGCGCGCGCAGCTGCTCCAGAATCTCCTTGTATGGCGCCAATGCCTGCGTGCCACCATCGCGCAGCACGATGAACAGCACGCCTTCCTGCGTTTTCACCGCATCATCCCAGCGCCCATTGGCCGCCAACGCCAGCGCGTAGGCTTCGGAGATTTCCGGCCCGCCCACCGCGCGGTAGAGCTTCTGGCTGTAGTCGAGCGCCATGCGCTTCTCCTGCGTGCCGATGGCCGGGCACGTACTCGCATTGCGCACGAACAGCTGCAGCAGAAACGGCTCGTTGGGTGTGGTACGCAATGCAGTGTTGAGATCCTTGAGCGTGTCGGCGCAGCGCCCCGCCACGGCATTGGTCGCCACCAGGCGCATCCACGTCTCGCTGTTGTGCGCATCGATCCCGAGCGCCGCCCGATACTGCGCGACGGCATCGTCATAGCGCTTGTTGCGTGCATATAGCGTCCCCAGCGCCATGCGCGAGGCCGCCAGTCCCGGCTGTACTTCGATGGCCTTCTTGTACGCCTTTTCTGCTCCGCCATCGTCATTGCGGATTTCCCTGAGAAGCCCTTCGCCGACATAGGCCATGCCATTGTTCGGATCGGCACGCAGCGCCATGTCCAGGCGCGTCTGCGCCATCGGCAAATTGCCGGACGCGGCTTCGACGCGGCTGTAGAGCGCAAGCAGCATCGAGTCATTGGGGGATTTCTGCAGCGCCGCGTCGAGCGTCTTGCGTGCAGCCTCGATTTGATCTGCGGCCAGCTGGTTGAGGGCGGTACCGAGCGCCTGATCCCGGGCGCTGAGCGTCGGCGGCTGCGCCGCTGCCGCGTTCTGCGCACGCTCGCCGAGCATGCGACGACCAATCGGGTCGTACAGCGTCGGCAGGCCATCCCCGGCATTGGCACGCGCCTGCGCGGCGCCGCGCGCATCCCCTGCCGCCGCCAGGGCGTCGGCCAGCCGCGCGTTCAGGCGCGAAGCCTCGGGCGCCAGTGCCAGGGCACGCTTGTAGGCATCCACCGCATCGGCGTAGCGCTTCTGCTGCATGGCGATGTCGCCCAGCGTGGCCAGCGGCACGGCCTCCTTGCCACGGGCATAGGGATCGAGCAGCTTGCGCGCACCGTCCAGATCGCCCGATGCCATGCGGATGTTGACCACCGCCATGCGGATCGGCAGGTAGCCCGGCGTGAGTTCCAATGCGCGCTCGAAGGCTTCCTTGGCCGCGGCATCCTTCTGTCGCTGCACGTCGAGCATGCCCCGCATGTACTGCCAGCGGCCGTTCTCGGGCGCCAGGGCGATGGCGTCATTGAGGGCGATATCGGCGGCATCGAAGAATCCGTTGCGCGCATAGGCCGCACCCAGCAGGGCATAGGTCTCGGCCAGCGGATCGCCGATCAGCACGCTCCTGCTCTTTTCGAAGCTCTCGCGCTGGCTGCGCAGTTCGCGGGCGCGATCGGCCGGCAGCCTGGACAGATCCGGCGTGGGCACCACGGCCACGGCGGGAGGATTGGCGGCCTGTGCGCTGGCGCAAACACCAAGGCCGGACACGCACAACGTTGCAGCGAGCAGGAAACGGATCGACATGGGCAGGATGGCGCCGTTGCGGCAGTGACGGAAGGGTCGCGTAGTCTACCGCGCCGGCCTGAACGTCCGGCCTCTCCGTCGTCGACACCATCGCCACGCATGGCCTGCTAGGCTAACCACAGCCTTGCCCGAAGCCGCCCTGCGTCACCGCTGCCGTCTGCCGCATCGTCCGACCATTCATTCCGGGAAACGCATGTCCAGCCAGTTCCGCCTGCTCGCCACTCGCCGCTTTGCCCCGTTCTTCGCCACCCAGTCGCTGGGCGCCTTCAACGACAACGCCTTTCGCAACGCGCTGGTGGTGCTGGTCGGCTATCACATGGGACTGGATGACGCGGCGGTCGGCTTCTACTCCAACCTGGCTCCCGCGCTGTTCATCCTGCCGTTCTTCCTGTTTTCGGCCAGCGCCGGCCAGCTGGCCGAAAAGCACGAGAAAGCCGCGATCATCCGCTGGGTCAAATTGTTCGAGATCGCGGTGATGATGCTGGCCGCGGTCGGTTTCTGGCTCAAGAGCATTCCGCTGCTGCTCACCGTGCTGTTCCTCATGGGGCTGCATTCGACCGTGTTCGGCCCGATCAAGTACGCGATCCTGCCGCAGGCGCTGCGCGAGGACGAGCTGGTCGGCGGCAATGCCCTGGTGGAAACCGGCACCTCGCTGGCCGTGCTGGTCGGCATGGTCGCCGGCGGCGCCGCGATGAGCCACAGTCCCCTGCTGGCGTCGCTCCTGATACTGGCCATCGCCTTGCTTGGCTGGTTCAGCAGCCGCGCGATCCCGCCGGCCCCCGCGACCGCTCCCGATCTGGTCATCAACTGGAATCCCTTGACCGAAACCTGGCGCGCCCTCGGCTTCGTCGCCAGCAACCGGACGGTGTTCAACTCGGTGCTGGGCATTTCCTGGTTCTGGTTCTTCGGCGGCGTGTTCACGATGCAGCTGCCCAACTACACCAAGCATTTCCTCGGTGGCAGCGAAGGCGTGCAGATCCTGGTGCTGGCGCTGTTCTCGATCGGCGTGGGGCTGGGCTCGCTGCTGTGCGAGCGCCTGTCCGGGCACAAGGTCGAGATCGGCCTCGTGCCGCTGGGCTCGATCGGTATCACCGTGTTCGGTCTGGATCTGTACTTTGCCCGCCCGCTGGCCACCACCCTGCATGATCTGAGCGCGCTGGGCTTTCTCGGCGCGCCGGGCAGCTGGCGCATCGTTGCCGACTTCGTGCTGGTCGGCCTGTTTTCCGGCTTCTACATCGTGCCGCTGTTTGCCTTGGTGCAGAGCCGCGCCGAGCGCAGCGAACTTTCGCGCGTGATCGCCGGCAACAACATCATCAATGCGCTGTTCATCGTCGGCGCGGCGGCATTCGGCATGGGCCTGTCGGCACTCGGCCTGACGATTCCGCAGA
>WBZO01006856.1_pt1 | contig 10822 bp, 8 predicted proteins | sample 5204261 | NCBI WGS metagenome assembly WBZO01 (sample SAMN12412400, study PRJNA552823) | activated sludge metagenome | isolation source: activated sludge from anammox sidestream of wastewater treatment plant... | place: USA: North Carolina | collected 2017-09
CGAGCGACGCAGCGAGGCTCGGACAGCCACGTTGCCGAAAGGTGTGGAGGACTTTTGACAGAAAATGCCAGGCGCTCATGCACCAGCCCTCCCATGGCGAACCATTTCGAACGTGCCTGATCGGTAGGCGTGCGTCAAGCTGATTTTCAGCGGGGTAACAGAATTGGGCGTACGGGGAGACCGTTACTTCAGCAGCGGGATGGCTTGTGTGGCCAGCGAGACGAGCGAGTTCGGGAACAGGCCGAGCAGCACGACGCCTGCGAGGGCACAGGCCAGGACGAGCGACAGGGCGGGGGAAGTTTCCAGGCGCGCTGCTTCCTCGGCCGGCCCTTCGGTATCCCGCATGTACATCACCATCACCACCCGGAGATAGTAGAAGGCGGAGATCGCGGCGAAGATGACCGCGATGACGGCGAGCCAAGCCATGCCGGCCTTGACGGCCGCCATGAACACGTAGAACTTGCCGATAAATCCCGCCGTCGGGGGAATGCCCGCCAGGGACACGAGGAACATGAGCATGAAGAAGGCGGCGAGCGGCTCCCGTTTGGCGAGGCCCGCGAAGTCTTCGATGTCGTCGCTTTCCTGTCCGCTCTTCCGCAACATGCCGACGAGAGCGAAGGCTCCGATGGTCATGAACGCGTAGATCGCGATGTAGAGCAGCACGCTGGCCAGTGCCGAGTTGCCGGCGCCTCCGCCCTGCTGTCCCGCGACGACGACGCCGATCAAGGCGTAGCCGGCGTGGGCGATGCTGGAGTAGGCGAGCATGCGCTTGATGTTCGTTTGGACGATGGCCACGAGATTGCCGAGCGCAAGCGTGACGATACAAATGATCAGGAAGAGCAGCGACCAATTGGCCGCCGTGCCGCCGAGGCCCTCGACGAAGACGCGGAGAAATGCGCCGAAGCTGGCGGCTTTGGAGGCGACCGCCATGAAGGCGGTGACCGACGTCGGGGCCCCTTGGTACACGTCCGGCGTCCACATGTGGAACGGCACGGCGGCCAGTTTGAAGCCGAAGCCCACGGCCAGCAACACGACCGCCACGCTCAACAGGGGGCTGCCCGCACCCTGGCCGGCGATCGCGGCTGCGATCGCCGACAGCTTGGTGCTGCCGGCCAGCCCGTAGAGGAGCGAAATGCCATAGAGCAGGATGCCGGAGGAGAAGGCCCCCAACACGAAGTACTTGGCCGAGGCTTCGAGGGAACGGGGCTCGGTCCGCTTCAACCCGGCCATGACGTACAGCGACAGGGACATCAATTCCGTCCCCAGGTAAATCGTCAGGAGATCGGCGCCGGAGACCATGACCATCATGCCGGCCAGGGCCAGCAGGATGAAACCGTAATATTCCCCATAATTCAGCCGTTCCGCCTTGAGATAAGCCAATGAGAGCAACACCGTCAGCCCCGTCACCATATACAGGAGCAGTTTCCAGAACGAGGCATAGGGGTCGATCACGACCAAATCGCTGAAGGCCGACATCCGATCGGTCATGTGCGAGGCGGTCAATCCCAAACAGATGGCCAGCGAGCCGAGCGTCAGCCAGCCCAACAGTTCCTTCTTGGCCGCCGGAAGGACCGGGTCCAGGGCTAACACGAGGCAGGCCGCTGCAATGACGACTAACTCGGGAAGGATGGCCAGGAGGTCGTTCATTGGGATCGTCATGGGTGCGAGCGCTCCGCCAGCAACGGTACCGAGGTGTGTCCGCGAAGCGTCGCTGCGTTCGTTGTCGGTGTTCCCTCCCGAATCGCAGCAGCCGCTTTGACATCGGGCGCCTCGAGCAGGTGTGCGACGCTGGCATGCATGCGGGTCAACAAAGGATTCGGGAAGATGCCGATCACGAAGACGAGGACCAGTAACGGAGTCAGGGTCACGTATTCGCGGGCATTGAGGTCGAACAAATGAGAGCGGTGTGCTTCGGCCGGCTTGCCGAACGCGACCCGCTGCATGAGCCAGAGAATGTAGGCGGCGGCTAGAATGACGCCGAGGGCCGCCAGGGCGGTCGCGATCTTGCTCCACAGGAACGTTCCGGCCAGCACCAGGAACTCACCGACGAAACTGTTGGTGCCGGGAAGGCCCAGTGAGGACAGCGCAAAGATCATCAGGAACGTGGCATATCGAGGCATCGGGCCTGCCAGGCCGGTGTTGTCGGCAATCTGGCGGCTATGGGTCCGTTCGTAGATGATCCCGACGCACAGGAAGAGCCCGCCGGTTGTGATCCCGTGGTTGACCATCTGCATGATGGCCCCTTCGATGCCCTGCACGTTCAGCACGAAGATCCCCAGCGTGACGAAGCCCATGTGACTGACGCTCGAGTAGGCGATCAGCTTCTTCATGTCGGACTGGGCCAGGGCCATGTAGGCGCCGTAGATGATCGCGATGACCGAAAGTGCGATCATGGGTTTGGTAAAAGCGGCCGTGGCATCCGGGAGCATCGGCAGCGAAAAGCGCAGGAAGCCGTAGGTGCCCATCTTCAGCAGCACACTGGCCAGGATGACGCTGCCGGCGGTCGGCGCTTCCACGTGGGCGTCCGGCAACCAGGTGTGGAACGGGAACATCGGGACCTTGACGGCGAAGGCCGCGAAGAAGGCCAGGAAGAGCCACATCTGGAGCGTGGGGCTGTAGGTCGCCTTGGCGAGGGCCAGAATATCGAATGTCTGCCCACCATGGAAGTACAGCGCCAGGATCGCGACCAGCAGCAGTACGCTGCCCGCCAGGGTATAGAGAAAGAACTTGATCGCGGCATAGAGACGGTTCGCCCCGCCCCACACCCCGATGAGCAGGTACATCGGGATCAGCATCGCTTCCCAGAACACGTAGAAGAGCACGAAATCCAGGGCGGCGAACACGCCCAGCATGGCCGTTTCCATCACCAACAGCATGGCCATGAAAGTCTGTACGCGCTTGTCGATGGCCGTCCAAGAGACGGTGACGCAGAGCGGCATCAGGAACGTCGTCATGATGACCAGCGGCAGGCTGATCCCGTCCAACCCGAGGCTATAATGAATCGGCGGGGAGACGATCCAGGTGGCCCGTTCCACGAACTGCATCTGCCCGTTGGCGGAGTCGAACAACCACCAGAGGGGCAGCGAGAACAGGAAGTCGGCGACGGTGAACCCAAGCGCCACCCAACGGGCGGACTGCTCCTTCACGGTGAAGCACATGGCGGCGCCCACGAGCGGAAGGAAGATCACGAATGTCAGCCAAGGAAACGAACTCACGTCAAAGGGCTCCGAAGGGACAAGACAAAAGGAACAACATTCTCACAACAGCAAATAGACGGTCAGAATGACCACCGCGCCCAAGGCCATGCCCATGGCATAGTGCTGGGTTTCACCGCTTTGCGTCAGCCGCATCAACCAACCGCCCCAGGCGATCGCCCGCGCGACTCCATTGACGGCTCCGTCGATCACCTTGACGTCGATGTGCTTCCAGAGGCCGTGGGCCGCCGACATCGTCGGCTGGACGACCGAGCGATCGTAGGCTTCATCCACGTACCATTTGTTGAGCGACAGCTCATAGGCCGCGCGCCACCGTTGGGCCAGCCGGTCGGGGAGGCCCGGGTTCAGCACATAGACGTAGTAGGCGGCTCCGATGCCCGACAGGCCGACGAGGGTCGCGGCAGCCATGATGACGTAGGCCGCGCCTCCTTCGTGGTGCCCGCCGGTCCCTTCTCCGTGAAAGACCGGTTCGAGAAAGCCGGGAATGCCGACGTAGCCCGCCAGGATGCTGAGGACCGCCAGCACGAGCAGCGGTGTCGTGATCGTGGCGGACGGCTCGTGAACGTGCCCGGCATGGTGCGGGTCGACACGAGAGCTGCCCCAGAACGTGACGAATACCAACCGGAAACTGTAGAAAGCGGTCAGGCCCGCGGTGATCAGACCGCAGATCGTGAGCACTTCGCCTAGGGGGCCGGACGACCAGGAGGACACAAGGAGATCGTCTTTGCTGAAGAAGCCGGCGGTCAACGGGAAGCCGGCCAGGGCCAGCGAGCCGATGACGAAGGTCCAGTAAGTGATCGGCAATTTATCCTTGAGCCCGCCCATGCGCCGCATGTCCTGTTCGTGATGCAGGGCCACGATCACGGAGCCGCAGCCGAGGAACAGGAGGGCCTTGAAGGCACCGTGCGTCAGGAGATGGTACATGCCGGCCGTGTAGGCGCCGAGTCCGCAGGCCATGACCATGTATCCCAACTGGCTCATAGTGGAGTAGGCCACCACCCGCTTGATGTCCGTTTGGGTCAGGGCGATCGTCGCGCCCATCATCATCGTCACGGCGCCGACCAATGCCACGACCGTCATGGCCGTAGGGCTGGCGTTATAGAGCGGAGCGAGTCGTGCGACCATGAACACACCGGCGGTGACCATCGTGGCCGCGTGGATCAGCGCGGAGATCGGGGTCGGACCTTCCATGGCATCCGGCAGCCAGACGTGCAACGGTACTTGGGCCGACTTGCCGACGGCGCCGGTGAACAGGAGCAGGCACATCATCGTCATCACGGACACGTTCCAGGTTCCGCCGAACGGGCCGAGCACGTTCATGGTTTCTTGCGCCAGCCCCGCCACCTTGGGGAAGACGACCGCAAAGTCCAACGAGCCGAAGGAGTACCAGACCAGAAAGAGGCCGAGGATGAAGCCGAAGTCGCCGACACGGTTGACGATGAAGGCCTTGGTCGCCGCATTGCAGGCACTGGGGCGTTCATACCAATGGCTGATCAGCAGATAGGAACAGAGCCCGACCGCTTCCCAGAACACGAACAGTTGAAGCAGGTTGTCGGACAGCACCAGCATCAGCATGGAGAAGGTGAACAGGGCGATATAAGAGAAGAACCGCGCGTAGCCAGGTTCCCCGTGCATGTATCCGATCGTATAGATGTGCACCAGGGAGCTGACGGTCGTCACCAGCACGAGCATGACGGCGGTCAACCGGTCGATAGACAACCCGATGTGGATGTCGAGTTGCCCCGAAGTCAGCCAGGTATAGAGCACGATGGAGATCGGCCGGTCCGATGCCGCCTCGGTGAGCGCCATGAGCGACAGCAGGAACGAGCCGATCACGGCCGGCACCGCGACGAGGTGCGCCCGGTCCTTGATCCACTGTTCGCCGATGCCGACGATCAGGAAGGCCAGGAGAGGCAGAAAAGGGATGAGGGAGTAAATCATAAACTCCAAGCGCGCAGAGCAGACGGCTGATGGCTTATGGCACGGAACCGGACGGTATTCCCTGCCCTCCGCCATACGCTATAGGCCATTTGCCGATCCATTACCATTTCAACAAACTGAATTCGTCCACGTTGATCGTGGATTTCGAGCGATAGAGCGCGATGATGATGGCCAACCCGACCGCAACCTCGGCCGCCGCCACCGTCAGCGCGAAGAACACGAAGACCTGCCCCGCGACATGATGGTAGTACTCGGAAAAGGCCACGAAGTTGATGTTGGTGGCGTTCAGCATCAGCTCGACCGACAGCAAAATGATGATGATATTGCGGCGGATCAGCACCCCCACCACCCCGGTAAGGAAGACGAACCCGCTCAGAATCAAATAGTAGGACAGGGGAACGGTCATGCGAGAATGTCTTTCTTCGCGAGGATGATCGCGCCGATCATCGCCACCAGGAGGATCAGCGAGGCCACCTCGAACGGGAACAGATAGGTCGAATAGAGCACTTCGCCCAGGAGTTCGGTGTTGCCGGTGGTGGAGGCGGCATCGGCCGCGGCCGGGGCCGACGAGTCGGCCGTATGTTGCCGGACTGCGAGCAGGATCATCTCGGTGACGAGGGTGACGCCGAGTAGGCCGGCGACGGGGAGTTGGGTATGGTAGCGCTCCTCCCGTTTCACGTTGAGCAACATCACCACGAACAAATAGAGCACCAGGATGGCGCCCGCATACACGATGACCTGGACTGCCGCCAGGAATTCCGCGTGCAAGGTTACGTAGAGCCCGGCGACGTGGAAGAACATGATGAGCAGGGAGAGCGCGCTGTAGATCGGATTGCGCAGGGCAACGACCAGCACGGACGTAGCCATGATGACGACGGCGAAGTATCCGAAAAACAGTTGCGACACGTCGATTCCCTGTGCCTTCCTTCTGTTGCTACACGTCGCAGGTCCGGGCGTTTCAGTGGCCCGGGGCTCGGGTCGGCCGTCCTGCAGCCGCCGACCTAGCTCTCCTTTTGAGGGAGATGCTTGAACGTGACGTTGAAGAAGGCCACGTTCGGGTGCTGGAGCTCAAGCCGCTTTTCCCGGACGGGAAAGGACCGGTCGCCGATGGCGAGCAGTTGCTGCTTGTTGAGATGGAGTTGGCGCTTGTCGTACACGGACCATTCGAACTCGCGGGTCATGGCGAGGGCATCGACGGGACAGGCGTCCACGCAGAGCCCGCAGAACAGGCAGCGGGTCATGTCCATGTAATATTCTTTGGAATACCGCTTCGTCGGTTCCCCCGGCACTTCAGCGCTGAACACCCGGATCACGCGCGACGGGCAGGCGGCTTCGCACAGGTCGCAGCCGACGCATTTCTCCGTGCCGTCGTCATATCGCAGCAAGGCGAGCATGCCGCGATAATTGTCGGGGAGCGTGCGCTTTTCGTGCGGATATTGCAGCGTGATCGGCTTGTAGTTGAGCAAGTGTTTCAGCGTGGCCTTCATGCCCACGAGGAGTTCGTAGAAGGTCAGCGTCTTCAGCCATTCGCTGAAGGACAACTTCCGTTTGGCTGGCGGGGCGAAGGCCGTGCTCATACCGTTCCGTTACCGAGGAAAGAGATAGGCGGCGATCGAGGTCAACACGATGTTGCCCAGCGCGATCGGCAGCATCACCTTCCATCCGAACCGCATCAATTGATCATACCGCAACCGGGGTAGCGTGGCGCGCAGCCAGAAGAACAGGAACAGGAAGAAGTAGACCTTGGCGGCGAACCAGAAGACGTTCTCGGCCCAAGCCACGCTCTCCAATCCGACCATGCCGAGCAGTGTGCCGGGATAGGGCGCATTCCAACCTCCCAGAAACAGCGCGGCCGCGACGCAGGACACCAGGATCATGTTCGCGTATTCCGCGATGAAGAAGAACGCGAAGCGCATCCCGCTATATTCAGTGAAGAAGCCGGCCACGAGTTCGCTTTCGGCTTCCGGCAGGTCGAAGGGCACGCGGTTGGTTTCCGCGACGGAGGAGATCACGTAGACGACGAAGGCGAAGATTTGCGGGAACGGCAATGCCAACGCGTACCAGTTCCAGAATCCTCCGGCCTGCGCCTCCGTGATCTTCACGAGGCTCAGCGACCCGGACAGCAGCAGGACGCCGACGATGGCCAACCCGACGCACAATTCGTAGCTGATCACCTGGGCCGCCGACCGCAGGCCGCCCAGCAGCGAATACTTGCTGTTGGAGGCCCAGCCGCCCAAGATGATGCCGTAGGCGCCGATCGAGGCGAAGGCCAAGATATACAGGATCCCGATGTTGATGTCGCTGATCACGAAGGGCTTGATCTGCATCCCGAACAGTTCGACGGTCTCGCTCGGCCCGAAGGGAATGACCGCGAACCCGATCATGGCCGGGACGAGGGCCAAGATCGGCGCCAGCGTAAACAGGAATTTATTCGCGCCGGCCGGGACGATGTCTTCCTTGAAAAAGAGCTTGAGGCCGTCGGCGATCGGCTGCAGGACGCCGTAGGGGCCGACTTCCATCGGGCCCATGCGGTCTTGCATCCAGCCGAGCACCTTTCGCTCGGCCAGGGTCAAGAGCATGACGGTCAACATCACCACGCCCATGACCGCGGCGATTTGAGCCAGTGAGACGGCCAGTCGCAATCCGATTTCCATGACGACAATACTCCTCGTCTCGTCCTACGAGACCTTCGCGAGGGTCACCTGCGCGAGCTTAAAATAGGGGATTTGAGTCCGGGGATCAATCGTCCAATCCGCCAATTGTTTGGCTTCCCCGTCGAAATGCTCCGGGAACCAGACGACCCCCTGGGGAACCCGGTCGCGAACCTTGACGACGGTGGTCACGGCGCCGCGGCTGTTGGAAATGTTGACTCGATCCGACTCAGCCAAGCCCAGCCGAGCGGCGTCCGCCGAGTTGATGGTCACGAATGAGCTCTGTTGTATCTGCAGCAACCCCTTGGAGCGGGTGGATAGCTTGCCCGAGTGGAACAGGGTCTGCCCGAACGCCATCGTGAACGTCCCGGACGGCATCGAGGCAGGGGCGGACGGGTTGTACCGCTCGGAGAGGTCTTCGGCAAATCCTTCCTTCATATAGTGTCCGAAGACGGCTTGATCGATCTTCAGTGGCATCGGCGTCGGGCCGAGCAGGGCATAGCCTGGGATCAGACTGCGGATTTCCTTGAGGATTTCACGCGCATCGCCGTACTCGATCGGGGCGCCGATCAATACGGAGAGGGCGGAGAGAATTTCCCAATCCGGCCGGCTGTCGCCGACAGGGTCGATGGCCTGGCGCACCGCTTGGACATGGCCTTCCGAATTCGTAAATGTGCCGTCCTTCTCAACGTAGGAGGCGGCCGGCAGGACCACATGGGCCATGGCGGCGGTCTCTGTCAGAAACAACTCCTGACAGACCAGCAGGTCGAGCTTGGCGAGTGCTTCGCGCGCCTGGGCTTGCGCCGGCAAGGTCCCCACGGGGTTCTCACCGACGACGAACAGTGCCTTGAGTTGCTCCTTGGCCGCTGCAGCCAGCATGTCCGTGAGCGAGGTACCGGCATTGCGCGGCAGCTCCTCCCGCCAGATTCCTGCGATCCGTTCCCGTGCGGCCTGGTCGTTGAGCGGGGCCGGACCGGGGAGGAATTCGGCCACCGCGCCCATTTCAATTGCGCCTTGATCGTTGTTTTCTTCCGCCAACGGACCGACCCCGCATCCCGGCTTGTTCAGCTTGCCGAGGAGAATGAGCAGGTCCAGCAGATTGGTGACCATGCCGCTGCCGCCCGGATGGCGCAACAGGCCAGGTCCGGCCAAGATGACGAGGCGAGGAGCACGGGCCAAGGCCTGTGCCGCCGCCGTCCACGCTGCCTTTGCTCTGCCGGTGATCGCTTCCAATCGTTCCCATGAGTGGGTCTGGAGCGCAGTCGTGATGGCCTGCGCATAGCCCGCAGACTGTTGGGCCACGTCCTGATCCACGAGGTTGGCGTCGAGGACGGCCTTGAGCAGGGCCACAATCGCATGGCCGAATCCCTGTGGATGGGTCGCAAAGTGGTGCGCGGACAGGTTGGCGATGTTGCTCTGTTTGTCGATGGCCGGTTGCAGATTTTCGATCGTGATCAATTCCGCCTGCTTCTTCTTCACGGCCTCTTTCACCTTCAAGCCGGTAATCGGGCTGGTCTCGGTGATGTTGGTGCCGACCAGAAGTATGGCGTTGGCCGCGACGATGTCCTCGAAGGCGATGGTCCAGCGGTGCGTGCCCTGGACCCGGCGAAGCGCCTGGACTCCGTTGATCTGCCCATAACGTGCGCTGCTGTCGAGTCGATTGGTGCCCAAGACTTGCCGCATGAATTTCTGGAAGACATAGAGGTCTTCGTTCGTGCAGCGGGACGAAATGAGACCACCGAAGGCGTCGGGACCATGGGCTTGCTTGAGGCGAATCGTCTGCTCCGCCACGTATTCCAGCGCGTCTTCCCAGGTCGCGGGGACGAGGGCGCCGTCGCGCCGGATCAAAGGGTGGGTCAGGCGGTCGGCGTGACTCGTGGCGTGGAAGCCGAAGAATCCGCGGGGGCAGAGATCGCCGTTGTTCCGACCGGCTCCGTGCGAGGAATTGACCTCGATCAGTTGATTGTTCTTGGTCTGGACCGTGATCCGGCAGCCGTCGCCGCAGAAGGTGCAAATGGTATCTGCGCGTTTGAGCATCCAGGGACGGAACTCGTACATCGAAAGCCGGCTGGTGATGGCGCCGACGGGGCAGATCTGCACGCAGCCGCCGCAGAATTCGCAATCCAGCTCGTGCGGGCCGAAGTGCTTGATCTCGGTCATGGTGCCGCGGCCCACCGGGGCCAGGGCCTTCACGTCCATGACCTCGTCGCAGTAGCGCACGCAACGGAGGCACTGCACACAACGGTTCATCTGGGTTTCGATCAGCGGGCTGAAGTATTCCTTCTGGAAGATGCGCTTGGTCTCGATGAAGCGGCTCGTCGTCGGCGTGTACTCGTGGGAGAAATCCTGCAGGTCACAGCGGCCGCCCTGGTCACAGACCGGGCAATCGAGCGGGTGGTTCGCCAGGATGAACTCCAGGACGGACTTGTGGGCGTCGTTCACCACGGTCGTGGCGGTGCGCACGGCCATGCCCTCCGCCACCGGGGTGCTGCAGGCGGTCTGCAGCTTCGGCATCTTCTCCACTTCCACCAAACACATCCGGCAATTGGCGTCCGGCTTCAGCTTCGGGTGATAGCAGAAGTGCGGAATCATCACGCCCACGCGGCGGGCCGCCTCAATGACGAGCGTCCCCTTCGGCACCGTCACCGGCACCCCGTCGATCGTCAGACGGACATTTTGTGATGAGTCAGGCATGGTGTTCGTCGTGCGTCGTTCGTGAAGCGTGAAACGCGGTGATCGTGATACGCTTCACCAGATACGTCAATGTTTCGTTCCTACCGGTTCGGGCCGCAAGAGATTCGCCGATTCGGCGGCGCGGATCAATTCCTCGTATTCATGCCGCCAGTGTTTCAACGTGCTCATGATCGGCGACACTTCGGCGTCGCCGAAGGCGCAGACCGTCCGTCCCGCGATGTTCTTGCAGAGGTCGGTCAGGTTGTCGAGGTCCGACATCTGGCCGCGCTTGCTCATGATCCGGCGGAGCGTTTGGACCAACCATGAGCTGCCCTCGCGGCA
>WBZO01006242.1_pt1 | contig 10821 bp, 6 predicted proteins | sample 5204261 | NCBI WGS metagenome assembly WBZO01 (sample SAMN12412400, study PRJNA552823) | activated sludge metagenome | isolation source: activated sludge from anammox sidestream of wastewater treatment plant... | place: USA: North Carolina | collected 2017-09
GTGGACGATCCCGATTCGTCGCATCTCGTCACCACCAACACCCCCGACAAGGACCTGCATGTCACCGGCACCGGTGAACCCGGCGACAAGGTGGTGGTCAGCGTGGGGGACAAGACCCAGGAGACCACGATCGGTGACGATGGTCATTGGGGCGTGACCTTCCCCGAAACCGACCTGCCGGCGGATGGCAATTACGAATCCTCGGCCGAGTTCACCCATCAGGGCGGCGGCAGCACCACGCTTGACGGCCCGTCCTTCCTCATCGACCTGACACCGCCCTCGATCGTCATCACCGAGGGTGCCAAGAGCAACGGCCATGTCGAAAACGCCGCCGACTATGCCGATGGCGTGAAGATCTCGGGCACCAGCGACGATCCGGGAGCGACGATCAAGGTCACCATCGACGGCCATACGCAGACGACGACCGTCTCGTCGACGGGAACCTGGACGGTCACCTTCCCGACCAGCCAGATCCCGCCCGGCGAATACGAAAAGGGCATGACGGTCACCGCAACCGACATTCATGGCAACGTGAACCAGATTACCGACGCGCTGGTGGTGGACACGATCCCCAACCCGATCGCCTTCGATCCGGTCACCGCCGACAATGTGGTGAACCTGGTCGAGAGCGGTGGCTATCAGGTGACCGGAACCTCGATCGCCGGCGCGGTGCTGACGGTGACCGTGGGCGGCAGCAGCCAGACGGTGACCGCGGGTGCCGACGGGCGCTGGTCAGCCACCTTCGGGGCGGGTTCGATCACCCCCGGCGAGCATGAGGCCAAGGTCGTGGCCACCTCGACCGATGCCGCCGGCAACGTCAACACCCAGACCCATGTCTTCCGCGTCGACACCGTCACCGCGGTGACCATCGGCACGGTTGCCGGCGACGATGTGGTGAATGCCACCGAACATGCCGGTGGCGTGACGCTCAGCGGCACTGCCGAGGCCGGTTCGACCCTTCAGGTGACCTGGGGCGGAACCACGCAGACGGCGACCGCAGCCGCGGACGGCAGCTGGAGCCTGAACTGGCCGAAGGCGGCGCTTGCCGGGGGCACCTATGACAGCACGGTCACGGTGCAGGCCACCGATCCGGCAGGCAATACCGCCACCACCACCCGCGCCGTGAAGGTGGACACCGAGATTTCGGTGTCGATCGACCCCGGTCAGGCGGGGGGCGACAATATCGTCTCGGGCGCCGAACGGGGTGGCACGCTGGTGCTGAAAGGCCATGCCGAGCCGGGCGCAAGCGTGACCGTCACCAGCTTCGGCGTCACGCAGACGGTCACCGCCGATGCGGCAGGGGTGTGGAAGGTCAGCCACGCGGCCGGCAGCTATCCCGAAGGCACCTATGACACCACGATTGCGGTCAGCGCCACTGATGCCGCGGGCAACAGCGCCTCGGCCTCGCATGTGCTGCATGTCGATACCGAGGTGGTGCCGCTCGATATCCGTACCCTGTCCACCGGGGCGGACAATGTGCTGAACCATGTCGAATCGCAGTCCGGCCTTACCGTGACCGGCACGGTCGAGCCGGGGTCCTCGGTGCTGGTGCAGCTCGGTTCGGGTGCCAAGGTGCCGGCCACGGTCACCGCCGACGGCAACTGGACCGCACTGATCCCCGCCGGGCAGATCCCGCCGGGCGAGAGCACCCGCAGCCTGACCGTGACCGCGACCGATGCCGTCGGCAATACCGGCACCGTGACCGGTACGGTCGAGATCGATACCGTGGTGCGCGATTTCCACCGCACCGGCACCATTGCCGGCGACGGCATCATCAATGCCGCCGAGGCCGCTGCCGGAGTGGAGTTCCACGGCACCGTCGAACCGAACTCGACCGTGGTCGTGCGCCTGTCCAACGGGGCCGAGATCACCACCTCGTCCACCGCCGACGGGCAGTGGTCGGTGACCTTCGCCCGCGGGCAGCTGCCGACGGGCGAGGGCAATGCCACCGTCACCATGACCGCGACCGATCCGGCGGGCAACGTCGCCACGCTGAGCGACACCTTCGCCTATGATACCGTGGCGCCGCAGTCGCCGGTGCTGACCGACATCCTGCGCAATGCCGGCGCGGTCAGCGGCGTGATGGCCGAGGTCGATGGCGGTGTCACCAGCTTCCACCAGGTGGGTGCGGGCGGTGCCCATGCCGACGTGCCGGTGACCAGCAAGGCGCCGGTCGGCGGAGGCGAGATCTTCGTCTTCGGCGCGGGCGGGGTGGCCGACGGCAGCTATCTGGTCATCGAAAGCACCGATGCCGCGGGCAACGCCACCTCGACGCTGGCGATCGTGAACAATACCACCACGGTGAACGTGAACCTCGATCGTGCCGGCCTGTCGGAATTCGACTTCGGCTCGATCGATCTCAGCTTCGCCCCCGAGGCACGGCTGACCATAACCGCGGCCCAGCTCGACGCGCTGACCGGCACCGACAAGTCGCTGATGGTCAAGGGCGATGCCGATGATGTGGTGCGGCTTGAACATGCCACGGCGACCGGCACCAGTCGCGTGATCGACGGTCATACCTATGACGTCTATCACCTCGGCAACGGCACGGTGCTGGTGGACGAGGACATCCAGACCTCGATCATCTGACCGGGGTTCCGGGAGGTCGGCCATGAAGATCGCCAAGGGCGTCAGCGCCATGGCCGGGCGAATCCGTCCGGTCATGGCCCCGGTCCCCGCATGCCTGCTGGCAGCACTCCTGCTGGGGGGCTGCATGGGCGGGGACGGCGGCAGGGAGTCGTCGCCGGGGGCGACGCGTTCCGCCACCGATCCCGCACATCCGCCGGCAACCGATGCGGCGCAGCTGACCGGGCGGGGGCAGGTGATCTCGCCCCTCATCGACGACCTGCGCGGGCGCCAGTCCATCCTGCCGGCCGGCAGCCCCTATCGCGCGGTTGCCGATGCCGTGCTGGCGGCCGGCGCCTCGTCGGTGGAATCGGAACTGCGGGTGAAACGGCTGACCGCAAGGGCGCGGTCGAAGAACTGGCTTCCCGGCATCGGCCCCGATGTCAGCCTTACCTCGCTGGGCCAGGTGGCGGCCAGCCTGCTGCTGAACCAGACGCTCCTGGACAACGGCCGGCGCCGGGCCGAGCGCGACTTCGCCGCCGCCGATGTCGAGGTGGCGGCGGTGACGCTGGTTACCGATCAGAACCGGCGCGTGCATGATGCACTGAAGCTCTATCTCGATGCCGAGCGGGGCCGCGAACTGGCGGCGATCACCCGCGAGGCCCTGTCCCGCATGGCCGAATTCGAGCGCATTACCCGCATCCGCCGCGAGGGCGGGCTGGCCGATGGCGCCGAATACCGCATTGTCCTGCAAAAGCAGTCCGAGATGCAGGCGGCGCTTTCCTCCGAAGAGGAGGGGGCGGCGGCGGCACGGGCGGAGCTGGAGGCCCTCGCCAGCCGCCCGATGGGCGGGGTGAAGGGGCTTGCTGCCCTGCCGCCCGATGCCGGCGCGCCCGAGCCGCTGCCGGTGATGCTGGCGCGGGGCGAGGCGGCACGCACGGCGGCCGAGGTGCGGGTGGCGCGGTCCGGCCTGTTTCCCGGTTTCGGGGCGAAGGCGGCGCTGGACCGGGATGGTGATCTGAACGCGGGGCTGGCGCTCGATGCCAACGGTTTCGGCTTCGGGCGCGGCGACAATCTGAAGGCGCTTGCCGAGGCCGAGGAGGCGGCGCACCGGCGCGTCGACGAGGCCGGGCGCGAAGCCAACCGCAAGATCGTGGCCCTCGGGCACGAGATCGCGGCGCTCGAGGCCGAGCGCGCGCAGGGCGCCAAGGTGCTGGCCGGCATGGAGGCCAACCTGAAGCTGTTCACGGAACAGTATCGCGCCGGCGGGCGCAGCCTGCTGGATCTGGTGGGGCAGTTCGAATCGGTGGTGGCGATGCGGCGCGATCAGGCGACGCTGAAATACCGCATCGCGGCGGCGCGGCTGGACATCGCGCTGCTGCGAGGGGTTCTGGTGGACGGGGCGCGGATATGACTTCGGATCGGGTGATCGCCTTCGACATGAACAGCAGGGTCGTGGGCAGCCCGCCCGGATCTGCCCCGCCCGGATCTGCCCCGAGTGAATCGGCGCGTGCCGTGCCCAGGGTGGTTGCCCCGGTGGCGGCGCCCGCCATTGCACCCCGGCACTCCAACCGGGTGCGCAACCGCGCGGGGTTGGCGGCGGTCTATGCCGGTCTTCTGGGGGCCGAGATTCCGGTTGCCGAATTCCTTGACCGCATCCAGCCGCTGGCGGATGCCGCGGGTGGCCGCGTTGGTCTCATCGAGATGGCGCGCGCCCTGCAGGCCACCGGCATGCTGGTCAAGATGCTGCCGGTGGCGCGGCCGGATGCCGACCTGCTGCCGGCGCTGGCCGAGATGGCGGATGGCCAGGTGGTGCTGGTCACCGGCCTGGGCGCCAACGGCCCCGAGATCTACGATCCCACCATGCCCGGCCGGCGCGCCGAAGTGCCGATGGCCGATTTCATGAAGGTCTACGAGGGGCGGCTTTTGCATGCGCGCCCGGCGCTGGCCGATCTGGAGCGCCGCCACGGCGCCGAGAGCCGCCCGCTCCACTGGTTCTGGGGCGAGTTCGGGCATTACCGCCGCCCGTTCATCGAGGTTTCCGCCGCCTCGCTGGTGGCCAGCGTGCTGGCGGTGGCGGTGTCGCTGTTCTCGATGCAGATCTACGACCGGGTGATCCCCTACCAGTCCGAACCCACGCTGTGGGTGCTGGCGCTGGGGGTGATGCTGGCGCTGGTGCTGGAGGCCTGCCTGAAGGTGGCGCGCGCCGCGCTGATGGACAATACCGGGCGCAAGGTCGAGCTGGCGGTGCAGGAGCGGCTGATGGCGCGGCTTCTGGGCATGCGCATGGCGCCGGCCGAGCGCAAGCCTTCCGAGGTCTTCGCCGCCATGCGCGATTTCGCCATGGTGCGCGAATTCTTCACCGCCTCGACCGTGGGCACGCTGGCCGACATGCCGTTCCTGCTGGTGTTCCTGCTGCTGGTCGCCTCGATCGGCGGCGGGCTGGTGTGGGTGCTGGTCTTGGGCGGGGTGCTGATGGTGCTGCCGGGCCTGCTGTTCCAGCGCCGCATGCTGGCCATGACGGCGAAGACGCAGGGCGCCTCGATCCGGGCGGCGAAGCTGCTTTACGAATCGGTGTTCGAGCACGAGACCATCACCACCCAGCGCGGGGAGGAGCGGGTGAAGCGGCTGTGGTCGGAACTGGTCACCGTCTCGGCGGTGAACGGTTCGGAACAGCGCAACCTGACCATGGCCCTTTCCACCTGGGCGGCGGGCGTGCAGCAGGCAACCTATGTCGCCACCGTGGTCGCGGGCACCTACATGGTGTTCGCCGGCCAGTTCACCGTCGGCACGATCATCGCCGTCGGCCTGCTCAGCGGGCGCACGCTGGCGCCACTAGCGCAGGTGGCCTCGATGCTGGCGCGCTGGAGCCAGGTGAAGGTGGCGATGGACGCGCTCGACGAGGTGGCAAGCGCGCGCCAGACCGAGGAGCCGGGCCGGCGCTATCTTCGCCGCGAACGCCTCGCCGGCGCCTTCGAGATCCATCAGATGGAATTCCGCTACGACCCGCGCCTCGCGCCCTCGGTCGAGATCGGGGCGCTGGCCATTCCCGCCGGGCAGCGGGTGGCGGTGCTGGGCACCAACGGCTCGGGCAAGTCGACGCTGCTGAAGATCCTGGCCGGGATCTACGAACCTACCCGCGGCCGGGTGCTGGTCGACGGGCTGGACATGGGCCAGATCCATCCGCGCGACCTGCGCCGCGGCATCGGCTATCTGGGGCAGGATGTGCGCCTGATTGCCGGCACGCTTCGCGACAACCTGAACATGACCCAGCTGGAACGCGATGACGACCGGCTGCTGGCAGCGCTGGATTTCGCCGGGCTCGGACCCTTCGTCCGCAATCACCCGCGCGGGCTGGACCTCGAGATCCGCGAACTGGGCGAGGGCCTGTCGGTCGGGCAGCGCCAGTCGATCGGCTGGGCGCGGCTGTGGCTGCAGGATCCGCGGGTGGTGCTGCTGGACGAGCCGACGGCGGCGCTGGACCAGACGCTGGAGGCGACGCTGGTCAGCCGGTTGCAGACCTGGCTGGAGGGGCGCACGGCGGTGATCGCCACCCATCGGGTGCCGATCCTCGCGCTCGCCAGCCGCACGCTGATCCTGCAGAACGGGCGCATGGCAGTGGACGGGCCGAAAGAGGCGGTGCTGGCCCATCTGGCGCGGGCGGGCGCGGGGGCGGTGCCCGGGGCGGCGGCGCTGGGCGCGGTGACCGGGACGGTGACGGGAACCGCGGCGGGCGCGGCCGTGGGGGCAGGCGCATGACCGCGGTCTGGAGCGACGAGCTGGCCGGGCGCAACCGCCGGCCCTCGGCGGTGATCTGGGTGATCGCGTCGGCGATCGCGGTCTTCATCGGCTGGGCGTCGCTGGCCTGGGTGGACGAGATCGTGCGCGCCCCGGGCACGGTGGTCTCGTCGTCGCGCCCGCAGATCATCCAGAACCTCGAGGGCGGCATCCTGGCCGAGCTGAACGTGGCCGAAGGCGATGTGGTGGCGCCGGGGCAGGTGCTGGGGCGGCTGCAGGGCACGCAATACCGCTCGGCGGTCGACGATTTCACCGACCAGATCGCCGGCCTGCGGATCCGCAAGCTGCGCATCGAGGCCGAGATGCGCGGCGCCGCCACTTTCGAGGTGCCGCCCGATCTCGCGGCGCGCGTTCCCGCGACCGTGACCAGCGAGGCCGAACTGCTGCGCGCGCGCGCCGAGGATTTCGCGGCGCGGCGCGACGGGGCGGCGGCGGTGGCCGAACAGGCGCAGCGCGAGCTTGACATCATGGAGCGCATGTATGCCCAAGACGTGGCGCCGCTGATCGACGTGACAAGGGCGCGCAAGGCGGCGCGCGATGCCGAGAACCGCCTTTCCGATACCGTGACCCAGGCGGAACTGGAACGCGCCAAGGAATATTCCCAGGTCGAGGCCGATCTGGTCTCGCTGTCGCAGAAGCTGAAGATCGCCCAGGACCAGCTGACGCGCACAGAGCTTGTGGCGCCGATGAAGGGGGTGGTGAACCGCATCGCCATCTCGACCATCGGCGGCGTCGTGCGCCCCGGCGAAGAGATCCTGCAGATCATCCCGCTGGACGAGGAACTGTTCATCGACGCCCGGGTGAAACCGCGCGACATCGCCTCGGTCCGCCAGGGGCAGAAGGCGACGATCAAGCTTTCGGCCTATGACTACACGATCTGGGGCAGCCTGAAGGGCGAGGTCACCTTCGTCTCGGCCGATACTTTCACCGACGAACGTTCGCGCGCCCCCGATGGCGATCCGCATTACATCGTGACGCTGAAGGTCGATCGTTCGCAACTGACCGAGCGGCAGAAGAACCTCGAGATCCGCCCCGGCATGCAGGCCGATGTCGAGCTGGAAACAGGCGGCAAGACCATCCTGACCTATCTGCTGAAGCCGCTCTACCGCTCGAACGAGGCGCTGCGCGAGCGCTGAGAGCCCGCGCAGCCACGCCTGCGGGCTCAGCCGTGGCGCTGCGGCACCCCGGGCAGGACGCAGAGCATCTCGTAAAGCAGGTTGGCGCCGATCAGCGCCGTGTTGCCCGAAGGATCGTAGGGGGGCGAGACCTCGACCAGATCGCCGCCGACGAGGTTGAGCCCCGCGCAGCCGCGCACGATCTCCAGCCCCTGCCAGATGGTCAGCCCGCCCGGCTCCACCGTGCCGGTGCCCGGTGCGAAGGCGGGGTCGAGGCTGTCGATATCGTAGGTCAGGTAAAGCGGCGCGTCGCCGATCTTGGCGCGGATCTCGGTCATCAGCGGGATCAGGTTGCGGTGCCAGCATTCCTCGGCCTGGATGACGCGCCATCCCTTCGACCGCCCCCAGTCGAAATCGTCGGGGCCGTAGCCGGTGCCGCGCAGGCCGATCTGGAACACCTTGTCGTTGATCAGCAGCCCCTCTTCCCAGGCGCGGCGGAACGGGCAGCCATGGGCGACCTTCTCGCCGAACATGGTGTCGTTGATGTCGGCATGGGCATCGACATGGATCAGCGCCACCGGTCCGTGCTTCTTGCGCATCGCGCGCAGGATCGGCCAGGTCAGGGTGTGGTCGCCCCCCATGGTCAGCGGGATGGCGCCATGGGCGAGGATGGCGTCGTAATGCGCCTCGATGATGTCGACGGATTTCTTCAGGTCGAAGGTGTTGATCGGCACATCGCCGATGTCGGCGCATTGCAGGTGATCGAAGGGTGCGGCGCCGGTGGCCATGTTGTAGGGGCGCAGCATCCGGCTTTCGTCGCGGATCTGGCGCGGTCCCAGCCGCGTGCCGGGCCGATTCGAGGTGCCGATGTCCATCGGAATGCCGCAGAAAGCGACGTCGAGGCCCTCGGCCGTCGGCTGTGACGGCAGGCGCATGAAGGTGACCGGGCCGCCGAAGCGCGGCATCTCGTTCCCGCCCAGGGGCTGGTTGAAGGGCATGGTTTCCTCCTCTTCCTTGCCGGGGCACGCTGCACCCGCGCGGGGCCAAGGGCAAGGGGCGGCGGGCGGGCGCCAGATTGACGCCGCGCCCCCCCGGCAATAGAGGGGCGGGGGGCTTGCGGCACGGGGCCGGGGCCATGACGGGGGTTCGCGTGATGACGGCGCTTCGCGATGCGGCGATGAAATCGAAGGCCTGGCCTTTCGAAGAGGCCCGCGCGCTGCTGAAACGCTACGAAAAAGCCCCGCCGGCCAAGGGCCACGTGCTGTTCGAGACCGGCTACGGCCCCTCGGGCCTGCCCCATATCGGTACCTTCGGCGAGGTGGCGCGCACCACCATGATCCGCCGCGCCTTCGAGGTGATCTCGGACATCCCGACCCGGCTCGTCTGCTTTTCCGACGATCTCGACGGCATGCGCAAGGTGCCCGACAACGTGCCCAACCGCGACATGCTGCAGGCGAACCTGCAACGGCCGCTGACCGCGGTGCCCGATCCTTTCGGCGAATACGAAAGTTTCGGCCACCACAACAACGCCATGCTGCGCCGTTTCCTCGATACCTTCGGCTTCGAGTACGAATTCATCTCCTCGACCGAGTTCTACCGCTCGGGCCGCTTCGACGACACGCTCCGCCTTGCTGCCGAGCGCTACGAGGCGATCATGGAGATCATGCTGGCCAGCCTGCGCGAGGAGCGCCAGCAGACCTATTCCTGCTTCCTGCCCATTCATCCCGAAACGGGCCGCGTCCTCTACGTGCCGATCCGCCATGTCGACAAGGTGAACCACACCATCACCTTCGATGACGAGGACGGGCGCGAATGGACGCTTCCCGTCACCGGCGGACACGTCAAGCTGCAGTGGAAGCCCGATTTCGGCGCACGCTGGGCCGCGCTCGACGTCGATTTCGAGATGTACGGCAAGGACCATTCCACCAACACGCCGATCTATGACGGCATCTGCGAGGTGCTGGGGGGCCGCAAGCCCAACCATTTCACCTATGAACTGTTCCTCGACGAGCACGGGCAGAAGATCTCGAAGTCGAAGGGCAACGGGCTGACGATCGACGAATGGCTGACCTATGCCGCGACCGAGAGCCTTTCCTATTTCATGTATCAGAAGCCGAAGACGGCGAAACGCCTGTGGTGGGACGTGATCCCGAAGGCGGTGGACGAATACCACCAGCAGTTGCGCGCCTTCCCGGACCAGAGCATCGAGCAGCAGACGAACAACCCGGTCTGGCACATCCATGCCGGCCATCCGCCCGTCTCGACCATGGTGGTGCCCTTCGCCATGCTGCTCAACCTCGCCGCCGTCTCGGCGGCCGAGGACAAGGAGACGCTGTGGGGCTTCATCCGCCGTTATGCCCCCGCGGCCAGCCCCGAGGCCAATCCCGACCTCGATGCCGCGGTCGGCTTTGCCATTCGCTATTTCCACGACCGCATCGCGCCTGCGCGTGTCTTCCGCCTGCCCGATGCGAAGGAGCGTGCCGCCATCCTCGACCTGCGCGGCCGGCTGACCGGCTGGACCGGTGCGCCCGCAGAGGAGGGCGAGGACGAGGCGTTGCAGACCCTGTGCTATGCGGTGGGCAAGGAACACGGGTTCGACCCGCTGCGCGACTGGTTCCGCGCACTTTACGAGGTGCTGATGGGCGCCTCGGAAGGGCCGCGCTTCGGCGGCTTCATCGCCCTTTACGGAGTCGAGGGCACGATTGCCCTGATCGACCGGGCGCTGGCGGGGGAACTGGTGGCCCTCGCCGCACCGGGCTGAAGATCGCGGCAGGGCCTCCTGCCCCTGATGTTGCGGCACCAGACGGCGCCCCGCGCGCCGGCCTGAGCCGGTATTAACCGTTCGTTGATACTTCCCTGTTCCAGGCGGGTGGCCCGGCGGCCCCCCGAGGGTGGACCAAGGCGAGGGAAGATCACATGAACAAGGCGATCACCGAGGGGCTGGTGCTGATGCCGCTGCCGTTCACGGCGGGGCTGGCGAACTGGTCGAGCGGCAACGGCCAGCCGGGCGATGCCAGCTATGCCGGGGCGGCCAATGCGGCGCTGGTGACCAACGACCAGGATTTCGCCGGCTGTCTCGAACTGCAGAAGACCTCGGGCACCCAGAAGCTGCGTGCCTTCGCCGACACGCCGCTGCGCCCCGACATGTACCTGCGCATCACCGTGCGGGTGAAGGCGATCTCGGGCAACCTGCCCTCGGTGCGCATCGCCGCCTGGCCGGGGCGGGCGGACGGATCCGGTGTGGGGGGGCTGCCGCTTTCCGGCCCCGAGGTGGCCCTGCCCGGCTACGGCACGGTGGTCACGCTCAGTGCCATTCTCGGCTCCGGCAACCGGACCGGGGTCG
>WBZO01006857.1_pt1 | contig 10821 bp, 12 predicted proteins | sample 5204261 | NCBI WGS metagenome assembly WBZO01 (sample SAMN12412400, study PRJNA552823) | activated sludge metagenome | isolation source: activated sludge from anammox sidestream of wastewater treatment plant... | place: USA: North Carolina | collected 2017-09
TCATTGCAAAAAAATACATTCATTCATGAGTAACTCACAGATTTACATTGCGCTGCTACACACACACAAATTGGTTGTAATTTTGTTTTTGCTGCACTACCTAGTTAAAACAGTTTTACTGTTACTCAACAAAAAAGAGGCATTGGCAAAGTACTCAAAGCCAACCAAAGTGCCTGAAATGATTATTAGTTCATTGTTTTTAATTACAGGAGTAACCATGCTTATGATGGGTGCAGATGTAAACAACTTACTCTTAATTAAAATAGTATTGGTATTAAGCTCCATACCATTAGCGATAATTGGTTTTAAAAGAGAGAAAAAAGCATTGGCAGTATTAGCCGTATTGTTTATTGTATCCAGTTACGGCTTAGCAGAAATGAGCCGTGCAAAAAAAGGAAAGCAAACTGTAGATACAACAGATGTAAGTGCAGAGCCAATTGCTGTTGGTAAAAAAGTGTACACCGAACTTTGTACTGCTTGCCACGGAGCCGCAGGCGATGCCATGCTTGCCGGAGCAAAAAACTTAAAAATATCTACTATGAATCACGAAGAGGTTATTGCCATTATTCGCGATGGTAAAAACAATATGGCTGCATATAAAAACCTTACACCCGAACAATTAGAAGGCGTAGCGCTATATGTAGAAAGTTTACGAAACAATAGCGAAAGTGCGGAATAACTTTATGGTGTTTTTTAGTTTTAAACATCAACTGTAACTTAAAATTCAAGTGCCATGTTTTTTGAAAAAGCAAATGAAGTTTTAAAAGAAATAGAAACTGCTCTGCCCGAAAATGCAGAGGCTTTAGAACAATTCAGAATTAAGTATCTAGGTACCAAAGGCATACTTAAAGAACTATTTGGTGCTATGGGCAATATAGCTCCCGAACGCAAAAAAGAGTACGGGCAGCTAATGAACACGCTAAAAACAGCTGCCGAACAAAAACACGAAACACTAAAAGCTAAGTTTACGGCTACCACTCAAGAAAGTAAAAGCAGCGTAGATATTACAGCTCCAGCCTACACCTTTAAAGTAGGCACACGCCATCCCGTAAGCATTATACGCCATAAAATGATTGAAATCTTTAGCCGCATTGGATTTACCGTGGCAGAAGGTCCTGAAATAGAAGACGATTGGCATAATTTTACAGCGCTCAACACTCCCGAAGACCATCCTGCACGCGATATGCAAGACACCTTCTTTTTAAACGAAGAAAAAGAATGGATGCTCCGTTCGCAAACTTCAACCGTGCAGATAAGAGTAATGGAAACCCAAAAGCCTCCCATTAGAATTGTTTGCCCCGGCAGAGTGTACAGAAACGAAACTATTTCTGCCCGTGCACACTGCACATTTCATCAAGTAGAAGGATTATATATTGATACCGATGTTTCGTTTGCAGATTTAAAACAAACCATGCTCTACTTTGCACAAGAAATGTTTGGAAAGAATGTAGAAGTGCGTTTCCGCCCATCATTTTTTCCATTTACAGAGCCAAGTGCCGAAATGGACATCAGTTGCTTTGTATGCGAAGGCAAAGGATGCCCTGTTTGTAAATACAGCGGCTGGGTAGAAATTGGAGGCTGCGGCATGGTAGATCCTGCTGTGCTCCAAAATTGCAAAATAGACCATAATAAATATACCGGATTTGCATTCGGCATGGGTATAGAAAGAATAACCATGCTTAAATACCGAATCAACGATTTACGCCTCTTTTTTGAAAACGATGTGCGGTTCTTAAAACAGTTTGAAAGCGCCAATTAGTTTAGCTTACCAATATAAATCTGTTGTATATGAAAATTGCCAAAGTAGGTATTTGCGGAGCCGGAACTATGGGAGCCGGCATAGCACAAGTATTTGCACAAGCAGGTTTTGAAACTATATTATTTGACGTAAGCCAACCACAACTCGATACCGCCATTGCTGCCATTCAAAAAAATTGGGATAAAGCCATTGAAAAAAGCAAACTCACCGAGTTAGAAAAAAAACAAGCAACTCAACGACTGCATACCACCAATGCCATAGAAGAAGTACAAGCCGATTTGGTAATAGAAGCCATAGTAGAAAAGTTGGATGTAAAGAGAGACCTCTTTACCAAACTCAGCGCTATCAATTCAACCGAAACTATTTTTGCCAGCAATACATCTTCGCTTTCCATTACAAAAATTGCTACCGGAATGAGCCATCCCGAACGCTTTGCCGGCATACACTTTTTTAACCCTGCTCCTATAATGAAACTGGTAGAGATTATTTGCGGAGCCGAAACAAACACAGCCACCACAACAGCATTAACCACATTATCAAAATCTATTGGTAAAAATCCGGTAGTATGTAAAGATGCTCCCGGTTTTATTGTAAACCGCGTAGCCCGCCACTACTATGTAGAAAGCCTAAAAATACTGGAAGAGCAAGCTGCCTCTATGGAAAACATAGACTTACTACTCGAAAGCGCAGGATTTAAAATGGGCGCATTCAAACTCATGGATGTAATTGGCAACGACATTAATTTTGCGGTAACATCTTCATTGTTTGAAGCATTTCATGGCGATGCCAAGTTTAGACCATCGCGCATACAAGCACAAAAAGTAGATGCCAAACAACTTGGAAAGAAAACCGGAAAAGGGTTTTACCAATACTAAGGTTCTAATTCATCTACACGTACAAACTCAAATCCCTTTGCGCGGTAAGCATCAATAAATTCAGGCAATACTTTTAGTGTGGCAGCGCCCCAATCGTGTAATAAAACAATATCGCCTTCTTTTGCCTTCTGCAAGCGCTTCATCAATTTTTTTTCGCTGGAAATGGTGGTATCGTAAGAGCGTACACTCCAGCCAATTACCTTATATCCAAGTTCTGTGGCAGCCTTGGCAACCGTGGGATTGGTAACACCAAAAGGTGGCCGAAAGTATTTAGTTTCCACTCCCAAAATCCGATTTATTTCTTGTGTACAATGTTTTAAATCGGTTTTCATTTTTCCTAAACCCAAAACTGGAAAACTATTGGAATGAACATAACTATGATTGCCCACCAAATGCCCTTCTGCATAAATTCTGCGTACCAGTACTTCGTGCCTTGCTATCTGCTTTCCTATTAAAAAGAAAGTAGCTTTCACCTCTTTTGCTTGCAATAATTGCAGTACATTTTCTGTATGTAATTCAAGCGGTCCATCATCGAATGTGAGTGCAATCTGCTTTTTTGCACCACTGCCTTTATTAAATGCCAACACAAAATAATTCAGCTGAATAAAATAACTGCCAACAACTACACATGCCAAATAAAAAACTACGGGTAAAAACAATACCCACCACGGCAACAACTTCATGAAACACAATACTACCAGCAATACAAAAACCATATAGGTAACTGGTTGTATAATGCGATGCTTTAGCATTTCTCGAATAAGAAAAATGAATGATAATGTTTAAAATTATTGTGCAACAACACCTTACCTATCGGGCGATTTGCGTTGCGCAACAACAATGGTTTGGGAATAAATTGCTTCTGTAAAATTTGTGCAATTATATACATGGCAAACGAAGAAGCCGTCATGTACTCTCCGCATAAATGCTTAAACCCAAGCAAGGTAGCATTGCCAAAACACTTTTGGTTTATGGCATGCAACGGAGCATCGTTTTGTGCATCGCCATTTAGGCCGCTCAGTACAATATCAATATCGGCCACTGCAATATTCGATTGCTCTAAAAACTGCAGTAACGCCTGCTCTATATTTGGCTCTCTATATACTGTTTGGTGCGCAAGCAAACGGCAATAGGTGTTATTGCTTTTTTCTTTCGATACCAAAAAGAATGCAGCGCCTTCGCCCACAATGGTGCCTTGATGTTGCCCATTCAAAATAGCCATATTGCTACATGGTTCCGGCAGTAATTCTTTATTCTGCATGAGCGAGGAGTAATTAAATTCTCCTATTTCTTCGTAACTGCCTACCAACACATTTTTTTTGCCTTCGTTTAATAAAAACTGAGCATCGTACCATGTGCTTTCTACGCTTATGCCTTTTTGCGAAAATGTATTATTGTGTTCATGGCAACCCGTAAGCAAAGCAATGTTGGAACTTACGGTATTATGCGTAGATTGAATAAATGAAGTAGGGCTAACCACACCTTCACTGCTTGAAATAAAATCGCGCAAAAACCGCTGCGATAGCTCTAAAAGCCCATATCCTGTTCCCGTAGAAATTGCCTCCGGAGTTTTAATTCCGGCATCGCGCAAAGCAATGAGCCCCGCTGCGGTGCCAAACTTTACAATACGGCTCATTCTCCGCAAAGAAGTAACATCAAAAAATTCCGAGTGATTGCCTTCTACACAATAAATTCTATTGGTAGTATATTCCTTTACTTCTTCCAAAAACGAACTATTATCGAAAGTGGGTTGTGGCGAAATGCAGCCAACACCATTTATGTACATTTCTACTAACTGCATTTTGAAAAAATAAGTGATGAACAGTTGCCACCAAAACCAAATGAATTACTCATAACATGTTTTATATCGGCATTTTCTAAAAGTGTAGTAACTGGTGTAAAGTTCAGCTCCTTCATAGGTGTAGCAAATCGCAAATTTGGATAAACAACACCATGTTCCATTGCCAACAAACTATACACAGCTTCTACGCTGCCACTTGCGCCTAAGGTATGCCCCGTAAAACTTTTGGTAGAACTTGCCGGAGGTACTTTTTTAAAAATTCTTTGTATGGCAGTGCCTTCACTTACATCGTTGTTGTTAGTTCCCGTGCCATGTAAATTGATGTATGAAATTTCTTCAGGCAATAATTTTCCTACTTCGAGTGCTTTGGTCATAGCAAGAAAATTTCCTTTGCCCTCAGGCGAAGATGCTGTTTGGTGAAACGCATCATTGGCATTGGCATAGCCGCTAAGCACATACTTTTTTTCCCGCTTTGCATCATTCATTACCTTTTCCGAAGCCAGCACCAAATAAGCTGCGCCTTCGCCTAAGTTCAAGCCATTTCTATGTTCATCGAAAGGAGTACATAGTTTGCGGTCTAAAATCATTAGGGCATTAAATCCATTTAAGGTAAAGCGCGAAAGCGAATCGGCACCACCTGCAACAGCCACATCAATTATGCCTGCTTGTATAAGCCTTTGAGCGTACATAATACTATTGGCAGAAGAAGAGCACGCAGTACTAATGGTAGTTACAAAATGGCGAATACCCAATGCATCTGCAGCAAGTTCGGTAATGGTTCCGCAATCGTGCTGCACCACACCTGTAAGTTCTGCGCCTGATTTATCGGTAAGATATTCTTGGTACCGCTGCTCGGTTTTATCCATGCCGCCTACTGTATTTGCCGATAAAAAACCAACACGCCACTTCTTTAAATCAATACCAGAATTAAGTACCGCTTCTTTGGCTGCAATAGTGCTCAACAAAGCCGTGCGTGGGCTGTGAGCATCAATTCCGGCAATGGCAGCCAGTTGGCTATTGGTTAATTTCACCTCTGCAACAGGAATAACACCTGCAAAATTCGATTGCAATATCTCCATGTTTCCTATGCCGCTTTTAGCAGCAATAAGAGACGCAAAATTTTCTTGCGTATTAGCTCCAATAGAAGTAATAATGCCCTTTCCGGCAATAAACACTCCCATGTAAACTAAGTAGTTTTGTGGGTAGAAATATAGGTTGCCATGGTGCGCACCGTTTGGAATATTTTCGGCCCTTCGGATGGATCGGCCAATTTAATTCCATACTTCTGCTGCATGAGTACAATTAGTTCCAGTGCATCAATAGAATCTAATCCTAAACCTTCGCCAAACAATGGTTGGTCGGCACCAATATCTTCGGGTTTTAAATGCTGTAAATTAAGCTGCTCCACAATTTGAGCCTTTAGAGTAGTAATGAGTTCTTCCATAAATTAGTATATGCTTTGTATGTTTTTTGTCGAATGTGGCAAACCATTGTTTGTTTGCTGCGCCAAATAAAAGAAAGCCTCCGCATTTTCTCCATAAAAATTTGCCCAACCTGCCACACAGGCCTCTACCCTGCCTTCATCAAATAAAGATTGAACGTGTGCAGCCAACATTTCGGGTTGCCATGTATCTACCATAAATGTTGCTGTTTCGCCCTTTAGCCCATGCCTGATACTAAGTTCGCCCACGGCTATATTGGGGAGTGTATATACAAACAATGCCGGACTAGGTGCTGTTTCTGTAGATTGCAGGTATCGTTCATCTGTATCTAAGGAGCCATCGGCAGTAGAAAAAACCAAGCCCTTTTTAAAAGCAGGAACAGCCGCCATTGCTTCGTTGCCTTCTAGCAATTTTTCGCAAGTAAGCAGCACCAATTTAGAGAGGTTATCCATTTTAAAAAACTTAGGATAATTCAAATTCCACTGCTCGTATATGGCATTAAAATCGCTGCAGGCTTCAACTTCAACCACACCATTTACGGTTAATGTATTATTCTTATATGAAGCAAATTTTGTAATACAGCAACTACTCATTTCAATGGGCAAATATAGAAGGATAAGCCAACTTTATTACTACAAAAAACACAGTGAAGTAGTGGCAACACTTGTAGTACTTAGGTTGATTTTATTTAGCAGTTGCGTAGCTTTTCGATAGTTTCTTTTGGATTGGCAGCACTAAACACCGTATTTCCTGCAACTAAAACCTGAGCTCCTGCTGCAATTAACTGTGGGGCATTTTCTAAGGTTACACCTCCATCTACTTCAATTTTTGCAACACTGTTTTGCGCCTTAATAAGTGCGCTGGCCTCTGCCACTTTATTAAAGGTATATGGAATAAATTTTTGCCCGCCAAAACCCGGATTCACACTCATAATCAATACCAAATCGAGCAAGTGTATCACCTCTTTCAACACGGCAACAGGTGTAGCCGGATTAAGCGCTACGCCTGCTTGTGCTCCCGTGGCTTTTATTTTATGTATAACAGAATCTAAATGATAATTCCCTTCGTAATGCACCGTAATTAAATCGGCTCCGGCATTACGAAATTGTTCTACATATCTTTCGGGCTGCACAATCATTAAATGCACATCGCAAAACTTTTTTGTTTGCTGGCGCACCGCCTTCAACACAGGAAATCCAAACGAGATATTAGGAACAAAAACACCATCCATTACATCAATATGAATCCATTCGGCAGTACTTTCGTTCAGCAATTGAATATCTTCTCCCAACTTAGAAAAATCGGCACTTAAAATCGAGGGCGAAACAATGGTATTTTTCATGCGGCTAAGCTATGCGAAGTTTTACATTAGGACAAAAAAAATGAGGTTGCTTTACAAAAAACAACCTCATTGCCATAAACCTTCTGGATTTGTTTTCCCATAAGGCTTTGTTGCGGCTAATTAGTTTTCGGCTAAGTATCCTGCTACACCTTCGTGAGTGGCGGTTAAACCTGCCTTTCCTTGGCTCCAGTTTGCAGGGCAAACTTCGCCATGTGTTTCAAAGAAGCTAAGTGAATCTACCATGCGCACGGCTTCATCTATATTTCTGCCCAATGGTAAATCGTTTACCAATTGGTGGCGAACTACACCTTGCTTATCAATTAAGAATAAACCGCGGTAAGCAATTAACTCAGAAGTTGCTTGCATTTGATCGTTATCATCGTAAAAATAAGCGCCATTCAGCACATCGTAGTTGGCAGAAATGGTTTTGTTGGTATCGGCAACCAATGGGTATGTAACACCTTGAATTCCACCTTTATTCTTAGGCAATTGCAGCCAGCCCCAGTGGCTTTGTTCTGTATCGGTAGATACGGCTACCACTACAGTTTCGCGTTTTTCGAACTCTGCTAATTGAGCCTGGAAGGCGTGTAACTCTGTTGGGCACACAAATGTGAAGTCTTTCGGATAGAAAAACAGTACTACATATTTTTTGCCAATATATTGTTCTAAAGAGAAATTCTCTACGATTTCTCCACCGTTTACAACGGCAGTTGCCTTAAACAAAGGGGCTTTTTTTCCTACTAATACAGCCATGATGATTGTTTATTTTAGTTTAAAAATAGAGTGCGAAGGTAGCGAGAAGCGCGAAATTGATTGCTAATTCTTTGTAAAAAAGTTTTACTTTTCTTGCAATAGTTTTTCCAGGTCGGCAATGAGTTTATCTACCGATTGAGGATTGGTGCCATCATAGTAACCGCGCAATCTGCCTGTTTTATCTGCCAATACAAAATTGCCGCTATGTGCAAAACCACCGGGGCTTTGCGGGTCTTCTTCGGCTGCTATTAAATACTTATCGGCTGCGGCAAATAGCTGCTCTTTAATGCCTGTAAGAAAAAACCAATTTTTGCCAACACCTAGTTTTTGCGTGTAATGCAGTAATGCAGCCACAGTGTCGCGCTTGGGGTCTATGGAATGCGAAAGAATCAAGAAATCGTTTCTGTCTTTAAACTTATCGTAAACCCGCAGCATTTGGGCTTTCATTTTGGGGCAAATACTTGGGCAATTGATAAAAAAGAAATCTACCACCAGGTATTTTCCTTCTACATCTTTATTGGTTAGCGTATCGCCAAATTGGTTTGCAAATCTAAACTCAGGAATACTGTAAGCAGCTGTATCTTCTACAATTTCGCCATTTACAATTCGCTTAATAGAAACCTGCTCGGGCTGTGCGTTTTGGCAGGAATTCAGCCATGTGGCTACCATTGCTAATAACAAAAACATGCCGTAATACTTCATACTAAAAATGCTTTTTATTTTACTGTAATTCATACTTTCTAAATTCAGTTTTTATTCCATACATGCTTCTTGCTGCATGGCACCAATCCATCTTTCTATAAGCGAAATGCCTTCGGGATGCAGTAAATTTTTCCCAACCTCGGGCATGCGCACACCCGGATCGTCAGATTTCATTCTATAAATAACTATTGATGCCTCGGGCTTTCCCGGAAAAATATCAAAGAGATTGCCACCCGTGGCTTTTCCTGCTGCTACCGGAGTTTTGCAAATGCCTAAATTGGCGGGCGATTCGTTTTCTAAATTCAGGTATAAACCCGAAGTATAAGCAGGACCCTTGGCATTGTGGCAATGGCCGCAATTCATATCTAAATAGGCTCTGGCTCTTTGGCTGAGAGAATAGGCAGAAGAATCTTCCCAGTTGGGAGTTTTTGGACAATTTTCCGGTGAAGGAACATTGGTTAAATAACCCACTTTTTGCCAGCGCAGCAGTTGGTTTTCTGTACCATCGCTATACGCATAATCTTTGTTTAAATTGCGAACTTTGGGGCCAATGGGGCGAATGGCGCCATTATACCAATGGCAGCTTTTGCATTGGTTTTTGCTGGGTACTATGTATTCTACTTTCTTCTTAGTGCCATCGAAATGAATCCAACTTACTTGCTTTATAGCGCCAATATTGTTTAATACGGCATCGGTTTGTTCATCATTCCAAGTGTATTCGAGCGCTTCCCAGCCCGAAGAACGGTGAATAAGTAAGCGGGTTTCTATTATGCGTTTTTCACCATCGGGTTTACTAAAATCTACTGGGTAATAAAAATTTTTAATGAGGCATGAACCTACCGGAAGTTTTATCATTTCTGAAGTATCGTAATGTGTGCTTTTGCCTTTGGGTACATACACAAAGCGCTTTTTGAATGCGTAATCGGTGAAGAGCGATGTATTTAAATCGTATGGAAGAATACTTTCGTTGGGTTTTAAATCTTTAAGTGTTCCTATAAAAAAATTGTATTCCGATAGATGCTTAAACGGAGCTTGGGCTACATCTAATGCAATTTTTGCCGGAGCAGAATTGCAACTTGCCAATTCATACGCCACCACACACATAACAAGCAGCATTGCCAAGATCGAAACTTTAAACTTCATAAGGCGAAGTTCTTTTATTCAAAACAAAAATCAAGTGCTGTATTTTTTTTCTACGGATTTAACATCTATACCAGAAAAGGTTTCACCTTTGCCCAAATGAAATCTATCTTTTCCGCATTCATATTGGCACTTACCATTTCGGGTTGTGCACACGGTCCAAAAATTCAAACCGCTATTGCCGACACTCATTCATGGGGCGTACCTTCCGGCCCCGAAGATTTTGTATTAGACACGCTTAGCAGCAACCAACCTCGCCTGATTGTTTCGTGTGGCATAAAACGTGAGGGCGACAGCAGCAAAGGCGAATTTGTATTTATTGATTTAGCTACCCAAAAAGTATCGAAATCGGTTACTGTTATGCCTAACCATATTTCTTTGTTTCCTCATGGAATTGATTTGCTAAAGAAAAACGACAGTCTCTTTCTGTATGCCGTAAACCATGAACCCGAGGTGAAAGGCAAAAAGGATTTTACGCGTAATTCCGTTCTTACCTTTTTACTACAAGGCGACTCTATTTTTTTTATACGGAAAACAAGCGCTCCGTGCATTATTAGCCCCAATGCTGTTTGCGCGTTGGAAGACGGCAGTTTTTTAGTTACCAATATGAATACAGGAGGCTATTTCAGCAACGGAAATGTATGCTACTGCAATGGCGATACCTGCTTTAAAGTATCTAAAAAGATTTTTTATGCCAATGGGATTACACGCGATAAAAACTATGTGTATGTGGCATCTACTTTATGGAATAAAATATTTCGCTTTAGCTTTAATGGCACAATATTGAAAGAAGAAGCAGTTGTACCGAAAGTATATGGTGGCGACAACTTACGCATTGTAAACGATACGCTGTATGTGGCAGCACACTTAAACTTAAGCAAATTTCTAAAACACGTAAAACACAGCGAAAAACACTCGCCAAGTGCGGTATATCAAATTCCGCTGGCAACCATGCAACCTAAATTGGTATTTTACAACAATGGCACTCAGATTGATGCCAGCTCCAC
>WBZO01006858.1_pt1 | contig 10820 bp, 12 predicted proteins | sample 5204261 | NCBI WGS metagenome assembly WBZO01 (sample SAMN12412400, study PRJNA552823) | activated sludge metagenome | isolation source: activated sludge from anammox sidestream of wastewater treatment plant... | place: USA: North Carolina | collected 2017-09
CCAACCAGTCAATGACGGCACCTCCGCCGCAGCCGATGGAACTATTGGTCGTCCCGCACCTGCAGTCTCCCTGTCGGAGGGTTCATGAAAATTCGGCAATCCGCCCGGCTCATCATTCTCGATCCACGCAACCGTCTCTTACTGATGAAGATTGACGACAACCGAGTCGTGGACCGTGCTAGACCGAACCTCACCGAATTCTGGATCACCCTCGGCGGCGGATTGGAAGCAGGCGAAACCTTTACGGCTGCGGCACAGCGCGAACTGTGGGAAGAGACAGGGATTCAGGATGCCTACATTGGCCCTTGCCTGTGGAAACCGGACCAGGAATTCCCCTTCAGTGGCGAGACTATTCACTCAGTGGAGCACTACTTCCTCGTATCGGTGCTTAGCAGTGACGTCACGACGGAACGCCTCTCCGGTGAGGAGCTGCAGATGTACCGCGGCCATCGCTGGTGGACCATGGAGGAAATGGAACGAACCGATGAGGTCTTTCTTCCGTTCGGCTTCAACGGGCTTGTCGGACTCCTCTCACCGGTATTGGCGGGCAACCTTCCTAAGGTGCCTATGGATGTCAGTTTTCATCAAGAAGAGAAGCGACGAAGGCATCAACAAGCCGGCTAAGTCGGCGCCCGCTGCGATGGAACGATCCACCGCCAGGCGTTTCGGTCAAGTCGATTCGTACTTCGATAGGGTCTCGGCACTTTTGCGCCGGGCCCTCATTGACCTACTGCTATGCGGTTGTGCATCGTCAATCAGCAGCAGAATCACAAAATCCTGCCGGAATCCGGATTGGGTCAAGCTGAAACCCTGACCGTAGGTAGCCGTAAGTTCGCGACTTGTGAAAGTAACAAGGATCTGCCCGAAATCAGAACTCAACGTCCGGGTCTCCCTTGGATTGACGCAGTCGCGGATGCTCGAAGTCGTTGTTGTCAATGACGACGTTCGCAAGTGTCCACGGCTTGATGAGTTCGAGATACAGTCGTTGTCCTGGGATGTATCGCTCTTCGTACCGGTAACGCGTCGCATCCGCTGAGCCAAACAAAGCCGTGTCCCGCTTGAGCGCACGTTGCAGGGCTACTTCGAAGTCGGCGTGAACAAAGATCGAGAAATCCCAGTACGAGGTCAACTCCGGACGGAGGAGAAACACGCCGTCAAAAAGCAGGATGGCGTCCTTCGCAGCACTGAGAACCGGCTCTGCGATGGGCATGTCGGTACGGTAGTCGAAGATCGCCGTGCGATACGTTCGGCTGCCGCCCGGGCCGAGCGAGAGCAACAACTCGGCACACAGGGCGTCGTACTGAAAGCTGTCGTAGAAATATCCTTCCGGTGAGGTGGACCCACGGCGGTTCCGTTCGGCACGTGGCCGGTGAAATCCATCGATTGATGCACGAATGATGGACCTCCCGGATTCGGCGAGGATCGGAACAAGTGAATCCGCGAGGAACGACTTTCCAGCGGCATCAACGCCGTCGATCGCTACACGCGTTGGATGAGGTCGCCGCAAGTTGAGTATGCGCTTGGCGAGATCGGAGATGAGCTCCTTCCTCGGCAGGTCTGACCACTGATGTGGATTCACCATCGTTTCCCCCATCCAATCCTGCGTCGCCGTCGCAGATCTTCGAACTCCATAACCGTCGGCTGCTCACACGAAAAGGAAACCGCTCGCTACGAAGCTGCACCGGAGTCCCTTGACCGAACGCCGGAACGTGCCCGCCGAATTCCCAGTTGCATTTCCATCTGCTGTCAGGTACATTGCATCGCATGGTACCATAGCCACGCTGAGGTGCAACATGGTGGATGTCGGTGCGTTGTCGACGCAGCTGCGCAAGGGTGTGATCGAGTACAGCATTCTGGCCCTGCTGGCCAAGAAGCAGTTGTATGCCGTCGAGGTCCTGGCCGAGCTCGCCAAGTACCCCGGCCTTGCCATCTCCGAAGGCACCGTCTATCCCGTCCTCAACCGGCTCAAGCGTGAAGGCCTGGTCCACTACGACTGGTCCGAGTCCCCGATAGGGCCACCGCGCAAACACTATCGCCTCTCACCGGAGGGCGAAGAAGCGTTGGCCGCGTTCCGCACCCAATGGGACCTCTTCGTCGAAGGCATGCGTGCCGTCTTAGACCCGGAGGGCGCCTAATGGGCGCAACCAGCCGCGATGAACCCTCTCGGTCGTGCTCGGCCGAGCCGGCGGTAGTCTGCGAGCAGCTCGGCCGGGTGTACCGTACCCGCAACTTCCTCGGACAGTTGAAGGAAACGGTGGCTCTGGAGAACCTCTCGCTGCAGATCCCCCGTGGCAGCGTCTACGGCCTGCTCGGCCCGAATGGCGCGGGTAAGACCACCACCGTGCGTATCCTGGCCACGCTGCTGATGCCGACCGCCGGCCGGGCGCTGGTACAGGGTCGCGATGTGGTGAAGGACGCCGCGCTGGTCCGCCAGACCATCGGCCTGGTGCTCGGCGGTGAGCGCGGGCTCTACGGCCAACTCACCGGCCGCGAGAACCTGCTCTACTACGCCGCGCTCAACCTGATGGCCCCGAAGGATGCGATGCGCCGCGCGACTCTCGTGCTGGATCTCGCCGGCCTTACCGCGAATGCCGACACCATCGTCGATGCGTACTCGCGCGGCATGAAACAGAAGCTGCACCTGGCGCGTGGCCTGCTCACCGACCCGGCGGTGCTCTTTCTCGATGAGCCGACGATCGGCCTCGACCCTTCCGGCGCGGAAGATATCCGCCGGCTGATCCAGGTGCTGGCAGCGAATGGCAAGACCATCCTGCTGACGACCCATTACATGTTTGAAGCCGACCGGCTCTGTCAGCGCCTCGCGATCATCAATCAGGGCCGGCTGGTGGTGGAAGGCACACCGCTCGATATCAAACGGCGGTTCGCCAAGCTCTCGGTGCTGGATGTGACCGTCAACGCCCTGGCCCCAGGCCTACTGGACCGGCTGCGGACGATTGCGGGCGTGGTGCAGGTCGATAGCGTCAGCGATGGCCCGTACCACCGCATCACCGTCCAGACCCGGCTGGAACACAGCGCCGCGGCGGCGCTGGCGACCGCGATTGAACTGGAAGACGTCGTCTCGTCGGTCCAGCGCGACCCGACTTTAGAAGAAGCGTACCTCAGCATCCTGCGTTGACCTCTGGAGGACTGCGATGACCAATCCGTCTGTACGTCCGCATCGTTGTCAGGCCCCGCGTCTTCGTTGGCGCAATGCGCCACCACCCGATTCGCGGGAAGGACGTGCGCCGTGAACGGCAGCAACGGCCACACCGCCGGAGTCGCTGATCACGCCGTCGTCTGCCAGCAGCTTGGCCGCGTCTATGCGTCGCGGTCGCTGCTCGGCGAACGCCGGTCCACGGTTGCGCTTGATGGCCTCGACCTGACGATACCGCGCGGCATGGTCTACGGGCTGCTCGGTCCGAATGGCGCGGGCAAGACCACCACCGTCCGGGTGCTCTCGACGCTGCTCATCCCAACCTCGGGTTCCGCCAGCGTGCTGGGGTACGACGTGGTGCGGCAGGCCGGCGCGGTACGGAGGAATATCGGCCTCGTGCTTGGTGGCGACCGCGGCCTCTACGGCCGGCTGACCGGACGAGAGAACCTCCTCTACTATGCCGCGCTGAACTTGCTGGCCCCACCGGACGCGGCACGCCGGTCCGATCAGCTGCTGGAGCAGGTGGGCCTTGCCGACCGCGGCGACACTCTGGTCGAGCAGTATTCACGCGGCATGAAGCAGCGGCTACACCTCGCCCGGGGCCTGTTGACCGACCCGGCGGTGCTGTTCCTTGATGAGCCGACGATTGGCCTCGACCCTTCCGGCGCGGAAGCGCTGCGCCAGATGGTGCCCCAGCTTGCTGCAGCGGGCAAAACCATTCTGCTCACCACCCACTACATGTTTGAAGCCGACCGGCTCTGCGAGCGCATCGCCATCATTGATCACGGCAAACTGGTGGCCGAAGGCACCCCGCTCGACATCAAGCGCCGGTTCAGCCGGTTGGCGGTGCTGGAAGCCGCCGCGACCGCGCTCGCTCCGGGTGCGCTCGACCGGCTGCGGGAGGTCGCCGGCGTCCTCAAGGTGGACTCCATCGCCGATGGGCCGCTGCACCGCATCACCTTGCAGGCTGAGGTCGGCGTGGATATCGAAGCCGCGCTCGTTGCCACGCTCAGCCGCGACGACATCATCAGCTCGGTTGTCCGCGACCCTACCTTGGAAGAAGCCTATCTCAACATCCTGCGCTGACCCGAACGAAAGGAGGCCGCCCATGGCCCAGTTCGTCCCCGCCCCCGCCGCGGTTGATGGCGCCGGGATACTGCCGCCGCCAGCCGGTGACCCCGGGCTGCTGGCCTACCGCTACCCGCTGCGCGTGGCGTTCGTCCGTCATCTCAAGCAGATGTTCTCCGACCTCAACAACTTCGGGGTGTTCCTGACGGTGTTCCCGCAGGCGATTGTCATTGGCTACATCGCCTCGCGCAGCAACGACGCTGCGCTCGTCACCTACATCACCATTGGCATGTGCCTGCTCGCGGCCTGGACGGCCGGGGTGTTCTACATGGGCTGGTCGCTGTCGGACGAAATCTTCGCCGGCACGCTCGACTTCATGCTGACTGCCCGCACCCCGCTGATGGTCGTCTTGTTCGGCAAGGCGCTGGCTTTGGAGTTGATCGGCCTCGCCGGTGGGCTCGTCGCCTCCGGCATGGTGCTGGCGTTCAGCGGCTTTCATCTCACGGTCGCTAACGTGCCGGCGCTTTTGCTTGCCGGGGTGGTCAGCCTGTTCGCGCTGGTAGCGGCGAGCTTTGCCTTTGCGCCGCTGTCGGTGCTGGCCGGGGCGCGCGGCGGCTTCTTCAGCGCGATCATGACCGGCGGCGTGGTCTTCAGCGGCTTCGTCTATCCGGCAACCGTGCTGCCGGGCTGGATGCAGGTCATCGCCTGGCCGCTGCCGACCGCCCGGGCAATGGCGGCCATTCACGGCGCGATCGACGGGGCGCCGTTCTTGAATATTGCGCTGGACCTGCTGTTCAGTCTGCTGCTGTCGGGCGTGTTCCTCTGGTTCACGGCCTGGCTGTTCCAGAAGGTCGAATATCGCGTCCGGGTGACCGGCGCATTGCGGGGAGGCTAGGATGGCGCTGCTCGGGTCGTTCGCCGCGCAGGCGGTGTACAGCAACAAAGCGCTATTCCACTGGCTGAACGGGCCGGCGTACGTGTCGAACGTGTTCCTGCGGCCGATCCTGCAGATCATCCTGTTCGCGCTGATCGGCCGGTTCGCCGGGCAACCGGAGGCGATTCAGATCTATATCACCGGCATCATTGCCTACTCCTGTCCCGGGTTGCTGGTCGCGACGCTCTCGCAGATGCTCTACAACGACCTGCAATTCGGTACCTTGCCGAGCCTCTATGCCTCAGCCGCGAACCGGGCGGCGGCGTACTTCACCCGTGCCGGGCTGCAGTATCCCAATGGCCTGCTGGTGATTGCGACGAGCGTGCTGACCGGCTGGCTGGTGGTAGGGCTGGATCTAAGTCACACGAACTGGCCGGCGTTCATCGCGACGGTACTGGCGCTGACCGCGTCGTCGTGCACCTATTCGCTTTTCGTTGGCACGATGTGCCTGCACACACGCACCTGGGGCTTCGTCTACATCATCTTTCAGGGGATGGTGATGGTGCTGACCGGCATCATCATTCCGGTGGCCGCGCTGCCGGGGCCGCTGTGGGCGCTGGCGCAGGTGCTGCCGGTGACCCATGCACTCGAGGCGCTGCGGGCGAGTGTGAACGGCGCCGGACTTGGCGAGGTGGCCGGATTGCTGGGCACTGAGCTTGTAATCGGCCTGGCGTATGCCGTGCTCGGCCTGGTGTCGTTCGTCTGGTTTGAGCGCGTCGTCAAGCAGCGGGGCACGTTGGAGCGGGCGTCGGTGTAGCCGAACGTAGTGCCGGAGCTACCGCCTGAAGGCCAGTCGGTGCCGTATTTGAACCCGGCATAGGCCCATTGATGGAACACAAACTGTCAAACGCGCCGGTCCATGCGTAAGGAGAGGTTGATGGCAACGGGAAACACCGGTGAAACCAGCGAGTCAGATCTGGTCCGGCTCGATCTCGGCCCGAACCTCCAGCTGATCGCGTACCGCTTGGAGCACGCGGAGGCGCTCTTCGCGGTCGTTGACGCCAACCGGATGCATTTACGGCAGTGGTTGCCGTGGGTCGATGCAACGCAATCGGTGGATGACATCCGCACGTTCATTCGCGGCGCAATGGTCCAGCAGGCGGACGGACTCGGATTTCACTGCGGCATCTGGTTGGCGGACGAAATCGTCGGCACCATCGGCTATCACCCCATTGACCACAGACACCGCAGTGTTTCGTTTGGGTATTGGATCGCACAGGCGCACGAAGGACAAGGAATCGTCACCCACTCCGCCCGCCTCTTCACTCAATATGCCTTTGATGTCTGGAACCTGCATCGGGTGGTTATTACCTGCGCCACTGGAAACACACGGAGTCGCGCCATCCCGGAACGCCTCGGTTTCGTCCATGAGGGCACGCTGCGCGAATGGGAGTGGCTCAACGATCGATGGGTCGATCACGAGATGTATAGCCTGCTGGAACATGAGTATCGCCGGGCGGGGTGGCACTAGGCGTGGCGGATGGTCAAGTTGAGGAGTCAGCAATCCTTCACCACCACCCAAGTGATCGGTACATGTGAAGGGCCCGGTTGGCGACGAGCAAGAGGTACGGGGAAGACAATGGCACGAAGTAGAACAGTAGGCCTTGTATTCGAGGCCTGGCGCGACTTGGACCGGTGCTACGACGGCATCACGCCGGAATTCGCGACGCAGCGGGTCGATGGCGGAAGTTCACCAGCGTGGACGCTCGCCCATGTCACAAACTCGGTTGATGCCTGGATCAACGTGCGGTTCCAGCAGCTCGCACCACACCCATTGCTCGGCGAAACACGTTGGCGGTTCGGCGGCACGGGCGACGCCGAGGATTGGCCCGCCATTGTCACTGCCGTACAGGAGGTCCGCACCGCGGCTCAACGCTATCTCAGCAATCTGAGCGAAGAAGACCTTTCGCTGGTCATCCCGTATGACGGCTCAGTCGTCGGGCTTCGCGCAACAGGACTGCGGTTGCAGACGGCGCTGTTGCGGATTGCAGCCCATTCCTATTTTCACCTCGGTGAAGTTGCCGCGCTTCGCGTGCGGATGGGACATGCGGTCGGCGATTTTCCAGGACCGCTGATTGAAACTGTGTGAGGCAAATTGGAGTGCGTGTATGAGGACGTACCGAGCCGTCATCTTCGACTTGTTTGGCACATTGGTCGCACCGTACCAGCGATGGCCGGAGCTGATCCCTGGTTTCGCCACGCTGCTCGAGATTGACGCGAATATCTTCGATCACAAGTGGACCAGCACGGCAGTTGGCCGAGACACCGGCGGGTTTCGTACCGCCGAGTTGGCCATCGAACACTGCGTGCAGCAGCTTGGGTTGGCGGCAACCCGCGACCAGGTTGCCCGAGCCGCGGCGCTCCAGCAGCACAATGTTCGTCTGGCGCTCACCCAGACCCGACCGGAGATGCTCCGCGTGCTGAAGTTGCTTCGGGAACAGAGGTATCGGACCGGCCTCATCAGTAACTGCGACAACGATACGGTGGTCCTCTGGCCCGAGACCCCGTTCCTGTCGGCATTCGATGCCACGATCTTCTCGTGTGACGTCGGGATGATGAAGCCTGACCCGCGCATCTACACCTTAGCCTGTGAACGCCTGGGTGTACCCCCGAGTCAGGCAGTGTTCATCGACGACAATGAGGAATTCGTCGCGGCGGCTGAGACGGTTGGGATGCGGGGCATCATCTGCCGAGACCCGCAGACCGCCTTGGATGCGCTTCAGGCCGTTTGCCGCCTGCGCCCGCTCTAGAGAATTGCAGGCATTTCATCCACCCATAATGGCTGATTACGCTCAGGAGTGCGGTCTCAACGACACCCAACTGGGCATAACAGCGATTGCAGCCGATAGTTGGACCGCCAAATTCATCGCCGAATCCACGCCGCTTGGCCAGCGCACGATGAGCATCGCTGCAAGGTAGTCTTGTCGCTTTCGCCATCTCGGAGTTGGTGTGGTAAGCGAGCGTCCAGGCACAGGTGACGCGCTACCTGGCAGCACTCAACTTAATAGCCGAGGGTACTACGAAGTCATGTGGACAGCCGCTGCTTTACGCCGTAGTAGAAATAGAGTTGATTCTGCTCAATCGTCTGCTTCTGATACCACCACTCACGGCCAGCATCCGCCAGTGTGAGAGCCACGCCAATCCCCAGTCCGGCCGCCGCCAGCGCCGGGAGCGCGGCGAGACTTGAAACGATCATCGCGAGAGCCGAACCGACTGGGAGCACCGGCTTTTCGGTGCTCCGCTTGAGCAGCGATATCAGGTAACCGTTTGTCCGAATCGCGTCTTCGATATCGAGGATGGCGGGCTCGATCTCTCGCCTGAACACCGCTTCGGCATCGGCCTGAAACTCGGCGTCCCAGGCCGGGGTCTTCAGATCGGCGGCGTAGCGGTTCATCGCAGCGCGGAAACGAATCAGCGGCCGGTGAAGCTCGCGGCGGATGTCGAGGACCTCATCAACGGTTGCAGCCTCGAACAGCGGCAGCCGCTCGAACAGGAATGACACCAGAGCCGCCTGCCGACTCTGTCTCGTCCCTGCCTCCGAAACTTTAATCTTGCCCTCATTTACGCCGGCCCGGAGGAGAGTCGCCACCATGTCGTCGAACATCGGGTAGGTTTGGTGATCATTCATCGTCCGCTCGACAACTTCAACGTACTCGTTCACCATGTAGTCGAAATTGGTGGCGCCGGCGCGCGGTTCTTGACCGAAGATGTGAACGTCGAGGAGCCCCTCATTCATGGCCTGGACAAACCCTACGGCTCCCGCTTGCTCCGCCATCTCGGTGTACGTCTTAGACAGTTCGCTGAACGTCTCGTCGATGATCTTGTGGAGCTTGGCCTGGAGAATCATCTCTCGGCCGCTTGGCCGGACCTTCGGTTTCAGTTGTCTGAAGGCGATGATTGCTTGTTCGACTTCGGCTTTCCTTCTCACATCTGTAGCGAGCGCAGGAAGAGTCGCTTGGAGGAAATCGACGCGCTGTTGCCCGTTCAGATTGCCAAGCTGCAGGAATGTAAAGAGCAATGAGCAGGTCAGACTGCAGAGTGTCGCTCGGTCTCCATACAGCAGCGCCGCCTTCGTCATCGCGAGATCGTTGGTCAGCGCCAACGACGGGCTTGGGGAGCTGGCGACGGTAATATGGAACAGACTTTTCTCGTCACCAGTGGAGGACACTAGCTCACCTCACGCGCGTGGTGTGATACCTCTCGAGTATCCGTCGCCGCCACCGAATCGATAGGTGTCGGGCAACTCCACGGCCACAGCACTCCCCGAAATCATCGGCTTCAATTACCCTGGGACGCGAATGACGGTAGCGTCACGATGGAACTGTTCCTGTGCATCAGGCGGTCGGCATTCCTACTCAGCTTCTTGGATCCCAGTAATACTCGTAACTAGCAGGCGCCGGAGGTTTCGGTGGCCGCGGCGCTTGCGGAATCTTAGGCCCCGTGGGTGGCTTCGGTGGTTTGGGTATCGAAGGCAGGCGGACGCCGGTCGCTCGCCGGCGGAGTCTCCAGACCATACTATCCTCCTCATCGGTCCGTCAGCGCGAAAGGTCAATCAGTGCAGCGTTCGTCAGTAGCCAACCTAGTGCTGCGTATCCGTGGGCGGGTTAGGATCAGGCCGGTTGATAGTATCGCTATCACGGATTCGCCCATCAGGACGATGGATAATGACCTCGCCACCATCGGGCTGGCGCCGCAAGTGCTCTTTCGCGGCGCGCTCCGCCTCGCGTTGGGTCGGGTGTTGAGACAGCAACTGCCCCTTCTCGGGCTTGACCCTCCAGCCGCCACCAGACGGCGTCACGTGAATGCGCTTTCCCACTGTAGTCCCCTTCCTGCAATAAGGCCGGTCACAGTCCGACGTCATCCCAATGGTGTGTAAACTTATCCGCACCGAGTATACTGCTAAGCAAGCAGTGAGTCAACATCAACAGGAACTATATCCTGATACTGGACGTCACTGGAGTAACATGAGCCTGTTCGATTACATCGCCGACCGCATCCGGCACCTGCGCCTCAGTCATGATGGCACCGGAATTTCACAGGAGACCCTCGCGAGCAATATTGGGGTAGCGGCGAACACCGTCTCGCGCTGGGAGACGGGTACCTACCGCCCGGCAATCGAGGATCTCGAGAAGCTCGCACGATTCTTCGGCGTGTCCATTCTGGTGTTCTTTCCACCGGAGGAGGTGCCCAAGAGCGAGCGGATCAGCGCCTTATTACGCACCGCCGAGGGGCTCACCCCTGAAGATCTTGCCGAACTGCAACACTACGCCGAGTACCGCCGAGCACGACGGGTGCTGCAGGACCACAGAGGTGTGCGACCCGGGCGGAAGCGAAAGAACGACGCGTGAGCCGATCGGCATCGTATGAGCAGATGCGCGCCTTGGCCCGAGACATACGCGCATGCTATGGACTGGAGACTCCGCGAGTGACACGGTCGGACATGCGCAGAATCTACAGAGATCATGGGATTCGCATTGATCTGTGGCCCGAGAAGGGCGCAAAGGTCCGGCTGAAACGGCTGCGAGGCGCCTATTTCTCTGATGACTCAGGTACGACGGTCATGATCGACCGGTATCTGCCAGAGGATCCCGCTATCTTCACCATGGGCCATGAACTCAAGCATCATCTCGTCGACCGAGTGAGCGGTGTCGCCTTCTGCGATAT
>WBZO01006859.1_pt1 | contig 10819 bp, 7 predicted proteins | sample 5204261 | NCBI WGS metagenome assembly WBZO01 (sample SAMN12412400, study PRJNA552823) | activated sludge metagenome | isolation source: activated sludge from anammox sidestream of wastewater treatment plant... | place: USA: North Carolina | collected 2017-09
TTCGGCCTGCTCGCGCGAGTACTGTCGCGCGTCGTCGGCTGCCTTCGTCATCGTGTGCTCCTCTCTTCCATCCAGTTACCCTAGTCGCCCGCCGCGGCAGGCGCTCCTGCGTGAGCCTTCTCTTCGGCCAGATCCTGCTCGCCGATGTTCAGATCGCCCGGGACTTCCCCTCGGCGATATGGCGGCAGCCCGCCGGCTGGGACGAGCCCGAGCAGCGCCAGCCCGGCCAGCACCTGGAAGGAGATCTTGAGCGCCCTGAGGCGCGCCTCCGTGTTGATGCGGACCGCCTCGGCGATCTGCGCCTCGGACGCCTTGGTCTCCTCCTTCAGCACGACCTCCAGCTCGTCGTTGTCGATGAAATCGACGTTATCGAGCTCGAGCTCGTCGACCAGCGACGGCGGGATGACCGGGCTCTGCTCGACGCTCGTGTTGATGATGATCCCCAGCGCGGCGATCGCCAGGAGACTGGCGACGGCGGTCCCCAGCCCGGTCGCCAGGTTGTTGACCGTCCCGCGGAGTGCCCCGACATCGCCGGAGAGCTCCTTTGGCGACGCCGAGACAAGAATGTTGAACATGAGGGTCAGCAGCGATCCTTCGCCGAGCCCGATCACCAGCAGGCTGACGACCACCATCGGCGTGCCCCACTCGTTGTTGATCGAGTAGGCGAGGGCGATCAGGCCAACGGCGACCATGACAAATCCGCCACGACCGATCTGGCGGGGCGAGAGCGTGCCATACGCCCGGACGACGAAGGTCGCGCCGATGAAGATCGCCACGGCGTAGGGGACGATGGCGACAGCGGTCTCCATCGTGCTGCGGCCCTGCACGATCTGGATATAGAGCGGCAGCAGGAAGTTGACGGCCGGACCGATCGCCGCGATCACCAGCAGCGCGAAGGTCGCTGACCGCTCTTCGCGCGTGTCGAGGGTCGCGATCGCGAACAGCGTCGGCTTCCCAAGCGCGGTCTGACGCCGCATCCAGGTGAAGAACGCCTGCCCCAGCACCACGCCAATGATGATCATGAGCGGCGCGGGCGACATGCCGGCCATGTCGAACGGCGCGTCCGGTTGGGCGACCAGCAGGCCCCAGGCGCTGATGCTGTTGAACCCGAGGCTGATCAGCGTCACCGCCGCTGCCGCGAGGATCGCGCCGAGCCAGTCGATGCGGATGCCGCTGCGTCGCTCGATGATCTCCAGCCGGAAGCTGAGAAACACAACGACCGCGCCGACGACGACGAGCATGGCGAACGACCAGCGCCAGCTGACGACCATGCTCATGAATCCGACGATCAGGAAAGCCAGCGCGCTGGAGCTTGCCTGTGCCGCGCCGAGCAGCCCGAGCGACTGCTCTTGCTGGGCACCGTGGTAGTAGTTGGCGATCATGACGACGAACGCCGGGACGGCGAGCGCGGCCGCGACCCCTGCTATCGCCTGGGCAACCAGCATCAGCTCGGCGTTGAAGCTCAACGCCATCACCGCCATCGCGGCTGCCTGCGCGCCGATGCCGATCTGGAACGCCAGACGCGATCCGATCATCCGGCCGACCTTCGCGCCGAGCATGACCAGCCCGGCGACGGCCAGCGAGTAGACCACGAGCGCCGTCCCGACCATGGCCGGAGCGACGTCCAGTTCATCGACAATCGAGCCCATCGAGATCGTCAGCGCATTGACGTTGAATCCGAGCTGGATCTGGGCGAGCGCGATGACGATCATCGGCAGCCAGGACACCGTCGCGCTTGCGCGCGCGACGGTGTCCTGGCCAGGGATCGATGTGAGCCGGGGTTCGCGGCTGGTCACTGCTCAGGCTCCTGACCGTATCGGTCATGTCGTCGGGCCGGCTGATATCGCGTTGATCGTCGATTTCGCGTTGCGGAGCCGATTGTGAGCCCTGCCGGCGGCGCGAACCTTCCGGCAGGGCTCAGAGTACGGGCCATCTGCTTGATGTCTGGCCCGGCGCGCACCTACTCGGCGCCGAAGGTCTCGGCCAGGCGAGCTTCCTGCTCCTTCGAGAGGTTGCTGGCGATGAGCTTGAAGTGGATGTTGCGCGCCTTCATCTCCTCGGCCAGGCGGTCCGGCACCGCGCCGCTGGAGAGCAGGAACAGCGCGGATGTCCCTTCAGTCACCTCGGCGCGGAGCTGCTTGATGAAGTCGTCGTTGATGCCGAAATCGGTCATTGCCGCGCCGAGCGCGCCCATTCCGGCGCCGACCGCCATGCCCAGCAGCGGGACGAAGAAGATCAGGCCGAACAGCAGCCCCCAGAAGGCTCCGGTCATCGCTCCCGCGCCCTTGATGTTCGCGAGCTGATGCGTCTTCGGCTTCTTCTTCCCCTTCGGCCAGCTGACGACCGCCGCGTCCTGGATCGTGATGAGCTGCTGCTTTTGCAGATCACCGAGCGCACGGACCATCTCGTCGGCGCCTTCTGCCGTATCGAACTCGAGCACCGTCAACATCGCCATATTGGCTCCTCTCTGTATCGCAGAGACCATGTCGTTACCACGCTCTCAAACCGGTGGCAGCACAACGGTAGGACGCGAACGGCTCAGGGTTGACTCACGAGCCGTGAGGGATCATACGGGACAGAAATGTAGGAATGGAGATGGAGGCGGAACCGCCATCGCTGGCGGGGCGAAAATCGACTCAGCACCCTGCTCGCCTTCCGGCGGCAGGGCGGGGCGCCGGACCGCGCCCGCCGAGGCCATGCGGCATCGTGATTGTCAGCGGCCTCCCGCCGAAATGTCGCCGTTCGCCAGCGCGGAAGGCAGTGCCGTGAGTCGTGCCGGGGCTTCGTTCCCGGTCGTCTCACCGTCTTGTCGCAGGAGAAAGATACGCTCGGCGTAGGCATCGACATAGCGCCGGACCTCGGATGGCGGGAGCGCCGTGATCCGTTGGCCGATCAGTTGCGCGCCCGTACGCAGCAACTCGGCAGCGCGCGCATCGTCGGCGCCGTCGAACGCCCGATAGGCGGTCGTAATGTTCCAGGCTGGCTCCTCGCAGCCGGCTAGCTGGTGGCTCATCAGATAGTGCGCGATGTAGTCACCACAGCGTCGGGCGAGTCCGCGGTTGCCCAATGTGAGCGCAGCGCTGGCAAGCCCGGTCAGCGCGTCACAGCTGAGGTAGGGGAGCCCGAGCGTTTCGGCGATCGCGAGTGCCTGCGAGTATGCCGACACCGACTCGGCCGGATTGCCAACGCCCTCCAGCGCGCGGCCGAGCGCGAGCATGGCGGACGCGCGAGCGTGCTGCCGGCCGGCGTCGCGCGCCAGGCTGATAGCCTGCTGTGCGCGGTCGATTGCGACGGGGTGTTCCTGCGTTGCCACAGCCAGCTGAGCGAGGCAGCAGAGGGAATCCCCAACGGCCCTGGTGTTCCCGACGTCACGGGCGCGGGCGAGCGCGTAGTCAAAGCTCTGCGTCGCGCGCTCGAAATCGCCGACGCGCATGGCATTGCGCCCACGGCCGCGCTGGATGTTACTGTCGAGGTAGGGGTCGCCAGTCATGCGAGAGATCAGTAGTGCCCGGTTGAAATGATCGTCCGCCTCCCGGTGACGACCGAAGGCGATGTCGAAGACGATGCCGAGCTGGAGGTGCGCGAACGCCTCGACGAAGCGGTCGCCAAAGGTTTCGCCCATCCGCAGGCTCTGCTCGAATGCCGTCAGGGCCTCGGTGAAATTGCCGAATACCTCGGACAGCCGGCCTTGCTGGAGCGTTGTCCGGGCGAGCGAATGCCGGTCGCCAAGTGTCCGATAGACTGCTCCGGCCCGCCGCAGATACGACTCGGACAAGCGATAGTCTTCGTAGTCGAACGCCGCGTGGCTGAGCGCCAGCAGGCTGCTGGCCTCGATTCGCGATTGCTTCGTCGCCCGCGCCAGCACGCGCGCCTGCTGCAGGGCCTCGTTCGCCGCGATGGCCTCGCCATCGCGGAAGCGTAGCAGCCGGCCTTCGACGATGCTGATCAACGCCTCCAGCTGGAGCGTGTCGGCGCGCTGGGCAAAGTCGCGCGCCTCCGCGATGTGCGACAGCGCCAGGTCGACCTCTCCCTGCCAGAGGAGCGCGTCGGCCGCGGCGGTCAGGAGTCGCGCGATGAAGGAGGAGGGAACGGGTTCGTCGAGCTCACGGAGCCTGGCGACCGCGGCCTCGATGCTTCGGGTCCACTCGTCGTGCTGGCCGGCGCGCTGGCTCCAGACATCGAGCCCCTCGAAGAGCTGCTGAAGGCGCTCGATATCGCCTGTCCCCACGCTCCAATCCCAGGCGGCGCGGATATTGGCGAGCTCCCCGGTGATCCTCTGCTGCGCGGCCGCCGACCGGTACAGCTCGGGAGCGAGCTCGGCGACGATGCCGGCGAAATGGGCGGCGTGATTCGAGCGCGCCTGGCGCTCGATGCGCGGCTGCTCGGCGAGCTGCTCGATCGCCGCCCGGCGCACGAGCGGGTGCAGTGAGTAGCGGCCGTCGGCATCCCGTTCGACCAGCGACCGCCGGCAGAGCGTCAGCAGGTCGGAGAATGATGCGCCGATTGCCGCCGCGGCGGCACGGTCGAAGCTCGCTGGGAAGACGGCGAGCAGCGGCAACAGGTGGCGCTCCGCGGCCGGCAGACGCTCGACGGCCGCGGCGACGACCGAACGCATGCTGACGCGGCCTCCATCGACGAGCGCTGGCTCGCTGTATAGCGTCGCCCCTTCGGCGAGCTCGGTCGCGACCTCGGCGCACGTGAGCGTCCCCAGCGCGCTGGCGGCGATCTTGAGCGCCAGCGGCAGACCACCGGTCAGCCGGCAGATGCGCACCACGTCGGGCCAGTCATCGTCGGAGATGTGCGCTCCCGCGCGTCGCGCATCGCGCAGGAGCAATTGGCTCGCTGGCGCATTCGAGACATCCGCTGGCTCTGCTGGAATCTTCAGCGGCGGCGGCTCGATGACCCATTCTTCGGGCAGCCCGAGTGGGCTGCGCGCGGTCGTCAGGATCGTCACGCCCGGCGCGCGTCGCAGGATCTCGCTCAGTGGCGCGACACCGTCCGCGACAGTCTCCATGTTGTCGAGCACCAGCAGTAGCTGCTTGGTTTGCAGGTATGCGACGACCTGCTCGAGCGGGTTGATCCGCCCGTAGAAGGCGATGCCGAGCGCGAGCGCCGCCGTGGCCAGGAGCCGTTGCTCGGCCGTCCCGCCGGCTGGCGCCGTCGGCGAGTCGTTAGACTCGCGCAGGTCCACGAACCACACGCCATCGGCGAATGGATGCTCCCCGATGGCCCAGGTGGGCGCCGCGACGCGGGCCGCGGCGGCGACGGCAAGGCTCGTCTTGCCGAGCCCGCCAAGCCCGACGAGGCTGAGCAGACGGCAGGACGGATCGACGATGGTTCGCGCGACCAGGTCGACCGCGGTGTCGCGCCCGATCAGCGACGCTGACTCCACCGGGGTCGGGAGGTTCTCGCGAATCGTCACTGGCCCCGCTCGGAGCCGATCGGCCAATTGGACCGTTTCTGCATCCGGCTCTTCGCCGAGCTCTTCGGCGAGTGCCTCGCGGCATCGTTCGAACTGCGCCAGCGCGGCGCCGGTCTGCCCGTCCCGTGCGAGCAGGCGCATCAGGGCGCGATGCGTGCTCTCACGCCACGGCTCGACCGCCAGCAGCCGTCGTGCCAGCGGGATGCCTCGCTGCTGCTGGCCACTCCATGTGAGCCGGTCGAGATATTGCTCGGTGATGATGGTCAGTTGATGGCGCCGGTGCTCGCGTTCGCCAGCGAGCCAGATCTCGAAATCCGGCGCGTCCTGGAGGGACAGCCCGGCGAGAAGCTCCCAGTCGCACCGTTCGGCGGCCCACTCGTGAGCGTCGGCGGGCCCCACACGGTCGGGCGAGATGATCGCGTCGAGACGATCCGTATCCAGGGTATCGTCCGATGCCTGCTGGAATGCGATTGACTGGCGACTGATCGACAGGAACGGCGCGAGCCCGTGCTCGACCAGGTCCGCCAGCGCGTTTCGTAGCCTCTTGCGGGCCGAATCGACCGTGGCGTCGCCCGACAGCAGCGTCGCGAGCTCGTCGCGAGAATGCGCGCGGTGGGTGAGCGCGAGGTAGGCCAGCAGCGCTAACGAAGCGCGCCGGTCGAGCTGCACCGGCTCGCCGTCGAGAGCGACCTTCGGGATACCAAGGAGTTGCAGCTCCAGTGAGACCATAGCGCCGACCCATCTGCCCGACCGCCGTGCGCAGGTGTTGCGGACGCGACGGATCCCCTTCCTCTCCGCGATTCTACACCGTTGCGCGACAAGCCTGTCGCTTGTCCTGCCCCGGCGCCCTGAGCCGCGGCTGAGCCATCAAGCTCCTACCGTAGAATGGGTTACAGAGGTGATTGGGAGTATCGCCGCGAGTGGTTACGATCACGCTCGGAATTATGACGACCACGGCTCAACAGATCGAAGGCCGACCCGTCCGCGAGTACATCGGTCTGGTGAGCGGGGAGGCACTCATCCTCGTCAAGCGCTTGCGACGTCGCTCGCCCGGCGAGGAGAGCGAATTCCAGCAGGGCCAGCGGCTCGCGCTCGAGAATCTGGCGCGGCGCGCGAGTGCTCGTGGGGCGACGGCAGTGATTGGAATCGACATCGACTACGTGCCGATGGGGCCCGGGCGAGTGCTCGTTGGCGCGACCGGCACGGCAGTCCGACTCTAGCTCGTTCATCACGTGGCGGATGGTCGCACGCGTGCCGGAGAGACAGGTGCAACAGAACGCGGGCTGCATCATCATCGTCACAACCGCCGAGATCGAGGGGCGTCCGGTCCTCGATTATCTCGGGATCGTCTCGGGCGAGGCGACTATGGATCTGTCCCGGAGACGTGGCCGGATCGCGCATCTGGCGCGGCCGGGGAAGCTAGCGCCCGCGAAGCTCGAGCAGCGGCTCAGTGAGGCGCGCTGTCGGGCCGTCGCGGAAATGGCTCGCAACGCGCGTGAGCTTGGCGCGACGGCGATTCTGGCGGTCGATCTGCGGTATACCAGTGTGCAGCAGCCCGATACTGGCGACCTTATCATCGTCACGGCTTCCGGGACGGCCGTTAGCGTCTAGCGCTGGGCGCATCCTTGTGCCTGGTTGGAATGGGAATGTGCGTGCAGCGACGTCGACCCGGGCGTGACCGGCGCATCAGGCGATTCCTCGTCCTCGTTTCGCTCGCGTGTGCAGTCATGGTGTTCGCGGCGCTGATCCCGGCCCAGACACGGCCGGCACGGGGCGAGACCGCCGCTGAGCCGCGAGCGGGCGATGCGCAGCTGGCGTCCGACGTCGATCCCGCGCTGACACAGCAGCTGGCGGACCGCTATGCGCCCGTGGTCTACCTGCGCCAGATCAACTCGAACATCTGCGATACGGAGAATGAGGGATTCGATCCGGTCCCGGTCGATATCGTGCTGGGGCGCGAGGACATCCCGCTCATGGTGTCTACGAACGGCCAATGGACCGGCGCTCGCGAGATGGTGGCTGAGGCCCCGGAGGCCGCGGAACTTTACGGTAAGGACGCCGGCTACTATCTGGATTACCCCGGCTCCCCGGTAAGCCCTGGCTGCGTATACCGTCGCTGGTTCGCCGACCGCATGGCGTCCGGCGACGTGTTTCCCGTTGCATACGCGCACCTGTATCTCGAGCCAGGGACCGACGAGCTAGCCCTCCAGTACTGGTTCTATTACTACTTCAACGACTGGAACAACAATCACGAGGGCGATTGGGAAATGGTCATGCTCTTCTTCGACACGACGACTGTCGAGGAAGCGTTGACCATGGAGCCGACGCGCGTCGTCTATGCGCAGCATGGCGGCGGCGAGCGAGCCGACTGGAACGATAAGAAGTTCTCCAAGGAGGACGGCCATCCAGTCGTGTATGTCGCCCGCGGCGCGCACGCCAGCTTCTTCGAGCAGAACGTCTACCTTGGCCTGGCCGAGAACGGCACGGGCTTCGGGTGCGAGACGACGCGCGGCCCCCACCGGCGCGATGCCGTGAAGGCGATCGTCGTGCCGCACGAGCCCTCCGGGCCGGACGATCCGTTCGCGTGGCTCGGTTTCGACGGTCGCTGGGGCGAGTTGCGCCGCTCGGAATGGAACGGACCAACAGGGCCGAACGACAAGCGCTCGTGGACCGAGCCCGTGACCTGGGGCAACGCCCAGCGCGATTCGAGCCTGATCGTGCCGGAGTTCGAGGGGGTCGGGCGCGCGCCGCTCGGCGTCTTCTGTGGCGCGGTCAGCGGCGGCTCGCGTATCCTCGTGGCCTTCAGCCAGACGCCAACGATCGTTGCCGGGATACTCGGGATAGTGTTCGTCACGCTCGGGTTCGTGTTCTCTTACACGAGCACGTCGATCCGTGGCGCCTATGCCTACTATCGGCGGCGTCGGCACACGTTTGCCCTGATCGGCGCTAGCCTGATTCCGCTCGGCTACGTCATTGCCCTGCTGCAGACGCTTCTATTTCACGTTCCGCCGATCGGACCGTTTGTTTCCATGATGGGGCGCTTCCCCGGTATTCAAATCCTTCTGATGATTGTGATGGGCGGCGCGCAGGCGGTCGCGGCACTCATCTTCGCCGAGCCAGCCGTGATCTGGGCGATGGATCAGATTCACCGTGGCCGCCAACCGCGCGTCATCGACGCTTACCGGCATGGCAGCCGCGCGGTCGTCCCGATCATCAAGGCGCGCATTCGGGTTATCCTCCGAGCTCTGCGGCAGGGGATTACCATCGTCGGTATTCCGCGAGGCGTGATGACGATCATCCGCTCGATGTTCATTGCCCAGGCAGTGGTGATCGAGGGCAACGACCCGGACCAATCCATCGTCAGCAGTGCCGCGGCGGTGAACGCCAATGTCTCGCGGTCGATTCTGACGAACCTGTCTCTGTTCTTCGTCACGACGCTTACTGGCCCGCTCGTGGCGATCTTCTTCCTGCTGGCGATTCCAACGCGGCCGTTGGCGCTGGTGAATTTCCTGAGCAGCCTTTTCTTCTCGTTCCTCTATCCGTTCGGCGTCATTGGCATGACGCTGCTGTACGAGCGGCAGCGTGGACGAGTGATGGTGAGCGATGAGCCGGAGGCGCAGGGCGAGACGGCTGGCGTCGTCGCCTGAGGTGGAGAGTCCTTAGCTGGGTTCGCCGATCGTCGGCGTCGGGTCGGCGCCGGTTGCCGGCGGGTCGGGCAGCCGGATCGTCACGACCGATGACTCGGTGAGAATCCAGGCGACGCCCCTCGCCTCGTCGACCGCCAGCCCGATCGCGCCCCTGAGGCGGTTTGCCGCGTCCCCCATGCTGATCTGCTGCGCCAGAGCGCCGTCGCGAGTGAGCCGCAGAATCCGGCCGTCCGGCCCGTGGAGGACGTAGATGAATGCCTGGTCCGGCTCGGCGACGATCGCCGTCGCGTTTGTCAGTGGCGGAACGACGACCGGCGCGAAGGTGGCTTCCAGCCGCGACCGCAAGAAGTCGAGGACGCGACCGTCGCGGAGCAGCACGTAGACGTGGCCGTCGACCGCGAAGTCGGTAGCCGATTTGAGGTCGTCCTTCGCGACGTTTCCAACCCAGTCCTCCGGCGTCGCCGCGTAGGCGTCGGCCTGGAACTTCAGGATCTTCCCGGCGGCCGGCGTTAGCAGGTACAGGTTCCCATCGAACGACTCGGCCGCGACGGTGTCGACGTGGCCGGCGGTGTCGAATGTCGCCAGAGCCTGAGCCTGCCACTGGCCGGTTGCCGGATCCAGCGTATAGGCGCGTTTGGCATCGACCGCCATCAGCCGGTCGTCGCGCCAGGTGATGGCTCGCGGCTCGAGCACCTGACCGTCGCCGACCACGTCCCCAGGCTTCAGGAGCTGGACAAGGACGGCGTTGATCGGATCGACCTCGTAGACGGCGTCGGAGAGCAGGAAGAGCCGACCGCCGGCTGTGATCGCCTGGGGCGTTACACCAGACGGCGCCGCTGGGAAGCTGCCGACGACCTGAGTTCCGGTGACCGGCGCCGAGACTGATAGCTCGGCCAACGCCCCGTCGATCGTCGCCTGATGGTCAACGACCTGCTGGCGCGATTCGTCGTCGGCGGTGAGCCTGGCGAGCTCGGCCAGTTCGGCGCGAGCGTCGATCAGCATCGCGTAGGCGGTGGCGACGTCGGCCGTGCCGCGTGCCTCGGAGATACGTTGGTCGACCTGCGCGATCCCGACGGCGAAGCGGTCCTCGCGCGACGCGCTCTCTGACGCCGACCGGGTGTACAGCGCGATGCCAGCGCCGGCCACCAGCACGATGATGAGCAGCACAATGCCGAACCGGCTCAGCTCGATGCGGGGGAAGCGAGTGCGAAGCCGCTGGAACCGCGGTGGTCGATAGCTCTCGTTCCAGCGCTGGATCCGTGGCAGACCGAGCGTGCCATCGTCGATCGGCCCGTGGAGCGGCCGGTCGCGGCGCGTAATCTGCCAAGCCCCGACGACTGCGGCGGTGAGGCTTAGCACGAGCCCCGCGAGCAGTTCCACGAAGCGTCGTCCTCTCAGCCCGCTGGAATGTCCGCGGCACATTCCGTGCATGCCGCGCCAGCGGTGAAGATGCATCATCGGCGCGAGCGGCCGGGCAGGCTTCGTCGTGCGGGACGGGCCGGGGTCGCGCGGTCAATTCGTCCCGGCATGCGGGCCGGGCGGCCGGCTGGTCTGGTCAGATGGCGCTCGGAGCCGGCCAGATCCCGAGCGGGAGGGTGATCGGTTTCGACGCCGCCTCATGCCGGATGAACCATGACAGGGGCATGCGCGGCGCGCGTTGCGGCACGGTCCGGGGTGACCCGGCGCCGGTGGTTTGCACCGCCCGAACGTCCAACCGTGTGCACCCTCAGTCTGCATCTTTGCTCCGCCG
>WBZO01006861.1_pt1 | contig 10817 bp, 10 predicted proteins | sample 5204261 | NCBI WGS metagenome assembly WBZO01 (sample SAMN12412400, study PRJNA552823) | activated sludge metagenome | isolation source: activated sludge from anammox sidestream of wastewater treatment plant... | place: USA: North Carolina | collected 2017-09
TACTCGGCACTATTCGGTGTCGAACCATCCGTCAGCAAACTGGATTACGTAAAATGGATGCTGGACGATCCGTATATCAATTTCGCCATATCGGCGCGAGGTGCAAAGCCGGGTTTGGATCATGTGGGAATTCAGGTTGATTCTGACGATGCTTTAACCGAAGTAAGCCAACGTTTGACGCAAGCCCGTTTGCCTGCTGCGGAACAACAAAATGCACAATGTTGTTACGCATCGTCAAATAAGTACTGGACAGTTGATCCGCAAGGCATCGCTTGGGAAGCGTTTCATTCGCTGACCACCATCCCGGTATTCGGACAAGATACCGCCATTCCCACTAAAACCGAAACCTGTTGCGCAGCCTGATCATGAATGTACTATTCCTTTGCACAGGAAATTCCTGCCGCTCTATTCTCGCAGAAGCCACTTTTAATCATCTTGCACCCAAAGGCTGGCAAGCGATGAGCGCAGGCAGCAAATCGACCGGAAAAGTTCATCCGCGTTCACTCGCTCTACTTGAGCGCGAAGGTATTACAACCGAAGGGCTTTGCAGTAAATCATGGGACAACTTGCCGGCTATACCAGATATTGTAATCACTGTTTGCGGCAACGCCGCCGGTGAAACCTGCCCAGCATATCTCGGGCCTGCGCTACGCTCTCATTGGGGTGTCGATGATCCCGCCGAAGCAACGGGAACCGAAGAAGAAATCAACACGGCATTTGCGCAGGCTTATCAAACCTTGCGCGAGGGCATCGAAACTTTTTTATCGCTGCCGCTCGATGATTTACAGCAAAATCCTTCCGTCTTCCGGACGAAACTGGACTACATCGGCATTTTGAAATTCAAGCCGTCACAATCAAAGTGACAGCAACAAGCAGAAATTCAAACACCGTGAGCCATTGACATGTTGATTGCCGTACTGATTTTCATCGTAACGCTCGTACTGGTCATCTGGCAGCCACGCGGCCTTGGTATCGGTTGGAGTGCCATACTTGGCGCTACCGCAGCATTGTTGCTGGGTGTGATTCAACTCAGTGACATCCCGGTGGTGTGGAATATTGTCTGGAATGCGACAGCAGCTTTCATTGCCATCATCATTATCAGCCTGGTGCTCGACGAAGCGGGATTCTTTGAGTGGGCTGCGTTGCATGTGGCGCGCTGGGGTCGCGGCAATGGGTATTTATTATTTACCTACATTGTATTACTGGGCGCGGCGGTTGCAGCGTTGTTTGCCAACGATGGTGCTGCTTTGATTCTAACGCCGATTGTGATGGCGATGCTGCTGGCGCTTGGATTCAGTCCGGCTGCTACGCTTGCTTTCGTCATGGCGGCGGGTTTTATTGCCGATACGGCCAGCTTGCCGTTAGTGGTATCTAATTTGGTGAACATCGTCTCGGCTGATTATTTCAAGATAGGGTTTGCCGAATATGCTTCAGTGATGATTCCGGTCAATATTGCTTCAATAGCGGGTAGCTTGGGAATACTCACTTTCTATTTTCGCCGTAGTATTCCGGCTAGCTATGATGTCAGTCAACTCAAAACGCCCACTGAAGCAATACGCGATCCAGCAACGTTTCGTGCTGGCTGGGTGGTGTTGGCATTGCTGCTTATCGGCTTTTTTGGTCTCGAATCTTTGGGTGTGCCCATCAGCCTTGTGGCTGCCACCGGCTCACTCATAATGCTAGCGGTGGCAGCGCGTGGTCATGTGATTAACACGCGTAAAGTGGTGCGCGAAGCGCCGTGGCAAATCGTTATTTTTTCACTGGGCATGTATTTAGTGGTGTATGGTTTGCGTAATGAAGGCTTGACCGGGTACATTACCAGCCTGCTTGATGTCTTCGCCAGTTATGGCGTATGGGGAGCAACGCTTGGCACTGGTTTTTTGGCGGCCTTCTTATCGTCCATCATGAACAATATGCCCACGGTACTGATCGGCGCGTTGTCGATTGATGCAACCAGCGCGACCGGCGTGGTAAAGGAAGCGATGATTTACGCCAATGTGATCGGTTGCGATCTGGGGCCGAAAATCACGCCGATTGGCAGCCTGGCAACCTTGTTATGGCTGCATGTTCTGGCGCGGAAGAATACGGTTATCACCTGGAGATACTACTTCCAAGTAGGGATTGTGTTGACGGTTCCGGTACTGCTCGTCACGCTGGCTGCCCTTGCGATGTGGCTTAATATTTAGTGAAATTACCATCGAAAAATCACAACAACCGTACAAAATAAATTGCATCAACCTTGTTAACTTTACTCATGGAGAATCAAAATGACAACCATACAGATATTTGACCCTGCTTCATGCTGTAGCTCAGGCGTTTGCGGTTCCGACGTAGACCAAGAATTGGTCGGTTTTTCCGCTGATGTCGATTGGGCCAAACAACAAGGTGCTGCCATTGAGCGCTTTAATCTGGCGCAACAACCGATGGCTTTTGCGGATAATTCCACAGTGAAAGCATTCTTGGAACGCTCCGGTGCTGAAGCGCTGCCATTGATTCTCGTCGATGGCGAAGTGGCATTGGCAGGCCGCTATCCAAATCGTAGTGAACTTGCGCGCTGGACTGGCGCTGCTGTGGAGGAAGAAGCCGAAGAATCGAGTTGCTGCGGTGGCTGTTGCTAACGCAAACCTGAGTCATTTCATGACGCCATTTAAATTCCTCGATCAACCGCCGCGATTTCTGTTCTTTACTGGCAAGGGCGGCGTCGGCAAAACGTCGTTGGCTTGCGCAACGGCGATAACGCTGGCCGATGCCGGTCAGCGGGTATTGTTGGTCAGTACCGATCCGGCTTCCAACGTGGGTCAAGTGTTCGGCATGACGATTGGCAATAAGATTACAGCGATTACCGCAGTGCCTCGTTTGGCCGCTCTGGAAATCGACCCGCAAGCAGCAGCGCAAGTCTATCGTGATCACATTGTCAATCCGGTGCGAGGTGTATTGCCCGACACGGTGGTCAAAGGTATCGAAGAACAATTATCCGGCGCGTGCACGACCGAAATTGCCGCTTTCGATGAATTTACCGCTTTGCTGGTCGATTCGGCGCTGACAGCGGATTACGATCATATTATTTTCGACACTGCACCGACCGGCCACACCATACGATTGCTGCAACTGCCCGGAGCATGGAGTGATTTTCTTGAGGAGGGCAAAGGTAATGCGTCATGTCTTGGCCCACTGGCAGGATTAGAAAAACAACGCGCACAATACAAAGCGGCAGTAGATGCACTCGCCGATTCGCAGCGCACGCGGCTGGTATTGGTGGCTCGCGCGCAGCAAGCCACGTTACGCGAAGTAGCGCGGACACATGAAGAATTAGCCGCTATTGGATTGACGAAACAATTTCTGGTTATCAATGGATTGTTTCCGCAGACAGAAACAGCACAGGATCAACTGGCAATTGCGATCTTCCAGCGTGAGCAAAACGCTTTGGCAGCCATACCGGAAGTCCTCAGCCAATTGCCTTGCGATCATATTGTACTTAAACCGTTTAACCTGGTCGGGTTGACAGCCTTGCGGAAGCTATTGGTTGACGACTTGCCCGTCGATGGTGAAAATAAATCAAACCATCAGGCCATTCCATTTCCCAGCTTATCCCATTTAACGGATGATATTGCCAAGGATGGATGCGGCTTGATCATGCTAATGGGAAAAGGCGGTGTTGGCAAAACCACACTGGCTGCAGCCATCGCGGTCAATCTTGCGCATCGGGGCTTACCCGTTCATTTAACCACTTCAGACCCCGCGGCACATTTAAGCGAAACACTCAGCGGTGCTATGGATAATCTACTGGTTGACCGGATTGATCCGCACATTGAAACCGAGCGCTACCGGCAGCGTGTTCTGGAAACCAAGGGCGCGCATCTGGATGCACACGGCAGAGCATTGCTGGAAGAAGATTTACGTTCGCCTTGCACCGAAGAAATTGCAGTATTTCAGACATTCTCGCGCATTATCCGCGAAGCGGGAAAGAAATTCGTGGTGATGGATACCGCACCCACCGGGCATACATTATTGTTGCTGGATGCCACCGGCGCTTATCATCGCGATGTTATCAAACAAATGGACCCTTCCATCGTGCACTACTCAACACCGATGATGCAACTGCAAAATCCTAAGCAAACCAAGATAATGCTTGTTACATTGGCGGAAACGACACCCGTACTGGAAGCTGCTAATCTTCAAGCCGATTTGCGCCGCGCTGGTATTGAACCATGGGCATGGATCATCAATAACAGCGTTGCTGCAACAACTGTCCGCTCCCCCTTATTGTGTCAGCGCGCTAGTAACGAACTTGCTGATATAAAGACAGTATCCACCACTCACGCAAAGCGCTATGCCGTCGTGCCTTTGCTCAAAGAAGAGCCGGTAGGCATCGAGAAGTTATTGGAATTATTCCAAAGTAATTAGTCATTGACAGGCATTGAGAAATCCAGGCAAAAGCGCTGTACCGCGTCACGCCTAGCCGCAACAATGATCATCGTTGCTTTTATCTTGCGCCTGGATGGACGGGCACGGAACCGTGCCATAAGAACAATAGACACAGCAGTCACCGGGTTCCGGCTTAAGAATGGTATGACATTGCTCGCATTCGTAGAACCACTGACACGCATCCGTGGGCATGGTTTCCGTCTTGGCGTAGCCGCAAACTGGGCAAGTTAACGTGGATTCAAGAATAACTGAATTCATTAAGAATTTATTTTTCAAAGATTTTGACAGATACCACATTGAACAAGTAACGGTGCAGCACACTTCGGAAAGAAGATACTTGATTAATTATGGTGATGATGACTGGAATCATGAGTATGGTCCGGTACGGCGTGGCGGGCGTGATCGCTTAATTGGGAATCAAACCATTGGTGAATAGCTAGCTTAAGCTTTTCGATATGGGTGGCATAAGTAATTTCCGCTCCCCCAGGCAATTCTTTATACTCGATTTTGATCTGACCAGTTTTCGCTGTTCTCAATTCAGCCAATCCAGGCATGCTTGCGCCATGAATTTTCTCGGGATTAGAAAAATTGCCTTGTTTGAATTCTTTAGTAATGGCAGATAAATGTGATCGTATCAAGTTGATTTGTTCAGTATCAGATTTATCCTTCGCAATAACCTGCTGAATTCCTCCAGTATCCGTTTTGGAAAAAATATGCGTGGTTTTCTCCAAATCAAACGGCATAACATGCGAACCACGTTCAGCAACTTCATCGAGACGCTGTTCATCCGCTTTTTCTACCGCATGAATAGGTACCGCAATAAATAAAGCCAGCAAGAAAAGTGCAATAAACAGCTTGTTCATTTTATTTCTCCGTTACTCAAATTATAAAGTGGTTCGTGGCCAAGGAATCAGCTAAAGACTATGCCGTATATTTTGTGTCATGGTTATTTTTTGGAAGATGGTATGTGTCGCATAAAATCCATACGTTGATGCAAAATGCGAACGATCAATATACCCGTATTCTTGGGTACATAAAACACGACATGGGATTGATATTCAAATCGCTTTAAGTTTGGCGCGAGCTCCGCGGCACTTCGTCCTAGCTGAGGATTCTCGGCTAGAATTTCAAAGCAATTATTTAATCCATCTCGATAAAAACGAGCCTGTTCGATACCGAATGATTGAATAGTGAAATCGGCAATATCGGACAGATCAGCAACCGCACGATTCGTTAAGTGGAATTTACCCACGTTTATTTTTAGAGCGTTGCTCGGCTTCTTCCCAAACCTCCCCTACAGTTTTATCGCTTACGCCACTGTCCAATCCTTCTTGAATGGCTTGCTTGAATGCTAGAAATTGAGCATTTTGTTCCTGATCACGGCGCACAAGATCACGGATATATTCGCTGTCATTCGTAAAGCCGCCAGCGGCAATTTGCGTTTTAATCCATTGATCTTGTTTATCCGTTAGCGTAATGGTTTTTCGTATGGTCGCCATGTTGATTCTCAGTATTGAGTGAATTAATCATACTATTGGTGCAATATTGCATATTAGCACTATTCGAAATTTGTTGGTTATTTATGCAACCAGCTTTTCCATCAACTCAATGATCTGCTCAGATTCCATCATTCCCTGCATTGGGTGCCCATCCTCAGCCAGAATAACTTCTCTTAATTTATTCAATTCAGCAGGATTGGTATCAGTCTTTAGCAAAACATAGTAGATCAATTCATATCTGATCTGGCTTAAGTTTTCTGTAATAAACGAAAGCCCGGTTCGTTTCACACAGGCAATCATGGCTCGCCGTTGCAGCCATAAGTCCTTGCCCCACATATCAGGCACATCTTCCAGATTTGTTAATGCAATTCTCCGGATGATTTCAGCATCGCTGTGATGGTTGATGATATATGACAGAGCAAAGGATATTGCTGGATACAATGTATCGAATTTGTTCCATTCAGCGAGGGTGGTATTGTCTATGGGATCCATGATCCCAGTTTGTTCCATCCTCTGAAGTGGCTCACTTTTTTCTTTACCGATACCAAGCAGCCACCAGTCATAGTAAAAATTCAGTAATTCCAGAGTATCTCTAAGAATCTTTCCATTATTTGCAATGAACTGATTCCAACACGCTTCATCGCTTAACAAATTTATATTGCTTAGATCCGCTTTGAATGCACCGTAACTGACTTGTCTTCTGTCGAGGTAAGTTTGGACGGCTTCATGTCCAAATTTGCCTTGCAGGATATTAAAAAGCTCAACATCAAAGCCATGAGCAAAATAATGATCGTATAAACGGCAGAACGCCAGATCAATCAGCGGTTCCGGATTGTTGGGATCTTCCAGTTGTTGTATTTCAGTTTTAATATCATCCGATTCCTGGAGATAGCTAAACCGGTAAGCTTTTGTGCCCGTATATCCAGTTTCAACAACATGCAACATGATGCCTTCGTAACAATATCCACACATATCAGCCACCTTTTTTATTAAGTTATAGAAAAAACAACACTCTTTCTTAAATTAGTGGAATTAGGATTCGTTATTACGGTGTGGCCTATGATTAAAAATTAACCATAGAGATTCAGATAGATTGGTTTCGGATCTTAACGCTTTCCTAACTTCACCAAAACGGACTGTGATTAATCCGGCGCATTAAGATCAAAAGTAAGTGCCAGGATGACTGCACAGTTTTACACGGAATTACATGAATTGAGGAATTAAAGAATTTATTTGTAGGGGAAGGCTGTGAAATAAACAGTCTAACAAATAGCATATGCTGAAAGGGAATCATCAGTCAGAATCAAATCTGTGTACATAACTGTGTACACAGATTTGATTAACACTTACCATCTAATCGCAACCCACTGATTAATTGGTCGGGGCGAGAGGATTTGAACCTCCGACCACTTGCACCCCATGCAAGTACGCTACCAGGCTGCGCTACGCCCCGAGCGGGGCATTATAGCAAACAATACATCCAACCTTCAGAAACTATTACTGAGAAATTACCACTCACGACAGAAGCTGCGACACAATACTTTTAATTTCACGCCGGACGTAACGTAAATCCACTTCGGAAGACTGTGAGCTGGCGGCAATATCTAACATTGGAATCCGTTCGTTTTCCTCAACTTGCTCCAAGCGATTGCGCGCGCCATTAATCGTAAAGCCTTGGTCATAAAGCAATTCTTTAATGCGCCGTATCAACAACACTTCTTCGTGTTGATAATAGCGGCGATTGCCGCGCCGCTTCACGGGTTTCAACTGCACAAATTCCTGTTCCCAATAGCGCAATACATGCGGTTTAACACCGCAAAGCACCCCCACTTCTCCGATGGTAAAATACCTTTTAGCGGGGATCGGCAACACTACGCTATTTACTTTTTTGTTTTCCACGATAATTTTTCTCCACCAAAGCCTTTAATTTCTGGCTGGCATGAAATGTCACGACACGACGGGCAGTGATCGGAATCTCTTCTCCGGTTTTTGGATTTCTTCCCGGGCGCTGTGGCTTTGCACGCAATTGAAAATTTCCGAATCCCGACAGTTTTACTCCTTCACCGTTTTGTAAAGCCGTACGTACTTCTTCATAAAAAGACTCGACCATATCCTTCGCTTCACGCTTATTAAGTCCAACATTCTCAAACAATAAATCAGCTAATTCAGCTTTTGTTAACGCCATACTTCACTCCAGTTAGTTATTAATTTTATAGCTATCAATTCATCTTTAATGGAATCATTAAAGCAGTAGCACTTTTACTTTAAATAAAAAGAGATTAATAACTTATCTCATACATTCAATCTTTGCAGAGCCACCCCGAATAATCGAAACCAAATAAAATCAGTCGACGCACAGGCAAAAGCTATGCATCAATTACGCAATGCAGCGGAAAATTTATTCTTCAGGATTTCTACTATGCTTGCCACCGCAGAATCAGCTTCTTCGTCGGTCAATGTTTTCTCAGTATCTTGTAACAACACACGGAATGCAAGACTTTTTTTGCTGCTGTCCATCCCTTTGCCGCGATAAATATCAAACAACGAAATGTCCGACACGATCGCTGATTTTTCTGCATTCAGAGCAAACAGCAGAGAATCTACGCTGACCTCATTATCAACGATAATTGCAATATCGCGCCGTACCGGTGGAAATTTAGAAATTTCTTTAACTGCCGGTAGCGATCTAGGCATCAAACTGTCCAGCACTATCTCGAACAACACGGTATTCCTCTGCAATCCATATTTCTTCTGCCAGCGCGGATGCAATTCACCCAGCCACCCAATCGGTTTACCTTCGATAACGATTTGCGCCGACTTTCCCGGATGCAATGCCGGATGGGCGAATTTTCTGAAATGAATCGCTTTTCCTTTGCACAAAGCCTCCACATCGGCTTTGACATCATAAAAATCAACACTTCTCGCCGGTATGCCCCACTGCTCCGGAACAACATCGCCATAGCTCAAACCGGCAAGTTTTTCTATTTGTTTGCAATCGCTCTCGTCGTCTCTAATAAAACAGCACCCCATCTCAAACAAACGCACCCTGATTTGCTTTCGGTTCAGGTTAAAGTGTAAATTGGCGATCAAACCGCCGATCAAGGTACTGCGCATGACGTTCATCTGACTTGCAATCGGATTCTGTAATGCAATGGGGCGGTCGTTATTGACCAAATCCAGTTCCCAGACGGAATCGACAAAAGCATAATTGATCACTTCCTGATAATCGCGCGCAATTAAACATCGCTTAACGTCCATCGCGGTGTATTTCGATTCCGGCGCCGGCAGCATCGCCATCCCGCCGTTCGGGTAATACGCCGGAATCCGGTCGTAACCATGAATCCGCGCCAGTTCCTCGATAAAATCTTCTTCAATTGCCAGATCATAGCGATAACTGGGCGGCGTAACGGTAAAAACATCTTCGCCCGGTGAAAACTCAAACTGCAAGCGTTTAAAGTAATCACTGATTTGCTGCCTGCTGATATCAATCCCCAATACCCGTTTTATTCGCTCTCCACGCACATTGACAAGCGGCCGTTGCGGCAGTTCATGCTTGATCTCCGTCACCGGACCCGCCTTTCCGCCACAAATCGTCTGTATCAGGTCAGTAGCGCGTTCCAATGCATCTCTCGTGGCGGCAAAATCCACTCCGCGTTCAAACCGGTAGGCCGAATCCGAGCTGAATCCCAGTTGAAACGATTTGCCGCTGATCGCATCCGGACTGAAAAACGCGCTTTCCAAAAATATATCCGTCGCACCTTGGGTAACCCCACTATCCAACCCTCCCATGATGCCAGCCAGCGCAAGCGGTTTTTGTTCGTCGGCGATTAACAACATACCGGTATCGAGATCAATTTGATTGCCATTCAGCAATTGCATTTGCTCACCCCGGTCGGCATACCGTACTCGGATAGCGCCGTTGATTTTGGCGAGATCAAACGCATGCATCGGCTGCCCGGTTTCCAGCAGCACATAGTTGGTAATATCGACAACCGGATTGATCGGGCGCAATCCGCTGCGTTCCAGCCGCTGCGTCAGCCATAAGGGTACCGGCACATCAAGATTGACATCGCGCATAATCCGCCCGCAGTACAGCGGGCATGCTTCCGGCGCCGCCACTTGCACGGCGAGTGTATCGCTAATCTCTTCAGAAACTGACTTCTTCTCCGGCAAAGCCAATCCGGCCGACGTGATGGCCGCAACCTCACGCGCCACACCCAGCACGCCGAGACAATCCGCTCTGTTTGGTGTCAGTTTTAAGGTAAAGACATGATCATCCAGCCCGAAATAGCTGCGAAAATCCACGCCTACCGGCGCATCCGCGGACAACAATAACAAGCCATCGGCCGCATCACTGATGCCTAACTCCTTGGCGGAACATAACATCCCGGAGGAATCTATTCCGCGCAGCTTGGTTTTTTTGATGGCAAAACCCGGCAAAGTTGCACCAATCAGCGCGCACGGAACCTTCACACCTGCGCTGACATTTGGCGCGCCACACACAATTTGTAAAGTCTCTGCGCCGGTATCGACGCTGCAAACCTTCAGCCGGTCCGCTTCCGGGTGTTTCTCGACAGTCAACACTTCAGCCACAACGACTTTATCAAACACCGCCGCCACCGCCTCTATGCTCTCCACTTCGATTCCCGCCATGGTCAATGCATGTGCGAGCTCATCGCTGGAGAGTGACGGATTTACAAAACTACGCAGCCAGTTTTCTGAAAATTTCATGAGATTCTGTTACAAATGGCAGTAAGTAAAAGATTTATTTAATTCAATTGAATTGTTTGAGAAAGCGCAAATCATTCTCAAAAAACAACCGCAGATCATTCACGCCGTATCTGAGCATTGTCAACCGCTCGACGCCCATGCCGAAAGCAAATCCGATATAGC
>WBZO01005545.1_pt1 | contig 10810 bp, 9 predicted proteins | sample 5204261 | NCBI WGS metagenome assembly WBZO01 (sample SAMN12412400, study PRJNA552823) | activated sludge metagenome | isolation source: activated sludge from anammox sidestream of wastewater treatment plant... | place: USA: North Carolina | collected 2017-09
CATCGCGATGTAGGCGACGCTCTCGTCCTCGCCGTACTCGTAGACCGCCACGATTCCGGGATGCGAGAGCCTGCCGGCAGCCTGCGCCTCGTGCTTGAACCGGGCGACGAGCGTGCCGCCCCGGTCGTCGTCGATCAACTCCTTGCGGATGGTCTTGACCGCGACCGGACGCCGGATGTTGGGGTCGAACGCCCTGTAGACGACGCCCATGGCGCCCTTGCCGAGGATCTCGGCGGCCTCGTACTTGCCGAACCGGACCGGCTCGTTCATGCGGGGCGGGCCCCGCGCGCGTCGGGCGAGATCACGTCTCGAGCATCCGCATCGCCTGGACCAGGCTCTTACGCATGCGGTTGAAGGATTCGGCCAGGGTGCCGATCTCGTCGCGGCTGCGCGCCGCGAACTCCGGCGCGTCCATGTTGCCGAGGCTCACCTCGTCGGCGAGCCTGGACAGGCGCGACACCGGGTGGATCACCATGCGCCACAGCATGAGGTTGAGCGCGAGGCCGATGAGCAGGAACACGATCGCGAGCGAGATCATGAATACCCGGAACGCGGCCTCGGCGCGCAGGATCGGCACCGCCATCGGCACGGCCACGATCTGCGACCCGACGATCTCGTTCAGCTGCCAGCCGAAGCCGTTCGCCGGCCCATAGCGCTCCACCATGGTCTTCGGCGCCGCTTCGACCGTCGAGTGGCAGACGAGACAGCTCGGCAGCGTGATCTTGATCGGGCGCGCGATGTACAGCGACCTGCCCGTCGGCGTGTCGCGCTCGCCGACGAGCTCCTTGCGCTCGCTCGAGCTGCGAAACTGCTGCACGACGTCGGCCTCCCAGTCGGTCGCGCGATCGCGCGGATTGGTCGGATTGAGCGTCGCCTCCTTGTAGCTGTATTCCGGGAAGTTCTTCTTCACGCCTTCCACCACCTCGGTCGCCGAATACGCCGGGACGGACTGGGGCAGGAAGGTGTACTTGATCTGGGTGGCGAGAAGCGGCTGCACCTGGCTCGAGGTATAGGCGCGCGTGGAAAGCGCCGTCTCCAGCACCAGGCGGGCGTTCTGGACGATCTCGTCGCGGGCATTTTGCTGGAGCAACTCCCGCGAGACATAGCCGGCTGCGGCCAGCCCGGCCACGAACACCAGGATGAATACCAGATTGAACTTCAGGATCAATTTCATCTTGTGTCCCCTCGCTGTTCCCGCGTCTTATTCTTGCATTCGCTACTGGCCGGCCGCCGGCTCGACCCGTGCGGAGGAGCTTTCCTCCTCCTTCTTCGGCTCGTACTTCTCCGGAAACACGATCGGATCCCACTCCCAGTGGTATCGCATGTTCGCGACGAGCCCGGCCCGGAACGCCGGGTCGGCCGCCTTGGCGCGCCAGAGGGGCACGAGCACCTGCCGGATCTCGCGGTCGGACTTCAGCCAGCCTTCGACGTCCGCATAGGTGAAATCAGGCCCCGGCTTGGGCGCGATGTCGCGTCCCTTGAACTTGGCGAGGCGCATCGGCAGCGTGTCGCGGAACGCGCGCGGCATGCTCTCGACGAAGGGTGGGGGCAGCCGCTCGGAGATCGCGCCCTTCTGGCCGTTCCTCCGGGCGTAGAACCGTCCGGGGCGCACGGCGGCGCGGGCGGCCGTTCGCCCCGCCGGCTCGAGAATGGTGCCTTCGCCGCTTTCCATGTAGAGGCTGCCCTCGGCCGGGGTCATGTGCACCACGCTCACCCCCTCGCCCAGGAGGAGGCTGACGAGCGGCGTGTCGAGACGATATTGCGCCGGGTCCTGGCGCTTCGGGACCGTGAGCTTGAGCCATCCGGCAAGGAGGTAGTGCGGTCCGACGATGGGCGGCGAGCCGCGCGACCCGGGTAGGTCGGCGAGGTACCGGGTGTCCGCGCCCAGCTCGATCACCGCGCCGTCGTCGAACTCGATCTGCGCGAGTCCGTTCTTCCCGGTGTGCAGGATGTCGGCGCGCCCGAGCTTGATGCCCTCGACGGGAACGTAGGCGCGCGCTTCGCGGATGAGTGATTTATGACGAAATCGAAGATTGTTGGATTGGTCTTGATTGGGTTGGTGGCCGCGATTTGCATTGTGAATCGCGGGTTTGCAGATGGTGTGAGTGTGGATCTGCTGATTCACACCGCAAAACTTTCAAAGTCCATGCTGATGCTGGCGTGTACCGCTGTCGGTGTGGTGGTGGGCGTTCTCCTCAAATAGTGTTATGTCAGAATCAACTCTTCCTTTGCGCGTCCGGGATTTGTTGGCGCGTGGCGTGCGGATGCCGAACCCCGCTTCCGTGGAGATTGACCCCGCGATTATTCCCGAGCGCATCGCGCCGGATGCGGTGATCCATGCGGGCTGCCGCTTGCGAGGGGCCTCGACGAGTGTGGGCCCGGCATCCGTGCTCGGCGCGGAGACGCCGCTGACGCTTGAAGATTCGCAACTCGGCGCGAATGTGGAACTCAAGGGCGGCTATGTGGCCGGTTCCGTCTTCCTGGATGGCGCCAATGTGGGGAGTGGCGCGCATATTCGCGCTGGCACGCTGTTGGAAGAGGAGGCCAACGGCGCGCATACAGTCGGGTTGAAGCAAACCATCCTCTTGCCGTTTGTGACGCTGGGCAGCTTGATCAATTTCTGCGATGTGCTGATGGCCGGCGGGACGAGTCGGAAGAATCACAGCGAGGTGGGCTCTTCCTTCATTCATTTCAACTACACCCCGCACCAAGACAAGGCCACGCCGAGTCTCTTGGGCGATGTGCCGCGCGGCGTCTTTCTCGATCGCGCCCCCATTTTTCTCGGTGGGCAGGGCGGGTTGGTGGGTCCCCTGCGCCTCGGCTTCGGTTGCGTGACACCGGCGGGTTCGGTGCTTCGCCGCGATGCTGCGGATGACGGGATGTTGGTGGGCCCCGCGGTGGCCGCCGCTGGCATTCGGCGCTATGACGCGAGCACCTATCGCGGCGCGCAGCGCGTTTGGCAGAACAACCTGACCTATATCGGCAATTTGGTTGCGCTTCGCGAGTGGTATCGGCACGTGCGGTCGCTCTTCATGACGGGCGTTTATGAGCGCTTCTGTTTGGACGGCGCGCTGCGCCTTTTGGATGGCGCGCTGAAAGAGCGGTTGAAGCGGCTGGACGAATGGGTCGCCAAGCTCAAGGGCTCGGCAGAGCGACTCCGCGCTGATGGCGAGAGCCGGCATCTGGCGGAGTGCGAGGTACAGGAGCGCATTGTCCACGGATGGACGGCGGCGCGAATGCGGGTGGCCAACCCCATGCTGGGGGAAGTCGAACGCGAACGATTTGTTCAGGAATTGATTGCCGCGCGAGCGGGGCGAGACTATTTGCCTCTGTTGCCCGCGCTGCCGGAGGCCGTCAAGCAGACCGGCAGAGCATGGCTCCAGAGTCTTGTAGAGAGTACACTGCGCGCAGGTGAAGAGTAAGAAGGAGACGACAATGGGTCGCTTGTTTGGAACGGACGGAGTGCGTGGGGTAGCGAATCAATATCCCATGACGGCGGAAATGGCGTTGGAGATAGGCCGCGCGACGGCCTATGTGTGCAAACAGCACCAGGAGCGCCGCCACACAATCGTCATTGGAAAAGACACGCGCGTGAGTGGATATATGCTGGAGAGCGCGTTGACGGCGGGCATTTGCTCGATGGGCGTGGATGTGCTGCTCGTCGGGCCAATGCCGACCCCGGGGATCGCCTTCATCACGCGAAATATGCGCGCCGATGCGGGCTTGGTGATCTCGGCCTCGCACAATCCCTATCAAGACAACGGAATCAAAATCTTTTCTCGCACAGGATTCAAATTGCCCGACGCGGAGGAGAACGAGATCGAGGAACTCATCAGCTCGGGCCGCATCAAAGACATCCGCCCCACCGCCAACCAGATTGGCAAGGCGCGGCGGATTGACGATGCGCTGAGTCGCTACATCGTATTCTGTAAGAACTCGTTTCCGGAAGCGCTGAGTCTCGAAGGACTGAAGATAGTGCTCGATTGTGGAAATGGCGCCACCTACAAGGCCGCTCCGATCATTTTTTCCGAGTTAGGCGCGGAGGTGACTGCTATTCACTGCCAGCCGAATGGCATCAACATCAACGAAAACTGCGGCTCGCAGCACACACAAGATTTGCGCGCAAAAGTGAAGGAACTCGGCGCGGATGTCGGCTTCGCGTTCGATGGCGATGGCGACCGGATGATTGCTGTGGACGAAAAGGGGCAGGAACTCAGTGGCGACCACGTCCTCCTGGCCTGCGCGCGGGCGCTGAAGGAGGACGGGCGGCTGCCTAACAATTTGATGGTCACGACGGTGATGGCCAACTTCGGCTTCTTCATCGCCGCGCGCAAACTCGGCATTGAAGCGGGCGTGGCTCCTGTCGGCGACCGGTATGTTCTGGAAATGATGAAGGAGCGCGGCTCGCGCATTGGCGGCGAATCGTCCGGGCACATGATTTTCCTCGATCATCATACAACGGGAGACGGCCTCATCTCCGCGCTACAGTTGCTCGCTGTGATGCGATCGTCGGGGCAAAAGCTTTCCGAGTTAGGCTCGCTCATGTCGGTGACGCCGCAGAAGATGATCAACGTGGATGTGCGTCAAAAACCGGACCTCTCGACCGTTCCCGATGTGCAGGCGGCGATTGAGAAAGCCGAAGCGGAACTTGGCGATCAGGGCCGTGTACTCGTTCGCTATTCCGGCACGCAGTCCATGTGTCGCGTGATGGTGGAGGGCCCGACTCAGGAGATGACAGATCGGCTGACGAATTCGATCGCCGCTGTTGTGAAGCAATGTTTGAGCGCCTAGCCGATATCCGCATCCGCCGCGCATGGAGAGTGACCGCGGTCCTTGCGACGCTTTGGAGCTGCGCGTTGCTTCCTGCGCTTGCGGCCCGAACGGATCCGTTTGACGCGGGCTTCCTGGCCTCGCGCCATCGCGATGCGCATGGCGATCAGCGCCTAAAAGTTGCAGGACCTTTTTTTGAGGCCGCTCAGTCCACACAGGGCTGGCACTTGGTCGCGTTTCGTCCGTTCTACAGCAAGGTGGAAGATCCCGCGAACGACCGCGCCCGCCAGGATTATCTCTGGCCGCTGGGTTCCTCGCGCACCATCGGGCCGGAGGAACAGACGCGGATTCTCATCTTCTTCTCCTTCAAACACGGGGAGGATCGTCCGGAGCGACGCCATCGCTTCTGGCTCTTGCCGTTCTATTTTTCGGGTCGCGATGCGCAGGGCGATACCTACCGCGCGGTCTTTCCCTTCGGCGGCACGATTCGCGAATTCTTGGGGCGCGATGAGATTTCCTTCGTCCTGTTCCCCCTTCGATCCACCAGCAAGTTGAACGATCTTGAGACGAGCAACTGGTTGTGGCCGTTCATTTCCAAGACGACCGGCAGCAAGGTCGAGCGCGAGCGCGTCTTCCCCTTCTATGGGCGCTCCTATCGAGAGGGGCAGTACGAAAAGCATTTCGTGATGTGGCCCCTGTGGACCGACGTCGAATACTTCTATCCGGGCAGCTCTGGAAAGGGGTTTATTCTTTTTCCCCTCTATGGGCATACGAAACTGGAAGATCAGGAAACGTGGATGCTGATTCCACCCTTCTTCCGCTACACGAAGGGAGACAAGGCGACGCGCTTGTTTGCGCCGTGGCCTTTTATCCAGCGCGAAACCGGCGATGTGGAGAAGTTCTATCTCTGGCCGCTCTGGGGTCACCGAGCGCAGGGCAAGACGGAAACGACGTTCTACCTCTGGCCGATCGTTTGGGACCAAACTTCGATGCGTGGCGATGTCAGGCAAGATCGCTTTATCGTTGCGCCATTCTATTTTCACTTCAGGGAGGGGATCACAAACGAGCCGCCCCAGAAGCGAGAAGTGAAGGTGTGGCCATTGTTTTCCTATCGCCGCGCGGGAGAGGATTCGTTTTTCAGGACGTTGGCGCTCTGGCCGCTTGCGGACTACAGCGCGGTGGAGCGAAACTGGGCGCCCCTGTGGACGCTCTACTCGAGTTCGCGCCATGAAGACTCGGTGGACCGCGAGCTGTTGTGGGGGTTGCATCGCGATCTGAAGCGGGGCGACGAAGAGCGGCGGTGGTCTCTTTTTCCGCTTTGGGATTGGCATCGCGAATCGGATGGGAAATCGTGGTCGTTCCTTAAAGGATTGCTGGGGCGGTCGCGGAACGATTCCAATGTGGAATGGCGTGTGCTATTCTTTTTCAAGTTTGGGGATAAACCTGAGCAGGAGATTGAGCCATAATTACGCGTGAACCAGAGTTTTATGACCCGCCGATCAACGCGCTTGCGCGTCTGGGACGGCAGATTCTGCTGAATCTGCGCGGACTGGGCCAATCGCTGCTTATGTTGTTTGAGGCGACTCTCTCCATCCCGCTCGCCCTCACCAAGCGGCGTCGCTCCGAAGTCTTCAATCAGCTCTACATCACCGGCATCAAGTCCCTCGGGGTCATTACCGTGGTGGCGGCATTCACCGGAATGATTCTGGCGCTGCAGACCGGGTTGGAGCTGCGCCGATTCGGTTTGCAGCAGAACATCGGGACTGCGGTGACGGTGGTGATGATGCGAGAAATGGGCCCGTTCATGACAGCGCTGATCGTCGCCGCCAGCGTGGGCTCTGCCATTGCCGCGCAAGTCGGCACGATGGTGGTATCCGAAGAAGTCTCGGCTCTCGAAATCATGTCCATCAATCCTGTGCGCTTCATCGTCTTGCCGCGCCTGATTGCGCTGGCGGTGATGATGCCCATTTTGACGATCTACACGAATATCCTGGGCATCGCGGGAGGCGCGCTGGTGGGGGTCACGCAGTTGCAGGTCTCATTCCAAGCGTATTTTGACAACGCGCAACTGTATGCGCAGAACAAAGACCTTTATGTGGGGCTTCTGAAGGCGTTTGTCTTCGGCATCGTCATTGCGACGACGGCCTGCCATCAGGGTTTCGTCACGACCGAGGGCGCGGTGGGCGTCGGGCAGGAGACACGCCGCACGGTGATCATTTCCTTCCTCACTATTTTGGTGCTGGGCTATATGTTGACGCGAGTGTTCTACCGATGATCCGTTTCGAAAATGTGACCAAACGACTCGGGCGTCGCAACGTGCTCGACGGCTTTGATCTCGAGATCAAAGCGGGGGAAACGTTTGTCATCTGCGGGCCCTCGGGCATGGGGAAGAGCGTAACACTCAAGCACATGGTGCGCTTGCTGACGCCCGACTCCGGCCACGTTTGGGTTGGAGACGATTGCGTGAGTGAGGCGCGTGGGAAAGAGTTGGAGCGCATACGCGCTCGTTTCGGCGTTCTCTTTCAGAGCGGCGCACTCCTCGAGTGGCTCACAGCGGGAGAAAATGTGGGCCTGCCACTGCGCGAACACACGGACAAGGGGGATGAGGAAATTGACACCCTCGCCCGCGAAAAATTGCGGATGGTTGAGTTGGAGGACGCGTTCGACAAACACCCCTCCGACCTGTCGGGCGGGATGCGCAAACGAGTGGCGCTCGCGCGAGCGATCATCACCGAGCCCGAAATTGTTTTGTACGATGAGCCGACTTCCGGCTTGGACCCCGTCACATCGCGCACCATTGATGAGCTGATTGACAACTTGCGGAAGCAACTCGGGATCACCAGCGTGGTGGTGACGCACGATTTGCACAGTGCGTTGGCGATTGGGAATCGGATTGCGATGCTGAACTACGGGAAAGCCGTAGAGGTCTCCGCTCCGGACGAGTTTATGAAATCCACAAATTCCGTTGTTCGCGGGTTTCTGGAGTCGCAGTATATTACCCGCCGTGGGGCGTGGGAGAAGGGATTGAAAGTATGAAACGCAGTCGAGTTCAACAAGCCTCGGTCGAGGTCGTGGTCGGCTTGTTCATGATGCTGATTTTGATCGCGCTCGGATTTTTCACGATCATCCTGAGCCAGGAGAATCTGCTGGGCACCAGCTATAAAATGTCGGTGGTCTTCGACCAGGTCACGGGGCTCATCAAGGGTGATAAGGTATTCGTACGCGGAGTGGATGTGGGTCGTGTGAAGAGCCTGAGCGTCCAGCGCGACGGCGTCTATGCGGACCTCACATTGGATTATCCGATTCAATTGCGCGAGGATTACAAAATCGTCGTTACACCCTCCTCGGTGCTCGGCGGTAAATTTGTGGAGGTCTATGAGGGCTCTCCGGATAAACCGCTCTTGCCGGAGGGCGCGCCGGTGGTTGGAATGGGCCCAGCGGATTTCATTGCCGAACTCACCGACGGCGTCAAAGCCTTGCGCGAGACCCTGGAGGGCGGAGGAGTGCTCGGCAATTTATCGGAAACGATGGACAATCTTAAAGTGCTTACCGGCCGTCTGCGAAATGGCGAGGGGACGATAGGAAAGCTTCTCACGGATGATGCACTCTACACAAACGTTTTGGCGGTGAGCGAGCGTCTCGCGAACGGCGAGGGGACACTCGGCAAACTCCTCTCATCCGATGACAAGCTCTATCAAGATTTGTCCGACGCAGTGACTGCGCTGAAGGAAACGGCGGAGACGATCAATCGTGGCGAAGGCACTCTCGGCAAGCTGGTCAAAGATGAGGATATGTATAAACAGGTGGACGGGCTGGTGACCGATATCCGCGCGGCCGTTGACGACCTGCGGGAGACGACACCCGTGGTTTCATTTTCCAGCATATTCTTCGGCGCCTTTTGATCGAGCGCGGATGTTTCTCTGAGCGTATCTCTGCCGCGGGTTTCCCAAGTGAACGAGGTCAGAGGCTAGGGGGAAAGGATGACGCGGATCTCGTAGAATTGCTCATTCGCGTCGGGTGAAATGGGGTTGGTGAAACTATTGATCGGAGGGGTGGCAGGCAGACTGCCGACGTGTTGTGTGTAGGCGCTGAGCGCATTGGTTGTTGCCCAGATGGAATAGCTGCGGCCGGAAACGCTCGGCCAGCGCAGAATGAAATCGGTCGCCGGGGTGAGGTGCGGATCCATGGCGGTGATTGCGAGGTGGGAGAGGGGGTCCAACGGTAGGGTGCCGGCGATGTATTCGTCCCAATTGCTCGCTCCATCGCCGTCGTCATCTGCATGGGCCGTCGCGTTTGTAGGCCCGCCAAAGTAGAGTTCCTCCCATGCATCCGGAATGCCGTCGCCATCGCTGTCGAGCAGGGGGTCTGGCGCGGCCTCGAGTTGGCCACAGAGTTTGATTTCATCGAGGTAGTAGAAATCGTTGGCGTTATTAGCTCCGTTCGCGTCGAAAAATGTTACGCGAACCGAGATTTGTGTGCGCGTGTCGTCCACTGCCAGAACATACGGCGTGCCCATGGGCTGGCGATCGAGATTGGTGAACGTGTTGTATTCCAGCTTCAGGTTGCTAAAGCCGTCGGCAATTTGAGTGCCGAATGCGGATGGCAACCATGTTGCGCCACCATCGAAGCTCACGGCAACATGGAGATCATCGCCCGAGTCTGCCCCGTGGGCGGCAAACGGAATCGTTAGTGTGACGTTGGTGTAGGCGCTGATATCCACATTTTCAAAGAGGATCGTTGGGTTCGCTGCGCCATTGGTGGAGCCTTGCAGCTCGATGGCATTTTGGCCCGCCAGGGTCTTGTTGGTGGATGAAACGACCGCGGCGCCATGGCTGTTGTTTGTCGGGGATCCCGTATTGCCGAGATAGATGGCGCTCCAGCTCCAGGGATGCGCGTCAACGGCGTCGAAGCCCTGCGATCGAATGCAATTGGTTTCAACTTCAGCCCGATATTCTGCCGTGAACTGGTTGGTTGTTCCGGCACTCAGCACGACGGAAGTTGGGGTTGGCGTGAGATAGCCAGCGACTGGAGTGAAAGAAATCTGATAGATGCCAGCTTGGAGCCCGTTGCGGGTGTATCCGCTGCTGTTGGTGGTGCCTGCGATAATCCACCTCGCGCTATTCGTGACAGCGGCGGGTGTGAGTGTCACGCGAGCGGCGGCGGGAACGGCCGAGTCGCCGAGGAACTGCATGGCCTTTGTCATGAGGCTGGCGCGCGCCGCGGCATTGGTGATGGTCTCGAATGGAAAGCCCATGACAATCGTTCGATAGACCGCATTGCTAAATTGGATGATGGCGCCGTTGGAGCCCGATGCGGTGATCCCATAGACGGCAGCGGTGACTGCGCCACTGCTCGCGCGCAAGACGTCGGGGTAGTTGGCGGCATAGATGTCGGGGAGCAATTGGGAATAGTTGAAGTCCATCGAAATGCCGCTCAGGAACCCGTTGGTCGTCCCCGTGACGGTTCCAGTGGCGGCGTTATCAGTCGCGTATGCCGCGCGCAATGTATTTGTGAAGAAGAGCACTTCGTCAGGTGTGGATACACCTGCGCGGCCGAGATCCCAGCCGATTTCTGCACCCGACACCATGAGGCGTCCACCGGCGTTCAAATAGCCCGCAACGGCGGCGCGCTCGGTGGCATCGAATGTTTTATCGGCTGTGGACTCTTCGCCCAGCATCCAAATGACTTTCGCGTAGTTCGTGAGCGCCGCGCTGTTGAGGATCAGCGAGTGATCCTTGAAATCGAACGTTTGGCCCGCCGCCGCGAGCGCCAAGGCATGCTCCTTGGCATAGTCAAAACTATTGATCATGCGCGGGCGGACGAGGGTGACATTTCCATTGAGATTCTTTGCGATGTAGCGAGTCGGCGAGAGACCGTTATCTGCGCGGTCGAACCCGGCGACGAGAAGGACGCCTGCCTTCGCGCCGCTGGCTGTGACGCGAGCGCCTGCCACGGCGGAGTTGAGGGATTCGCCGCCCGCATTGGTCGCGCAGACGCGGAAGAAGATCGTGGCTCCAGCGTTCAGGTTTGTGAGGACTTT
>WBZO01006862.1_pt1 | contig 10810 bp, 8 predicted proteins | sample 5204261 | NCBI WGS metagenome assembly WBZO01 (sample SAMN12412400, study PRJNA552823) | activated sludge metagenome | isolation source: activated sludge from anammox sidestream of wastewater treatment plant... | place: USA: North Carolina | collected 2017-09
GGTGCAGCCAATATAAAGCAACAGTTTGGCAGCGATTGCTTTATTATCTTTGTAAAGCCGCCTTCTAAAGATGTGCTATTTGAAAGACTAAAAGCGCGTAATACCGAAAACCCCAAAACACTTAAAATGCGCCTTAAAAGAGCCGAAGAAGAATTGAAATTTGAATCTAAGGCAGATTACGTGGTGTTGAATAAAGACTTTGATACTGCGTATATGCGTACTAAAAATGCAATAATCCGCTTCTTAAATCCGGTTCCGGTTTATCACTAAGAATAATTTTTTATGGGAATTATTCAGCGGCAAGGCATCATAAATAGTATTATTTCCTATATGGGAATTTTGCTGGGAGCCCTGAATGTGGTGGTTTTTCAACCTATGTTTCTAACCAAAGAAGAAATAGGTTTAACGCGAGTATTATTTTCGTTTTCTGCTCTGGTAGCCACTTTTGTTCCGTTGGGCGTAAGCAGTATTTTACTTAAGTATTTCCCTTCTTTTAGAAATAAGGAAAAGAAGCATCACGGTATTTTTGGATTGGCAGTTGGGCTTACCTTGCTGGGGTTTGTAATTGTAAGTATTGGTTTGGTAGTGTTTAAACCATTTATTACAGCACAATACAATAAACAATCGCCATTACTAAACGAATACTTTAATTATGTATTTCCACTAATACTCTTCATTGCATTCAGCAATGTTTTTTTTACCTATTGTACCTCGCTTTTTAAAACCAATGTTCCTGCTTTTTTAAACGATGTGTTGGTGCGTATATTTAGCATAGTGCTATTTGCAATTTACTTTTTAAAGTGGATTACACTCCCGCAATTGGTGCTGCTGTACGTTGTTAAGTTTGGAGTAATTGCTTTGCTGCACCTAGCCTATATTTTTAAGATAGATAGCCCCACACTTCGTTTGAATTGGGATTACTTTAAACAGCAGAATCCTCGGCAAATTTTAATGTACGGCTTGCTGCTGTCGTTTACATCGCTATCCAGCTTGGGGCTAAAGTATATTGATATAGTAATGCTGGGCAAATACCTAACGCTTGATTTAGTAGGTGTTTATGCTATCGCTGTTTTTATTCCTACGGTTATAGAAGCTCCGTTGGGCGCTTTAGATAAAATTGGTGTGGCATCTATTTCCGAAGCATGGAAAAGAAAAGATTTGGCAGAGGTGAAGAAGATATATTTTCGCTCTTCGCGTTACCTGCTTTTGGCGGGTGGATTTTTGTTTTTATGTGTAAATCTAAACACGCATTCGTTGTTTCAGTTATTTCCGGATAAGGGATATTCGCTGGGCGAAACGGTAGTGCTTATTATTAGTATTGGTACAGTAATAAATATGGCAACGGGTATTAACGATGCCATTATTTACACCTCCGATAAATACATTTATGGTGCATACATGCTTATGCTTTTGTTTGTAATTGCCATTGTAAACAATTACATTTTTATTCCCATTTGGGGCATGAATGGAGCAGCGTTTGCTACAGCATTTTCTGCCACTATTTTTAATTCGATGAAGTACATTTTCTTATGGAAAAAGTACCATTTACAACCGTTCGATTCTAAGACATTTTTAGTGGTGTTGAGTATTGTAGTTTGCTTTACTATTGGTTGTTTTATTCCGGATGTAGGGCATCCTATAGTTCAAATAGTTTATAGAACAGCCATTGTTTCAATCTTGTTTTTAGGTTTGGTAAAAGCATTTAATATAGTGCCGGAGTTAGAAGCACAGCTATGGGAGTTTATTGGTAAAAAAGGTTTTAAAACAAAGAACTAATCTGTGTTTGGAGCTATTTTTTGCTTCCTTTGTGGGCGTTAAAAAACTCGTTGTTTTATGCTTAAAGTTGGAATAGTAGGAGGAGGGCAGTTGGGTAGAATGTTATTGCAGCAAGCTGCCAATTATCCAATCGAAACTTTTGTGCTGGAAAACGATACGCAAGCTCCGGCAGCACATCTCTGCCACCATTTTCAGTTAGGCAGCATTACAGATTTCGATACCGTGTTGCAATTTGGCAGGAAAGTAGATGTGCTTACCATAGAAATTGAAAACGTAAGTGTAGAAGCGCTTTTTCAATTAGAAAAGGAAGGCGTTAAGGTTATTCCCCGTCCGGAAGTATTGCAAACCATAAAAGATAAAGGATTGCAAAAGCAATTTTATGAAACACATCAAATTCCATCTCCAGAGTTTGTGTTGTTAGGTAGCGCGAAAGACTTGCAGCAAAAGCTGGATTTTTTGCCGGCAGCACAAAAAATGCGCACAGGCGGATACGATGGCAAAGGCGTACAGTTGCTATGGAACGAAGGCGATATGGTAAAGGCATTTAGCGAACCATCGCTACTCGAAAAGATGGTAGATATTGAAAAAGAAATAGCTGTAATTGTAGCGTGCAATGAGAGTGGCGAAACAGCAGTTTTTCCACCTACAGAAATGGTTTTTGATCCGCAACTCAATTTGGTAGATTACCTTATTGCGCCTGCAAACCTCTCCGAAGCGCAAATTGCAAAGGCAGAAGAATTGGCATTGCAAGTGTGCAGCGCATTTGCTAGCCCCGGAATTTTTGCCGTAGAAATGTTTTTAAATAAAGATGCCGAACTGTTGGTAAACGAAACCGCACCACGCGTGCATAACAGTGGCCACCAAAGTATAGAAGGGAATTATGTTTCGCAATTTGATATGCTGTTGCGCGTATTGCAAAATTTACCTTTAGGCAGTACCAAAACCATTAAGCCTGCTCTTATGCTGAATGTTTTGGGCGAAGATGGTTTTAGTGGCAATGCACAATACGAAGGATTGCCAGCTGTGTTGCAGTTAGAAGGTGTTTCTGTACATTTATACGGCAAAAAGCAAACTAAGCCCGGTAGAAAAATGGGGCATGTAACTATTATTGCCGATAACCGCAGAGAGCTACTTTCTAAAGCAGCCATCGTTAAGAATACATTAAAAGTAAAGAGTTAGTTGTTGTAATGCAGAAACCATATAATTTTTTTTCAGGACCGGCAGTATTGCCCGAAGAAGTATTGGTGCAAGCCGCAGATGCCATTCGTAATTTTGCAGGAACTCGCCTTTCTATTCTTGAAATATCGCACCGCAGTAAAGCCTTTGTGGCTGTTATGAATGAAGCCCGCAGTTTGGTGAAAAAGCTGTTGCAACTTCAGCAAGATAAAGAAGTGCTCTTTTTGCAGGGTGGCGCATCGCAGCAGTTTTTAATGGTGCCGTATAATTTGCTTTCGCCATCACAAACCGCAGCCTATTTCGATACAGGGCAATGGAGCCATAAAGCAATTGCCGAGGCACAAAATTTTGGAAATGTGGAGGTAATAGCTTCCTCAAAAGATGCCAATTATGCATATATTCCCAAGCAATGGATAGTCAATGAGCAGTTGCTGCGAAAAACGTATGCGTATGTTCATTTTACTACCAATAATACCATATTTGGCACGCAGTGGAGCAGCAATTTGGTGGACACTTTGCTTAGTCAAGCCCAGGCACCTGTTGTTGCAGATATGAGTAGCGATATTTTTTCGCGCCAGTTAGATTTCGACCGTATGGCACTTATTTATGCCGGAGCACAAAAAAATATGGGGCCGGCAGGTACAACTTTAGTGGTAATCAACAAAGGTGTATTAACAAAGAAAGATTCTTTTATACCAACGGTGTTGAATTACGCCAAGCAAATAGAAGCCGAAAGCATGCTCAATACGCCATCGGTTTATGCAGTATATGTGTCGCTGCTTACGCTAAAATGGATAGAAGCACAAGGATTGGGAAGTATTGAAAAACAAAACAATGAAAAGGCACAACTGTTATACAAAACTATTGATGATTCTACTGTGTTTAGCGGAACTGTAGCCGTAGAAGACCGCAGCCAAATGAATGTGTGTTTTAAAACGGCCGATGCCGAAACCGATGCCCAATTTCTTGCTTTTGCTGAGGCCAACGATTTGCAGGGCTTGGCAGGCTATCGAACTGTAGGAGGGTTTAGAGCCTCTATTTACAACGCTATGCCGCTTGCAGGAGTACAAAAATTGGTAGCTTGCATGAAACAATTCGAAAGCCAATATAAATGAGATTAGTAGATACCCATTCGCACCTGTATCACGCAGATTTGCAACCCGATATGCAGGAGGTGTTGCAGCGTTGTAAACAGCAACAAATTAGAGTAGTTATTTTACCTAATATAAATGAAGATAGTATTGCGCCAATGAATACTTTGGCGGCACTGTCTGATAACGAATTGCTGCTGTTGCCGGCAATGGGTTTGCATCCATGCGATGTAAAGGAAAATGTGCAAACACAATTGCAATTTTTCAAGCAAGCTTTCAAGGATAAAAATTACGTGGCAGTAGGCGAAACCGGGTTGGATTATTATTGGGATGTAAGCCTTAAAGAGCAGCAGCAAATCGCCTTTCAAACCCAAATTGAATGGTCGGTAGAAATGCAATTGCCTTTGATAATTCATAGCCGAAATGCCACTTCGGATTGTATAGATATGGTTGCCAATTTCAACGGAAAAGCGAAAGGTGTTTTTCATTGTTTTGCAGGCACTATTGCAGAGGCAGAAGCCATTATTTCAATGGGTTTTTATTTGGGAATTGGCGGCTCGCTTACCTATAAAAATTCAAACGAATTGAGAGAGGTAGTAAAACATGTAGGCATAGAAAATATTTTGCTCGAAACAGATGCGCCATATTTGCCACCGGTGCCTTACCGCGGAAAACGCAACGAAAGCAGCTATGTAAGCATTGTAGCAGAACATATTGCCACACTAAAGAATATGGCAATAGGCGATGTGTCGGAAATTACTACTAAAAATGCCCAAAAACTTTTTGCATTCAGCATATAATCGCGCTATTTCGCGCACAATTATCATAAGAACATGAGTAACGATAAGTATTCAAAATACGAAGTAATTGTTGGTTTAGAAGTACACGCGCAGCTATCTACCCAAAGTAAAATGTATTGTGGCGATTCGGCCGCATTTGGCGCTGCACCTAATACGCAAGTAAGCCCGCTATCGCTTGGTATGCCGGGTACACTGCCTGTGGTAAACGAAAAAGCAATTGAATATGCCGTAAAAATTGGCTTGGCAACGAAAAGTACCATTAGGGAAGAAAACCAGTTTGCACGTAAAAATTATTTCTATGCCGATTTGCCGAAAGGTTACCAAATTACTCAAGATAAAACACCCATCTGCACCGATGGCATTATTGAGTTTGAATTGAATAACGAAAAAAAGCAAGTGCGCCTTACCCGCATTCACATGGAAGAAGATGCAGGGAAAAGCATTCACGATATAGACCCGTATTTTACGTTGGTAGATTTGAACCGCGCAGGAGTTCCACTAATTGAAATAGTTTCGGAGCCGGATATTCGTAGTGGCGATGAAGCAATGGCATACCTAAACGAAGTGCGCAAACTGGTGCGGCATCTCGAAATTTGCGATGGCAATATGGAAGAAGGAAGTATGCGTTGCGATGCCAATGTATCTGTGCGCCTTAAAGGAACTACCGCGTACAACCCACGCAGCGAAGTGAAGAATATGAACAGTATGCGCAATGTAAAACGTGCCATAGAGTTTGAATTTATACGCCAAGTAGATGCCATCGAAGCAGGCGAGAAATTAACACAAGAAACACGCGGTTTCGATGCTGTTAAAGGCATTACGCTTTCTCAACGTAGCAAAGAACATGCACACGATTACAGGTATTTCCCCGAGCCGGATTTACCACCTGTAATGGTGTCGAAAACATATATTGCACAAGTACAGGCGCACATGCCTAAACTGCCTGCGGAGCTAAAGCAGGAATACATGCAGGTATATGGTTTGCCGGAGTACGATGCTCGCCTTATTAGCGATGACAAACCAACAGCCAACTATTACAATGCCATTGTTGCGCATACAAAGAACTATAAAGCAGCATCAAACTGGTTGTTGGGCCCCATAAAAAACTATTTAAACGAAAGTGGAAAAGAAATAGAGTCATTTCACCTGAAACCTAATGCTATAGCAGATATTATTGCAATAATTGATGAAGGGAAAACCAATTTTTCAGTGTGTTCCACACATATTTTTCCGGCATTGCTGCAATCGCCCGATAAGCATCCTTTAAAAGTTGCAGAAGAGCTAAATTTGCTTCAAAATAGTGATGAGGATTTAATAGGCTCAATAGTGCAAGAAGTATTGGCATCTATGCCCGAAAAAGTGGCAGAATATAAAGCAGGGAAAAAGGGGCTAATAGGCTTGTTTGTAGGCGAAACTATGAAGCGCAGCCAAGGAAAAGCAGACCCCAAAGTGGTGAATAAACTCATAGCCACAGCACTTGCGTAAACGTGGAAATTGCTCATTTTCTTTTATGATTAAAATCATAGCTATAAAGTAAAATTCTCTCATACCTTTGCTCCATAACAAACAATCAATCAATATGAAAACTTCATTTTTTGCAGCTGCAAGTTTTACACTTTCTATCGCACTTCTTAGCGCATGCGGAGGTGGAAACTCTTCTACACCGGCTGAAACAACTACCGCCCCAGAAACCGCAGCTACCGAAGCTCAAACAACTGATGATTACGATCCAAATCGTGGCGAAGGTAAATTTGATGAATCCAATGTAACAATTGGTGCATTAGATGCTGCTATGGCTACAAAAGGAAAAAGTATATCTGAAACAAAATGCTTTTCTTGCCATAAAACAACCGATGAAAAATTAGTTGGTCCGGGATGGAAAGGCGTTACTGAAAGAAGAAGCCCACATTGGATTATGAACTTTATTACTAATCCGGATCCAATGATTGATAAAGACCCGGAAGTACAAGCGCAATTAGAAATCTGTTTAGTTCGTATGCCCAACCAAAATTTGGCCGATGCAGAAGCTAGAGAGATTGTAGAGTTTATGCGCCAAAATGACGGTGCCAAATAAGTAGCCTCAATAAGAACAGCGTTTTTAAAATCGCATAATTGCTATACTATATTAAGATATATGTAGTATAGGTGGACGAAGTACACACCCAAAACAAGTTAACAACCAATTTTTAATATTTAATTCAGTATTATGTCGTACCAAAAAATAACAATTGCACTATGTGCATTAACTGCATTGTACTTTAGCTCTTGTAAGCCAAAGAGCACCAACAATGCTGTAAGCGGAGATGCCGCTTCAAAAGTTTATGTAGCCCCGGGCAAATTCGATGAGTTTTACAACTTTGTTTCCGGTGGTTTTAGCGGACAGTTAAGCGTTTACGGTTTGCCGAGCGGACGTTTGCTGCGCGTTATTCCCGTGTTTTCTGTAGATCCTGAAAAAGGCTGGGGTTACAGCGAAGAAACAAAGCCAATGTTGAATACTTCGCATGGATTTGTGCCTTGGGACGATTTACACCACGTAGAAATGTCTATGACCGATGGCGTTGCCGATGGTAAATGGGTATTTGTAAATGGTAACAACACACCACGCTTGGCTCGTGTAGATTTAAAAACTTTCCGCACAGCCGAAATTATTGAATTGCCCAACAGCGGTGGCAACCACAGCTCCCCGTTTGGAACAGAAAACTCTGAGTACATTGTAGCTGGAACCCGTTTCAGCGTACCAGAAGATGGCGAAGCAAGTGATGTTTCAATTGATACTTACAAAGAGAACTTTAAAGGCCATATCAGCTTTGTAAGTGTAGATAAAACATCTGGCGAAATGAATATCGCATTCCAGTTAAAAACTCCGGGTGTAAACTTCGATTTAGCACGTTGCGGTAAAGGTAAGTCGCACGGATGGTTCTTCTTTAGCACTTACAATACTGAACAAGCAAACACTCTGCAAGAAGTAAACGCTTCTAAAAATGATAAAGACTTTATCATGGCTGTAAACTGGAAAAAAGCCGAAGAGTATATCAAAGCAGGAAAAGGAACTAAGAAAGCTGTTAAGTATGCTCACAATAAATTTAGTGAAGAAACACATACCGCTACTTCCGAAATTAAAAATGAAGTAACTGTATTGGATGTAGCAGAATACCCCGATATCGTTTACTTTATCCCTTGTCCTAAATCTCCACACGGATGCGATGTAGATCCAACCGGTGAGTATATTGTAGGTAGCGGTAAATTAGCAGCTTTATTGCCTGTGTTCAGTTTCGATAAAATACAAAAAGCAATTGCCGACAAAAACTTTGAACAAGAAAAATACAGCGGCATCCCGGTTATTAAATACGAAGCTGCATTGTATGGCGAAGTTCAAAAACCAGGCTTAGGACCTTTACACACAGAATTTGATGCAAACGGAAATGCTTACACTTCAATGTTTGTATCTTCTGAAGTAGTAAAATGGAATATCAAAGATTTGAAAGTTATTGACCGCCAACCTACTTACTATTCTGTAGGACACTTAATGGTTGTAGGTGGTAACACTAAAAAACCTGTAGGCAAATACTTAGTAGCTTACAATAAAATTACTAAAGACCGTTACCTGCCTACCGGTCCTGAATTATCGCAAAGTGCTCAGTTGTTTGATATCAGTGGCGAAAAAATGCAGTTGATATTAGACTTCCCAACCATTGGCGAGCCGCACTATGCGCAAGCAGTTCCGGCAGATTTAGTTAAGAATAATCAAGTGAAGATATTCGATATTGCTGCTAATAAACATCCTTATGTAGCAAAAGGCGAAGGCGAAACTAAAGTAGTAAGAGAAGGCAACAAAGTACATGTGTACATCACAGCTATCCGCTCTCACTTTGCTCCGGATAATATCGAAGGTGTGAAATTGGGTGATGAAGTTTACTTCCACGTAACCAACTTGGAACAAGACTGGGATGTGCCTCACGGATTTGGTGTAAAAGGTGCCAATAATGGAGAATTGTTAATAATGCCTGGTGAAACTGTTACTTTAAAATGGGTTCCAGACCGCACCGGAATTTTCCCAATCTATTGCACCGACTTCTGTTCTGCACTTCACCAAGAAATGGCAGGATATGTAAGAGTATCTCCTAAAGGAAGCAATGTTCCTCTTACGTTCAGCTTAAACAAGCCTGCTGCCAAGTAAAGGAAGTACTGTTAAATAAATTTTAGATAATCGACAAAGGGCAGCAAGTTCAATAGAACAAACTGCCCTTTGTAATTTTAGTTCATAGGCAAGCGAGCCAAATATTTTCTTTACCGAAAATGAGACTACTTTGGCATCTGCCAAAACAATAAATCATGGAAAACAAAATATCACTTATCTCAAAAGCTTTGCTGGTAGTTGCAGCAGTAGCATTAGTTATATCACTCTTTGTGCCCATTTGGAGCATTTCATTAGATGCTCCACAATATCCGGAAGGTTTAGGGCTAAAAATCTGGGCAAATAAGTTAGCCGGAGATGTAGATATCATAAATGGACTAAACCACTATATCGGCATGAAAACATTGCATACCGATGATTTTATAGAGTTTAAAGTGCTACCATACATTATTGGCATTTATGCAGCATTATTTGTGTTTACAGCTATTATAGCCCGTAAAAAAATGCTGTACACAATATTGGCACTATTTGTACTCTTTGGGGTATTAGCAATGGTAGATTTTTGGAAATGGGAATACGATTATGGGCACAACCTCGATCCAAATGCAGCCATTAAAGTACCCGGCATGGCATACCAACCACCACTAATAGGCTTTAAGCAATTATTGAACTTTGGTGCATATTCAATTCCGGCTTTAGGAGGTTGGTTGTTTATAGGAGCAGGTCTGTTACTTGTAATTGCCGTACTTATTGAAACTAAAGTGTTTTCAAAATTCAAAAAAGGAGGAGCAGTTGCAGTTTTAGTAGCATTATCTCTTTCTGTAGTTGCTTGCGGAAGCAATGGGCCGGAGGCAATAAACCTTCACAAAGATGCCTGTGCCAATTGTAAAATGTCTATTTCCGAAGGGCGTTTTGCCGCAGAAATTATTACTCAAAAAGGCAGAGTATATAAGTTTGATGATGTAAGTTGTTTGAATGGTTATGTAGCTAATCAAAATACAAAAGATATTGCAAAGTACTATGTAGGTAATTTTTTGGCAGAAAACGAATTGATAGATGCCACACAGGCGTGGTATGTACAAAGCGAGGAAATTGCAAGCCCAATGGGCGGAGGTACTGCGGCATTTTCTGCAAAAACCGATGCCGAAAAGTTGGCTGCCGAACATCAAACCACAGTAAAGAGTTGGGCAGATATAACCGCATCTTCTTCACAACATTCAGGGCACCATCACTAGCAATATGAAACATGCAGTATGGTTCTTGATGTATTGTAGCATCCTGCTAAATGCAGCACATGCTGCTGTAATTGCAGTGGGTAAAGGAGTACAGCACAGTACCATAAAAGCAGCATTAGCGGCAGCCGGCAGTGGCGATACGGTTCTTGTTCATTCCGGTACGTACAAAGAAGGTAATCTTGTTATAGACAAGCCGCTTGCTTTAATTGGAGTTGGCAGGCCTATACTGGATGGCGAATTGAAGTATGAAATTATTTCAGTAAAAAGCAGCCATGTTCTCATAAAAGGATTGCACCTTCAAAATTGTGGCAGAATGGTAATGAGCGATCCGGGCGCAATTAAAGCATACGATGTGGAATACGTGGTTGTAGAAGACAACACGCTGCTCAATAATTATTTTGGCGTTTACTTTCAATACTCCAAACATTGTATTGTGAAGAATAACCGCATTACGGCTTCACAAAAAGTAGAAAGCCAATCTGCCAATGGTGTGCATCTTTGGAAGTGCGACAGTATGCAAATTATTGGAAACAAAGTACACGGGCACAGAGATGGCATATACCTTGAGTTTGTTACCGCATCTGTGGTTTGGCGAAA
>WBZO01001074.1_pt4 | contig 10809 bp, 14 predicted proteins | sample 5204261 | NCBI WGS metagenome assembly WBZO01 (sample SAMN12412400, study PRJNA552823) | activated sludge metagenome | isolation source: activated sludge from anammox sidestream of wastewater treatment plant... | place: USA: North Carolina | collected 2017-09
ATTTTTTTGAATTGATGTTGAAGTTCTTCTTCTGTCATTGGAGGTCTAACTTTCTGGCAGAGAAGGTAAAGTCATCCGAGAACTAAAAAGAGTTCCAATCACTTCACGAAGTTTTATTGGTGAACCGCGAAAAAAGTTAATGGTGTTTTCAAGTTCGTCAATTTCTTGAGCATTGAAGGTTTTGGAAGTCTGCCATTCTCCCAGAATGTTTGTTCCAGCAACAAACTCGTATCCTTTATCTCCATTCAATTCCATTTGTTCTTTAGCAATCTTCTTGAGTTCCGTGATAACGTTCATTCCATGAAAAGCTACTAAATCTTGAACCATTTCAGGTGTAATTCTAACCTTGAGAATTGAATCAGCCATCCGATTCAGTCCTTTCGTTCAACACAACCGAGTTACAGGTTAGCATGAGTCCAACAACTGAAGATGCATGTTCAAGAGCGTATTTTATATTCCAACCTTTGTAGTGAGTTCTCTCACCACGCAGCACTCTTGCTATCGTCTCAAATGAGTTCGCACCAAGGAATATTTTTACTGCTGTAATGCTGGGAAACATTTTCATTTCCTTTGTGACTTGATGGACTATCTGTATGGCCTTGCTTCTTGTTTTGTAGACTCTGTTTTTATTTGAAGAGCTTATTTTCGCTTTTGTTTCTATCGTGTGTTTTTTGCCATAGAATGCATTGTTTTCTCCTTGATTGGCTTTGGAGATTTTTTGCTTATGTTCATCAGTGAATGTTTTTCCAAGCCACGAACCAATAATTTTACCTTTCATTGCTGAACTGATTGCCTGTCTGTGTTTCTTGGACAGATGTTTTGACTTGTTGGGCGGTTTGCCAAATGCAGTTTTGAACATGTTGTAGCAATGAACTTGATTGTCAAAAACTTCCGAGATCAATACAGTTTCTCTTTTGTTTCGCTGTTCCTTGGTTGAGTTCTCCATAACCTCCAGAACATGAAACTCAAGGAAATCGTCGTGACCAAGTGCCTCTCGGCACTTGTTGAAATCGCCTAGAAGAAACTTGTTCTGATGCTTGTTGTTCAGTAAAGAGCTCTTATGAGCTTTCCAGCGTTCCTTGAACTCTTTTGCTTGGCCGATATAAATCCTATTGGTGTGAGTGTTGAGGATTTTGTAGATGCCAGACTTCAATGAATGCTCTTCATAGATAAACTTCATGAAGATAGATATGAAAGAGGGGAGGTTTTTAGTTGGATGACTGTAGGGTTTCGTTTAGTACCACTGAATTGCACGTTAGAATAAGGCCCACAACAGAGTTGGCGTGTTCAAGAGCATACCGTGTTACTTTAACGGGATCGATGATTCCCCTATCAATCAAATCACCATATTCTCCTTTGGCCGCGTCGTAACCAAATCTACGATCGGGCTCAGGGTTGTCATTGGTAGTTCCAACACCAATACTTCTTATTAGTTTGTCCATCACTACATCGGGTGACTTGCCTGTGTTTGTAACAATTGTACGAAGAGGAGCTTTGCAAGCGTTCAAGACAACTTGAATACCTGCTCGCCAATCTTCTCCCCAATTACCAGAAATCTCAGTTTCTAATAAACCAACGCCATCACCCGAAATATGGCGATTTATAAATTCTTCAACTTCTTTCTGGGCATAGAACAAAGCAGAACCACCTCCTGGAACGATGCCTTCTTGAGCTGCTGCAATTGTGGCGTTTAAAGCATCTTCTACTCTGTCTTTCTTTTCCAGGATCTCAACCTCGGTTGAACCTCCGACCTTAACAACAGCTACACCACCTGCAAGTTTTGCAAGACGTTTCTTGTACCGGTCGATGTGAAGTTCATCAAGTGAACCATCAGAAGCCAAAGCTGTTCTTAGTCCCTTAACTCGTTCTTCGATAGCTTGTCTTGATTCTTCGCTTGGTTCTCCAACAATAGTTGTACTAGTTCTGGTTACAATCACCTTTGCCGCAACTCCCAGAGATTCAAGAGATAGATTTTTTAAGGCTTGAGCATTCGAAGCGTCCAGAACAGTTCCACCCACTACAGTTGCAATATCTCCAAGAATATCTGTTCTGTTTTCTCCATAAGATGGAGCCTTAACAGCACAAGAAGCGAGAGTGCCTTTGAACTTGTTCACAATCAGAGTGTGAAGAGCTTCTCCTTCAACATCATCTGCAATTACCAAGAGTGGATTATTGGTGTTTGCAACTTTTTCTAAGATCGGAATGAAATCAGCAAGAGCTGATATCTTTCTGTTGGTCAACAAAACAAATGGATTGATCAACTCAACAGTGTTCTTTTCTGAATTTGTAACAAAATAAGGAGAAAGATATCCTCCGTCAAACTGCATACCTTCTGCAACTTCAAGAGTTGTTTGAGTGGATTTTCCAGGTTCAATTGTGATTATTCCATCTTGTCCAACCTTGTCGATTGCTTGAGATAGAAGCTCACCAATCTTTACGTCACCATTAGCCGAAATTGTTCCAACGTTGATGATGTCTTGGGAGTTTCTAACAGGAATACAGTTCTTTTTAAGAACTTCTATTACTTTCTCGGTAGCAAAGTCCATGCCTTTCTTCACATAGATTGCATCTCTCCCGGTTGCAATCATCTTGATACCTTCTTTGAGCATCGCATGAGCAAGAACGGTTGCTGTTGTTGTTCCATCACCCGCAAGTTCATTTGTCTTGGAAGCTACTTCTTTTAGAAGTTCAGCACCCATACATGGTAGACGTTCTTTCAGGTTGATTGATCTTGCAACGGTTACTCCATCCTTTGTGATCAAAGGAGCACCGACTGTACCATCAATAATCACGTTGTGTCCTGATGGACCCATCGTAGAACCGACAGCTTGTGCCAGGATGGAAGCCCCTTCCAAAAGTTTCGCATGAGCTTCGCTTCCAAACACAACCTTCTGATGAACTCCACCTTGAGATGCTGCTATCATTGCTTCTGTTGCTGCTTTATTCACTTTTCTTCCTTATAGTTTTACTTGGACTCTTGTTCCATCTGGCATGATGACTGTTTGTGGACCTTGATTGTTTAATGCGAGACCTTGCATTTCATCTTCAGGTTCAACCATGGCTCTAATGTTATCTCTTAGAGTCATGTGTGGATTCACTGTTGCCTGCTGTTGCTGAAGTTGCAATGCGTGTTGAGAAGAAGAGCCTTGAATTGAAAGGTTGTTGTTAACCGCATGAACTAGCTGTGCTGGATCAAACTTGCTTTCTGCGCCAGAATCTCCTTTAATGGAATCAATGATTTGATTGTCCGCAGCGATTCCATACCAGTTCAAAACGTTCTTCTGGGTATTTTTCACAAGTTCGTCAACAAATCCTGTAAGTCTTTCAACCAAAGTGTCTCGTATTCCTTCTAGAGATTCAAAAACTTCTCCGTCAATTCTTGCAAGATCCACAACCTGTTGTCGGTCCTTTGGACCAATACAAAGTTTGTAGCTCACAACCTCATGAATCCCATCCGCTTTGCGGATCTTTCTAACGACTTGTTCATCTACAATTGCAGGAACAACAGTTTGTGACTTGTTGGACAAGATATAAATGATCTGTCCCATGTTATAGGTCTGCTGACCAGCCATATGGATTACCTTCCGGCTGTTCCAGCAAGCTGCTTCATGTAATCTTCTGTAAGAACCAAGATCACTTCTTGACTTGGGGTGTTTCTCCGTTCATAAGGAGTAAGATCCAACTCTGTAAACTTCTGTCTGAGTTTATGATCGTGTTCATGGCCTCCATAGTTTTGAACTATGTACAAAAGCTTTTCAATCACAGATGCGTGTAGTCTCATTGGTTATTGTTCCTTGGTTGTTTTCTGAGCTTTTTTCTTGAGTAGCTCTTCTCTCATCTTCTCTACGTTTGCCTTCGCTTTGTCCATGATAATCTGACCTGCGTTCTGTGCTTCTTTTAAAGGTTTCATCCCCAAAGCAACTCGCACAATATCGTTTAAGTGCGGAGGAAGTTTTTCTTTCAAGCTTTCCAGGTCAACATACTTGTGCATCAAACAATCCACAATCTCTTGTGGTCTTCCATCAGGCCCCGGTTCTGTCTCTCCGGTTTCTTGTCGAATCTCAACAAACAACACAACAGGAACCTTTGCATCCTTTTTTACTACAATAAATGGAAAAGGGTTTGGGGGATGACCGGGTTGTGGCTCATCATAACAAATCTCAGGTAACTCATACTTCTCAGGAGTTGCCATATAAGCTTATTCCCCAATTCTTTCTAGAACTTCAACCAAGGTGTCAAAAGCATCCTTGCGTTCTATCTTTTCTCTGACAGCCACAACACGCATGGCTGCTTTCAAAGTCTTCATGTCAAGTTTTTCGGCATATTCTTCAAGCAAGGCTTTTTCATCTTGCTTTAAAAGTTCTTGTTCATTTTTAATGGTTCGGAGCTTCTCAACAAACTCTCTCACAACTGGTTCAAGCTCAGTAAGACTTGCAGGCATCGAATCAACGCCATGACCTTCTTCTCGTACACGTTCTTTCATTTCATTCAACCCTTTCGGTTTTGGGTTAGAATAAAACTTTTTGTTCTATGATGTATAGAAAGATTTAGTTCATCGCTTGAACTTGCTTGATTCCGTTTAACAATTCTTCGTTTGCTTCAGGATATTGACGAACAAGGGTTTGTAACTGTTTTATCCAGAACTCTTTGTATGCTTTCTTTAAAGCAGGAACTATTGCAGCAGTAACAGTTGGGTTGTTTTGGGAAGGTACTTGTCCGGTTTGATTCAACTCTGCTAGTTTTTGCCCAATCTGAGAAAAACCCACATCTCCCTTTGCCATCTGCCGCATCTGGTTATAGTCTTTGGCTGACATGAAGCGTTTGATGTGATTCACAAGCAAAGCAACCCCATCCCGTCGCATCTGCTTGGCAACAGGGCTGTTTTGTACTCGTTCACGAAACCTTTTGTCTTTAAGTAAGTTCTGAATTCTTGACGAAAGTTCTTTTGTGTTTTGAGCAGCTTCATAGATCCCACCACCATCGTAGTCACCACCACCTCCACCCGCAGACCAACTGCCAAGAGAATGTCCTCCTGGGTCATGGAAGCCAATAGAAGCAGGCTCGCTTAGGGATTGTCCAAGTCTTGCCAAAGGAGGCGCTGCTGCACCTGTTAGAACATCAAGGGCTTTAATAGCAGCATATGGAGCTTTTACAGCAAGTTGGGCTGCTAACACTTTTGTTGGAGCTAAAAGAAAAGCAACACCAAAAGCATCATTGGATGAAACAGCATCAAGGTTTGCCTTGAAAACCTTTTCGTACTTCTTCTTAATCTGTTCTACTCTTTCTCGTTCTTCTTCTCTAAATGTTTCATAATCATATTCAAGAAAAGGAACAAACAAGGTTGGGAGTCCAAGAAGAAAACCCATTACAACAGTCTGAACCTGAGCTGAGAGCTTCTCGATTCCATAAGCCGTTGTTGTTCCAACATCGACGAATGGTTGTATGAATGTGTTATAAAGGGGATTTTCTCCCTCTTCATCGAGCACAGCCTCAATAAATTCTAAAAGAGCCGTCTTGTTAAGAGTTGAGTTCGGCATAACGACGTTTTCGTTTCTCATTAAGTAGAGATAAGGCCCAACCCTTTTTTCGATGTTTCCAGTTGGGATCATGTAACTTTTCTGGGGAGATGAAAAGACGAACTCCAGTCTGATCATGCCAGTAAAGAATCACAGCTTCATCAAACTCGTTGAGTTGGTGTTTTTTTGTGCAGGGATGACGGGCTGAGAAGAGGGAGCGAGATTGGGAAGGGAAGTTGTTGATTAGTTGTCGTTTTACTAGGAGATAGTCAGATGTGGTGTCACCCACATACCCTATGACTTCATCAATTCTTTCTTTGAGATTCGCAGGAATGTTCATGTTGATGCTTTTTATCTCTAATTATGCCTATTAGATCACAGAGAATCTTTTCAATTAAGTTGAACACAGGTTTGTGATCGAATTCAGACAAAAAAGAAAATAAACCTGATTCTTAGGAAAAGAAATGGCACAATCAAGAGACGAATCGTTTTTCTCCCGTTTAACACGCTTGTTTCGATCAGGTCCTTCGATCCGAAGAAAAATCAAGGGATATGATGATACAGGCTATTATGATAAACAAGCAGCTTTAGCAAACAGAACCGGAATGGGAGCGCTTCCTTTCAGAAAAGGTTCATCCCAAAATTCTCCATTCAACATGTTGGGTGGTGCCGACATGATGTCCAGGATGACTCGGTATATGGAATTTGCCGAGATGGAATACACACCAATCATATCCAAAGCTTTGGATGTTCAAGCTGATGAAGCGTGTTCAGGTGATGAGAACGGTAAAAACTTCCACATCTATTCTGACAATGCCCAGATCAAAGAAACACTCGAAGAATTATTCTACGATATTTTAAATGTCGATTTCAACCTTCGTGTTTGGATAAGGAACTTGATCAAGTATGGAGATTTATTTCTTTATAATGAAGTAGCTCCAGGTGTGGGTGTCGTTAACGTTATGGCTATGAACGTTAACGAAGTAGAAAGAGATGAAGGATTTGATTCCGATGATCCTTATGCCGTTAGATTTAAATGGCACAAGATGGGAACGAAGGAGCTTGAGAACTGGCAAGTTACTCACTTTCGCATCCTGGGTAATGATCGATTCAATCCATACGGAACAAGCATCCTAGAAGCTGCAAGACGTATCTGGAGACAGTATGTCATGATGTTAGATGCGATGTTGGTCTATCGTCTTGTTCGTTCACCTGAACGTCGCGTGTTTTATGTTGATGTTGGAACAGTGGCTCCAAATGACATTCCAAACTACATGCAGACTGTCATGGCTACCATTCGTGGAAACATGGCCGTTGATAAAAGTAATGGTAGAATGGATGAAAGGTTTAACCCTACCGATGTTCTTGAAGACTATGTGGTTCCAGTAAGAGGTGCAAACAGTGGAACAAAGATTGATACGCTGAATGGTGGAACCAATGCTACAGCAATAGAAGACATTCAAATCATTGAATCTCAACTTTTTGCAGCTTTGGGTGTACCAAAAGCTTATCTTGGTTATGACGACATGCTTTCTTCGAAGGCAACTTTGGCCCAAGAAGACATCAGGTTCTCAAGAACGATTCAAATCCTTCAAAAAATAGTGATTGCCGAACTAAACAAGCTGGCAATCATTCATCTTTATGCCAAAGGATTTGATGGTGAAGACTTGATTGATTTTGAACTTCGTTTATCCAATCCATCTACAGTGGCTCTCCAACAGAAGTTGGATCTTTGGAAAACAAAGATTGATATCGTTGCTTCCGTAGATCAAGTTGAAACAAGATTTCTTCCAATGGATTGGCTTTATAAAGAAATTCTTGGTTTCACAGAAGATGAAGTTGCTGGACTAAGAGAAAAGTTAAAGAGCGATAAAAAATTTGCCGTTGAACTAGATTCGATCACATCTCCTGATGAGATGGGAGAGAACACCGTAGATCCATTTGATACAACTTCATATCAACTTCCCGGTGGGACTTCACTATCAGGTTTACCAACATCCACTCAACCAATTCCTTCTCAGTCTGGTGTTTCCACGCCAACTCCTGATGAATCCGGTTCTTTGAGTTTCTCTCTTGGAGGAACTGAAGCTCCTATTAAGGATAATCCTCAAGTAAGAATAGACCAACGAAACAAGGAAAGAAGACGTTCTTCTTTGGAGATGCAAGCAGACCAACCTGACTTTCATCGAATGTTACACCCAAGAAAGAACAAATCTCTTTCTGACATTTATGATACCGAATTTTTAAAAAATCCATTAACGGAAGCAATTAAACGAGATTTAAGAATTGGAACAACCAAGGAAGCTTATCTTTCTCGTGAAATGAGATCAATGCTTGAAGGTTTTGATCGTAGAAGGCGTGCAGTAACCAATGAGCTTCCTGTTGAGATTCATCTTCTTAAAGAAGATGAGAATCAATCCTCTAGTCTTGATGTTGCACTAGACCAACTTCTTGTTGAAAACAATCAGGAGCAAGTGAAGCTTGAAGACATTGTTTTAGAAGAAGCTAGGGAGTCTTCACGGATTCCAGAGCTTACTGAACTTGCATCTTTGGGATTAGACCTCAAAGATGAGGAAAACAAAGAGAACTTCTCAAATTCTGCGGACTAATTAATGGTTGACATAAAGGCGCAGGAATCACCCGAATGTTGAAACATAACAAGAAACGGAATGCTGGATTGTTGAACGAGTTTTTTGCTCGTTATATGGCAAAAGCTATTATTGAGAAGAGAGACAATGATCTTGCAAAAGCAAAAGAACTCTTTTCTAAACACTTTCATCAAGGCACAGATTTACATCGTGAACTAAAGATGTTTACAGCTTTGTTTGAAACAAAACTCGTTTCTCGTGATGCGGCTGTGTCATTGATCGAACAAGTTAAACAAGGTTGCAAGTTGCAATCTCAAGCAAAGATTGATTTGGAAAAGAGTGCACTTCTTCATGAAATCAATCTCTACCTTAATGATCCTGGGTTTTTTGACCAAGAAATTTCTGGATATAGAGATTACGCCACGATTCAAGTTCTCATGAATCATTGGAGAGGTGGCTTGTTAAGTGAACATCTTAGCGAAGCTGCTCAATTGGAAGACAAGTTGATTCAACTTATCACTTCCAAAAGCTCTGTTCAGGAAAAAAGAGATGTTCTTCAGATGACCAATCAAGATGTGGATGGCTTGGTTGTTAATCTTATGACTGAAAAGTTAAACAAAAAGTACAGTACAGCTTTGAATGAAAATCAAAAGAAGATTCTTCAGCTTTATGTGTTCTCTAAAGAGGATTCATCTGTAAAAACAACACTAGTTGAATTTCTTGAAAAAATGCGCCAGAAGACTCTTTCTGGAATTCAAAGGGCTTTGAATTCAGACAAAGACGCAAGAAAAGTAGAAGGAAAACTACAAGAAGTAAAAACCATGCTTCAAAATGACTATCGAGATACAACTCAACTTGATGACCAGATGGTCACTTTTTATATGACTGTATCAAAACTAGAAGAGGAATTAACCAATGACTAAGCTCCTTTTACAAGAGTTTGCCAACTTTGAGTATGAAAAACCTGTTGATGCTGAAGGCAAACCAAGGTTGTCAAAGTATGGGAATCTTCTTGTTCGCGGAATCATTCAGCGTGCAAACGCTTTGAATCAAAATGGACGAATCTATCCTAAGCACATTCTTGAACGTGAAGTCAAGAACTATATGACTATGGTTAAAGAGAGACGGGCAACCGGAGAGCTTGACCATGCAGATTCTCCAGTTGTCAATCTTCAAAAAGTTTCCCATGTGATCACAGATATATGGTGGGAAAACGATGATGTTTGGGGAGAGATAGAAGTTCTTGAAGACATGACAGAAGGTAAAAACCTTAAAGCTTTGTTCAAGAATGATATCAAGGTCGGTATTTCTTCAAGGGCTCTTGGATCGGTTCAGAAAGTTGGTGAAGCCAACATGGTTCAAGAAGACCTTTATCTTGTTTGTTGGGATATTGTCTCAGAGCCATCTACACATGGAGCGTTTTTGATGCAAGAAGCCAAGTCCTATACAGATGAAGAACTTAGAATTCTATTTACCAAATCAGACAGACTTGATCGTGTTGCTAATGAAGTCTTGTCTCTTCGAAGAAAGTAACCACTATCATGAAACTTAAAAGAGATGAATTCAAAGCAATGCTTAAAGAATGCATTCTTGAACTTGTTCAAGAAGGAAAAATATTTCAAGGCAACCAAGGTGGTTTAGGAAAACCTTCTCAGCCATCCAAACTCAATGAAGTTGCTGAGTTGGGAGATCAAGATGGTATTACTCCAAACACTCGACTAAATGAAGCGGTCAAGATGACAACTCATTTGGTTTCTAAAGGAGACCCAAAGAAGGCTGCTTTGTATCAGAGCATCATTGCGGATACTGCCAAGACAACTCTTCAAAAACAGTTGGCCAATCAAATGTCTGGAGGCGGTGCTTTGATGGAAGGTGCTGTTTTGCCTGAAGAACGAGAGATTGATCAAGCACAGCTTGGAATGTTTGCTGCTAACCAACGTTGGGCGCAACTTGCTTTTGGTGGAAAGAACAAAAGTTCGAACGGGCAATAATTAGCATAAAGGATAAGGGAAATATCACATGCCTTCACACAGACAACTTCTAACGCAACCTCATGCTGCTGGTGGTGCAGCAACCACGGGACTTGGGATCTTTGCACCTGGAAGTGCTGATTATGCAGCGATGCGTGCGATGTATCCTGGTTCTCCTGCTTATGATGGCACTTATGATGATCCACATGTGATTGCCAAATACAATGAAGTTAACACTTCTCCAATCAATGATGGTGGTCATACTTTTGGTTTGGTAAATCGAGACTATTCGGATGCTCCTGATCTTTCCACTGTGAGAATAGGCGGTGGGGGATTGCCTGGAACTCCATACTCACCAACGCCAGCTTCTCCTGGCCCTGGAATGAACCCGCGCAATATTCCAACAATTGACCCAGCTTTGATCCGTCGTGGTGGAGGTGGATATGGAATTGGAGATGGTTTGTCTTCTCCTTCAAATACCTCTGTTAATGTTGCCCGTCAACGTATTGGAAATCTGATTTTTGGTCGTTCTACACCTAGATAATCACAGAGGTTTACATGTCTTTGTACGAAGAAGCTCTTGTTGAAGCAAAAAAATTAAAAGAGATAGCTGAGGCTGATGCCAAGCAAGCAATTGTTGAAGAAATCACACCTTATATTCGCAAAATGATTGCAAGCTCCTTAACTGGCAAACAAGCTCTTCTTTATGAAGAAGAGGATAAAACAGGTATGCCT
>WBZO01006863.1_pt1 | contig 10809 bp, 10 predicted proteins | sample 5204261 | NCBI WGS metagenome assembly WBZO01 (sample SAMN12412400, study PRJNA552823) | activated sludge metagenome | isolation source: activated sludge from anammox sidestream of wastewater treatment plant... | place: USA: North Carolina | collected 2017-09
CAGATTCGCGCCTATCTTTCTACTGCCCGCAAAAATGGCATCAAGGCTCTCGCCGCTTTGCGCCTTGCTTTTGCTGGCTCTCCTTTCTTGCCCGATTTTGTTACTCCTTTACCCTGAGCAGTTACTTGCAATTACTCTTTATCTTTTTTATACGGGTTAAAGACTTGTGGCTGTACAAAATCTAACAAATGTTCTTCAATAGTGTGTCCTGAAAACTTCTTTATGGGCGCATTAATAATTAAATAGGGCAAGAAAAATACAAGGGCTACAATTGCAAGTAGTCCAAACATCATTCCTTTTAACAATGCGCCTAATAATCCAAAAAAACCTTGCACTATCGTAAGGGCAAAAAGTAAAAGCCACCTTGCCACAGTTTCACTACCCGTGACCAGAGGGGATAACTTCATTATAATTTTTACAGAATACTTAACTGTTGATAAAACTACATAGAGTAAATTTAAGAATATCGCCAACAATACAAAAAAGCCAAACACGCCCCGAAATAGCAGGAATGTAGCCAGTAGTAGCGGGATTAAGAGCAAACTTTGCGCCCAATTTCCAACCGTAGTAACCCAAGTTATAGTGTCTTCCAAAACTCTAATACGAGACAAGGCAATTGCACCATTTAAGACGATTGCAAGCACTAACATGACTATTAATAATCGTAAGTAAATCCGCCGAGTTTCGTCTTTTAGGTCTTCCCAATAGGACAAGTGTGTTGCGCCTAATATGTCGCCTATAAACATACCTACGATGAATACTGTACCAGCAGAAGATACAACAATAGGTACAATAATATCTTTTAGCCAATCTGGTATTGCTTCTTGTATCCCAAGTAAAACAGAAAGATTATTAACGCCTTGTGCGGCGTCAGCATAAACGAATGCGGCGAGAAGTATTAACTCTATTAGTGAGCCTAGCACCTTTTGCCCTTTATATTCTTCGTGATTACCTATTACTTGTTTTAGGAAATTATCTGCCCAATCTTGCGTCTTCTGTTGTGCTACTGCTATCGAGGCACTAATTTCTTCGAGCAAATCATCTACGACTTTTTTGATTGATGCACTACTGGCAGTAGATTCTTTTACTTGAACAGCATATTCAGATGCTCTTTGAGATACCCCAAAGGATGATGATATAGCCGTCCCGCCAATGTAGTTAACAAACAATCTGGCTATCCCTGACGCCATGCCTAGAATTATCCAGATTACGGCTGCTAATACTATCTCCCCTACGGACATGGATTGCAAGAAATTTAGAAAATCTGAAAAAGAGATATTCATTTTGAACTCCTTATTGTGAATTGTTGCTTGTTAGCAACTCTATGAGAGCGTCAACGGACGTCTCTTGAATTAATTTGATTTTTGGAGTTTTTGCACCATTGTTGGTAAAAAATGGTATCCATGTATTTTCAAGCCATTGACAATTCACCGCTTTCTCGCAGTACACCATTCCAATTACTATATCTACTTGCTCAAAATTAAAACTTAAATTGTTATATCGTGACCCTGTTTCCTGCATATCAGAAAAAATTACCAACTCGAATTGACTATATTTTCCAGATTCACGCCTGTCTTGTAGTATCCGAGACGCAATGTATAAAGATTCATAAATATAGGTTTGAGAATGGCTGTGGTGGTTTGTCCCGTCAATTGCTCTTTTCATCCCATGAGCAAATTGGTCTATTGCTTCTCTTCGCTCGTGCTGATACCTTTCAAAGTCAGATTTTAGGTTTTCGTTGTTGACGAAAGATTGACACAAATTAGCCTGTTGCGTTTGCTCCACAAGGATTGCTTCCGATGTTTGAGTTGCGGCAACCGAAGTAGAAAAAACAGCAGTGCTTGTTTCAAATGCTAAAGCAGTTTTTGTCGCAGCAATTTGTTCAAATGTAGTCATATTTTTTGTGGGTACTGGAGTAGAGTTAGTTTGCTCCGCAGGCGTATTGCTAGGTAAATAAGGGGCGTCAATAGATGGCTGCGCTGTAACGTTTAGACTTGTTAAGGATTCGGGGATATTTATAAAAGGAACTTCTCCCTGAAAAAATAAACTTTCTGGTTTTGTTACATCTTCTCCAATCCAGCCTATATAAACATAGTCGCCAGGATTTACGGAACGATAAATGCTTTCATAAATAGTATCCAACGCTCTCTGTGTCAAATGTTTGTATGACCCAGATTTGTCTATAAGGGCATAAATAACTTTAGGATGATTTTCGATATTAGTAAACTCAAACTGTCTTACACGAGGACAAGGGGTGAAAGTTATACGAGGCTGTGCCGTCGAAGTTGCTAATGGGGTAGGCGTACTGGTAGGCTGGGAACACGATACTGTAAATAAAATAATAATCACCAAGCCGATTATTGCCGTGAAGCTTTTTTTCATAATGATTTCCCATTCATATTCATAATGATTTCCCACGTCATACTGTGGTTTTATGACAATTTTGCAAGGGGCGTGCCAACGGTATGCGTTACCTGCGCTGGGGCGGGGACGGCGCAGCCGTCCAGCCAGAAAAATGATAAGGCGTAGGAAACTGCTTGGGATGTGCGCAGAATCCCCAGCGTCAGGTGCACGCTTTGTTAGGTTGCGGTTTTGCTTAAGAAGCCTTCAATATCTTTAATGAAAACCAAAGTTCCTCTATCTATTTGTTTTGTTAAATCATCTAAATCGCTAAAATCTGGATTGTCTACCAAAATATGCTCTAAAACAGAATCAGCCCATTTCCCTTGTGCCGCAATTTTGTATTTATCCCAACCACTTTCCTTGAATAACTTCCAGTATTTTGCAAGAACCTTCTGGTTTCTTCCAGATAACCAGACTTCAAACCTAAATGAATCATAAACAAACACGATTGCAATTTTCAGGTCTCTATCTTTCAACGACTTTGGAAAGATAGAAAAATAGGTCATATCCATGTACCCAGAATACATGCCTCCAGAAACGGAAAAATCAGGATATTCGGTATCAAAATGGTTTTTTAAATTCAGCATATATTGCATCAATCCTAGATACGCTTTTTGAATCGCCCCCTTTTTTAGTTGTTTTCGATACTCAATCATGTTTTCTTGTAACGATTTCATTTTCGTTCCTTCGTTTTTCTCAACATGGTGACTCAAAAAGCAACCTAACGGTTTGCGTTACCTGCGCTGGGGCGGGGACGGCGAAGCCGTCCAGCCAGAAAAATGACAAGGCGTAGAAAAAGGCTTGGGATGTGCGCAGACTCCCCAGCGTCAGGTGCACGCTTTGTTAGGTGCGGTTGAACTTGAAGACTCACTGGCTAGAAAAAGATACCGCCGCCAACCTGACAAACATTTTTACACACAACTTTGACTTTGGCAACAACCAATAAAAACTGACTTGCCAGAACGCCAAATAAGCAAAAGCCAACTTTGACCGACCCGAAACAAATTGAGTCAAAAACCTGCTTGCCGAATGAAAACCACAATTTACCAAAACGCCAAATAACCGAAAGCCAATTTTGACTGACCAAAAACAAATTGACTCGAAGACTCGCTGACCAAATGAAAAACATAACTTACCCAAACGCTGACCACAGAAACCAAGCCCATTTTGAAAACCTGCACAAGCCTTTACTGATTGTCAGATTGCGAAACATTCGGTGGAGAAATTAATTTACTTCGCAACTTTTTTGTAATCTCGGTAAATTCATTTCGGCGTGGATGCTTGCAAAAATAACCGCTACCGAAAGGCAGAGAATTTCTGCAAAGTTGAGCTTGCTCTGGTGAAAGACAGTCAACCAAATCAGCCGCACCATTTTTTGCCCGACAATTTTCAATTTTGAAAACATTGCTTTCGTGCGACTCATTTTCCATGACCGTTCTCTTTCTGCGCTTTCGCACATACAAAACCTGTCTTTGCACTTGCTCTTGGTTTTGCTTTTCAGCGAAGCACCTAACGGTTTGCGTTACCTGCGTGTGGGCGGGCTGGGATTCTGTTCGGGAGCAGAAAAAACTTGAAGCGAGGAAAATGCTCGAAAATGCCGCAGAATCCCACACGTCAGGTGCACGCTTTGTTGGGCAGTTTTTCATTTTACACGAAACAATGTTTTTAACCACTCAATTCTTGATTCGGTGTCGGGCATTTCAAGAGTTACTTTCTTCTCGCCAGAATTTAATAGATTACGAAGATAGGTAGACATTGAAAAAACCCAAAGCCTAGAGAAATTTTTATCTTTTATATCAACGGAGAAAAACGGCTCACTCTTTCCTTCTGGGTGCATTGAAACCCAAAAACAAATAAGAGGCTCAATTTTGCTGTTTTCTTCTATCGGCTTCATCGGCGTTAGAACTTTTTTTGCCGTTTTTGCCGTTAGCATTTTGCCGTCCCAAGAACTATTCCATCGTTTAATTTTGTATTCAGATACTTCGTCTTGCGTTGCGTTAATTTTCAAGATTTTTCCGCCAATTGCATGAGCAGACCAATTTTTGATTTCTGTTTGATAGTAAACCTTCTCGCTATTTTTTGTGACAAGAATCCATCTGTCAAGGCGGTGTCCACTTTTTGTCTTTTGAGTGCATGGGTCTGGAAGAATTTTGGCAGAAAACTTTTCACGATTAAGATAATGCGTAATTAATCCTGCGCCTAAATCTTCACCCGCAACCGCATTTATAGCAGTAGCATGATGTACGCTGGTTTGAATTTTCTCGTCGTAAAACTTCAATAATTCGATGATGTCAATTTCTATCATGTGAACTCATTATGTTTTGTAAGGAACTGCCCAACGGTTTGCGTTACCTGCGTGTGGGCGGGCGTGGATTCTGTTTGGGAGCAGGAAAAACTCGAAGCCAGAAAAATGCTTGAAAATGCCGCAGAATCCCACACGTCAGGTGCACGCTTTGTTAGGCAACGGTTTTTGGAAATTGACCTTTTGCTTGCAAACTTTTTGTAGAATTAATCCTTGTGAGGCTTCTTTCCATTTGGTCGGCTAATTGGTAATTGACTGTTTGGCTTTCGGAAAGTCATAATGTTTTGATGATGATGATTAATCTTATATGCATATGGATAGCCAAAAGGGTATAGAGGTTTAACGGTTTGAAGCAAGGCAGTTGTTCCACAAAATACGTAACCTATTTCTTGCATTAGTTTTACCACGTCTGCCTGAACGCATACTTCAACTTTGTTTACTGTAAAGTCACTAATGATAATAGTGCAATATTTTCCATCCCGAAGTTTGGAAAATGCCTTTTGCATAATTTTCTTCAAAGCGCAAATGAAATCTGAGTATTCATCAAAATTACCCAAATCATTTTCATGCTCTGTGTAGTATTCGACTCCTTCTCTTGCTCCCATTCGATAAAGTTTGCCGTTATTATGTCGCGTGCCCTTTGATGTATTTCGTAGGATGTTGTGATATGGCGGAGATGTGACTATATAATCAACTTCTTCAATTTCATTTAGTTTTTCCAGAGCGTCACCGACAATATAAGTATAGTCAGAATATCCCTGTGCTTTCAAGCGGTCTTTTGCAACCTGTTTAAATTGTTTGTTGAGGTCAATACCAATACCATGCCGCCCAAGTTTATTGGCAGCAAACAGGGTAGTTCCACTCCCAACAAAAGGGTCAAGCACTTTCATTCCCTTTTTTGTAAAGAGGCTAATAAGTTTTTCAACATCACGCACCATAAAAGGCGCAGGGTGCTTGTATGCTGGTTTATCTTCCGATGTAGGCTCGGAAAACCAAAAACTTCCCGTAAGTAAGAGCCAGTCTTTTCCAGTGAGGTCATTTAGTATGTTTCGCTCATCGTATCGCCCAGGCTTTCCTTCTTCGGACAGGGGCTTTCTTGGTTTTTTTCTTTTAGTCAGTTGTGTTTCAACAGCAGGCAAGGCGCTCATAGGCTTTTTGATACTTTCTTTAAGTCGTCTAGCGAAGGATTTGAATATGATACAAGTCTACCAATATTTTCGTAAGTTATATATCGCCAATTGTTATCGTGAAAAGAGGTTAAGAACAATGGGTCTTTTATATTTTGAAGTTCCTTTTCTCGGCTTGAAGGAATTACCATGTACTTCGGCTTGTCCTTTTCGATGTTAGAGCCACGAACAATTGCAGAAGTAAATCCAGTTGAATTTTCGACTTCTAACACGCATTCAACATTATCTTGGGACTCTGAAATCCAAACCACATCAATCATTTCGATTCTTTCTATTTGACGGGGATGATACAAGAATCGGAAGCGTTTTAGAGATTGCAAATCAGCAACGTCACGTAGTAAAGTTCCATCTTCACATATTTCAGGTTGTTCTCTTTTGCCAACATAGGTAACATATCCAATGTTTTTGCCAATTGTAAGAATTTGCCTGATTATTTCTGAATGTTGGGTGCTATTTTTAAGCGCGGTTTCTTTTATTTTCCAATTTCCTGCTGATTTATAAGAATATTTCTCCAAAACCTGCTTTATTCCTTTAGGGTCAGGCGTTAATCCATTAGGATAATTTCTAAACAACTCACTTAAGACATCATCGAGTTTTACAGAAACTTTACGGCGCAAAATAGAAATGACTGTTTCTTCAAGACGGTCTTGTAAAGGTCTATCAGGAAAATTGATAATCTCACTGGGATTAGTAAACCACCAATAATCTCCCGCTTTATTATCTTTATTTTTCCAAGTTTTGAAGGTCTTATCTTCACCTGCGTTATCAGACAAGACCTTTAAAATTTCATCTTTGTATTCTTGTGGTTGCATATATCCTGCCTGCAACATCTCTGGAACTAATCCAGCAATAATGAAATCGTATGGGGTAGGTTCGTTTCTTTGACCAATAATTTCTGTAGCCTTTTGCACTATGAAATGATTCAGTCCAGAAGCGTCATTGCTAAAATCCACAGTCCTTCGTTTTACACACCGAATATAAAAATCTGCCCCTGATGTTCCATACGGATTAGCAACATTTGATTCGCCAGAGCGTCTATTGTATTGATGTGTGACTTTGTCAAATTTGAAACCAGCGAGCCGCACAGAACGAACAAAATCATTCCATTCTTGCAATTTCTTATGATGAAATGTAATAACTATGTAGCCGTCATCTTTTAGTACGCGATGAAGTTGCTTAAAGGCGTTTTCCAACTTCCTTCTATATTCATCTCTGCCAACTCGCCCTTTCTTTATGGTTATCTCTGAGTTTAGGTCAGGTAAGTATTTTTTATCAATTCTTTGTAGCCAAACTAACCAGACCATACTTAAATCAAGGTATGGAACTAAACCAGCATACGGGGGGTCTGTAATAATGAAATCTACACTTTTATCTGAAATGTATCTTGATAAGTCCGCCACATCCAAAACCCCATAGGTGATATTTGATGTTGGTCGAAGTTTTTTTGTGGCATTGAAATCTGTTACTTTTAAGTTGTCAGGAAGAGTCGATTTTGCGTCACGAAGAGCCGAAATTACACCCTGCTTGTCAACACATGAACGGCGGAAAACAACAAGCGGATTTTGTTCCATTTGTCTGCGTCGAATCATATAATCTGCGCGTCCCCAACTTCCAGAAAAGTCGCGTTTTGCAGTCTCATGTCTTGGCACAACCATTTTCGAGGTTAAGTGCAAAGTTTGTATAAAACCAAATGTAAGTTGAAGCCTAATATGCTGGTCTTTTTGCTTTTGTATTAAATCAAAAATACGCGAAAGGATATACAGATTTCGCCTTGTCCATAAATATTCAAACCCGTTTCCGCCTACATCCGCAATGAATTTATGCGTAATAGATGGAGTGTCAGGAAATTCATTAGTTGGATACCAATAGGGAATTTCCAAACTTTTCATTTGGAAGGCGTTTTCCTTATCTTGATTGTCCGCGTTGATGAAATGTCTTTCGCCTTTTTTCTTTTTGCCGCTTTGAGAAACTTCTTCCGCTGGTATTTCTAATGCAATCTTTACAACTTCATCAAGATTCCATCTGTAATTGGCAACCGTACCCGTTTGCCCATCGTGTTCTTTTGTATAGTGCTGGATGTAGATTGGGTCTTTTTCAATTTCATTTGAAATTTGATTGAATACAGCAAGGAAAGAAGTTTCATCAAACCTTGAAGTTAAGGCTTCAACAATAAAAGAAGTTAATGGATTTAGGTCAAAAGCAATAACTTTGCGACTTGCTTTGGCGGCTTCAAATGCGGCAACAGCACTGCCAGCAAATGGGTCGAGTACAACCCCATCTTCTGGACAATATCGCTTGATAAACTCTCCCCAAATGTTATGCGGCTTTTTGCCCCAATATTTCATAGCCGTATACATTGGCGGGCGAGTATCTTCTACAAGTGCGTAGTTTATGTGAGGTTGAGTATCTTGTTTTGGCATGAGATGTCTTTATTGAATATGGGGAATATCGAATAATTGTTCTAATTTTACTTTAGAACTGGTGATATGAGAAGTTCGAGCCAATGAAGAGAATTTTTACGATGGGCTTGGGAGAGAGTTGCCTAACGGTTTGCGTTACCTGCGTGTGGGCGGGCTGGGATAATGTTCGGGAGGAGAAAAAACTCGAAGCCAGAAAAATGCTCGAAAATGCCGCAGAATCCCACACGTCAGGTGCACGCTTTGTTAGGCGGCGGGTGTTAAAAAGACCTGCTTGCTTCCCAGACTCTTTGTGTGTCATCGAAAAAAACTCTATATCGTGGGCTAGTCTTTTTGTAAACATTGTCGCCGCTGATTGATATTTCAAAATCGAAACATTGTTCAGGCAATTTATTTTCTCGATATTCCAAACTTTGATAACTGTATCTATTCCACGAAAACCAATTTTTACCAGATACGTTTCTCATGGCTATATCAACAAACTCTTTTGCGCCTGCTGGTATATCAATAAAATCAACGTCACTTGAATAGTCGTTGTTCAAAATTTGGCGAGAATTAGCCCATCTTGCATTTGTATCATTCACACAAACTTTTGCGCCGCGTAAGTCGTAATATGTTATCTTTGCGAATACGTTTTTAGCCTTACTGTTTTCCGTTCTCGATTTCTGTATATTCACAATTGGAACTAAAACAAAAAACCTATTTGGCGATTCGTTCTCTTTCATCTCTTGCATTATTTGGTCATACATTTGGACAGGCACAGTGCCGCCGTGTGAATGTAAAGAACTTGGCTTTATAAAAACCTTATTCTCTATTTTCGCTTCACCAAACTCTAAACTTGCGCCGCCTAGCCACAACATAAGCCACTCCAACGCAGGGAAAGCAAGAAGTATTTGAAAGATAACTGACATCCGCTGATTGTACGCGGATTCGATGTGATGTAAAGGTACATGATTAGCCGCCTAACGGTTTGCGTTACCTGCGTGTGGGTGGGCGTGGACTCTGCTTGGGAGCAGGAAAAACTCGAAGCCAGAAAAATGCTCCTAAATCGCGCAGACTCCCACACGTCAGGTGCACGCGGTGTTGGCACGCTTTTGACCTAAAGACTCTTTGCTCTTGATAAAGCACGCTCGATAATACTGAAAACATCCGCCTTCTCGATTTCTGTTTTCCAAATTTCAAAAGGCTGTTCAAGGTTTTGAAAAGGAAAACAGTAAAGTTGTTGATTGCCAATCCATTTTGAACCATACAAGGCAAAAAGCAAACTATCTGGTATTACCAACAACTCTTTCTTTACATCCGCACGGATATTATAAACGGCGGTATCTGTTTCTACTTCTTCAAGTTCTTCATCGTCATTCCAGATAGCAATAATGCCTTTTTGATTTTCTACCTGCCGAAATTTAGCCAGAAGTTTATCGAAAGCCTTGCGAATATCTCGTGGAATATTTCCGTATTCAGGCAAAACTAAATTCTCATCTTCAAGATTTAGTAAAGGCAATCCAGAATTTATTTTACGAAAACGCATTATCTCCACTACTGCTTTTTCGCCATCTCGCATTATTCCTAAATCCGCACCACGATTACCCATTGGTTCAAATTCTACTTCAAAGCCAAGACCAACAAAGATTAGAGCATATCGAATTTCAGCCAGATAATCTAAAAGTTGCTCTTTGTCTTGGGTAGATGAAATGCGGCGAAAGGCTCTATTTGCCTTATTAATCTCTTGTACCCGCTCAAACCATCTTTGAGCAGAAGCTGCTGATTGCTCGCCCAGAAGTAATCTTATATTTTCAATTGCTTTGTGCATTGTTTTTAGAAACTATGTTTTGCAAGGGGCGTGCCAACGGTTTGCGTTACCTGCGCTGGGTGGCGGCAGGGACAACTTCGGGCGTGGATTCGCCTGACTGCGGAGATAATGTTTGGGATGCCGCAGAATCCCCAGCGTCAGGTGCACGCTTTGTTAGGCTTCGTACACGGTTACGGACTGATAAATGCCAACCTTCACGACATTATCAAACTTTACCATTGTAGAGCCATCGGCAAAGATACGAACCATCTTTGCGTGAGTTTTCTTTGCTTCAATATCTACGCCATCACGCCCAGTGATTTCGCGCTTTTCCATCTTTGCGGTATCGTAAATAACCAGCGTGAAAAACTGACTGTCATAATAACCATTCGGGAACGCTAAACCTTCGGCATAAAGGTGCATGATGTGGCAGGTATCAAGATTTTCATTTACTTTGTATTGAGCGAGAAAATCAACACGCTCTTTGACTTCGGGAGGGTATTCCATTTTTCGCAACCTTTCTGTTTGCAAGGAAGAAGCCTAACGGTTTGCGTTACCTGCGTGTGGGCGGGCGTGGATTCGCTTTGGGAGCAGGAAAAACTCGAAGCCAGAAAAATGCTTGAAAATGCCGCAGAATCCCACACGTCAGGTGCACGCTTTGTTAGACCCCGCCCTTGACCTGCAAGACTCTTTGCCATTAAAAGACCTGAA
>WBZO01006864.1_pt1 | contig 10808 bp, 11 predicted proteins | sample 5204261 | NCBI WGS metagenome assembly WBZO01 (sample SAMN12412400, study PRJNA552823) | activated sludge metagenome | isolation source: activated sludge from anammox sidestream of wastewater treatment plant... | place: USA: North Carolina | collected 2017-09
GTGCCCGGGGTGCGGCGATTTTGCCGTGCTCGCCGCCTTCTACAAAATGCTCGAGAAGCGCCAGCTCCCCCACGAGAGCATCGTCACCCTCGCGGGCATCGGCTGCTCGTCGCGGTTTCCGTATTTCGTCAATACCCACGGAACCCATTTCATTCATGGGCGCGGCGTCCCCTACGCCAGCGGGGTGAGCCTCGCCCGCCCCGACCTGCATGTGTTTCTTTTCGGGGGCGACGGGGACGGCTTCTCGATCGGCGGCAACCACCTCGAGCACGGAGCCCGCAAAAACATCCACCTCACCTACGTGATCATGGACAATTTCGTGTACGGCCTCACCAAGAAGCAGACCTCGCCGACATCGCCCCCGGGATTTCGGTCCAAGACCGACCCCGGCGGCGCGATGGACCGCCCGGTGAATCCCATCAAAAAATTGATCGCCGCCGGGGCGACATTCATCGCCCGGAGCCACGCGACGCAGGTCAACCACATGATCCAAATGATGCAGCGCGCTCATGACCACGAGGGATTCTCGGTGGTGGAAATCCTCTCCGAGTGCGTCGAATTTTATCCTGGGGCCTTTGACGCCGCGAATCCCCGCAAAGGGGGCGCATTCCGGCTCATCGAGGAAAAGACGGGGGATGGCTCGCCGGAGGACGCGGCCCGCCATGATGTCACCAGCGAAATGGCCGCCTACCAGCTTGCCGACCTTCCCTTTCCCGGCCTGTTCGGGGTTTTTTACGAGGCGGACCGCCCCACAAAAAACGCCCTCGAGCGCGAGAGTGTCGTGAGAGCCCGCGAAAAAATCGGCCAGGCCTCCGACCTTAAAATATTGCAAGCGTCGCTGGATCGGATGAAATAGGCGCTCCATGAAAACACTCCTGTCTTCATTTCCAGGGGGACCGCCCGCGCTCGGCCCTTACTCGCTGGGAGTCGTCACCGAGGGCCGTTTCGTTTTTGTCTCCGGAATGACCCCCTTTGATCCCGCCGCCGGAAAAATTGTCCGCGGCTCGATCGCCGAACAGACCGAGCTTGTCCTGAAAAATATTTCCGGCGTTCTTGCCGCAGCGGGCTCGAGTCCGGCGGATGTCGTCAGCTGCCGGGTTTATCTCTCCAATCTCACCCCGGAGACATTTCAGGAAATGAACGAGGTTTATGCCCGTTTCTTTGGCGACTCCAAGCCCGCCCGCGCCACTGTCGGCGTCCAGCTCCTCAATTTCGATGTCGAAATTGAGTGTGTGGCCCTGGTTCGGACAGCCGCCTGAGGGTCCACTTTGTGCTCCCCGCCCGCTCCCTTACCGGAAGGGGCGGTTGACCAGGAATGTGAGGGCCACGGTGGCATCCCGGGCGTTCTCCAGAAATTGCCGGGTGAATCCGCGGAAGGTGATATCCGGCGAAGCCACGATGAGGAGCGCGGAGAGGAGCGCCAGGTTAAGGGTGGCAATGACCACCAGGGAGAAAAATGCGCCGCCGTAGCGCAGATCCGGCTGGCCCTTTTGGATGACCAGCCAGGAGAGGGTCATGTGGTGGGCCCACGTGAATCCCAGGGCGCCAAAGGCGACCCATCGCCCCCAAGGGGGGATCTCGATATAGAGCCCGCAGATGCCGTAGGCGATCAGAACCAGGACGCTGTAAATTGGGAAAAAGTAGGGGGCTAGCGCGATCCATGTATTGGTCTTGTCGGCGATGATGTGCCCTCCGTCGCTGCTGACGTGGAAGCGGTGTACGCGCCCGCCCTGGACCATGACCCAGAGGGCATGGGTGAGTTCGTGGCCAAAGACGTACAACCACATGAGACGGAATCCCCCCACAAAAGCGCCCAGCCAAACAATGCCGCCCAGGGCGAAAAACCAGAAGGCCTCGTGCTGCCAGAAACCCCCGCGCATGGTTGTTTCGGCGAGCGCCGTGAAAAATGTCCGCGCCAGGACCGCGCACGGGACGAGCAGAAAGACGCCGACGACGCATTTGACCCAGCGCTTGGGAACATGGGTGGGAAGAACCCCGGCGGAGGCAACCTCGAGCCGTTTCCGGGATTTGTTTTTGCGGCGGATTTTCCGCATCCTCCGCGTAGCGTGGGGGGTTCCTCCGGGAAAGTCGAGACCTCCTTTTCGCTGGCTCCGCCGCGCATCCGCGATTAAAAGAGCCTCCCGTGCTGGCTTTTCTTCTGCGTCGGGCCATGGCCCTGGCGGTTGTCCTCTTGTGTGTGGTGACAATCACCTTTTTTTTGATCCGGCTTTCGCCCGGAGGGCCCTTCGATGCCGAGCGCAAATTGCCGCCAGCCATCGAGAAGCAACTTCTGGCCAAATACCAACTCGATGGCCCGCTCTGGGAGCAATACACCGGCTATCTGGCGGACCTGCTGCGCGGGGATCTGCGCCTGTCCACAAAATACCGCAACCGGAGCGTCGCTGAAATTCTTGCCCAGACCCTTCCCGTGACCATCACCCTCGGGCTGGGCGCCTTTGTCGTGGCGACGGTCCTCGGGACCCTCCTCGGAGTGACGGCGGCGGCCCACCACAACCGCCCGGCGGACTTTTTGGCGATGCTGGCGGCTCTGCTGGCGATTTCCCTGCCCACGTTCCTGATCGGACCGCTCCTGATCCTGTGCTTTGGCATTTGGCTCGGGTGGCTGCCCGTGGGGGGATGGGGGACATTCCCCGCGATGATCCTGCCGACACTCACCTTGGCAGCGCCCTTTGTCGCCTATATCGCCCGCCTCCTGCGCGGCAGCATGATTGAAACCCTCGGCCAGGATTTTGTGCGCACCGCCCGGGCCAAGGGATTGCGCGAGCGGACAGTCCTTTACCGCCACGCCCTGCGCGTTGCCATCCTGCCGGTCATTTCCTTCCTGGGACCGCTCGCCGCGCATCTCCTGACCGGCTCGATTGTCGTCGAAACCCTCTTTCACATCCCAGGCGCGGGCGGCTTTTTTGTGCATTCGATTCTCAATCGGGATGGATTCCTGCTCGGCGGGGTCGTCATCGTCTATTGCGCAATGCTGGTGGTTTTCAATGCGGTCGTGGACTTTTTGTACACGATCCTGGACCGGAGGATCCGGCTGGATGGCTGACCGTCCCGGCGCCATCCGAATTCTCCGGCGCAATCCCGTGGCCTGCGCTGCGGGGTGTCTCCTGGTCCTTCTTGCGCTGGCGTCCGTGCTGGGGCCGCTCTTCCTCCCGGCTTCCTATGCGAATCCCGGCGCGCTGTCCTTTGCGCCGCCCTCGTGGCAACACCCCTTCGGGACGGATATCAATGGCCGGGACATTCTCTACCGGGTCCTCTCCGGGGGGCGCATTTCCCTGCTGGTCGGATTGTGCGGCGCCGGGGTGAGTCTGCTCATTGGCGTGGGCTGGGGACTCATGGCGGGCTACGCGGGGGGACGCACGGATGCGATCATGATGCGCCTGGTGGACATCCTCTACTCCGTGCCGCGGCTCGTTTTCATTCTTGTCTGCATCAATGCCTTCGACCAGCGGCTCCGGGAATTTGCCTCGGCGATGGGTTGGGCGGGGATCGTGGATTCCTCGCGATTGGTCGTCCTCATTCTGTCGTTGGGCGTCATCGAATGGCTCACGCTGGCCCGCATCGTCCGCGGTCAGGCCCTCGCCCTCAAGAACCGTCCCTTCGTCGCGGCGGCCCGAGCCCTCGGGCAATCCCGCGCGAAAATCCTCCTCCGGCACATCCTCCCCAATCTCACGGGCGTCATCGTCATTTACCTCACACTCACCATTCCAGCAGTCATCATTGACGAATCCTTCCTGAGTTTCCTCGGGCTGGGCGTCCAATCGCCCCAGGCGAGCTGGGGGTCGCTCCTCGCGGATGGCGCCGATGCCCTCAACCCGGTGAAAATCCGTTGGTGGCTGGTCGTCTTTCCCGCGACCATCATGGCGCTCGCCCTCCTGGCCCTCAATTTTCTCGGCGACGCCCTGCGCGACGCCCTCGACCCGCAATCCGCCACGGCACAACATTGACCCGCCCTGATCCAATCCGGCACGCGCTACCCCAATCCGCGCGTAAGAAAAGGGCGCATGGAGAAACTCGTTCCGAGTTCCTCTACGCCCCGCCCTGTAGAGGAAAATGGAACATTTTTCTTAGAGGAAAATGGAACATTTTTCTCGGGTTCAGGCGAAATTTGTTCCAAATTCCGCTACGTAGAGGAAAACGGAACGTTTTTCTTGCCCGACCATCTTCTGCGGGCAAGCGCATCAAGCGGAATTCCGTCGGTGTCTTTCCGGTGAGCCGCCGAAAGGCGGTGGCAACACTTTGTCCGCTCGAAAACACTCGGAGAAGCCTACAGAGAAGTTCTTTCTGGTCAGGCATGGCGGCCAGGACTTGGCCCGGCTTCATCAATGCGAGAGGTTTTGAGAGTTTTTGGAGTTCCCTCTATTTGAATTCTTTGCGTCTCCTGAAAATGCGCCGCTGAGGAAGTCATTCAGCCTGTCTGGTATTGAGGGCTCGTGCCCGGCCAGAACGAGGTCGCACTGTTTTTTGTAGGAACGAATGATGTCGCGGCAGCGGGCTGCGTTTTCCGCGATGCCGATGGGGATTTCCCGCTCGATATTTTCCTGGATGAAGGCGGTCTCGAGGATGCCGACAATCCCGCGCGCGGTCTGGACGCGGATGCCGGCCGATCCGGGATGGTGGCCGCCCGTGGGCTCGTAGAGAATCCCCTCGTCCACCTCGATCGGCCCCTTCGCAAAGGAGAGGTGATTCTCCACAAGGAGCCGCCGAAAAAAGGACCAGCTCTCCGCGGTGAGGTAGAAATCCCTGGGAGGGTGTCCGGGAGTCCGCGTGAGGAATTCCTCCATGCCATCCCATGCGCACCAGACGGTCGCCCTGGGAAAATTCCGGTCATTCAATCCGCCGGTGCAATAGGTGATCAATTGACTGATGAGAACGAATTGGATGGATGCCGGGTCAATCCTCTCCGCGGCGAGGAGTTCCTCCAACGTACAATGGACATGGAACACACTGCGCGCGTCGAGCGTGGCATTTGCCGCATTCAGGGATTCCAGATCGGGGCCGGAGGGGCAGCCGGCGTCGATCAGGCCGATCTGATCCCCCTTGCGCAAAATCCAAACCCAGAAGGTCAGATCGCGCATCCCGCAATCATTGCGTCCCATGAGGCATTCCCAGCCGGACACCGGCAGGGTGGCCACCGCAACGGGCTTGAGCGTCCAGGGCGGGCTCATGCGATGGATTGCCAGGATTTCGCGAGGGCATCCGCGTCGGCATGACGCATGTGGTACCCGTAGCAGGGGATCAATTCTCCTCCCCGCAGGACAGCCAGGGGCACAATGCGGCGCTCCCCCACACGGGTCTCGCCCAAGGTGTCCGTGAACTCGAAATGGCCCTCCTGCGCTTGAAAAATCGTCATGTCCACGGGCGAGCCGGTTTCGAGGGACGGGGCGATGGCAACGGCCCGGAGGGCTGGCGTCACATTGCCGGTGGCTGCCGCGATGACCTTCTCGAGCGGAAGACCGAGGAGCAGGAACCGGGAGAGAATATTCGCGAGATCACGGACGGGGGAAAACACATTATAGCGGTGAATGTCGCTGCTGATGGTATCGGGCCAAAATCCGAAATCGCGGCAGGCCTTCTCAGCGATGGACCAGGAAAAGGAGCCTATTCCATGTCCCACGTCGAAGAGGACCCCGCGCTCACGGGCGGCGCGGGCCGATGCGCGCGGCTCGCCGGTGGCATCGTCAAAGGGCGATCCACCGTGGCCGTGATAGCAATGCGTGTACACATCGCCCGTCCCCAGCGCGTCGAGGACTTCGTCCACGGGAATGAGCGACTTGATGTGGTGTACCATGACCGGCAGGCCCGAGGCGTCCCGGACTCTGAGCAGAGTCTCAAAGGCATGACGCTCACGCGCCTCATCATTCTCCGCCAGGACGCCAGTCATGCGCATTTTCCAACCGACGATGGATTCGGGAAATCTCGAAAGCAGTCCAAGGGCGAGTTCCTCGGAATGCGCGGCGGGATGAAAATGATCGCCCACGAATCCGCGCTCCCCCGCATGGCCGTGCGGGATTCCCGGAGAGGCAATATTCACGTAGCCGACCACCCGCTCGCGGTTTCGCGCGCGGCAGGCTTCCTCAAAGAGTGGATAGCTCAATGCCCCTGCGGAGCCCGCGTCCACCAGCGTGGTCACGCCCGTGGAGATTCCCATGTCCCCGGCGGGAATCGAAAACACCCCGTAGCCCGCAAAGGCATGCGCGTGCAAATCCACCCAGCCCGGGCTGACGCAACAGCCCCGCAAATCCAGCTCGCGCGCCGCTTCCGACAGCCCTCCCTCCGGCGCGGCAATCCTCCCGGCCCTGACAAAGAGATCACCAGAGCGCTCGGGCGCTCCCGTGCCGTCCAGAATCGCCGCATTGCGCAAAAAAATTGGAAGGTCAGTTTTCATCTTGCAAAATGACTGTCGCGCGGGCGATCAGGACATCCGCCTCGCCGTCGTCAAGGCACATCGGATAAATGTAGGACACCGCCGCGTTGTCGTCGTCCTCGGAAAGAATGATTTTCGGCTGCTGGTTTTTCAGGCCGCGCTGCAAGCGACTCATGCCCTCCGCGCTCGGCGCGGTGATTCTGACCACCGGGTATTGGCCGGTGCCATTTTCCGGCAGATATTTGACCTCGAACGGAGAAATCCCGCGCAGAGCCTCCGCGATGGTCTTGCAGAGGGAGTGCCAGCGCGTCCGCTCCGCCGCGAAATCCCGATCCGTGTAGCGCTCCAGCGCGGCCAGGCATCCGAGGATGGTGTCCTTGCCAATTTTGAATCCGCGCCCAATGCCATGTCTCGGCGGGCGCGGCAGGATGCCTTGTTCCAGCAGCCTGCCCAGCGACCACGCGGAAGGGCGCACGTGCATGTCCGCCATTTGCAGCCAGGCGCTGCGGATCAGGGCCGCGTCACCAAAAAGCAGGCCGGAATTTTGCGGCCCCTCCAGGTGCTTGCCCCCGCTCAGTACGACCAAATTTGCGCCGAGCGAAGCAATCTGCCGCAGGTTTTCGTGGGGCGGCAGACACATCGCGCCGTCCAGCAGGAAGGGTACGCCGACCTCGCGGCAGACGACAGCGACACGGCGAATGACGTTATTGTCATCGCGGTGTTTCCACACATGGACGACGCCCGCGGGACTTTCGGAGAGCGCCGCCCGCAGACGCTCCTCCAATCCCTCGACCGCAAAGTCGAAAAACCGCAGGCGCACCCCGGCCGCCCGCACGGGATGATCGTAATCAAAATAATTCGCCTTGGGATAAAGAAATGTCGTCCGCTGCAGGCGGGAGACATCCGGCAGGGCCTCCATGATTTCCAGATCGTCCCCCGCGAGAATGGCAGCGGCGGCCAGCGTCAGGCCGGCGCCCGCGCCGCAGGTGATAATCCCCGCCTCGCTACCGGTGACGCGCGCGATGACCTGCGAAGCATATTCCAACAAATCATCCATCTCAAAATACCGCTCCTGCGCCCACTGCATGACTTGCAGAACTTCCGGCGAAGGGCGGCTCCCGCCCACGCGCGTCGAATATCCGGCGGCGTTGATGATGGCCGAAGGAGGGTTTGTCATCAGAATATCTTATCCCTGTGGCTCATTCAAAGGGTTCGTCGCAACGCCCAAAGCCCGGGCGGGATTTTTCACCAAGATGGTGTGAATATCCCCGTCGCTGACGCCCCGCTCGCGCAACAGGGGGACGAAGGTCTCCAGCAGGTATCCGTAGCCATTGCCGCCTTGGTATTTGAGATGGGAGAGCAGGCAAATATCCTGGGAGAGCAGGATCTGGCGAACGAATCCCTCCGCCACAAGCGCGGCCACGTTGTCGGCGCGGACCCATTCCGGCTGGTAATCCGCGTACCCGATATTATCCACCTCCACGTACACGCCACGCTCCGCGATGGGCAATAAATGTCGAACGCCGATGCGATCCCCGAGATGCCCGATGATCACCCGCGTGAGATCCGCTCCAAATTCCTCGAGCATGGCGACCTGTTCAAGGGCCAGCGTGCCCCATCGCGTGGTGTGCGTGGTAATGGCGAGGCCCGTGTGTTGCTGCGCCAATGCCGCCGCGCGAAAGACGCGCTCTTCGGCGGGCAGGATGTGCCCCACGCCCGTGCCGATCTCGCCGATGATGCCCGGACGAATCCCGGTGTCGCCCACGCCATTCTCGATTTCGGAAATCAAATCCTCCGCCTGCTCGCGGCTGGTCCTTTCGGCGACTTCGGGCGGGTAGGCGAACTCGCGATACCACCCGCAGCCCATGATGATATTCACGCCCGACCCTTGTGAGATGGCCCGCAATGCCTCGGGGTCGCGTCCGATTTCCGGCGTCGTCACTTCGACCAGCGAGCGTCCGCCGCGTTTTCGGAATTCACCGAGTTCCGCGATCATGGTTTCCTCGTCCTCCAGCACGAACCGGTAATCCTTGTAATGCGCGTAGGCATTCAGCCAGACGTGCTCGTGCGTCTGCGTGATGCCGAGTTCACCCACCGGAACCGGACCCCGGACGGTCATGACATGGGGTTCCTGGTTATTCATCGGAGAACACACAGTCCAGACGTACAGTGGGGATACCGTTGTAAGTCCACCCGGGGGAATTCGTCATGATGGCTTTTCCCTCCTTGAGATCAAACCCCGGCGAATGAACCAATTCCACGAGGAGGCGTCCATCCCTGTAGGTTGCATTTCGTACGGGAATACTGAATTGAATGACTCCTCCGAAGTCCACATGCGCCAGCTTGGGAACGAACCCTTGCATTGGTGACTCTTCATCCAATTGCACAAGCAGAGAGTCCATGGTTGCGCCTGCGTCCCGTCGGGTTGTTTCCAGAACGCTGCCGGAAACAACCGGACTGGGTGACGCAATCCGCGCCCCATTCTTTTCAAGCGCTCCGCCTTGGAGAACAAGTCCGTCCGTCTTGCCCGCCGTCTCCGACGCAAACGCCAGCCTGCCGGTAAACGTCCATCCTTGAAAGTCGAAGCTGCTGGTGTCGTTCTCGCCGCTCAAGACGTGATCGGTACGGTCTTTGCGTTGAATGGTAACTATCACGCCATCGGCGCGGTCGATCTTCTGTGCTACAATCTCCCCCGTCATCCCACGGCCCATCTCGCCCAGATCCTGCGTGAGTACCATGAGTGGCTGCTGGCCGTCGGAAGGGCAAAATCCCAAGGCATGCAGGCCATCGGGTATAACTACACCGAGGAGGACAGACTTCAATTGTTGCGCACCTACCGCCCCGAGCGGGTTGTCGCCCGCCAGGGCGCGATCCGGGCGCTGTGGACAATGGAAAACGCATACTTTCGAGAGCGGGGATTTTTTTCCTCTGAGGAAGAGCGCGCGAGCCTGGCGCGGCGCATTCCCCCTGAATTCCAGCCTCCTCCCTATCCTGCCGTGTCTCGCGTCGTGGCGGCCGTCAAGGAGGCGGGCGGGCTGGTCGTCATCGCCCATCCCGCCGCCTATTTTCTCCAAAACGCCATCGCCCGCATGGACGCCTTGCGCGAGGAATGCAGCCTCGACGGCATCGAATGCGCCCACCGCGCGATCCCACCGGAATTGACCCCTTTCTATCGCGACTACTGCCGCAAACACAGCCTGCTCTCGACCGCGGGCTCGGATTGTCACCATCCCGAAGACATTCTCACGCCGCCGACACAATGGGGACACACGCCGCTGCGCCGATTTGCCTGTCATTTGGGAGAGGACGCATGGATCGAGGAATTTTTGGAACGATGCGTCGAAACTGTGCAATAGAAAATGGGGTCGGGGTGGAATGGCGATTTTGGGACGCTCTGCGAGAAGGCAGAAGGCATTGTCGAGACCTGTTGGGTATGGGGATAGAGGAATTCCGCAGGGGATTCAATCCTACTTACGGCACATTCGGTAGCCACAGAATGGAGCGGTTCCATTCCGTGCCGCCAAGCGCATTGACCAGCTTTTCGTCAGCGGTGAGCATGATGCTGCCAAGCTCCACCGCCAGAGCAAGATACAGGCAGTCATAGACGGTGCGCCCCGTCCGGTCGGCAAGGTCAAACGCGGGGGTGACGAGCGAGGCTGTCAGATGGCGGATGACCGGCAGCGCCGACAACCGGGCGAGGATAAAATCCGCGTCGGAACGCGGCAGACCTTCCCGCCGGATTTTCTTCCAGACGATGGCGGCCAGTTCGATATCCATGAAGTCCGGTGCGTGCAGGGGAACTCCCAAGGTTTGCAGGCGCACCGCCTCGGCCGAATGCGGCTCTTGGATGAACCACTTGATGGTTACGCTGGAATCAACAACGTAAAGACTCACCGATCGCGGTCCTCACGGATCAGTTCGACACTGTCCGCGAAGACACGGCCGGAAGCGGTGAGTCGTTCACGGAAGGCATTAATGGCGGTCCAGACATCCACGGGAGACGCGGCTTCCCTGCCGCCGTGAGGTTGGGCCACGATATCGATTTTATAGCGAGTGGAAGGTCGCCCCAAGGGAAACGTCAGCGTCAGGCTGCCGGCGGCATCCGTGGTTCCAGCGGTATGGAGCAAGTTCATGCTTCATGAAACTATCCGAAATCAGGGCCGAGGCAAGGCGCAACGAAGGAGCCTGGGCGCATGGGGGATAACCAACGCCGTCAGACACCAAAAGGACCAGCAAGACTACTGCCTTTATACCTCCTTACTCTCGAATTTTTGGATCAGGCTGAGTCCAGGGATTGAAAACGGGAACACCCATGGGCGAAAAATCGTCCTTGTTCGCGGTGACAAACATCAGAAGAAATCCGCGGACTTCAGTCGGATCGGGATGATTGCCGTGAATACATTCCAGTAGGGCATGCCGCACG
>WBZO01006865.1_pt1 | contig 10806 bp, 9 predicted proteins | sample 5204261 | NCBI WGS metagenome assembly WBZO01 (sample SAMN12412400, study PRJNA552823) | activated sludge metagenome | isolation source: activated sludge from anammox sidestream of wastewater treatment plant... | place: USA: North Carolina | collected 2017-09
GCTTTTCTCTCGACTGCACGCTTCATCGATACTCTCCCGGTTGTCATTTTTTTTACGCCCATGCTAATTTATTCCCCTGTGAGATCACTTTGCAAGGCACTGTATGAATAAACTGCTGTTATTCGGCTACGGCAACCCCGGGCGCGGGGACGACGGCTTAGGCCCCCTGCTGGTTGAACGCATCGGTCAACTCCGATTAGCCGGTGTCGCTTGCCTCGTTGACATGCAGCTATTGATTGAGCATGCTACCGATTTAACCGGATTCGATCAGATTATTTTCGCCGACGCGGATATGTCGTGCCAGGAGCCTTTCGAGTATTCGGCGGTGCACGCGGAAAAGGACGATAGTTATACCAGCCATGCCTTGACGCCGGCGGCATTGCTGCACGTTTACCGGCAAATCCGGCAAGGCGCGGCGCCATCGGCTTTTTTACTGCGCATCCGCGGCTATCGCTTTGAACTGGGTGATGCTTTAAGTGCGCAAGCGGACATTAATCTGACGGCAGCAATTCGTAAAATCCAGCAATGGCATGCACAACACGCATGAAAAAATGCATATTAAACCCGAAACCGTTCGATCTTTGTTTCCAGCCGCATTATTTTTACGGATATTGTTCGATCATCGATGCATGAACTATCGCTTGCTGAAAATATCCTGCAACTGATCGAGGATGCCGCGGCTGCACAGCCATTTCACCGGGTCAAAACGGTTTGGCTGGAAATCGGGCAATTGGCTTGCGTCGAACAGGAATCGCTGCGTTTCTTCTTTGCTGTGGTAACGGAGGACAGTATTGCCCGGCAGGCTAAACTGGAGATTATCGGCATTGCGGGACAGGCGGTATGCCAAGAATGCCATCGTACTTTTCCGGTGGCCGCGTACCATGAAACCTGCCCGCACTGCGGCTGTTCCGCGCTGCAAATCACGCAGGGCGATGAGATGCGCATTCGAGAACTGGAAGTGGAATAAAAGGAAGAGATTATGTGTACGACTTGCGGTTGCGGGATTGGACAAACCCGTTTTAATGGCAAAACGATGCCCGCGCGGCAGCGCGCTGATGAGCGGTTGCGCTTCCGTCTGCTGCCATCCGGTCAGGCGCGCCAGCATAAACATGCGCCGCCCGCTGTTGCGGACCGGCAGGCTGCTGACACGATTCATTTCGGCACCGGCATTGCCGGTGCGCATGCGCCCGGCATGAGCCAAGCGCGAATGGTGAAAATCGAGCGCGACATTCTGGCGAAAAATAACCAGTACGCCGATGAGAACCGCCGCTATTTGGCCGGGCGCGGCATTTTTGCGCTCAACCTGGTTTCCAGCCCGGGTTCCGGTAAAACCACCTTGCTGGTAAAAACCATCGAAATGCTGCGCGCCCGCTTCCCCATCGCCGTGATCGAGGGCGATCAGCAAACCGATCGCGATGCCGCGCGCATCCGCGCGACCGGTGTTCCGGCGCTGCAAATCAATACCGGCAAGGGGTGCCATCTGGACGCGCATATGATCGGGCAAGCGCTGCCGCAGATACCACTGCAACAAAACAGTCTGCTATTGATCGAGAATGTCGGCAATTTGGTGTGTCCTTCCGGTTTCGATCTGGGCGAAGCGCATAAAGTGGTGATTTTGTCGGTCACCGAAGGTGAGGATAAACCGCTGAAGTACCCCGATATGTTTCACGCCGCCGATTTGATGTTGCTCAACAAATGCGACCTGCTGCCTTACCTTTCTTTCGATGTTGATCAAGCGATTGATTATGCACAGCGCATTCATCCCGGATTGCCGGTAATGCAGATTTCCGCCACGCAAGGCGGCGGTATGGAAGCTTGGGTTGACTGGATTGAAGCCGGTTGCCGCCGCGCGGCTGCATTCACTCAATCAGCGCAATCGCACGACTCCCAATTTGGTTAATCCACTCGACACACGGATTTCCCTGGCTATTCGCGGTCCTTCCGTTTTAGCCTGCGGCGCCTGGTTAAAAAATACCGTTTGCCTGACGCAAGGCAACAGCGCGTTCATTTCCCCGCTCATCGGTGATTTGGCCACGGCGGAAACGCGCCGCCGGTTCGATGAAACCGTGCAGCGCATGTGCCGGGAGTATTCCATTCAACCCGCGATCGTTACGCACGACCTGCATCCGGATTTTTACAGCACGCAATTCGCGCAGGCGTATGCCGAACAGCAGCAAATTCCGCTGCTCGCGGTGCAGCATCATCACGCCCATATCGCCGCGGTCTGCGCCGAACATCAACTGACCGGGCCGGTATTAGGTCTGGCATTGGATGGCGTCGGCTTGGGAACGGACAACACGCCGTGGGGCGGTGAGTTACTGCTGGCCGGCGGCGCCCGGTTTGAACGGCTCGGTCATTTGACGCCGCTGGCGTTACCCGGCGGCGACCGCGCCGCGCAGGAACCCTGGCGCATGGCCGCAGCCGCGCTCGCCCGGCTCGATCGCGGTGCTGAAATTACCCGGCGTTTCCCGGATCAACCGGCGGCGGCAACGGTTGCTGCGATACTGGCAAACAATGTGAATTGTCCGCGCACTTCCAGCATGGGGCGCTTATTCGATGCCGCCGCCGGTCTGCTTGGCATCTGTGCAATTCAATTGCACGAAGCGCAAGCGGCAATGCAGTTGCAGCAGCTAGCCGAACAGCACGGAGAAATTGCAGCATTACCGGAAGGTTATCGCATCGACGCGGACAACAATCTGGATTTTTCCCCCTTACTATCGGCAATGATCGATCATCATGATACCAAACACAATGTTGCCCGTGCCGCTGCTCTGTTTCATGCGACGCTGGTTGCCGGATTGACGGAGTGGCTGGAACGCTCGGCCAAGCAGCATGCTATTTCGCAATTGGTACTGGGCGGCGGGTGTTTTCACAACGCCATATTGCGGAACGGCTTGATGCGCCGGTTGACCGCTGCAAATTGCACCGTATTCGCCGGTCAGCGGCTATTGCCCGATGATAGTGCGATTGCGCTGGGACAAGCATGGGTGGCACTGCACCATATCCCGTTATAATAGCGGTTTGCTATTGCTTGAGATTTTACAATGAGTAACTACGTACAACGTTTTCTGCTGGAAGACCTGGATATCCGCGGTGCCGTGGTGCATCTGGATTCCGTCTGGCAAGCCATGCTGACCGGACGCCATTACCCGCAACCTGTGACCAAACTGCTGGGAGAAATGAGCGCAGTTACCTTGTTGCTGGGCGAAAATCTGAAACAAACCGGCCGCTTGACGATTCAATTGAACGGCAGCGGCCCGGTTTCGATGCTGGTCATCGATTGCACCGACACCCTGCACCTGCGCGGCATGGCCAAATGCGAGCAAAATATCACCGCGCAAACTGCGCCCGATCTGCTCGGGAACGGCCGGTTGGTACTCACATTGGATATGCCGTCGATGCGTGAGTGTTACCAAAGCATTGTGCCGCTTGATGGCGATAACATCGCAGAAATTTTCGAACATTATTTCCGGCAATCGGAACAATTGCCTTCTCGGCTGTTCCTGATCGCCACGGATAACGCCATTTTCGGTTTGCTGCTGCAAAAATTGCCCGCCGCCGATCAAAAGGACCCCGATGGCTGGGCGCGCGCCGAAGCGCTGGCGGCAACGGTTCACGATCATGCATTATTCGATTTGACCGCGGAAGAAATACTGACCCGGCTGTTTTATCAGGAAACCATTCGCATCTTCGATACGCAAACCATTCACTACGGTTGCCATGAGGATCCCGCCAAAATCTACACCATGCTGCGCTCGCTCGGCCGGGAAGAAGTCGACTCGATTCTGCAGGAATTCGGTGAAGTCGTCGTGCACGATGACATTTGCAACCGTGAATACCGGCTGGATGCCTTGGCGATCGACGCCCTATTCCGCGAGGCCGGACCGACGGTTCATTGAGTTATTTCAGCCGTAAAGAAGCGCCGCTTACATTTCAAACAATCACCCAAGAATCTTATCGATATACCATTCCATTACACCGCTCAAGCCTGTGATTATTATCACAGACAGCAGGTTACTCACTTGTCATAATGCAGATAAGTTATGCAACGCATGATAACTATTAAGGAGTTAGATCATGAACGAGCAAAACAAATCTGATGAGAAATCACCTCAGGTGACATCCGGATTCACGATAATCGCGGTTATACTGGGTCTTTTCTTTCTCCAGGACACCATCCTCAATCCCACCCGCCCCGGTATGATCGATACGGATCAGTGGTTTGCCGAAAATATCCGTGCGCGGTTATGGCAGGACCCTTTTGAAGTTGTTAGTGAGCACATCGGCAAAAATAAAAAACCGTATCAAGATATAGCTGAACAGCTCAAGAATATTGCTGAGCAACGCAGTGAAAGAGAAACCGATGAAGAAGTTTTTCCGGAATTCAAAAAACATCCATTTCCCGCAACCCCTGAAAAAGCGATTGAAAGTGCCCAGCATCCGATGCGCGTTTGTTATCGCGACGGTCTATACGAAAGCGGTGAGGAAGCAGCTCACTCCATACAAGAACTGGGGTGTCAAATTGCCAACACCAATGTAAATAACGCCGTTTACACTAAAGGTAATAAGTCCGGTGAGGTAAGCATTCTTGCCGTCATGGTACCGGGAGGGCCATATGCGGAAGACAGGGAAGCGCGATTACGCAGCCGTTACGCAACAATATCGGCATTATTAGCGCAGGGCTATGCACCAGAAGATACCGATTATATTGGATTCGTTCATTTCGCTAAATTCTGCAAGAAGACGATCAATAAAACCATACAGTCTCAGAAAGAAACACCGGATATTTGTAATATGCCTGCCGTTATGCCGTACGAGTGGTTTAGTGCACATACGAACAATCTGGGAACGACAAAACACGCACAATACCGCCCCGGCAGAATCTTGGTGCTATGGCTGGATAACGATGCATTCTATAGAGCCGATAGACCTCTGTATATGATCGGTTTATTGAACGCTCTCATCACCATTGCGTATGAAAAAACATCCGAAATAGATAAAAAATCCTCTACTCAGTCTGATGCGCCTCTCCCAAAAATTAATTTTCATGTTATTGGACCGTCTAACTCTGACACATTGGAAAGAATCTATCAGGAAGTCAATCGATTAAAAGTTGATATACGAGATGAGAACGATTATAAATCCCTCAATAATAGTTATCTGTTCACTGCTTCCGCAACTGTACCTAATCAGCACTTATCGGGAAACCTTGAAGAAATAAATAGAACCGCAGGTTATTTAAAAAGACTTATATTAAAAAAAAACATGGATTGGCTCGACAATACGATCGTCAGAACAATCAGTACTCAGGATAAAGTAGCCCATACTTTACTTTGCGAATTGGCATTGCGTGGCGTGACACCTTATCGTTTTAAAGACAAGGAAAGCGATATAAAAAAAGAATGCGAGCTAACCGATCTGAAATTTGATCCATCCGGCCAACCCAGTCAAATAGCTTTGATCGGCGAAGCGGATACTTACTACGCCAGGATGTTGAGGCACTCCATTTTGGAGCAAATTCAGAAATTTGATGATCCAGCAGTCAAGACTAAGAATAACAATATAAGCTTCTTCAGCTACTTACGTGGCATTGATGGTATAACTTCTCAAAACGCTCTGCCCAACCAAGAAAAAGGTAAGAATCAAGAACACAAAACAAACAATCCAAATGAAAAAGAAGCCAAAACGTTATTGGAGCGCCCCATTGGTAACAGTCAACTCGATTACCTGCTCGGTTTGGGTGCAAATCTGAAACAACTGGAACAGAGAAATATTGCAGAGGATAAAGGCGCTTTTAAAGCGATCGGCATTATCGGCAGCGATGCATACGACAAGTTGCTGATATTGCAGGCCTTGCGTAACAAATTCCCCGGTATCCCGTTTTTCACCACCGACCTTGATGCGCGATTTCTGCATTCAAGCGAAACAAAATGGACCCGAAATTTAATCGTTGTATCACCCTTCGGCTTGCAATTAAATACAGAAAACCAGAACTCTCCGCCGTTCAGAGACAATTTTCAAACTTCCCTATATATCTCTATTTTGCTTGCAATGACTTGCGGTCAAGGATATTGGCAATGTGAAAGATCTGTTCACGAACCCCCGAACGGAAGGAATGGTTGGACACATCACCCTAGAGTCTTTGAAGTTGGTAACTATGGGGCTGTTGATATGAGTCATACATTTAACAGTATTTATATAAATAATCAATCTGAAAAGCCCAATCAAAACTCATTCCCAGAGTTAATCGTTTTAATCTTTCTTCTATCACCAATTTTTATATTTTTTACTCCTAAGCAGTTTCATTTTCCCATTGGAATACTCACCGGCACGTTAATTATTTTATATACAACAATAACTATTGCATTCGATTATTACGGAATATTAAATTACCTTAATGAGTTAATGCCTGGTTATTTTGAAAAGCCCACCTCCAGCAACGCATCAGTTTCAAGTATGTTTGTTGAACCATTTTCTTTCACAAATGGCGTCAGTTCTTGGCCAGCTACTGCGATAAGATTATTGACGATTTTATTGGCAAGCTTTCTTTTATATCGTATATACAAATTAATAAAAATTAACCAGGAAGAAATCCGGGAAGAATTTATTCTATCTCGAACCGCTACGGTTCATAAAAACCACATCGAAAATAAAGCCGCAAAAAAAGAGTTTTGGAAATCGCAACTATCAATCGATAACTGGAGAACAGATGATTCTAATTTTGAAGCAATCTGGCACGACTATCGTGAGAAGGCAAAATTAGGATTTTCCATAATTAGAATACTATTCATTTTTTTCTTTTTATTTCTTTTATCATTTTCATTCAAATGTTCGGTGATAAAGCAAATCTCATACCGCCAGCACCATTCCGAGGAGAATTTAATCTAGATTGGATTTACTGGGTTGCTCTTGCAATGACTGTAGCATATCTCGCATTGATTCTTTACATCGCCGATCACGTACATTTAAGCAGTCATTTCATTAAGCTGCTGGCCAATCAACCCGCTATCATCTGGCCGGTCGAATTGATAAAAATCTATAAAAATAAGTACGGCTTACCGGAAAATATCGTTCAGTACAAAATCCTGCTTGATTTTATTCACCGGCATACGGCAATCCATAACAAATTTATTTTTTATCCGTTCATTTGCTTGTTTTTAATCATCATGTCTCGCAATCATTATTTTGACAATTGGCTGATCACACCTTATATGGTGCTTATCTATCTTTTCTTTGCCTTGGTGACGCTGCTGAGCGCGCTCAGACTCAGAGCTGCGGCCATGCATGCAAAAAAGGAAATACTCAGACGATTGAATACAAATTCCGCGCAATCGCCGGTTTGTAAATGGCGGTATAGGAAAGACGATAACATTGCAAAACTGAAGTCATTGAGTGCAGAGATTGAAAATTTTAAAGAAGGGATATTCAAGCCGTTATTGCATCATCCGATGATATTGTCATTACTCATGCCATTTAGCAGTGTTGGTGGAGTTTATTTGATCGAGTATCTCTTATAATTTTGCAGTCGTATTAAGCAAAAGTTTTTGATGCTTGACCGTTAGCTTGTATTCACATATTTTTCACATTTGCTAAGATATGATCGGCTCAAGAATATCCCCGGTGAGCAAACGGTTTCTCGAAAAAGCTTAATTTCCGGGCTCACATTACGAAGTAAGGAGAATTGAAATGGTACTACGAATTGCACATGTTGACGATGACGCGGATATCCGCGAGGCGGTTGGACGGATTCTGTGTAAAAACGGCTATGAAGTCGATAGTTATCTGTCAATGCAGGAATTTATCGATTCCTTGGAAGATGAAAACAAGCGCCCTGATCTGGCGATCCTGGATGTCATGGTCGAATCTATGGATTCCGGCTTGACCACTTATGCAAAAATACACAAGCGTTTTCCGCAAATACAAACTATTTTTCTGACTTCGTTGGGTGATATGATCAGGCCTTATTTTGAAGATGGGTCGCATGAATGGGTTTGTATCATGGAAAAACCCGTCGAACCGATCAGCCTATTGGCAACCATCAATGACCGTCTAAAACATACCGGAGCAGCGGCATAACCGGATTCAGCAAAAATGGCGACTACGGAATTTTCCTGGGACAAGCCAAATAATCAGAATGTTCTACTCGAGATAAAAGGAGACAAGCTCAAGCTCAGTGACGATGTTTTAATCAGCAATATCCGCTGGTTCATTACTTTCCGCTGGGCGCTGATTGTCACGCTGGTATTTTTCGAAATCTTGATGCTGTCCGCATCGGATGTTCTGACACAATTTGGTATCAGCGAGCAGCAAAAATGGCCGGTTGCAGTGATTATCGTATTAGTGATTGCTAATATCGCTTACATCTTCGCATTAGATCATTGCAAGCCCGGTAAATATAATTCACCGACCGTTAATTTATGGATACAGATCATCATCGACCTGATCTGTTTGTCCGTCGTTGTGCACTATATCGGCAGCACCACCACACCGATTTCCTTTTTCTATGTGTTGCATATCGCGCTGGCTTGCATCTTTTTCTCAACCCGCGAAAGCCTGTATGTCACCGTCTTAGTCTGCTTCATGGACACGATCGTAATCGTCATCGATAATTTTCTGGTGACACAGATGCCGCTCTCGACCTTGCTCAACAGTCATTTTTTGTCCGACAGTTCACGCAGAGACGATGCCATGTTGTGGATGTTTTTCCTCGATATCCTGTTTTTTATCGTCTGGTATGTGGTTTCGCGACTCTCCTTGATCGTTCGCGCGCATGAGCGTCATTTACTGGATGCCTATAAACAAATCAACCAGGCGCAAGTAGAAAAGGATCAATATGCCGTATTGATGACGCATCAACTCAAATCACCGTTGGATGCCATCCGCAGCAAAATCAATCTGATCAAGGGAGGATATTGCGGAGATGCTTCCGACGGCGTGAATGAAGCGCTGGACAAGATCGATAGCCGGGCTCAGAGCATGTCGAGTTTGATTTTGGATTTACTCCGGCTCGAGCGTTTGAAAGATACCTGCCTGAACACCGCAGTTTTCGAATCCGTGGATATTCAATCCACTTTACAGCGATGTATTGAAAAATTGACGCCGGTTGCCAATGCAAAGCACATCAGGTTCAATTTATCGATTGATAATTTTTTCTGCAAAGTCATTCCCGATCAGCTCGATATTCTGCTGGAAAATATTATTACCAATGCAATCACGTACTCGCATGATAATGCACCGGTTGAAATTACATCCGCTGTTAACCGGCGCGATCAAAGCGCCACCATTACCGTCACCGATCATGGCATCGGCATAGAGAGCAAAGACTTACCCAATATATTCAATGAATATTTTTATTCCCCGCGGGCGGCGCTGCATAACAAGGCAACCAGCGGGATCGGTTTGTCGATCGTAAAAATTGCCGCGGAAAATAATCGACTGAAAATCAAAGTGACCAGCGAACCCGGCGCGGGCACTTCTTTCACCATCATTTTTAACAATATCGAATTTCCCGATTGAGGTTGACAAAGTTTTCAATTCAAACTGACGATTCAGCGCTGATGCCAATAGCGCCGGTATAATTTGCGCCAGCTTTCAGCCGACCATCCATTTTGTGTAAAACGCAGCAAAATTGCCCCGTCTCTGTCGCTGCGCAGCAAGTCGCTGTTTGCACTAAGATACCGGGCTGTCACAGCGGCATGCGGATGGTCGTAGCGATTTAAATAGCCGACCGTGAAAATTGTCAGCGCGGGATTTACTTGATTCACAAAATCAGCTGTCGATGAAGACAGGCTGCCATGATGCGGCGCAATCAGAACTGTTGCCGCAAGCTTCTCACCGGCGCGATTCAGCAGCGCTTTTTCATCTTTATTCTCAATATCGGCCGGTATCAAGACACTGCCATAAATCGACGAAATCTTTAATACACAGCTGTTGGCATTCACCCGGCGTTGTGGATTGGCATAATCCTGCGGCAGCGGATGCAACAATTCAAAATGCACGCTATCCCAGGACCAGGAATGCCCGGCGCGGCATTGCGCTGAACGAGTTGCAGCGCGCGCTATGGAATGACCGTCGCGCAAAGACGACAGCAACAGCTCAACCGGCATCTCCGCCATTACTGACAATGCGCCGCCGCTATGGTCGTTATCCGCGTGCGACACAATCATGGCATCCAGTTGCCGTATCCCTTCACCGCGCAAGTAAGGCACGATGATGCGCTTACCACTATCGCTATCGCCAAACCCGGGGCCGGTATCAAATATCATCGCATGATGTTCGGTGCGCGCCACGACCGCCAAACCCTGGCCGACATCCAGCACCGTCAGCCATAATTCACCAGTTTTAGGTTGGGGCGGCAATACCCAAAACAGCGGCAGTAATGCAATCACCCCCAGCCAGCGGGCCGGAAAACCCGCAAAGAATCCTTTACCCAAACTCCCCGGCAGCAGCATCCACAGAATCCCAATTGCGGCCGTGAAGATCGTCCACAACGGCGGCGCATGCTGCTGCCATACGGCTTGCGGGAAATCGCTCAACGAATGAAGAATCACCATCAGGATGCTTAATAGCGCATGCGCCCATGGCAAAACAAAATCAAATACGGGTACCGCGGCCAGCAATGTAAGCGGCACAACCGCCAGGCTAATCAGCGGTATGGCAATGGCGTTGGCAAGCGGCGATAACAGCGGCACTTGCTGAAAGAAGACCAGCAACAGCGGAATTAATCCCCATGTAATCGCCCACTGAATCCGCACCCAACCGGAAAGCCAATGCGCTGCCCCAATCCGCCCCACCGTTATCAGCATA
>WBZO01006866.1_pt1 | contig 10805 bp, 16 predicted proteins | sample 5204261 | NCBI WGS metagenome assembly WBZO01 (sample SAMN12412400, study PRJNA552823) | activated sludge metagenome | isolation source: activated sludge from anammox sidestream of wastewater treatment plant... | place: USA: North Carolina | collected 2017-09
CAGCAGGCTCCCGATGGCCAGGTTCGAGTTGGCCTTCAGGGCGTAGTGAAGGGCGTGCGGGTAGCCGTCGAAGGCCTCGTCCAGCGCGCGGAAACGGTCGCGCAGGGCGGCGGCGCTGTAGACGTAGACGGGTGTGCCCTCGGCGTCGGCGATCGCCCGCAGGTCGACACCGTCGCACACGAGGTGGCCGGCTTGGTGGAAGAATCCAGTCACGAATCGACTAACGACTATACCACCTGATATCATCGCGTGTTCCCGCGCCAGTTCACCCATGCCTGTCGATCCATCCATCGCGCCGGACGAAACCGAGGTCCTGATCCAGCGGTGCCTCCGCGGCGACCAGGCCGCGTGGGAGCGCATCGTCCGCCTGCACTGGCGGCGTGTGTTCAACGTGGCGTACAAGTTCGTCGGCCGGCACGACCAGGCCGAGGACCTGACGCAGGACATCTTCATCAAGATCTTCAAGTCGCTCGACACCTTCGACCGCCGGGCGAACTTCCAGACGTGGCTGATCAGCGTCAGCCGCAACCTGTGCATCGACCACTACCGGAGCGTCCGCAAGGAGCGCCAGACGATCGACCGCGACGTGGACGCCAGCGAGCTGGCGCCGGCAACGGTGGAACCCGGGCCGATTGCCGCCCTGGAGCAGCGCGACCGCGTGACGCTGCTGCGCGAGGCGCTGGCCTCGCTGCCCGACGCGCTCCGGACCGCCGTGGTGATGCGCGACATCCAGGAGCTTTCCTACCAGGAGATCGCCACCCGCCTCGGGCTGCCCGAGGGCACGGTGAAGTCGCGGATCAACCGCGGGCGCAACGAGCTGGCGCGGCAGATCCGCAGGCTGCGCGGCGACGACTACAGCCCGACCGGTTCGTCACCCGACGGACCCTCCCGTACTGGAGCACAGCGATGAATCTGAAGACCGAGCAGGCCGGCGCGGTGTCGATCGTGCGCGTCGGCGAGAGCCGGATGATGTATCCGATGCTGGCGGAGTTCTCGAACACGGTGTCGGGCCTGGTGTCGGGCGGCGCCCGGCACATCCTCATCGACGTCAGCCCGGTCACCTACGTGGACAGCGCCACCATCGGCTGCTTCATGGATCTCTACCGCACCATCTCCGGCGTCAGCGGCCAGCTGAAGCTCTCGGGGGTGCAGAAGCGGGTCGAGACGATGCTGACCATGACCGGGACGCAGAACTTCATCCAGCTGTTCACCGACGAAGCGGCCGCGCTCGGGAGTTTCGGGGAGTAGCGATGCGCACCATCAGGACCACGACCGGCTCCGAGGTTACGCTCGACGGCGACCTGCTCGCCATCATGGAGCTGCTCTACCGCGAGGTGACGGCGAAGCGGTCGCTCGACCGCACGTTCGACGACATGGTGAAGGAGATCCACCACCTCATCGGCCAGATGACGGAGGAGGAGCGCCGCACCTACTTCGCCGAGAGCCTGTTCCTGAACACCGTGCGCTACGAGAACGACAAGCTCGAGGCGTACATGAAGAAGCTGTCGCGGAAATAGCCCTGGAAAGAGCCCTGTGTCCCTGAACTTCCTCGCCACCCGCTTCCGCTGCACCTGGCCGTGGGACATCCTCGTGATGCTCTGCGACGGGCGCTTCGTCTGCGGCTGCGCAGACCCGTACGGCCGGCGCGTGCTGGGCGATGCGCGCACCGGCTCGGTGCGCGACACCTGGACCGGGCACACCATCACGGCCCTGCGCGAGGACCTGAACAACGGCGGGTCGAAGTTCTGCGGCGACTGCGCGCTCAAGCTGCCGCTCAAGAAGGATGAATCGCCGCGCGTGCGGCCCGTGGACGCCGGGCCGTATCCGGGGCGGATGTACATCGAGTGCACGGCCGCCTGCAACATCTCGTGCAACCAGGCCTGCTGCGCGCCGGAAACCGGCATCACGCGCACGCGCCAGGCGGGCATGCTCGACTTCGAGCTGTTCAAGCGCGTGATGGACGAAGCGGGCCCCACGCTCGGCCGGGTCGACTTCTTCAACTACGGCGAGGCGTTCCTGCACAAGCGCGCCGTGGAGATGTGCGAGTACATCAAGACGAACTTCCCGCACATCTACCTCTACACCAGCACGAACGGGCTTGCGCTCTCGGAAGACGCCGCGCGTCGGCTCGCACGGTCGGGCATCGATGAGGTCACCTTCTCCATCGACGGCGCGCGGCAGGAGAGCTACGAGAAGTATCGCCAGCGCGGGAAGCTGGACGTCGCGCTGCGGAACCTGCGAGCCATGGCGGACGAGAAGCGCAAGCTCGGTCTCGAACTGCCGTACCTGAACTGGCGCTACATCCTCTTCACCTGGAACGACACCGACGAGGAGATGCAGCAGGCGCGCGAGATGGCGCAGGAGATCGGCGTCGACCGCCTGTGCTGGGAGATCACGGATCATCCGGAGGACGCCTATTCGCGCCGCTTCGTGCCGGGCACACCGGGGTGGGAGTCGATCCGGCGCGAAACCTGGGACGACAGCAACCTGGGCAATGCCATCCCTGGCGCCACGCCGCGGGCCGAGATTTCCGTGCGGCCGATGGTGCCGGGCTTGCCGCTCATCGGCGCCCGTCGTCGTCCACTCACCGTCCGCGCGCGCGTGCGCAACCTGAGCGAGCGCGCGTTCCCCAACAGCGGTGCGCAGGGACGCCGCCTCGTGCGGCTCGGCGCGCAGTTGTGCCGGCAGGACGGCTCTCTCATCAACCTCGACTTCGCCAGGGCCGACCTGCCGCGTCCGCTCGAAGGGGGCGGTTCTGCCGACATCGCGCTGCGGCTGAACGAGCTGCCCGACCCGGGCCGCTACCTGCTCAAGTTCGACATGGTGAGCGAAGGGGTGGAGTGGTTCGAGAAGTGCGGCTCGCCCACGACGACGCAGGACCTCTGGGTGCTCTAGGGGAAGTCCGGCGCGCGGCGAGCTGGACGCAGCCTACGCCACCTGCAGCGGAGGTCCGATCAGTTCCATGCCGTGTGCACGCCAGAGGGCTGGATCCAGCGGCGGCATCGCATTGTCCGCAGTCACGATCCTGAAGAAGTCTTCCATCGCTCCGGCTGGGGTGAATGCGATCAGGATACGGCCGTGCGCGTCGCCGACGTGGGCCCAGACATGGGGCACCTGCCGCGGGGCGAGCATCGAATCTCCGGGACGCAGGTGGACCCGGCGGTCTCCAACCTCGAGGATGAACTCGCCTTCGAGGGCATAGAACCACTCGTCCTGGTCGACATGAAGGTGCCGGGCGGGTCCTCCCTTCGCGTGGAAGGTGTTCTCGAGAACCAGCAGGTCGCTGCGTCCGGCGACCTTGAACTGGATAGCGCTCACGCCAAGGCCGCGCCGCGCTCCCTCGGTGTCGCTGCCGGCCGGCACGAACAAGCCGGCCCCGCCCATCGGATGCGCTGGTACGTGTTCAGCCATCGTGCCCTCCCTCCAGGACGAGCGCCAGGCGGCTGGCGCGCGCCGTGGCCGGCATGAACGTAGCCGGTGAACCGCAACCAGCGCAAGCCGAGCCATGTCACGGCGTGAGGCCAAGCGGCCCAGTGTGGCGCGCCGTCCCCCTCAGCTCTCTGGGTCGTATCCGAACTCGCGGAGTTCCTGCGGGCAGCGGCAGGCGCCGGCGATCCTCGCGGCCCAGTGGACCGCCGCCTCGCGCGACGGCAGTTCCAGGACACAGAAGCCGCCGTTGAACTCCCGCGTCTGCGGGTACGTGTCGTGCGTGACGGCACCGTCGGCGGCGACCATCACGGGCGCGACCGCCTCGTTGATCCCGCCGCCGAACACATAGACGCCGGCCTGCTTGGCTTCGCGGATGACCGTGTGTGCGGCGTCGCTGACGGCGGCCATCTCGGCGTCTGGCACGTGCATCGCCGACGCCGGGAACGAGATCAAGTACTTGGCCATGGGTCCGCCTGTCCTCACTCAACCTGCGTGCCGACCCACCAGGTGGTGCCGCCTGCATCCATGAAACCGCCACGCTTGTCGGCATCGCCGTCCTGGACAGGCCGCTTCACGACCGTGGCCCCAGCCGAGACGGCTCGCTCGAACAGCGCATCGACGTCCTCGACATAGACATGCACGTGGCTCGACGTGGCTGGCCAGCCTTCGACGGCATCTGCGAGCATGATCACCGTGTCGTCGATCCGCACCTCGCCGTGGGAGATCAGCCCAGGCTTACCGGGGGTCACCCGCAACGTGCGGGCGCCAAACACCCGAACCAGGAAGTCGATCGTGTGCCGGGCGCCATTCACGACCAGGTACGGCGCCACGGAGGTATATCCGTCTGGTTTGTAACTCATGAGTGCTCCACTTCCAAGACTGCGGTCAGCCTGCCGGAGAGGGCGTGCCTGGGCGACCATCCGCAGATGTCCAGCCGCCCTTCACCCGAACGCAAAGAACCGGCCGAAGCCGGCGGGGCGGGCGATGACCGGCTGGTCGCTGACGGCGCTGGCCGCCAACTCGTGCGTGTGCCCACTCATCATGTGCCTGTAGTGCGCCAGTGCCGCCACGTACGTCGCGTCGTCGTCGGCCAGCCCCTTTGCCGCACGAAAGCGCCACCACTGATGGTCGATCCAGCCGTGCAGCTTCCAGAACCGCCGGTTGAAGATGTTCACCTTCGGGTCGCCCAGGTTCACGTCGCTCGTCGGATCGGTCCAGCGGTTATGGAGGTAGTTGTGGACGCCGAGCCGGGCATCGGGATCGCGTTTCGTCGGATCCGCCGCAGTGGGACGGATGTTCGTCTCGAGGAAGCGGCCGAAGTCATCCTCGTGCTGGAAGTGGACCGCGGCGGCTTCGATCGCGGCCACGCCACCGGCCTTGGCGGCATCGAACGACGATCCGTCGCCAACTGGATCATCCGGGTCCGACGGGTCCTGCGGCGGCGTATGCCAGCCTCGGAGCAGGTGCTGCGCCTCCGGGAACTGGTGCAGCAGCAGATGGAACATGGCGCGGTGCATGATCAGGAACTCGAGACCGCTGCCAGGCTCCCCTTCCTGCAGCGCCGCCCGTTTCCACCCCTGCGCCTGCGCGTACTGCACCATGGCCGCCAACTCCTGACGCGCGGCCGGGTCGGGATGATGCGCTGCGAGGTGCGGCCAGTAATCAAACCGACGCGTGTAGTGCCACTCGTCGTGGTGCGCTCCCCACTGGAGCCCCTGCATCCACGCGATCATGCCGGCAGGCATCCTGACGTCAGCCATAGCCACTCCTCCAGACGGCCGGTCTCTGAGTCAAGACGGACGGGCCGTGGCACTTTCTTCGGATCAGGACCGCAGCGGTCCTACGCCTCGTTGTGGGCCCGCTCGAGCCCCGCCACATCGAGCTTCACCATCGTCATCATGGCATCCATCACGGCCTTCACCTTCTTCGGGTTCGCATCCGCGATCAGCTCGGTGAACCGCCTGGGGACAATCTGCCAGGACAGGCCGAACGGATCCTTGATCCAGCCGCACTGCGTGGGGGTTGCTCCCGCCTGCACGAACCTGTCCCAGTACTCGTCCACTTCACGCTGATCCGCGCAGTCGACGTAAAACGAGACCCCCTCCGAGAAGCTGAAGTACGGCCCCCCGTTGTAGCCCATGAACGCCTGCCCGCCCACGACGAACTCGGCGGAACTGATGGGGCCGTCCGTGCCCGTGCGGGCGACGTTGCGGATCGCGGAGTCTGGGAACGTGGCGGTGTAGAACGCGATCGCCGCTTCCAGCTGGTCGTTGAACATCAGAAAAGGCGTCACCTTGTTCATCGAAGTGTCTCCTCAACGCCATGGTCAGGTTCAGGCACAGCGCTTGCGAACTGGTGTGAGCCGTGGAGGCCGGAATGAAGTCAATGAGCTGCCGAGAGCTCGGTGGCCCGTGCGATCAAAGGCTCACCGCCGAATCCTGGGACGACATAGTACAGGTCATGACCCGGCATGTCATGGACACGCACCCGGAGACGGCCAGGGCGATGGAGAGGATGCACAAGGAAGACCCGAAGCGGTGGGGTCGCGAGATGAAGCCCAAGTGGGATGCGAAGCCGGCCGAGTAAGGTGCGCCGCCTAGTCGGCAGACCCGGTCGATAGGCCGTTCACCATCGAGGACACTCAGCGCCGGCTATCGCAGGCACCCAGACCGAGAGGTCAGAACCCGGATGCGAACTCCTCGGCGTACCTCACCAGACCGCCGACTCCTTGGAGCGCGCCGCTCCTGAGTTCCATCACCATGAACGCGTCCGTTGCACCGTACTCGTTGTCCAGGCCGACGTCGCTCGCCCGAGAAAATCCGAACCTGCGGTAGTAGTCGACATGTCCCAACACGACGACGGCGTCGCAGCCCGCCTCCTGGCACGCCGCCAGGCCGTCGCGAACGAGGGCGGAGCCGATGCCGGTCTGCTGGAACTCAGGCAGCACGCTCAGCGGCGCCAGGCCGACGGCCCGGAATGTCTGCGGCGCGTGCGTGACCGAGACGGGCGAAAAGAGGATGTGCCCCACCACCTGGCCGGCACGCTCGGCCGCCAGCGACACCACGGCCTTGTCGCCAGCGCGAAGCCTCTCAACGAGGTTCGCCTCCGCTGTGGTGTCGAACGCGTGCTCGATGACGTGGCGGATTGACGCGACGTCATCGACGCGTTCGCGGCGGATGATGACCGTGCTCACCCGTGACATTCAGCCTCGGCCGCGGAGGCGCGAGGCGACGAGCCGGACGTCGGCTGGAACGGTTGGCGAGGTATCACCACGTTGGGATCGCTTGTCCGGGCTGCAGTTGCTCCCATGTGTTCCACTCTTCGGCGATCCTGCCGTCGACGATTCGGGACAGATTTATGCCAATCAGCGTGACGGGGGCGCCTGTCTCGCGCAGTGTGGCGCGTGCCGTCATGCGGGTGGCAACCTTGTCGCCCTCGACGAACTGATCCTTCACTTCGAACGAATCAGCGGCGTAGACGAAGAGGTTGTGAAAGTGCAGGATGCTTTGCCGAAGCCCCTCGAGATCGCGGTCACCGGTTGACACGTGCCCGACATAGTTCGGAGCCATCACTTCATCGAGCGACGACAGATTCCCAGTCGCGTACATCTCGAGCGCCCTGCGGAAGACGGCCTTCTTCGATTCTGCGGATTCAGTCACGGTCGCGGTCTTCATCGGGAGCCCTCAATCAGCAGCGGCGGCAGCCGCAGCCACGTTCACATCAGCCGCGCCCTCGGCGGCATATCGCCCGCGTTGAGCGCGGCGGATCATCTACCATCTCGCGCCTGACGGGTGACATGAGCGGCGACGGACCGGCGCAGCCCGTTGGACATCCGCTCGATGGCATGGTCAGGCCGCATTCTGACGCCACGCTCTCCCAGAAAGCAACCCGAACACGGCACTCAGTGACCACTTTACGAGCGACGCCGTGCCAGCAAGAGTGTAGAGACCAGAAGCCATTTCATCGGGGTGCGAGGTGAACACTTGATGCAGAAGGTTCTCCACACAATCGAACGCCGCCGCAGCGGGGAGGAGCCAGGGAAGGAGCCGAGCACCCTGGATCACATTGCGTTGCGAAGCGAGCCTGCGGGCAAGGAGCCAACCAAAAACGCCATAGACGACCAGGAACACGTAGTCGACTGCGAAGTGATGCTTGAAGCGCTGCACCTGCTCGGCTGACCAATTCGACAGTACGCCGTTGAAGGACTCGCGTGAGAATGTCAATTGAGCGGCCAAAGGGATTGGATCCAGGTCGTGGAGGTAGTAGCCCATACTGCCTAGCAGGCACACGCCCAGGAAGCCAACAGCCCACAGAACTGGATCGCGCTTCATTGGCCATCCCGAATCTGTGACCAGCGACTGTCCCGCTGCGTTTCCGTTGTCTCTTCGATACGTGACGCCACGGTCCACACATGGCCGGACGGGTCTGGCAACCTGGCACGTCGCAAGTGAGCCGCACGCGGAGGCACACGTGAGTGGGCCGAGCGTGTCGGCTCCATTTGCTTGTTGGGCGGCTGGGACGATGCTACGCTCGTTCGCATGACGATTGAAGCGCGCGTTCGCCAGGGGCGTCTAGTCGTCGATGAGCCAACAGAGCTCCCGGAGGGCACGGAACTGCAGCTGTTGCCTCTCGACCCCGGCGACTGGCTCAACGACGAGGAACGTGCTGCACTGCACCAGGCACTCCGAGAGTCTGGCGCAGATGTTGAGGCCAACCGGCTCGTGGATGCTGAGGAGATCCTTCGGGAGCTCCGCACGCTTTGAACGCACGCCGTGTTCGGTTCACCGCCACAGCCCAACGACATGTCCCAACTGAGCGCACCTGGTGGATTCAGAATCGAATTCATGCAGACGTGTTTGCCGACGAACTTCAAGAGGCGATTCGAGTTCTGACCTGGCTGCCTGGGGCTGGAACCGCCTACGCGGGCGCTGGAGTCGCCGGCCTGCGCCGAATCTACGTGCCGAAGGTCGCGTGTCATCTCTACTACACGTTCGATGAGGCCGATGTCATCGTTCGTGCGTTCTGGGGAGCTCGTCGCCACAAGGGTCCCCGACTTCGCGCCTAGCTGTTAGGCCGTCTCTTCGGATCGGAGCCGAACCGGAGGACGTGCCCGTCTGGGTCCGTGATCTTCATTTCGCAGGCCCACGGATGATTCTGCGGAGGCTCCAGGATCTCCGCTCCCTGCTCGCGGTACTCGTTGTAGAGCGCCTCCACATCCTCAACGCCGAGCCATACCCACGTCCCGGGTTGGCCCTGCCCGCCCTGCGACAGGTAGATGCTCGCCCCGTCCCGGGTCACGCAGGTGAAGTCGTCGCTAACGTCACTCTCTCCGTTTGTCCGCCCAACGGTGCCGCTTCAGCCGCGGCGGGCTCATCATCGCGCCGGCTCGCCGTCGGCTGCAAGCGGTGTTAGACAGCGGCCGCCCGACGACGCTACCCTAGTTCCGAGGTTCAGGATGCACAACGAGTTTACGGCCGTGTTCGAGCGCGACGGCGAGTGGGTGTTGGCCTTCTGCCCCGAGATTCCGGGCGCCAACGGCCAGGGCCGCACCAAGGACGAAGCTCGGGCCAGCCTCACGGCCGCGATCGCCTTGATTCTCGAGGACCGACGTGAGGACGGCCTCCGCGGCGTCCCCCCTGACGCCGAGCGCGAAACGGTGACAGTCGGGTGAAACGAAGCTCGCTGCTGCGGCACCGGCGGCTGCACGGCTGCGTGCTGAAGCGGGAGGGCGCCGCTCATTCCCTCTGGACCAACCCCGCGACGGGTGCCACCGAAGCGGTGCCTCGCCACACGGAAATCGCAAACCTCCTTGCGAAGAAGATCTGCCGCAACTTGGGAGTCCCCGAGCTGTAGGTCGTACCGCTACCGCTGTCTGACTAGTTTTGAATAGACCTCCGTGCCTGGCAGCCACACGCGCGTCTGACCGTGTCCAGCGCCACGAGAGCAGCCCAACTCGTTCGAGGCGCGGATGTTAACACGCGCACAGGGCTGGACGCCGTCAGCACCAGTCCCGCGCACGCCCTGGTTACGTGCGACCCGCTCGCAGGTAAACATCACGCCCAACGCACCGAAACCGGCCTGAATGTGAAGGGCGCCGGAATTGGCCTGCGAAGGCTCGCAGGTATACACGGCCGGTTGAAGAGGGGAAGCGTGTCGACGGCCAGCCGGCCGCCACGAAATGCAAACGGCCGGCGAGAAGCCGGCCGTTCGTGATCGATGTGATGTCCGCCTGCCCCGCCGACGCCGGGCGGAAGCCGGTCGGCGATGTGAGCTACTGCGCCGCGTGCACCGCAGCAGCCACACCCACCGGCGCACTCGCCGGCGTGCGGTCCGCCGAATCCACCAGCGTCCAGCAATCGGTCGCCTCGAGAATCTTGCCCGCGAACTCGGTGTGCAGCCCGTGCCCCGCACGGTGCGCCACGAGGTGGCCAATCACCGGATAGCCCACCAGCGCCAGGTCGCCCACCGCATCCAGAATCTTGTGCCGCACGAACTCATCGTCGAAACGCAGCGCGTTGTTGAGGACGCCGGTTTCGCCGAGCACGATCGCGTTGTCGAGCGAGCCGCCCAGCGCAAGCCCGTTCTGCCGCAGCATCTCCACGTCCTTGAGGAACGTGAAGGTGCGCGCCGGCGCAATCTCTTCGATGAAGCTCTCTTCGGTGATGGTGAGCGTGCGCGCCTGGTGACGCAGCAGCGGGTGGTCGTAGCTGATGCTGTAGGTCACCTTGAAGTGCTCCGACGGGTAGAGCGCAATGCGCTTGTCACCACGCGAGAGCGAAATCGGCTTCGTGATCTTCAGGTAGGTGCGCGAGGCGCCCAGCGTCTTCACGCCGGCTTCCTGGATCAGGTAGATGAAGGGGGCCGAGCTGCCGTCCATGATCGGCACTTCCGGCGAGTTCAGCTCGATGAGCACGTTGTCGATGCTCATGCTCACCAGCGCCGCCAGCAGGTGCTCGACCGTCTCGACCGACACCTGGTTGCTCGAGAGCGCCGTCGCCAGGTTGATGCCCGCCAGGTGCTGCACGCTCGCCCGGATTTCGTGGTCGCCGAGGTCGGTACGCCGGAAGCGGATGCCGTAGTCGGCCGGGGCCGGCTTCAGCGACAGTTGAACCTTGTTGCCGGAATGAAGGCCGATGCCAACACAGGAAATTGCCCGACGGAGGGTGCGCTGTGCGTCCATTTTTCTCTCAACGAGCGGGGACATGCACAGACCAGCTGAGCAAACGCGATGCCTGCTCGGCCATCACGGGGCAACCACCGGAATCGTGCGAATCATCGTGGAAATCGACGCTCTTTCGCCGTTGTCTTCTCTCTCGACCCGGGCGGCCGTGTGGCCGGCCAGCCACAGGCGTTCCGTGAAAAAGCGTGGCAAAGGT
>WBZO01006867.1_pt1 | contig 10800 bp, 10 predicted proteins | sample 5204261 | NCBI WGS metagenome assembly WBZO01 (sample SAMN12412400, study PRJNA552823) | activated sludge metagenome | isolation source: activated sludge from anammox sidestream of wastewater treatment plant... | place: USA: North Carolina | collected 2017-09
AGCTGCTCGAGGCGGTGGTGCTGTCGATCGATCCGGAGCGCGAGCGCATCTCGCTCGGCATCAAGCAGCTCGCCAAGGACCCGTTCTCGGCCTACATCGCCGAGAACCCGCGCGGCACGATCGTGCGCGGCGTCGTCAAGGAAGTGGACGCGCGCGGTGCCGTGATCGATCTCGGCAATGGCATCGAAGGGCAACTGCGGGCCTCCGAACTCGGCCGCGACCGCATCGAGGATGCGCGCACGGTGCTGAAGGAAGGCGAGGAAATCGAGGCGAAGTTCACCGGCGTCGATCGCAAGACCCGCACGATTTCGCTGTCGATCAAGGCAAAGGAAGCCCATGAAGAGGCCGAAGCCGTGTCGAGCTATCGTTCCGACCAGGGGCCCGCGTCCTCCGGTACGTCGCTCGGCGACCTGCTGAAGGAACAGATCGGTTCGGCTGACCGTTCCTGATCGACCCGCAACAATGAAAAGGCGCGGCGCCCGGGCCTCGCGGCCCCGGGCGCCGCAAGCCGGGGGCCAGAGCGACGCATGACGAAATCGGAACTCATCGAGATCATCACTGCGAAGCAGAAGCACCTGCCTGCCAAGGACGTCGAACTCGCGCTGAAGCAGATCCTCGAGATCATGAGCGATGCGCTCGCGACCGGCGATCGCATCGAAATCCGCGGCTTCGGCAGCTTTTCGCTGCATTTCCGCCCGCCGCGCCAGGGGCGCAACCCGAAGACCGGCGAAGCCGTGGCGCTCGCCGGCAAGTACGTGCCGCATTTCAAGCCGGGCAAGGACCTGCGCGAACGCGTCAACGACGGCGCGGACAAGCCGATCCGCGACTGACCGGCGATCGTCCGGGCACTGTCAAGCGCCTGCAGCCGCTGTTTGCCACGCATTTGCGGGTCGGCGCACACGCGCGAGGGCGCTAGCGTGTTCTTCCAGCGGCACCTCGCCGCGCCCAACCGGGAGAACCCCCATGCGCCCGATTCATGCCTGTCTGTCGAGCCTTCTCGCGTTGCCGTTCATCGCGTTTGCCGATCCCGTCAACATCAACTCGGCCGATGCCGCGACGCTCGACCGCGAGTTGAAGGGCATCGGGCCGGCCCGCGCCGCGGCGATCGTCGCGTATCGCGCGGCCCACGGCCCGTTCCGGAGCATCGATGAACTCGCGCTGGTGGAAGGCATCGGCCAGAAAGTCATCGATGACAACCGCGACCAGATGCGCGTCGGCACGGGCGCGAGGCCCGCCGCAATGCCGGCAACAAAGCCGGGCGCAGCACGTGGTGCGCGGCCCGTTGCACCGCAGAAGCCGCCGACGGCACCTGCGCGCTGACACGGCGGCGCATGTCGCCGATACGCTAGTATTGGCGCATGCGCATGAAAGCAGCGATTCGTACCGCCGTGTTCCCGGTCGCCGGCCGGGGCACGCGGTTCCTGCCCGCGACCAAGGCGAGCCCGAAGGAGATGTTGCCCGTCGTGGACAAGCCGCTGATCCAGTACGCGGTGGAGGAGGCGCTCTCGGCCGGCGCCCGCCGCCTGGTGTTCATCACGGGCGCGTCGAAGCGGGCGATCGAGGACCATTTCGATTCCGACCAGGAGCTCGAGAAGCTGCTGGTCTCGCAGGGCAAGAATGAACTCGTGCGCCAGCTGCGCAGCGTGCTGCCGTCGTATGCCTCGTGCATCTACATCCGCCAGCCCGCACCGCTCGGCCTCGGCCACGCCGTCCTGTGCGCGGCGCCGGCCGTGGGTTTCGAACCGTTCTTCGTGCACCTCGCCGACGACCTGATCGACGCGGAGCCGCCGTGCCTCGCCCAGATGGCCGACGTGTATGCCGAGGTGCATGCGAGCGTGCTCGGCGTCGAAGAGGTACCGAAGAGGGACACCGGCAAGTACGGCATCGTCGCGACCGAGCGCGGCAGCGGCGCCGTGCGCCGGATCCGCAGCATCGTCGAGAAGCCGAAGCCGGCCGCCGCGCCGTCGAACCTTGCGGTCGTCGGCCGCTATGTGCTGACCGCGCGCATTTTCGAGCACCTCGAGCGCATCGGGCGCGGCTCGGGTGGCGAGATCCAGCTGACCGACGGCATCGCGCGGCTGATGCAGGATGAGCCGGTCTATGCATACCGGTTCGAGGGCGAGCGATACGATTGCGGCAACAAGCTCGGTTACCTGCAGGCGACGGTCGAGCACGCACTGGCACATCGCGAACTCGGTGCCCCGTTTGCCCAGTGGCTGCGCCGCCGGGCGCGCAGTATTTGACCTGTGTCATGGCCGCCGGTTACGCGCAGGGAGTAGGGTGTTGCCCATGAGCGGACGCACCAGAATGCGTGTGCGCGTGGCACTGGCAGCCGTGCTCGGCCTGCTGTTCCAGCAGATTGCGCTCGCGGCCTACAGTTGCCCCGTGGAGCCGGCTGCGGCTGCCGCCGTGGCAGTTGCATCGGCGGGCGCGCATTGCACGGGTGATTCGGCGCATCTCGCGTCGGACAATCCTGCACTGTGCGCCGGGCACTGCGCCGCCCACACGCCGGCACCCTCCGACGCATCATTGAAGGCCGCGACCGCGGCATGGGCGCCTGCCCCCGCATTCGTCACGACCCTGCCGCCCGCGCAACCCGTGCAGGCGGCTGTTCGCTCAGGCGCGACCGCGCCGGTTCCCGACCTGCCACCCCGTTTCCGGTACTGCAGCCTCCTGATCTAGCCCGCGGACCTGTGCATCACCGCGACCGCCTTGTGCGGCGCGCCCGTTGTGCCAGTCCGTGGAGGCTGCATGCTTTCTTGCCCCGTTCCCCGATTCCTGCGTGCCGCGTGTCTCGCGTCGGCTCTCGCAGGACTTGCCCTGCCGGCCGTGTGCGCCGCCGCGGCGCCACCCCCGGAACCGCCCGCGGGACTCACGCTCGCTGAAGCGGTACGCCTCGCGGTCGAGCGCGCACCACAGCTCGATGCGAGCCGTGCCGCCGTCGATGCCGCGACGCAGGAGTGGCGGCGTGCAGGCCGCCTGCCGGACCCGATGCTCGCGATCGGTGTCGACAACCTGCCGGTGACCGGCGCGGATGCCTTCGACCCCGATGTGGATTCCATGACCGAGAAGACCCTCGGTTTGCGCCAGGACTTGCCCGCGCGTGCACGGCGCGTTGCCGAGCGAACGGCAGCATCCCGCGCGGTGGAACTCGCGCGGTCCGAGGTCGCGGCCGGGCAGCTCGCTGTCGCGCGGTCGGCCGCCAACGCGTGGATCTCGCTGTGGGCCGCACAGCGCGAGATCGAGGCCTTCGATGCGCTGCGCGACCAGGCGCGCCTTGCAGCGCGGCTCGCAAGGGCACGCGTGGCAGGTGGCGCACCAGTCGTGGATGCGCTCGCGGCCGAAGCCGCGGTCCTCGACCTCGACGGTGAAGCGGCGCTCGCGGAAGGGTCCGCAGGTGTGGCCCGCGCGGAGTTCTCGCGGTGGATCGGCCCCGGCTCCGGGGCCATCGCGCCGTCGGCGCCGGATTTCGGTCGAGCCCCGCGTCCGGTCGACGCCGCCCTCGCGGCCCTCGACGCGCATCCCGCGCTGCGAACGGCGGCCGCACGGGTCGCTTCGGCTGCCGCGGCGGTCGATGTGGCACGCGCCGGGCGTCACCCCGACTGGAACGTGTCTGCGAGCTACGGGCAGCGTGCCGGCTTCAGCGACATGCTGATGCTGGAAGTCGGTGTCAGCCTGCCGCTCTTTGCACGCAACAGGCAGGTGCCGGACATCGCGGCGCGCACCGCCGATCAACGCGCCTCACTTGCCGCCGAGGAGGCGCTGCGCCGCGAACTGACCGCGCAGGTCGAGGCCACGTACGCACGGTGGGACGCTCTCCGGCGCCTGGTGGCAGCACACGTGCAGGCTCTCGGCCTGCTGCACGCACGCAGTGCCGCGGCGCTCGCCTCTTATCGCACGGGCGGCGACCTGCGCGCATGGCTCGACGCGCGCCGCGACGAGGCGGCGGCGCATCGCACCCATGCCGGCCATCTCGCTGACCTCGGCCGTGCCTGGGTCGACCTGGCCTATCTGTTCGAGGAGCCGATCCCATGAAGACCCGCTCATCACATCTCGTGATTCTGGTCGTGCTCGCGCTCGCCGCCGCTGCAGCGGGCCTCGGCTGGTGGAGCCATACGCGTGAGGCGCCAGCACCCGGCGTGGCGGCCACGGGCGGGCGCAAGGTTCTCTACTGGTACGACCCGATGGTGCCCGACCAGCATTTCGATCACCCCGGCAAGTCGCCGTTCATGGACATGCAGCTGCTGCCGAAGTATGCGGACGAGGCTGCGGTGGACGGGGTTGCCGTATCGCCCGTGACGCAGGACAGCCTCGGCATCCGGACCGTCGCGGCGGAAATGGGCCGTCTCGATGGCGAGATCGCCGTGGCCGGCACGATTGCCTGGGACCTGCGGTTCGAGCGGGTCGTCAGTGCACGTACCGATGTGATCGTCGACCGGCTGTACGTCAAGGCGCCGTTCACGAGGGTGCAGCAAGGCGAGCCTCTGGCCCGGGTGTTCGCGCCGGCGTGGAGCAGTGCGCTGGCCGAAGCGCAGGCGATCGGGGAATCCGGCGCGGCGGGTCAGCGCGAACTCGAGGCTGCGGCGGCGGCACGACTGCGTGCGCTCGGCGTGCCGGACGGCACGCGCGTCGGTGCCGACGGCCGCATCGTGCTGACCGCACCCGTGTCAGGCGTCGTCAGCGAAATCGCCATACGGGAGGGTGCGGCCGCGCCGCCCGAGGCGGTCCTCTTTCGCATCAACGGCACGCGCACCGTCTGGCTGCAGGGCGCCATACCGCAGGCCGATGCCGCGGACGTCGCGGCGGGCATGCCGGTCATCGCCGACGTGGAGGGCGTATCGAAGCGTATCGACGGACGCGTCGAATCCCTGCTGCCGCAGGTCGATCCCTCGAGCCGCACGCAGGTCGCGCGGGTGGTGCTCGACAATCCCGACGGCCTGCTCGCCGCAGGACAACTCGCGCGCGTCGGCCTTGCGGCACGGGCGCGCGATGCGCACTGGCTCGTCCCGACCGACGCGGTGATCGGCAGCGGAGGGCGCGCGCACGTGATCGTGCGCCATGGTGACGCGCACTTCATGCCGGTGGCCGTGCACACGGGCCGCAGCCGTGGTGGCCGGACGGAAATCCTGCACGGGCTCGAGGGCGGCGAGCAGGTGGTCGCGTCCGGGCAGTTCCTGCTCGATTCGGAAGCGAGCCTGTCGGGCGCGCTCGATCGACTCGGCAGCCACGGGTTGCACCGGTGATCGCCCGCATCATTGCCGCGTCGATCGCGAATCGCGTCGTCGTGCTCGTCGCCGCCCTCGCTGTGGCGGCGTGGGGCATCTGGGCGCTCGTGCGCGCGCCGCTCGATGCGCTGCCGGATCTGTCCGATACGCAGGTCGTGATACGCACGGAATGGCCGGGGCAGGCGCCGCGCATCGTCGAGGACCAGGTGACGTATCCGCTGTCGACCACGATGCTGTCCGTGCCCGGCGTCAAGGCCGTGCGCGGGTTTTCGTTCTTCGGCGATTCTTTCGTGTACGTCCTCTTCGATGACGACACCGATCTTTACTGGGCGCGCTCGCGGGTGCTCGAGTACCTGAGCCAGGTGCGCGATCGGCTGCCGGCCGCAGTGACGCCCGCGCTCGGGCCCGATGCCACGGGTGTCGGCTGGATCTACGAATACGCGCTGGTCGATCGCAGCGGCGCCCACGATCCCGGGCAGTTGCGCGCGCTGCAGGACTGGTTCCTGCGCTACGAGCTCAAGACCGTGCCGGACGTCGCCGAGGTCGCGACGGTCGGGGGCATGGTGCAGGGCTGGCAGGTCGTGCCGGATCCGGTGGCGCTCGCGAGCCGCGGCGTCACCGTGGCGCAGTTGATCGGTGCGATCCGCGCAGCGAACGGCGCAACGGGCGGATCGGTGATCGAGCGGGCGGAGGCCGAGATCATGGTGCGCAGCGAGGGCTACCTGCGCACCCGCGAGGATCTCGAACGTGTGCCGGTCGGGCAGGGCGAGGGCGATGTACCGATCCTCTTGCGTGACGTCGCGCTCGTGCATCGCGGCCCCGTGCTGCGCCGGGGCATCGCCGAACTCGACGGCGAGGGCGAGGTCGTCGGCGGCATCGTCGTCCTGCGCTCGGGCAGGAATGCGCTCGACGCGATCGCGGCGGTGAAGGCGCGTCTCGCGGGCCTTGCGGCGAGTCTGCCCGCGGGCGTCGAAGTCGTGACGGTCTATGACCGGTCGGGGCTGATCCTCGAGGCGGTGCGCAATCTCGCGCGCAAGCTGGCGGAGGAATTTCTCGTCGTGGCGCTCGTCTGCGCGCTGTTCCTCTGGCATGCGCGCTCCGCGCTCGTCGCGGTCGTCACGCTGCCGCTCGGCATACTCGCCGCGTTCATCGTAATGCACTTCCAGGGCATCAGCGCGAACCTGCTGTCGCTCGGCGGCATCGCGATCGCGATCGGAGCCATGGTCGACGCCGCCGTCGTGATGATCGAGAACGCGCACAAGCATCTCGAGCAGTTCTGGGAGCGCCATGGACGGGCGCCGCGGGACGCCGAACGCCTGGAGATCGCACGCATCGCCGCGAGCGAGGTCGGGCCGGCACTGTTCGTGAGCCTGCTCGTGATCACGCTGTCGTTCATCCCGGTGTTCGCGCTCGAGGCGCAGGAAGGCCGGCTCTTCTCGCCGCTCGCGTACACGAAGACCTGGGCGATGGCCGCCGCCGCCGTGTTCGCCGTGACGCTGATCCCGGTGCTGATCGGGTTGCTGATCCGCGGCCGCATCCGTCCGGAGCGCGACAATCCGCTGAACCGCGGGCTGATCGCAGCCTACCGGCCGGTGCTCGAGGCGGTGCTGCGCCGCCCGCGCACGACCCTCGCGCTCGCCGCGGGCGTGCTGCTCCTGTCCCTCGTGCCGCTGTCGCGCCTCGGCAGCGAGTTCCTGCCGATGATCGATGAGGGCACACTGCTCTACATGCCGACGGCGCTTCCGGGCCTGTCGGCCGGCAAGGCGGCGGAACTGCTCGGCCAGACCGACCGGATGATCCGCTCCGTGCCGGAAGTGGCGCATGTGTTCGGCAAGGCCGGTCGCGCGGAGACCGCGACCGATCCCGCCCCGCTCGAGATGTTCGAGACCACGGTGACGTTCAAGCCCCGCAGCGAGTGGCGTCCGGGCATGACCCCCGCGAAACTGCGCGAGGAACTCGATGCGGCCGTGCGCGTGCCGGGGCTGACGAACCTCTGGGTGCCGCCGATCCGCAACCGCATCGACATGCTCGCCACCGGCATCAAGAGCCCGATCGGGATCAAGGTCACCGGGCCCGACATCGCGGAAGTGGCCCGCCTCGGCGACGCGATCGAGGCGGTCGCGCGCACAGTGCCCGGCGTGAGCTCGGCGCTCGCCGAACGCGTCGAGGGCGGCCGCTATCTCGACATCGATGTCGATCCGGTGCGTGCCGCACGGTACGGCCTGTCGCAGGCCGACCTGCAGCAGTTCATCGCGACGGCGATGGGTGGGGAAGCCGTGACGCAGACCATCGAGGGCCGGGAGCGCTACCCGGTGATCGTGCGCTACCCGCGCGCAGTGCGCGACTCGGTCGAGGCCGTCGGGCGCCTGCCGCTCGTCGCGCCCGGCGGCGCGCAGCTGACGCTCGCGCAGGTCGCGGATGTTGCCGAGAGCACCGGCCCGCCGATGTTCAGGAGCGACAACGGCCGGCTTGCGAGCTACGTCTATGTCGACGTGTCGGGCCGTGACCTCGGGTCCGTCGTCGCCGACCTCAAGGTGGCGACGGCCCGCGACGTGCCGCTGCCTCCGGGCTACTCGATCGCGTGGTCGGGCCAGTTCGAATACCTCGCGCGTACCCGCCAGCGCCTCGTGCTCGTGGTGCCGGTGGTGCTTGCGATCATCTTCGGCCTCATCTGCGTCGTGTTTCGTCGCGTCTCCGAAGCCGCGATCATCATGCTGTCGTTGCCGTTCGCGCTCGCGGGCGGCCTGTGGCTCGTGTGGCTGCTCGGGCATGCGATATCCGTGGCGTCGCTGATCGGCTTCATCGCACTCGCCGGCGTGGCCGCCGAGTTCGGCATCATCATGCTGCTCTACCTGCGCCAGGCCTGGGAGCGCGCGCTCGCGAGGCGAGCCGATGCCGGCCTCGCGGAACTCGACGAGGCCATCCGGGAGGGGGCGGTCCAGCGTGTGCGGCCGAAGGCCATGACCGTCGCTGTCATCATTGCCGGGCTCCTGCCGATCCTCTTCGGCGGCGGCGCGGGGTCGGAGGTGATGCAGCGTATCGCGGCGCCGATGGTGGGCGGCATGCTGAGTGCGCCGCTGCTGTCGATGCTCGTGATCCCGGCGGCGTACCGGCTGCTGCGCGCACGCGAAATCGCGCGTCGCTCGTCAGCGATAGATGTGGTACAGCATCAGGTACACGACGACCCCCGACACTGAGACGTAGATCCACACCGGCCAGGTCCACCGGGCCCAGCGGCGGTGGCGCGCTTCCTCGCGGCGCAGGCCGCGCCAGAAGGTCGCGAGCACGAGCGGGATCGCGATGGCGGCCAGCACGACATGGCTGACGAGCAGTGCGTAGTACACCGGCCGGATCCATCCCTCGCCCCGGAACACGAAGATCGGCGCAGACAGGTGATAGGTGATGTAGCCGGCCAGGAAGAGCACCGAGACACCGACCGCCGCGATCATCGTCGCGCGATGCGCGGCGACCCGGCGGCGGGCGATGTGCGTGCGGCCCACCACCAGCAACACGCTGGTCGCCGCATTGAGGGCCGCGTTGATGTGCGGCAGGTGCGCGGTGATGTCCATCGAATCGCCGCTATCGTATAGTTCCGCCAACAAGGGTGGCAAACCACCCGACGCTTGATCAAGGTCAAGGACAAGGCGGCGACGGTGGTAGGAAACTGCCGCACGCGCGCAGCCGCGCGTCCAGGGGGGCGACATGAGTGACCAGCCGAACGACGACGACAAGATCCCGCTGATGCAGCGCCTGCTCGACAATCCGTTCCTGCTGCTGTTCCTCGGTGTGCTGATCCCGATGGTGCTCTACATCCTGTGGGGCGTGATCGACATCCTCACCATTCCTGCCGCGAAGTAATCTCCTTCGGGGACAAAAAAATGACTGCAATTCTGCCGCCTGCCGAACGACTGTGGTGGAAGCATCCGCTGGATCGGGTGGAAGGCACCTGGATCGCGATCGCTTTCGTCTGGTGCATGGTCATGTTCTTCATGATGATCTACTGGCACATCAACGGCCGCCAGAACCTCTCCACCGAGACCTACAAGGCGTCGCCGGAGGCTTACCAGGCGAGGGCCGAGGCCTGGGCCAGCCAGTACACCGTGCGTGTCGACGAGACGACCGGCAATCCGGTCGTGGCGCCACCCGCCGGGGGCGATGCCTATCTCATCGCCCGCCTGTGGAGCTTCTGGCCGACGCTGGAGCTCGAGAAGGACAAGACCTACCGGCTGCACCTGTACTCGATGGACTATAACCACGGCTTCTCGCTGCAGCCGTCCAACATCAACATCCAGGTCGTTCCGGGCTACGAGCACGTCGTGACGGTGACGCCGAACCAGAGCGGCACCTATTCGGTGGTCTGCAACGAATTCTGCGGCATCGGCCATCACACGATGGTCGGCACCCTCTACGTGAAGTGACGGAGATCGCGACGATGGCAACCACGACAAGCTACCGTACCTGTTCGATCTCCGGGCTGCAGTTCGAGAGCCGGGCGGAGAAACTCATCGCCGCCAACGCCGTGGCCGGCGTGGTGTTCCTGCTGATCGGCGGCCTGCTGGCGCTCGGTGTGGCGCTCACGCGCTGGCCGTCCGTGCACTGGCTGCAGGCCGACAAGTTCTACCAGGTGCTGACGGCGCACGGCCTGAACATGCTGATCTTCTGGATGATCTTCTTCGAGATCGCCCTGCGGTATTTCTGTGCCTCGACACTGCTGCGCTGCCGGATCGCCACGCCGAAAATCGCGTGGCTCGCCTTTGCGCTGATGCTGGTCGGCGCGGCGATGAACAATGTCGCCGTGTACCAGGGCGCCTCGAGCGTCATGATGACGTCGTACGTGCCGATGCCGGCGACGCCGTCCTTCTATCTCGGCCTCGTGCTGTTTGCCGTCGGCGCGCTGATCGGCTGCTTCGTGTTCTTCGGGACCCTGGTGGTCGCCAAGCGCGACAAGACCTACGAAGGATCCATCCCGCTCGTCACTTTCGGCGCGGTCACCGCGGCCATCATTGCCGTATTCACGATCGCATCCGGCGCCATCATCCTCGTGCCGACGTGGCTGTGGTCGATCGGCGTCGTCAAGGAAGTGGATCCGCTGATTTACCGGCTCGTCTGGTGGGGCCTCGGCCATTCCTCGCAGCAGATCAACGTCGCCGCGCAGATCTCGGTGTGGTACCTCGTCGCCGCAGTCGCGTTCGGCGCGAAGCCGATGTCCGAGCGGGTGAGCCGCGGGGCATTCCTCCTCTACATCCTCTTCCTGCAACTCGCGAGCGCCCACCACCTGCTGGCCGACCCGGGTGTCTCGACCAACTGGAAGGTGCTCAACACGAGCTACTTCATGTACTTCGCGGTGCTCGCGTCGATGATCCACGGGCTCACCGTGCCGGGCGCGATGGAAGTGGCGCAGCGCCAGAAGGGCTTCACCCGCGGGCTGTTCGAGTGGCTGCGGCGCGCCCCGTGGGGCAACCCGACCTTCTCGGGCGTGTTCATCTCGATCATCGGCTTCGGCTTCCTCGGCGGCATCTCCGGCGTGATGATGGGCACCGAGCAGCTGAACATGATCATCCACAACACGATCTAC